>Ga0209415_10001419_pt1 | contig 45991 bp, 47 predicted proteins | sample PeaSoiSIISIP2007_FD_187696 | JGI IMG/M metagenome (GOLD analysis project Ga0209415, IMG submission 187696) | Peat soil microbial communities from Weissenstadt, Germany - SII-SIP-2007 (SPAdes) (version 2) | ecosystem: Environmental > Terrestrial > Soil > Wetlands > Peat | place: Germany... | reverse complement strand
CCAACCGCTCCAACGGTCGGATTGCAAAGGCTGCGCCTTTGCTGGGGGCTTGGGCCGCGAAGCGGACCAAGGGGGGGCAAAGCCTCCCTGGCGGATCAGGCGCGCACGCTGCAAAGTCGGTGGCTTTGCCCCCGAGCCGACCGCGCGTTACTGTCCGGCCTGGAGGAACCCATGCAGGAAGCGGCTCCGATCGACTGCGACGTGCATCCCGCGGTGCCGAGCCTGTCGGCGCTGATGCCCCACCTGGACGAAGTGTGGCGCGACACCGTAGTCCGTCGCGGCCTCGATGAGCTGAACACGATCAGCTACCCGTCCCGCAGCCCGCTTACCGCCCGAGCCGATTGGCGCGACGACTCCGGCAAGGCGGCCACCACGCCGCAGGCGCTGGCCACGCAGGCGCTGGCGCCGTTCGGCACCAGGCTGGCCATCTGCAACTGCCTGTACGGCGCGCAGTCGCTGTTCAGCGAGGACCTCGGCGCCGCCTTCGCCCGCGCGATCAATGACTGGATCGTCCACGAATGGTTGGACCACGACGACCGACTGCGCGCCTCCATCATCGTGCCGATGCAGAACCCCGAGCTGGCGGTGGACGAGATCGAGCGCGTCGCCCCGGATCGTCGCTTCGTGCAGGTGCTGCTGCTGGCCGACGCCGAACTGCCGCTGGGCAAGCGCCACTGGTGGCCGATCTACGCCGCCGCCGAGCGCCACGGCCTGCCGGTCGGCATCCATGCCGGTAGCACCTACCGCCACCCGGTCACCCCGGTCGGCTGGCCGAGCTACTACACCGAGGACTACATCAACCAGGCGCCCGCCATCCAGACGCAGCTCACCTCACTGGTGGCGGAAGGCGTGTTCACCCGCCACCCCAACCTGACCGTCGTATTGATGGAATCCGGCGTGAGCTGGCTGCCGGCCTATCTCTGGCGCCTGACGAAATTCTGGAAAGGATTGCGCAGCGAGATCCCCTGGGTCGCCGACCCGCCCGGCAGCATCGTGCGCGACCGGGTGCGCCTCACGCTGCAACCGTTCGACGGTCCGCCCGACGCCGCCGCCGTCATGCGGCTGATGGAGCATATCGGCTCGGACGAGGTGCTGCTGTTCTCCACCGACTACCCGCATTGGCAGTTCGACGGGCTGGACGCCATTCCGGCGGGGCTTGACCCCGGCCTCGCGCGGAAGATCATGGTGGAGAACCCGCTGCGCACCTATCCTCGGCTGCAACCGACAACCAGACCATGCCCCGGCGAACGCCGGGAGGAGACCGTGGCATGAACGTGGACGTCCTGAACCGCTCCGGCGTGCCGCCGGCCACCGCTTCCAAAGTCGGCATCGCCGACTGCGACGTGCATCCCCGGCCCGCCGGCGCCGGCATCGGTGGCCTGAGCAAGTCGCTCTACCCTTATTTATCGAAGCGCTGGCAGGAGCATGTCGAGTCGTTCGGCGTGATCTACCGCCAGCCCTGGGAGAAGGGTTCGGCCTACGTCAAGGGCCAGCCGCAGGCGTGCCGCAGGGACGCCTGGCCGCCGGGCGACATGCCGGGCAGTGATCTGGGCTTCATGCAGAAGCAGCATCTGGACCCGAACAACGTGGTGCTGGGCATCCTGAACCCGCTGACATCAGGCCAGGGGGCGCAGAATCCCGAGCTGTCCGCCGCCATGACCCACGCCACCAATGAATGGCAGGTGGCCGAGTGGACGTCCCGGGATTCCCGCCTGCGCGCCTCGGTGGTCATCCCGTATGAAGATGCGGTTGCCTCGGTAAAGGAGATCGAACTGCGCGCCGGCGATCCGAACTTCGCCCAGGTGCTGTTGCTGAGCCGCACCGCCGAACCGCTCGGTCAGCGGCGCTATTGGCCGATCTACGAGGCGGCCGCGGCGGCAGGCCTGCCGATCGGCGTGCACGCCTTCGGCTACGGCGGCTGGCCGATCACCGGCAGCGGCTGGGGGTCGTTCTACCTCGAGGAGATGGTGGGCCATGCGCAGGCGCAGCAGGCGCTGCTGATCAGCATGATCTTCGAGGGCGTGTTCGAGCGGCTGCCGACGCTGAAGGTGGTGCTGATCGAGGCCGGCCTCGCCTGGGGTGCCGCGCTGGCGTGGCGGATGGACCGGCAATGGGCCAAGCTGCGCCAGGAGACGCCGCACCTGAAAATGCTGCCGTCGGAATACCTGCGGCGCAACGTGTGGTTCACCACCCAGCCGATCGAGGAGCCGGAGCCGCGGGAGCACCTGGCCGAGGCGATCGACTGGCTTGGCTGGGACCGCGTGCTGTTCGCCACCGATTACCCGCACTGGGACTACGACGACCCGTTGCACGCACTGCCGATCCGGATGACGGAGGCGCAACGGCGGGCGGTGTTCCTGGAGAACGCGAAAGCGGTGTACGGGGTGGAGTAGGTAGCATCGGGAGCGGCCAGCCCCGTTTCCGGGACTGGCCAAACTACTACTGCCGGTCTATGGTGATCTTGATCCGGAGACCTAACACCACCATAATCAGCAGCAGGAAGAAGAGATGTGTCAGCATCTCAACCTCCCAGATACGCCGGTCGGGCTCATTCCCGGCCGGCTTTTTCGTATTAGGGACCGGTCGCTGAGACAATATTAACGCGGTTCGTGTATCACCTTGTCCGGCGACGGCTCGCAACCGCGCCCCTCACCTCCAAGATTGTTCAAAATGCACATCAACGCCCTTCCCGGCTCCCGCATCGTCGAGGTAAGCCGTGTCGCCTTCGCTACTCCGGATGTCGAGTTCCTCTGCTTCGGCGAATCCGATCAGCCAAGCCCGCTTGCCGCCCGCAACGCCGCGGTCGCCGCGCTGGATGCGGGCCTCACCCGCTATGCGGACGTCCGCGGCGTGCCGGCGCTGCGCGACGCCCTGGCGACCTATCTCACCGGCCTGCACGCCAAGCCGGTGAGCGAGGAGCGCATCCAGATCACCGCCTCGGGCATGACGGCAGTGTCCGTAGCACTCGCCGCCACAGTGCGCCCCGGCGATCGCGTCGTCCTGCACAGCCCCATCTGGCCCAACATCGCCAACGCGGTGCGCCTGCGCAATGCGGCGTTGGACGAACTGGACCTGATCGCCAAGGCGGACGGCACGTTCCGCCTCGACCTCGATCGGCTGGACGCGATGCTGCGCGACGCCCGCGCGTTCATCCTCAATTCGCCGAATAACCCGACCGGCTGGACCGCCACCACGGACGAACTGCGCGATATCCTGGAGATAACCCGCCGCCACGGCGTCTGGCTGATCTCCGACGAAGTCTATTCCCGCCTCATCTACGACGGCGCGCCAGCTGCCCCATCCCTGCTCGACGTGGCGGAACCCCACGACCGGGTGATCGTCTGCAACAGCTTCTCCAAAGCCTGGGTGATGACCGGCTGGCGGCTTGGCTGGCTGGTGCTGCCCGAGGGCACGCGCAACGCCGTGGCCGAGATCGTCGAGGTGGTGCATTCCGGCGTCGCCCCCTTCATCCAGCAGGCTGGCATCGCCGCCATCCAGGACAGTCAGGCGGTCGAACAATTCCGCGCCCATTGCGCGGCCGGGCGGGCGCTGGCCAGCAAGGCGCTGGATGGGATCAACGGCGTGCGCTACGCCGCGCCGTCTGGCGCGTTCTACGCGTTCGTGGGCGTCGAGGGGCTGACCGACAGCCTGGGCCTGGCGATGAAGCTGGTGACCAACCATCGTGTGGCCGTCGCCCCGGGCATGGCGTTCGGCGCCGCCGGCGAGGGTTTCCTGCGGGTCTGCTTCGCCCAGTCGGCCGAACGGATGGAGCGAGCGATGCAGCGGCTGTGTGATGGCATTCGGGCGGAGATGGCGGGATGAGCAGTACCTCGACGTTGCATTGCGCGGTGTGCGGCGGCCCGGTGCGGGCACCATTCCACGCCCCGCGCCCGCCGGAGATCGCCCCCGATCTCGACATGCGCCCCGGTGAGCCGGTGCGCTCCACCCTGAGCGACTGGCTGCAGGCCTGCGGGAAGTGCGGTGCCGCCGCCCCAGACCTCTCGATCCTGCCACCGGCAGTGAAGTCGGTGGTGGAGTCGACCGCCTATCGCGCCCTGAGCACCGAAGCCGCGGAAGACACATTGTTGTTCCGCCGCTGGGCGATGATCTGCCTGGCGACGGGCGACCAGGAAACCGCCGCCGAGGCAACCTTGCAGGCCGCCTGGGCCGCGGACGACGGCGCCGACATGGCGGAAGCGGCGAAGCTGCGTCGCGACGTGGCCGCGCTGTGGGGCGACCCGCCCGACCTGCCGACCGCCTTGCGTCTGCTCGATGTGCTGCGCCGGGCCGGCGAGTTCGCCGCCGTCGCGGCGCGGGGCGCGCAAATTGCTGCCGGCGGACTGGATGGGTTCGCCGCCGCCATCGTCGCCTTCCAGCGGGCCCACGCGGCAGAGCGCGATGTCGGCCGCCACCTGCTCAGCAGTGCGGTGCCCGGCCATGTCGTGCCGAGCGACCTGCCGACGCCGAAATTCTGGAATCGGCTGTTCACGCATTGACCGGCCGATGCGCGCTGCTCGCCTTGCTGCGTCTGTAGTGCGGTGCGCCGCTGCACTGGCGTGCGCCGCCGCCGCGGCCGCGGAGCCTGCCGTGGATTGGTCGAAGCCGCAGACGGTGCGGCTCGAGCTGGTGGATTATCGCTTCATCCCGGATCGGCTGACATTCCGACACGGCGTGACCTACCACCTGCACCTGGAGAACCACGGCAAGGACCTGCATGAGTTCACCGCGCCGGAATTCTTCGCCGAGGCGATTGTGCGCGAGCCGCGCAAGCTGGCGAATGGCGGGCAAGAATTGGTGGTGCAGCCCGGCGAGACCGCCGACATTGACCTGATGCCGCAACGCCCGGGCATGTACGATCTGCGATGCGCCGACCACGACTGGGACGGCATGGTCGGCAGCATCGCGGTGCAGTAGGAGCTCGGGGCTAGCCGGCGTCCTGCCCGATCAGGGCGCGTAATGCATCCGGATCGCGCAGCGTGAGGAATGCACGTTCGATGTCGTACAGTACCAGGCCCTCTGCGCGCCAGGCGTTCAGAATGGTGATGATGCTGCGCGTCGTGGCACCGAGCAAATCGGCGAGGTCGCCCTGACGCAGGCGGCCTGACAGGCGGAGTCCATGATCGGTCCGACGCCCCTCGCGATCCGCCATGTAGAGCACCTGCCGTGCCAGGCGCAGCTCGAGCGTTTCGAAGCTCGCGTCCTGGAACAGCTCAAAGGTTCGCCGCAAACGCTGGGCGAGTGAGCGGCACAACGCCTCTCCCAGCGCCGGACTACTTGAGAGAGCGCTCAGGAAAGCCGTACCTGGAATGCGCGCAAGCCTTACGCGGCCTTCGACCACCGCGGTAGCCGAGCGCGGCCGACCGTCGATCACGCCGATTTCACCGAAAATGTCGCCGGCGCGGAATAGCTCGGCCATCAGGGACTTGCTGCGCCGGTCGGTGGCGCCGATGCGCACATGGCCGTCGCCGCTGACGACGGCGTAGACCGAGTCAGCCAGGTCGCCCTGGGCGAACAGCTCGATGCCGTCACGAGGCTCCGTTGCGACGCTGGCACGCTCAAGCCTGCCGCGTTCAACCGGATCCATGCCTGCGAAGGCAACTACGCCGGCCAGCAGCGACACGCGGGACTCCGCTCATGAAATGGGAGGGACATTCACGTGACGTCCGGCGGGTTGGACGCCGCCGCGACTATAGCGGCGGCGCACCCCGGGGGCCATCGGGCGCCGCCGGGACGGCCAACATTGTGTGGATTACCGCCCGGCGCAAGGGTTTACCTCCAGGGGCCGGATCGCGGGAGCGATATGCCGCGGACCGATTGGCTGCCCGAACGTCAAGTAGTGCTCAATGTCGCAGGCGAAATCGTCGGGACCGTGATCACCGGCGTCGGCTGCTTGCAATGCCCGGTGCGTTACCAGACGGGTCGCGGCGATCGCGGACAACGATATGCCGGCACCAATGATGATGGCTGTTGCGAAGCCGGCGCGAGACATTTTGCCTCTCCTGTTTGTTACGCGCCTGGGCGCCTTGGGACCGTCGTACCCGGCAGGAGAACATCCGCCTTGGCGGAGTGACCCTGCCAGGGGGCAGGAGCCGGTGCGCGATGCATGGCGGCGATGAAGCAGAGCCAGGCGGGCCGTAAATCGCCCGGAATGAAGCGACACCCAACGAGTGGGCCGTTGTTGTCGAGCCAATCGGCGTGCGCGCGGCTCGACGCGGCGCTGCCGATGAAGCTGCGCAAAACGAGGATGCCCGCAAGGAGGCCTTTCCGGCGTGACATGGATGGTTCTCCCCGAAGCACGGTCAGCGGGCTTGCGCCCGCTGACCGGTGGTTCGTGTGTCCGAAGGGTCCGGGACGCTTCAGAGCACCACAGTGATCGTATCCGTCAGGCGCTGCCGACCGCGTCGTAGCCGCAGTCTTCGAGTGTCGTGCGGTTAGCCGTTGCCGCCGGCCTCGCTGTAAAGATACGGAGTCGGGGGCTGCGAGGGAGCGTGCGAGCCTTTGCTCGACTCGGCGCTTGCGGCGCCGGAGAAGGCCAGGGTTCCGACCGCTACGGTCAGGGTCGCGATCGCGGCGAAGAACAGGTTACGCATGGTACATCCTCCTGTTGGCCATCATTGGCCGTGGCTGTTGCGAGTGCCTGGAGGCGGGTGCCTGTTGCGGTATCCGACTCCAGACTTGCAGCAGGTGTTCGGTGTGGTTGCCTGCTGGTGGAGAAATACCGCGTGGGGAGCGGGGTGGCTCTGAAACGTTTCACAGTAGCATCGGGGGTACGGAAGCGGCGAGACCGCCGGCCGGCTATCGGCGGTCGCCGTTATGCCCAGCGCGTCGGCTCCGGTTCTTGCGTATTGCCGCACCAGGTGCTGAAGGCTCCGCATCGCCCGCTCACCAAACCGCTTGCCACCCATCTGGTTTGCGAGGGCAAGGGCTTCGCGAAAGTCACGCTCAGCGTCTCCCAGCATCCCGAGGCGCGCGCGAATTTCGCCGCGCTGTCTTACCGAAACCGGCCGAAAGAAGCGTTCCTGCGGGTTCACCAGCAATGCTTCTTCTATCGCGGCCTGGGCTGCATCGAACGATCCACCCTGGGCATAGGCTTCCACCAGCCTGATGGTGTACAACGTGATCGCCGCGCGGACCGCGGAGGCGCCCATATGGCATCGTTGCGCGGGCTCCGCGTTGCACGCTATCGATGGTCGGCAATCAGACCCAAAGGGCGAGATGGCGCAATTTCTCGACGTAACGAGGTCGGAAACTAGCAAGTGGGCAAGACGCCGATATCCGGTCTGGTTGTTGCCGCAAGGCCCGCTTTCGTTTCGGTCAACCCAACAGATGTGTCGACGCCAGGCGAGCCTGCCTGCTTCGTGCTGTTTGCTCCTACAGCATCCTCTGCAGAATAAGCTTCTGCACGTCCGACGTACCCTCGTAGATCTGACACACCCGAACGTCGCGATAAATCCGCTCCACCGGGTAATCCGCCAGATACCCATACCCGCCCAGCGTCTGGATCGCCGTGGTGCACACCGCCTCGGCCGCCTCTGACGCGAACAGCTTGGCCATGCACGCCGCCTCAATCGCCGGCCGCCCCTCGGCCTTCAGCCGCGCGGCGTGCAGTGTCATCTGGCGCGCCGCCTCCAGCCGCGTCTTGGCATCCACCAGCCGAAAACCCACGGCCTGGAAGTCGATGATGCGCCCGCCGAACGCCGTACGCTCCTTGGCGTATTCCACGGCGTAGTCCAGCGCCGCGCGCGCCATACCGACGCTCTGCGCGGCGATACCGATGCGGCCGCTCTCCAGCGTGGACAGCGCGATGCGATAGCCCTCGCCCTCGGCGCCGATGCGCTGGTCCTCCGGCACTTCCATGTCTTCGAACGACAGAGCGCAAGTGTCGGACGCCTTCTGCCCGAGCTTTTCCTCCTTGCGAGCAACCGAGAACCCGGGCATCGCCTTGTCCACCACGAAGCAGGACAGGCCGCGCTTGCCGGCCGCCGGATCGGTCACCGCGAACAGCACCGCACTGCCCGGCAGCGCCGCATTGCTGATGAACTGCTTCGCCCCGTTGATGACGTAGTGGTCGCCCCGCTTCACCGCCCGCGTGCGCAGGTTGGAAGCGTCGGACCCCGCCTGCGGCTCGGTCAGCGCGAACGAGCCGACCGACTCCCCGGTTGCCAACGGGCGTAACCAGCGGTCCTTCTGCGCGTCGGTGCCGTAGCGGTCGATCACGATGCAGGTGGGAGAATTATGCACCGACACCATGGTGGAGACCGCGCCGTCTCCGGCGGCGATCTCCTCCAGCACCAGCGCGTAGGTCACCGGATCGATCTCCGAACCACCCCAACGCTCCGGCGTCGTCGCGCCGAACACGCCCAGTTCGCCAAGCTCGCGAATGATCTCCGGCTCGATGCGGCCGGCCTTCTCGCGCGTGGCGGCATGCGGCGCCAGCCGTTCCCGGGCGAACCGTCGCACCGTATCGATGACGAGTGTATCGGCGGCGAGTGTATCGGTGGCGGACGGACTATGATCGGGCACGGTGTCGCCCCCAGGCTGACGCGGGTTCAGCAGTGACCCGCCACGGCGAACGGGTCCTTCTCTGCACCACGTACTACGGCCGCGAGCAAACGCAAGGCGTCGGCGCCGCCGGGATCGCTCAGGGCGCCGGTTTCGATCTCGTCGGCGAGCAATTCGGCCTGCCCGGCGATGGTGGCCGCCGCGCGGTTCAGCGCGGCGCGTGCCAGGGTCAGTTGGGTTTCGTTCGAAAGCGTGTGCCAATCGGTGAGCATGGGAAGGCCTCCTTCGGGCAAAGCCATCCTGGCAAGGTTGATCCCGCGCCGGAAAGCGCGTTCACACCGCGCTCACGGCCAGGGTTAAAAGAACATTACCAGAACCGGAGGGGTTTTACCAGCGTCTTGTAGGCACCTCTACCTGGGTGGCGTGACCGAGGGGGTGCCTGAGACCCATCTCGTCATTCGGCCCCGGGACGGAGCGTACCTGTGCCGAAAGCGCGATCGCCGAAGGGGTCGAACGATATCCAATCGCCTGATCCGCCGATCCACCGCGCCGGGCCAGGGATTGGCCCGCCACCCGCAACCGTCCGCACAGGCCAACTGCTCGACGATACCAGGCCGGCAGCGACGCCAGCAGCCTGACCGTATTAGCTTCCACCCCGGTCGGTCGGCCGGCGGCCCACCACAGCAGCAGCAGCATCCCCCCAAAGCTCACCGCCCCGGTCGCGGCGTCCGTCAGAAGGCGGAGCGGTGCGATATCTGGCGCCGCCGCGTGCGCTGCCAGCACCGCCCCCGCCATCGCCAGCCCGGCGGCCAGCGGCCGCCAAATCCTGTCGAGCATATCGCCCGGTGTCACGGGCAGTACCCGCGCGATGGTGAGAAAAATGCCGGGAATAAAAATCAGCGTGATGAGCGTGCGCGCCGTGGCGATTGTCGTGGCATCCCCGATCAGCGCCGCCGCTGCGACCGCAAGTACCATCAGCAACGCCCGGCTCGCGGTCACCCGCGCACCGAGGCGAGCATGGCCGAGCGCGCTCAATACCGGGATGGCGGAATGCATAATGCCGTGGAGCCCCCCAGCGATCGCCAGAATGCGCACCAGCGGCACCGCGGCATGCCATTTGGGTCCGAGTGTTACCGCGACGAAATCCTGTGCCACCAGCGCCGTTCCCAGGCCGCCTGCAATCGACCACATGCAGACCGAGCCGAAGAGATTGAGGAAAGCGGCACGCACCGCGGCGGTATCCTTGCTAATCCGGACAAATACCGGAAACAGCGCCCTTGAGACCGGCAGAACGATCTCCATTGCCGGCGCGGTCCCGACATCCTCAGCGACGTTATAGAGCCCCATGGCCACCGGCCCGGCGACGCCACCGAGCACGAACTGGTCGGCCCGGCCATTGATCCACTCGGCCAGGTGCTGCAGCAGCATCCAGCCTGAAAACGCGAGCATCTCGCGAATGTGTCGAAAGCATAGTCGCGGCCGGTGCGGATGCAGCAGGTAGCTGCTGATCACCCCGAGCGCTTGGCCCCCGACGATCCCGGCCGCCAGAGCCCGCCCGTCGCGCAGGACCACTGCGCAGACAATGGTAGTGACGACGACCAGCACGCGCTGCAGGAACTGGAAGTAAAAATCGCGGCCGAAGCGCAAGTCGCGACGAAAGGCAATCACGCCGATATTCTCAAACCCGCCTATCAGGGTGCGCAATGCCAGCAGGTGGATCATCCCGACGGCGAGCGGGTCGCGGAAATACCATGCCGCCAGCGGCGCGGTCGCCCACTGGATGCCGGTCAACGCAACGGCGATCATGAGCCCAAGCGTCCAGACCGAATCGTAATGCTCTGGCGTGGGGTCCGGATGGCGAATCAGTGCCAGGAGGTGCCCGGCATGGCCGAGCACCTCGACCAGGCTGATCACCATCATCCCCATCGCCACCAAGCCGAAATCCGCAGGCGAAAGCAGCCTTGCGAGGATGAAGGTATTGAGAAGGCCGAGGGCGCGCATCGCCCAGCGCAGCCCGATCTGCCAGGCGCTACCGTGTGCGAGGCTGCGGCCGACCTGGAATTCGTTGGTCTTCCGTTGCCTCATGCCACCCACCGCGCCGCCGATTGCTGGGTGGACCGGCAGCGAGGAGGGTGGAACGGCTGGGTCGCCAAGCCTACCCGCTCGAAGCGGCCGGCAGCCTCGGCCATACCGCCGTCATCGCCCAAGGCGGGGCGGAGAAGCGCCACGCCCAGCCGCGCGAATCGGAGAGAGACGATCCCGCGCGACGTGCGCGGGGATGTCGCCAAATCCTGATACATGACCACATTCCTGTGCGGAAATGGGATCTGCGATCGGATAACTCTTCAGATCTTACTTTTTGGAGTCACTCGAAATCCGCAAATAGCAATACGGCAAATTGCTTAATGATAAGTGACGAAACGGTGCGGGACCGCATCTAGATGGTGGGGGCCGGGGCTCGTCCGCTGTCGTCCATGCGGTATAGGTATCTGCTTGCTGCGAGACGCTGGAGACGGGGCGATGGCAGCACATGAGATCGCCGCCGCGTCACGGTGATCGTGGCGCGCTTTGTGGAATTCCATCAACCGGTTGTGGGGTGATATTGATCGGGCCGGCCGTGTGGTACCGCTGCCGTGAACGATCTCGCGTTTGACGTCGAGGCCGGTGCGGATGATGGTCGCAGCTATCAATTGGATGATGGTCAGAGAACTGACCGGCGCCTTGCCGAGTCCCGCCTGTCGGCAGGAAGGACAGGCTGTGCTCGACCTTGTTCGACTTGCTGGTTCCGGGTGTCAGATGTCAGACGATGCCGGCCACGCCAGGTTCATCGGTCACTTTGGCACCCCGATTTCGTGCGGACGACGTGCGAACCCGGGTTCGATGGGCGAGCGACTTGTGTCGCGTCACCCGAAGCGATTGCTTCGCGACAGAGGTTTATCTCAGCGTCACCTGCACCGGCGGCAGCGGCGCGAACACGACCGTGACGGCGGCGGGGCCGGTCAGCCAGACCGGCGGCGTGACACTGCCCAGCATCACCACCTGCCCCGCCTTCAGGCCGCCGAACGCCTCGGCGACCGCGCAGCCGGCCAGCCAGGCGAGACACTCGAGCGGATGGCCCATCAGGTCGGCGCCGACGCCCTCGTCGCGCTGGTGACCGTCCACGATCAGGCGTCCGCGCAGGGCGGCGATGTCCAGGTCGCGCCAGTCGCCGCTGCCCGGCTCCCCCACGATGGCGGCAGCGTGGTAAACCTGGTCACCGATCATCGTCGGCGTGCCGACCAAAGCGAGGTCGGTGTAGCGGTTCTCCACCAGCTCGATCCCCGCCATCAGCTCGCCCACCGCCTCCGCCGCCTGCTGCATGGTGCAGGGGCCCGGGGGCAGGTCGCGACCCAGTCGCACCGCCAGCTCGCACTCGACCCCCGGCCGCTGGAAATCGGCGAAGCGCAGGGTGGCGCCGCTGCGATACAGGCCGCCGGTGGACATGAATCCGGCCGCCGGGCCGCTCAGCCCGAGATATTCCTGCATCCGCTTCGCGGTGGCGCCGATCTTGAACCCGCCCGGCGCCGCCGTGCCGCCGCGCCGCCACAGCGCGTGCTGCACCGCCGCGCCTTCCGCCACCGAGCGAGGCGCAATGGCCTCCGGCAACGGCTCGACCAGGCGGCGTCCCTGGCGGGCCTCGTGCAACGCGGCGGCCGCTGCGTGCGGATCGTAGTCGCTCATGTCTGCTCCTCCGTCGGCCAGTCGGTTACCCGCGAGTCTGTCACCCGCGAGTCAGTTCATAGAGAGCCACCGCCGCGGCGGCCGAGACGTTCAGGCTGCCGACGGCGCCCTGCATGGCAAATCCGGCGATCTCGTCGCAGGTCTCCCGCGTGAGCCGGCGCAGGCCGCTGCCCTCGGCACCCAGCACCAGGGCGACGCGCCGCCCGGCAAACGCAGGCCCCGCCAGCGTGCCGCCGCCCGCATCCAGTCCCACCACCCAGATATTGGCGGCCTTCAACGCGATCAACGTGCGCGCGATGTTCACCGCCCGCAGCAGCGGCATGGTCTCCAGCGCGCCCGACGCGGCCTTCGCCAGCGCACCGGTCTCCTCCGGCGCGTTGCGGTCCTGCGTGATCACCGCCGCGGCGCCGAACGACGCCGCCGAGCGCAGGATCGCGCCGACATTGCGCGGATCAGTCACCTGGTCGAGCACGAGGATCGGCCCCACTCGGCCCAGCGCGTGTTGCAGGCTGGGCGAGGCCAGCGGATCGGCCAGCAGCGCCACCCCCTGATGGGCGATATCGCGCCCCAGCAACTGGTCGATCCGGCCGCGCTCCACGCGCTCGGCCTGCAGCGGCCAGGGCGGGGGAAGCCGCTGCGCCAACGCCGCCTCGGCCTCCTCGGTGAGCATCAGTCGGCGCAGGCGGCGGGCGGGATTGGCGAGCGCCGCCGCAACCGCATGCTGCCCGTAGAGCCACACCGCGCCGCGCGGGGTGTCGGCTGGGTTGGGCCTCGTGGCGTCTTGCTGGCGCGGGCGTGGGGGGAACGGCCGCTGGTTGCCGCCGTCGCGATGTGTGCCGCCCTCGCGATGTGTGCTGCCGTCACGGGTGATACCGCCGTCGCGGTTCGGCCGGGCGGAAAAATCCTTGCCCTGGCCTGACGGGCGCGGCACCCGTTGCTGCTGTTCGCGCGGCCCTTGGGCGTGCTGCGGACGCGGCCCCTGCCCCGGCCCCCGCTGCTCCTGGCTGCGGAATTCCTGGCCCGCGGAGCGCCCCTGGCCCGACGGCTGGCCGCCTTGGGCGTGGCGTGGCCCGGGGCCGCCGGGCTGTGACGGCCGCTCGGGCCCGCCGCCCCGTCCGGGGCTGCGGTTGAACGGCGGCCGACCGGAACCGCCGTGCCGTGTGTCACTCGGGGGTTTCATTGCGCACCCTATAGCCGCGCGGGATCGGGCTGCACAGCCGGGCGGGGGTCGTTGCGAGGAGCGGAGTTACCAGGTGTTGCGCGATGCGGGGACGGGGCGAGGCAGTTTGCACGTCCTGGATGATGCGAATCCTCGCCCCTCTCAGGCTGTAGCAGACAAGCAGCAGATAATCTCCCACCGTGCTGCACAGGGCGCGGGACTTCTCACCGTCGTCGATCAGCGACGGGCCCGCCGTCGCCAGCGGGCCCGTGATTTATCGCGTCAGACTGCCACCGTCACGCGGCAGGCGCCGCCGCCGTCATTCGCGGAATCAGCCGAGGGTGCGCAGCACTTCCTCGTCCGAGGGGAACCGGCCGGTCGCCTTCTTCGAATAGGCGAGCCGCCCGTCCACCGTGATCTCGAAGACTCCGCCGCCACTCCGCTTCAAGCTCACTTGCGCGGCGGGTTGCGTCTTCACGATCATGTCCCGCGCCTGATTGGCGCGCGGTTCATAGCCTCACTGACCGCAATATTCGATTTGGACCTGCATGCTGGAGGAACTCCTCTGTTGTGGACGCCGCCGGCAGGGTGGCAGGCATAGCACGCCTTCGGCAAGGGTCGCGTCGACGCACCGCCCGGATCGTTCGACCACGGCCAATGCGCCACCTGCACCGGTGGCAAATTGCCGCAATTTCAGGCACACTTCGCCGCATGAGCGAACCCCGAATCATCCCTGTCATCCTGTCCGGCGGCTCCGGCACCCGCCTGTGGCCGGTGTCGCGCGAGAGCTTCCCCAAGCAGCTCTGGCCGCTCACCTCCGAGCGCACCCTGATACAGGAAACCGCTTCGCGTGCCCGCGGCCCCGGCTTCGCTCCGCCGATCGTCGTCTGCAACCACGAGCACCGCTTCCTGATCGCCGAACAACTCCGCGCCGCCGGCGTGACCGACGCCCGCCTGGTGCTGGAACCCATCGGCCGCAACAGCGCCCCTGCCATCGCCGCCGCCGCCCTGCTGGCCGCCGAGGACGACCTGGACAGCCTGCTGTGGATGCTCGCCGCCGACCACGCCATCACGGATGTTGACGCGTTGCACCGCGCGCTCGGCATCGCCGCGGTGGCCGCCCGCGCCGGCCGCTTCGTTACGTTCGGCATGCGCCCCACCGGCCCGGAAACCGGCTACGGCTACATCGAGCGCGGCGACCCGTTGCGCGACGCCCCCGGCGTGCACGCCGTCGCCCGCTTCGTGGAGAAACCGGACGCCGCCACCGCCGCCCGCCTCGCCGCGGATGGCCGGCACTTGTGGAACTCCGGCATGTTCGTGTTCACCGCGCGCACCCTGCTGCAGGAATTGGAGGCACACGCGCCGGACGTGCTGCCGCCGGTGCGCCAGGCGGTGGCGGCGCGGCGGTCCGATCTCGACTTCATCCGGCTCGACGAGGCGGCGTTCACCGCCGCGCCCTCGATCAGCCTGGACTACGCGGTGGCCGAGCGCACGCGGCTGGCCGCCGTGGTCCCGGCTGATATCGGCTGGTCCGACGTGGGAAGCTGGAGCGCGCTGTGGGAACTGGGTGCGCGCGACGCGGCGGGCAATGTGAGCGTCGGCGATGTGCTGCTGGAAGGCGCGCACAACTGCTACGTGCGCAGCGACGGCATGCTGGCCGCGGTGATCGGGCTGAACGACGCGGTCGTGGTGGTGACCGAGGACGCCGTGCTGGCGATGCACCGCGATCAGGCGCAGGACGTGAAGAAGGTGGTGGATCGCCTGAAAGCCGCCGGGCGGCACGAGGCCGTGGCGCATAATCGCCTGTACCGGCCGTGGGGGTTCTACGAGAGCCTGATCCAGGGCGACCGCTTCCAGGTGAAGCGCATCGTGGTAACGCCCGGGCATCAATTATCGTTGCAGAAGCACTTCCATCGCGCCGAGCACTGGGTGGTGGTCAACGGCACCGCGCGGGTGACGCGCAACGACGAGGTGTTGATGGTGCACGAGAACGAGAGCGTCTACCTGCCTATGGGCTGCGTGCACCGCCTGGAGAATCCCGGCAAGATTCCGCTGACGCTGATCGAGGTCCAGTCCGGCGCCTATCTGGGCGAGGACGACATCGTGCGGCTGGAGGACACCTACGGGCGGAGCTGACGCCATCGTGTCATTGCGGACGCGGAAATGACACGATGGCGTCATTGCGAGCAGCGCCAGCGACGAAGCAATCTCCGGCCTGACGAGCCGCCCGCTCGTCGTGCAGACGATTGCGTCGTCGCAGCGGTCCTCGCAATGACAGGGGACCGGATGCCAGATCGGCGCAAAATCGCTCACGCCGGGTCCGGCCCCTCCACCGCCGCGTAGCCGCTGCCGAACGCCGCATCGCGCTGCTGAAACGCATACTTCACCCCGTGCGCCCGCATCGTTTCGCGGAACGCCCGCGCCTTCGGGGCCAGGTGCCCGCGCGCGTCTATTTCTGAACCAATGCGTTGCAGCGTGCGCGCGCCCATCAGCTCCAGCCCGAGATTGACCAGCCGCTTGTTGGCCGACAGCAGATGCGGATCGACCAGCCCCATCCGGTCGGCCAGCCGCATCACCTCGGTTTCCAGCGCCGATGCCGGCACGGACTTCAGCGCCAGCCCGATCCGCGCCGCATCCTTGCCGGTCAGGCTGTCGCCGGTGAACAGCAGCCGCTTTGCCCATTGCGGCCCGCAATGATACAGCCACATCGAGCCGGGCGGCGTGCCGAGGTCGCGCACCGGCGGAAACCCGATCCGCGCATCGTCCGCCACCAGCACGATATCGCAGAACCACGCAAGCTCGGTGCCGATGCCGATGCACGTGCCGTGCACCTGGGCGACCACCGGCTTATGCATATCGAACAGCGCGATCCGCATGCGCTGACCTTGCTCCAGGCGCCAGACGTCATCATCGATTTCCTGCCGGCCGCGATACTCCGGCCCGCGGCCGCTTGAATACTCGGACAGGTCGGCGCCGGCGCAGAAATGCCTTCCGGCGCCGCGCAGCACGACGCAATGCACCGCGTTATGCTCATCCGCCTCCAGCAGCGCCGCGTTCAGCTCGCGCAGCAGCCTGCCGCTCAGCGCGTTGCGCTTCTCTGGCCGGTTGAGCGTGACGATCGCGGTGGTACCCTGCACCGCGTAGGTGATGTCCTCGAAGTCCATGGCGTGCCCTCCCCGTGTTGCCGCTGCGGCGATCAGAGGCGTACAGTCGGCCCAATGCAACCGCCGGAGGGGAGACACTGCCATGAAGATCGCCCGCATCGAGACCTTCCTGTTCGATCCCGGCACGGCCAAGAACCTGCTGTTCTGTCGCGTGGAGACGGAAGGCGGCCTGCACGGCTGGGGCGAGGCCTATGTAACCCCCGGCAAAGAGCAGGTGACCGAACATCTGCTGCAGCACATGGGGAAGTATGTGATTGGCCGCAGCGCGTTCAACATCCGCCACACCGCGCAGGTCCTGTTCGACGATTTCGCGATGCGCCGCGCGTCGCTGGATTTGCTGTCGGCGTGGAGCGCGATCGAGATCGCGCTGTGGGACATCGTCGCCAAGCACGCCAACCTGCCGCTGTACAACCTGTTGGGCGGCGCCTCGCGCGAACGGGTGAAGGTGTATGCGAACGGGTGGTCTAGCGGCGGCGAAACAATCGAACAGAATCTGGAGCGTGCGCTGAAGGTGAAGGCGATGGGGTTCACCGCGCTGAAATGGGATCCATTCCCGGGGCCATGGCGCAGCTTCATCCATCGCGAGGACGAAGACCACGTCGTGCGCTACGTCAAGGCGATGCGCGAGACGCTGGGTCCGGACTTCACCCTGTTGGTAGAGGTGCACCGCCGCCTGGCGCCGATCCACGCCATCCGTATCGGCCGGCGCATCGCCGAGTTCGACGTCGGCTGGTACGAGGAACCCTGCCTGTGCGACAACATCGAGCTCGTCGCGGAAGTGCGTCGCGCCCTGCCCGGTGTGCCGATCGTCACCGGCGAGGCGATCTATTCGAAGGAAAGCTTCGCCCAGGCGCTGGCGGCGCGCGCGGCCGACATCATCAACCCGGACATCTGCAACTGCGGCGGCATCTCCGCAATGCTCGACATCGCGGCGATGGCGCAGCCGCACGCCGTGGCGGTGGCGCCGCACAACTATAATTCCACGCTGGTGGGGCTGGCGGCGACGGTACAGCTCTCGGCGCTGATTCCGAATTTCTGGATTGCCGAGTGCTTCATCAACCTCAAGCCCGCCTGCGACGAGATCGCTATCGCGCCGCTGGTGGTGCGGGACAGCTTCGCCGAGCTGCCCACCACGCCGGGCCACGGCATCGACATCGACGTGGCGAAGCTGCGGGCGCGACCGTATCGTGACATGGGGTCGCGCACCGGCAAGAGCCTGCGCAGTTACACCGAGGAGTTCCCACGCAAGAACTACGTCGTTGGCACGACGCGGACGGGGTACTGAGGGTTCTCCACGGGAACGACCGCCTACACCCCCCTGTCATTGCGAGGAGCGCAGCGACGAAGCAATCTCCCGCCTGACAAGCCGGCGGCTCCCCACGCGGGAGATTGCTTCGTCGCTGCGCTCCTCGCAATGACAGGGGGGGTGAACGCCCCTAGTCCACCGGCTCCGTCATGAAGCGTTCCACCATCGCCATCGCGCTGTCGCGCTTGGCCAATTGGTGCGCACGCTGCTGATTGCGCGCGCCCGATGTCAGGTAGAACCGTTCGTACAGTTCCACGCGCGAGGCCAGCGCGGTGCCGGCAAAGTCCCAGGCCAGGCGGAACAATCGGACCCGTCGCTCGGCATCCATCTCCTTCGCGCCGCGCAGATATTTGTCGATGAACGGCCGCAGCCCGGAATCCTGCATCATCCGCCAGGTCGGCGTGGCGAGCAGGTTGTGCGAGCCCAGCAGCTTGATGATTTCGTTGGCGCGCGGCATCCAGGTTGGCATCATGGCACGCAACGCCATCAGCGGCGGACCGTCAGGGAACCAGACGCCGTTGCCCCACTCGTTCGGATGGTCCTCCGCGGCACGCACCGCGCACTGTGCGAGCATGGAATAGCTCCAGAGCTCGCCGAGCAACTGCTGGGCGGTGGGACTGGTGTCGCCGATCGCCTCGGTCATCGCCGTGGCCAGTCCCCAGGCGAATTCCAGCTTGGTCTGCGCCCGCACCATCGTCTGCTGCATAACATTCGGATTCCAGCTCCGCGTCATCACCTGATTGTAGACTTTGACGTTGCTGTCTATGAAGATCCTGTCACGGGGGATCTCGACATCGTCGAAGATCAGGAATGCGTCCTGTTCGTCGAAGCGCGACGACAGCGGGTGGTCGAACCGGTTTGGCGTGCCGGCGCAACTGTCGCGGCAGATGAATTTCAACCCCGGCGTCGCCATCGGGATGCAGAACGACAGCGCGAATTTTTCCCCGTCTTCCGGCAACGGGCGTCCCGGATACACCGCAAGCTCGTCGGCGAACGGCGCCAGGGTGGACAGGATACGGGCGCCGCGCACCACGATGCCATGCTCGGTGTCGGCCACCTTGTGCAGGATGATGTCGTTGTCCGGCCGCGGATTTTCGTCCTTCGCCTTGTCGGTGGTCGGATGGATCAAGGTGTGGGTCAGCGAGATGTCACGGCGGCGCAGGAATTTCTGGTAATCCACCAGCCTCGCGGCGCCGGCTTCGTTGCCATGCTCGGCCCATTCGTGCGCGCAACCGGCGAACCCCGCATAGGTCACGTTCATGTAGTCGGGCGTGCGACCCATCACGCCGACCGTGTGTTCGGCGATACGGCGCAGGCCGCGATGGCGCCGCTGGATGTCCTCCTTCGAGCGCGGGATCATGTGGCTGACATTGATTTGCTCTCCCGTTTCCGGGTCGGGAAACAGGCAGTCGTCAGCAGCCTCGATCTGCAGGTCAAATACCGCGGCGAGGCCCTTGGCCGCGCCGGCGAAGTCCGGGTGGTTGACCACGTCGTCCACCCTTCCGTCGCCGATCCAGATTTCGCGGTCGTCCTTCAGGCCGCGGAGCAATTCCGCACCGTTGCGCGCCGGCATCCGCCGTCCTCCATTGGTTCCGGGCGGAATGATAGTCGATGCCGGGAGGCCAGGCCACGGCACCGGAGCCGCAGCATGCGCCTCGATATTCTCCGCGCGGCGTCAGAAATTTTCCTACGCCGCCAACCGCTGATGGGCCGGAACCTCCAACCCGAAGAACCGCGCCGCGTTCAATCCGAGAATCTTCGCCCGCTGCGTCTCGTCCAACATTGGCATCGTGCGTTCGATCGCCTCGGCGGAGTGCGGCCAGGTGCCCTCGTGGTGCGGGTAGTCGTTCGCCCACATGAAATTGTCGGTTAGCCCATAACGCTCAGCGAGAAACAGCCCCGACGGATCCTCCTGGAACGTGGCAAAACCGTGCGCCCGATAATAGTCGCTCGGCAAGCCCTGCAATTTCGGCCGTACCCACATGTGGTGCTTGCGATACGCCTCGTCCATCGCATCGAGCAACCACGGCACCCAGCCGATGCCCGCCTCGACCGTGGCGAAGCGCAGCTTGCGGAACCGCTCCAGCACGCCCGACGCACACAGATTCGCCACCGGCTCGATCGTCGGCGCCAGCGAGTGGGTCACATAATTGACCACCGCCCCGCCATTGCCGCGCGCCGCGCGCGGGTCGCGCCCCGTCGAGACATGGAAGGTGATCGGCAGATCGGTTTCCTCGATCTGCGTCCACATCCGATCAAAGTGCGGCAGGTTATAGTTCACGTGATCGACGTCATGCCCGCCCCAGATCGGCTTGCACGGTAGAGTAAGCGCACGATAGCCCAGCTTCGCCACGCGCTCGATTTCCGCCATCGCGCCGTCGAGGTCGCCCGTGGCGATCGCCGCCACCGGCAGCATCGCCTCCGGATACGGCCCGAATTGCTCCCAGGCCCAGTCGTTCCACACCCGGCATTGCGCGTTGGAGAACACCGGATCCGGCGTCGCCCACATCGCCAGGCCCTTATTGGGAAAGATGATCTCGACGTCGACGCCGTCGGCGCGATTGTCGCGGACCCGCTGCGCCGGCTCCGCGCCCGCCTGCGCGCGGCGCCAGTCCTCGCCCTCGAAACTCATGACGCGCACACGGTCCGGCCGATAGCCCTCGCAATAGCGCCACTGTACGCCTTGCTCATCGGTGATGATGCGCGGCACGCGCTCACGGTATTGCGCCGGGATGCGCTTCACCCACAGGTCCGGCGGCTCGTTGGCGTGACTGTCGGTGGAGACCATGAAGTATTTTTTCGGATCGCCGGCATGTGCGGTGCGCTGCCACCCGGTGTGGCCCGGCGTCTCCAGTCGCCACAAATTCGGGGCGTTGATCGCGGCTTCACTCATGGCATCCTCCATTCCCGGGTGTAATCTTGTGCGTTGTCTACCGACGAGTATTTGATACTACCTCGAAGTTGGATTTCGTCAATGCCGTCGTGATGACGATTGTCTTGCTGGCCACACCGTGGCATACTTGTCGCACCATGTCCTTCGTCCTGACAGCCAGTACCGGCGCTCTCCGACCAACCCACCGCGGTGGGGCGATGAGGCGCGTCCGTTGAACTGAGCAGCCGCAACGCCCCGTTCGCTTCCGTGACCTCTGGACGGGACGTGCGTGATGCGAGACTGGAAAATCCTGTTGGCGACCCCGGGCTTTCGTCGCTTCTGGCTGGCGCTGATGAGCGACGGCCTGGGAACCTGGTGCGTCATCGCCACGTTGCCGATCCTGGTGGCCGAGCGCTTCGGCGCCGGCAGCGAACTCGTCATCAGCCTCGGCCTGCGCGTGGCGCCGCGCATCCTGCTCGCTCCCGCTGCCGGCGCGATGCTGCGGCGATACGGCGCCGCGCGCGTCGCCGTCGTATCGATGGCCGCGACCGGCGTACTGACCGCACTGCTGCCGTGGTGCCACGACTTCGTTGTGCTTCAGGGTACAATCCTCGCCATCGGCGTGATGGACGTGTGTGTCGGCCCGGCGCTGCTGGCGCTGCGCACGCCGGTAACACCCCGCGGCCTGGAGGTGGCCGGCAACACGCTGTTTTTCTCGGCCGACCGGCTGGCGAAATTCGCCGGACCGGCGCTCGCGGGGCTCGCGGTGGCCGCCGGCTTCACCGTCGCCTATCTCGGCTTCGGCGTCGCGATGTTGCTCGCAGCCGGCGCCATCCTGCGTCTGCCCGCGACCCAACGCACTAACAACGACGAGCCGGCGAAGGGCACAGGCATGCTGGCCGTGCTGCGCGATTTCGTCGCGATGCTGCGCAATGACCCGGTGCTGGTCGCGCTGCTGCTCTGTGCGGTGCCCTACATGGTCACGTTTGGCGGCATGCGGCCCTTCCTGTTCTGGGCCAATGCGGAGTGGTTCGGCGCATCCGATGCCGCATGGACAGTATTGCTCGCGGCGCAGGGAATCGGAGGGATCGCCGGCGTGCTGCTGTCAGGCATGTTCAGTCGTGCGCTGCTGCGTTCGATGTCGGTGTATGAATTGATGCTGGTGGCCAGTCTGCTGGAAGGCCTGTCACACATCTCTTTGCTGTTTGCTGGCGGCACCTTCAGTGCGGTCGTATTGCTGATCGTCGGCGGCATACCGGAAATGCTGGGCTACGCCACCTGGTTCGCCTGCATCCAGGAGCGCCTGCGGCCGGACCGACAGGCAGTGTTCTACAGCATGCAGCAGCCGCTGCTGGACTCGGCCATGGCCCTCGGCGTGGCGTCGGCTGGCCTGCACGCGCAACACATATTGACGCTGGGCAGTTACTGGGCGGTGCTGTCGATGTTCTCTACACTGCCCGTCGTCGCACTCCTGGCCCTGCACCTGCGCGCCGCCCGCGTGGAGGTTCAACCGCGCCCCTGAGCCCCGCTTCGCCGCACCGCCTGCACCACAGTATCGAGTTCTCCCAGGAACCGCGAGCGATCCTGCCTGGTCAGCGGCGCCGGCCCACCGGTCGTCATGCCGAGTTCGCGCATGTGCCGGGCCACCTCGCGCCCAGCCAGTGCGTTACCGATATTATCCCGTGTCCAGCGTTTTCCCCCCGGCGCCAGCGCGTGCGTGCCCTTCTCCAGGCAACGTGCTGCCAGCGGAATGTCGGCCGTCACACAGACATCCGCCGGCGTGACGTGCTCTGCGATCCAGTCATCCGCGGCATCCGGCGTCGCCGCCACCGTAATCATCTGCACATTCGGCCGGCCACTGGGACGGATCGGGCGTGAACCGTTCGACACGACGAACACGCGCAGGCCGAGCCGGTCCGCCACGCGAAACACCTCCTCGCGTACCGGACAGGCGTCGCCGTCGACATAGATGTCCGTCATGCCGCGGGCCAGGCCTTGCGCGGATCAGCCAGCCGCATCCCGCCCGTACCGCTCGGCATCTTCGGCCAGCAGCAAGCGCTCGCGTTGCAGCGTGGCCGCGCAGTCCCGCACCGACGCTGCATAAGCCGCCGCATTTGCATACCGTTCCTGCAGCGACGGACGCGGATCGCCGACAAGTTCCCGGGCCGCGCGCGTTTCCGCGAACGCCAGGAACGTGCCATCGCGATCCGCCAGCTCACCCTCAGGATAAGGCGGCGCATAGAGGTTCCAGCCAGTGAACGTGCCGCGCGGCACGGCGATGTCGGGCAGGCGGACGCCCGCGACTTCATTGCCGTCCGCATTCACCTGCGGCACCAGCGCGCGCCAGGCTCGCGATGCCGGCTGCGGCTGCGTCCAATCCGCCAGCGGCGTCACGTCGTTCGCCGCACGCGGCCGCGTCAGACCCGGCACCGACGGCAGCGCAACGTCTTCGGCCGCCACCAGCGAGCCGTCGGCAATGCGCGGCAATCGGCTGTCGGGCGGGGCGCGATCCGTCACCACCCATTCGTCCAACGCCACCAGCAGCGCGCGTACTGCTGGCATCGGATCGTGCCAGTTGCGTGGATTGACGCAGGGTCCTTTGTCGCGCGGCATGCCCGCCTTGCCGCCGTGCTGCGTGCCCGCCAGCAGGTAGCCGCGCACGTTCGCCGGCAGCGCCACGTCGTGCGTGCCGAGCGGATCGGTGTGCAGCAGCGACGCGCCCTTCTGCCAATACTCGGTCGAGGTATTCGTCTCGATCAGCTTCGGATCCGATGCTTCCCCCCGCATCAGCGCACCGCTGGGACCGCTGATCGGATCGACCATGGCGGCGGAGGAGAACGGGAATTCCACCTCGGGAAAGTCGTGGTCCTCGTGCCAGGTGCGGGTGCGGAAAGGCTGCGCGAAGGGCGCGTTGTGAAACACGCGGCCGATGCCGGCGACATGGGTGAACACGCCGTCGAACACCCGCGCCCCGTTTTCATCCGCGTTGAAGCCCTGCGCGATGTGGTCGCGCAGGTAGCGGCCAGCCTGCGAGATGCCGAAAGCCAGCGTGTGCGTCACCGCGCGGCCCAGCAATTCGGAGCCATGGCGACGCAGGTGGCTGATCAGGTCGCGCGTCGCGGCGAACCCGATGCCCTGCACACGCGGCCTGGTCGCATCGTAAAGCAGTTCGTAGATCGAACCCGGTTCCGGCAGCGTGCCGTCCGGCAGCAGCCGCACCGAGCGCGCATCGACGAACTCGAACGCCACCTCCCGCTTCGGCGCGGTCTGCGCGCGCCGCACCGTCAGCGTCGCATTCGTGCCGGCGGCTTCGTGCGACAGCCGGAACGCCTGTAAGGCGCCGAGCCGCGTGCCGGACACGAATTCCTCGCGGATGCGCCGCACGATTGGTTTTCCCCCATCGCTCGCCACCAGCGCGTCGAGTGACAACCCAGTAGCTTTCGGCGCACCCGGATCCCAGCCCGACCAGACCAGGGAAAAGCCCAGCCGCAGCGGCAAGGCATTGCCCAGTTCCGCCGCGGTCTGCGGCGTATTGCCTGCCGCGCCGGCGCATAGATTGGCGAACAGCATGATGCGGCCGCGGTTGTTCACTTCATAGAGGATGCGGCCATTGCCGCGCGCCGGATCGGTCGGGTGCAGGATGACAAAGTCGCTGCGGTACTCGACTTTGCCGCGGGCATTGCGCGGCGCCTGGTCCAGCAGTGCGATGCCGCGATTACCAGGATGCGCCGGATCCAGCTCGCCAAACGCCGTGCCGTTCAGCCGCGTATAGGCACCCGAGGCGCCGAATTCCGCGCCGCCCACAAGATTTTCCCGGTCGCGGATTTCAACAGCCGTGATCATTGTCATGCCTCCCGATGCAGCGTCGCCGCGGACCGTGCCTGCAGCGCCTCGAATGTCAAACCCGGAATCATCTCGCGCACCACGAACCCGTGCGGCGTAACATCCAATACCGCGAGGTTGGTATAGACCCGCTGCACCACGCCCTTGGCGGTCAGCGGATAGGAACAGGACCGCACGATACGCGAGGCACCTTCTTTCGTAACGTGCTCCATCGCCACCCACAGGCGTTTGGCGCCGATCGCCAGGTCCATCGCGCCGCCGACCTGCTTCACCGGCTCGTCGGGCGCGCGTGCCCAGTTGGCGATGTCGCCGGTCTCCGACACTTCGAACGCACCCAGCACGCAAAGGTCGAGGTGGCCCCCACGCGCGATGGCGAAGCTGTCGGCGTGGTGCACGTAGGCCCCGCCGGTGCGCAGCGTGATGTGCTGCACGCCGGCGTTGATGAGGTACGGGTTCACTGCGTCGGCCGCCGGAGCGGGGCCGATGCCGATCACGCCGTTCTCGGCGTGGAAGATCACCTCGCGATCGGCCGGCACGCAGTCGGACACCGCGGTCGGAATGCCGATGCCGAGATTGACGAACCAGCCTTCCGGGATGTCTTGCGCGATGCGCGCGGCGATGCCGATGCGGTCGAGCACCTGGAATTCGCTGTCGGCCATTTCTCCCCCTTCAGTCCGGCACGTGGATCACGCGATGCACGAACGGTCCCGGCGTGTGCACATGCTCTGGCGGAATGTCACCAAGACCCACGACGTGGCGCGTCTCGGCGATGGTCAACGCGGCGCCCATCGCCATCACCGGATTGAGGTTCCGCGCGCTCTCGCGATAGGTCAGGTTGCCCCATCGATCGGCCTGCCAGGCTTCCACCAGCGCGACGTCACCGCGGAGGGGATACTCGATCAGGCAGTTCTTGCCATTGATAACACGGGTTTCGCGGCCGTCGGCGAGGATGGTGTCCGCGCCGGTGGGCGTAAAGAACGCCTCGATACCGGCGCCGGCCGCGCGGATGCGTTCCGCCAGCGTGCCCTGCGGCACGATCTCCAGCTCCAGCGCACCCTGCTGGAACTGCCGGCCCGCCAGGCTGGCGGGACGCACGAAGCTGCACACCATTTTGCGAACGCGGCCGAGTTCGAGAAGCCGTTCGATCTTGCTGCCGTCGCGGCCACCGGCAACGATGACAATGGTGAGGTCGCGCGCGCCCTGCACCACGAGGCCGTCGAGCAATGCGGCCGGCGCGCCAACGTCACCGAAGCCGCCAACCAGGACGGTCGAGCCATCCTCAATGCCGGCCATCGCATCTGCCATCGAGGCGACGAACTTGTCGATCATCCCGTCGGGACCCCTCTCTCGCCTGGAAGCCTAGCGAGGCGTTGCGAACGGGTCGAGGGAGTGGCTGGACGATAAGTGGACGCACCACATATTTCCGTTCCATGCTCATCGCGCTGCATCGCACCGAATCTACGGGAGAGGCCAATGCCGAACACCGCCACCGGTCCGCAGACGGCCGCACTGACCGAGGACCCCGCCACCGTGCGCCGCGCCGTCCTGGCCTGCGGCATTGGCCAGATGTTCGAGATTTTCGATTTTGTCATCTACGGTTTCTTCGCGCTGGCGATTGGCCGCGCGTTCTTTCCGTCCACCGATCCGATCGCCTCGCTGCTGGCCAGCTTCGCCACCTTCGCGGTCGGCTTCCTGATGCGCCCGATCGGCGCGATGGTGATCGGCTGGTATGGCGACCGCGTCGGCCGCCGCAAGGCGCTGGTGGTCACCGTTGGGCTGATGGCATTCGCCACCGGCTGCGTCGGGCTCATTCCGTCTTATGCGTCGATCGGCGTCTGGGGTGCGATCCTGCTGGTGATCTGCCGCATGCTGCAGGGCTTCTCCACCGGCGGCGAATGGGGCGGCGCCGCGGCGTTCCTGGTGGAGCATGCGCCGGAGGGCCGCCGCGGCCTGGTCGGCAGTTTTCAGCAGGCGGCGACGGCGCTCGGTGCGATGGGAGCGACGTTCTCGGCGGCGATCCTCACTTCGGCGCTGAGTGCGGACAGTTTCTTCGCCTGGGGCTGGCGCATTCCGTTCCTGATCGGCTTCGTGCTCGGTCCGGTCGCCTACTACCTGCGCACGCGAGTCGCCGAGACGCCGGCCTTCCAACGGGCCGAGGCCGCGCGGGACCTGACCCGCATGCCGCTGGCCGACGCGTTCACCACGCATGGCTGGACGTTCCTGGCGGCGTTCGGACTTTCAATTATCGGCTGCGTCATCAACTACGTGTTCCTGGTGTTCCTGCCCAGCTTCGCGTCACAGACGCTGCACATCGACCTGTCGCACGCGCTGTGGTCCACCACGCTGGCTGGCGTGATCTATCTGGTGCTGACGCCTCTGGTCGGGCATTGGTCTGACAGCGTCGGCCGCAAGCCGATGCTGCTGGCCTGTGCCGTGCTGTCATTCGTGATGGCTTATCCGCTGTTCCTGTTCCTGCAAACGCATCCGAGCTTCTGGGGGCTGCTGGTGGTGCAGGCGACAGCGCAGGCGGTGCTGACGCTGTACACCGGGGTGATTTCCACCATCCTGTCGGAAATGTTCCCGACCAATGTGCGCTACACCGCGTTGTCGGTCAGCTACGGATTCGCGGTGGCGATCTTCGGAGGGTTCGCGCCCTATATTGCCACGTCGCTGGTGAAGCTGACCGGCGACCCGCTGGCGCCAAGCTACTACGTGATGGCGGCGGCGGTAGCGAGTGGCGTCGCGGTGCTGTTCGTCCAGGCGCGCCATCGGGCTCCGGCTCTGGCCTGATCAGCTTCTGCCAACCCCGCCGGCGCTGCTCCCCATCCCGGACCCAGCCTCACGTTGCCGGGTTTGCCGCCAGCCGGGCGAACTCCGGATCGAACACGCGATCCGCCATCGCCTGGCAGCGCCGCACCAACCGGTGTTCGTCGGGACCATAATCGGACACGGCGTTGTGCATCGTGCGGATGTTGTCCCACAGCAGCACGTCGCCCTCGGTCCAGCGATGGGCGAAGCGGTATTTCGGCTGAAGCTGATGTTCGAACAGCATTGCCAGCAGCCCGTCGCTGTCCGGCGCCGGCAGCCCGTCGATGCGCACCGTGTAGCCCGGGTTGGCATACAGGATCGCGCGGTTCGATAGCGGATGCCGCAGCACCATCGGCTGCGACACCGGCGGCTTCTGCCGCCGCTGCGCCTCGGTCAGCGGCTTGCGCACGCTGCTTTCACCGCCGCGCGCCCGCATCATGTCCCAGAATTTCGCGAAATCGTGGGTCGCGGTCAGCGTTTCCAATTGCACCTGCAAAGCCGCGGGCAGATCGTCGTAGGCGGCCGCCATGTCGGCAAACAACGTGTCGCCGAGTGCCCGCCCATTCCGTCGCGGCACCTCCAGCGCATACAGCACATTGACGAAGGCAATGGTGCGGCTGAATGACATGTCGGTGTGCCAGTCCTGCCCGGCATCGGCGAGACCAATCGGCTGGCCGTCCACGACAATGTTGGACAGGATCATCACTTCCGGTTGGTCCGGCACCTGGAACGCGCCGGAGACGTGTACTTCGAGTTCGCCGAACCGCCGGCTGAACGCGACCTGCGCCGCCGGGTCCAGGCGCTGGCCGGGAAAACACAGCACACCGTGCTCCGCCAGCGCACGCAGGATCAGCGCGAACTCCTCGCGCGCCAGCGGTCGAGAAAGATCGATCCCAGTGATGCGGGCGCCGAGAGTCTCGCCGGATGGCGTCACGATTGGCATGTCACCGGCGAGTTTGGCGCGGCGCGGCGACCCGCGCTAGGCTCCGGCGCATGGCCAGACTGAGCGTGAACCTCAACAAGGTGGCGTTGCTGCGCAACTCGCGCCGCACCGGCGTGCCCGACCTGCTTCGCTTCGCCCGCATCGCGCTGGACGCGGGCGCCGCCGGGCTGACCGTGCATCCGCGCCCCGACGAGCGGCATATCCGCCGCAGCGACGTGCCGGCGCTGGCGGCGCTGATGCAACCGGTGCGGCCACGGATCGAGTTCAATATCGAGGGCTATCCGGACCCGCGGCTGCACGAGATCCTGGCAGAAGTGAAGCCGGAACAATGCACGCTGGTGCCGGACGCGCCAGATGCGTTCACTTCGGAAGACGGGTGGAGACTTGACGCGGCGCAAATGGCGTTGGCGCGGCCGGCGGTGGCGGCGGCGAAGGCGCTGGGGTGCCGGGTGATCCTGTTCATCGATCCCGATCCGGCGGTGGTGCCGCGCGTGCGCGACGCCGGCGCCGATGGCGTGGAGATCTATACCGGGGGTTATGCCGAAGCGTTTCGTCACGGCACGCATGCCGCCCTACTCTCACGGATCGGCGATACTGCGCGGCGCGCGGCCGAACTTGGGCTGGTCGTGAATGCCGGCCACGACCTGAACCTTCGTAACATTCCGCCGCTCATGCAGGCGGTGCCGTTCCTGGCGGAGGCGTCGATCGGCCACGAACTGACCGCGGACGCGCTGGAAATCGGTTTTTCCCCCGCGGTGCGCGCCTATGCCGCCGCATTACAGGCCTGCTGACACTCCAATCAACACGAACTGGGAGAAGCTCAATCATGGCGACGGAGAAACTCGCGCATCGCAAGCTGGGCACCGGTGGATTGTCGGTTTCGGCAATCGGGCTGGGCTGCATGTCGCTGTCCGGCATCTACGGCGAGGCCGATGACGCGGCGTCGGAAGAATTGATCCGTCACGCCATTGACCTCGGCGTCGATCACCTCGACTCGTCGGACATGTATGGCTGGGGGCACAACGAGCAAGTCGTCGGCCGCGCCATCAAGGGGCGTCGCGAGCGCGTCGTGCTGGCTACCAAGTTCGGCCAGACCCAGAACCCCGGTGGACGGAATGGCGTGAACGGGCGACCCGAGTACGTGATCCAGGCCTGCGAGGCGAGCCTGAAGCGCCTGGGCGAGGACGTCATCGACCTCTATTACCAGCACCGCGTCGATCCCTCGGTGCCGATCGAGGACACTGTCGGGGCGATGGCGAAGCTGGTGGAGAAGGGCAAGGTGAAGCATCTCGGTCTGTCCGAGGCCAAGCCGGAGACGATCCGGCGCGCCCACAAAGTGCATCCCATCGCCGCGGTGCAGACGGAATACTCGTTGCTTTACAGGACCGAGGCCGAGGAAACGCGCGAGACCACCCGCGGCCTGGGCATCAGCTTCGTCGCCTACGCGCCGCTGGGGCGCGGCTTCCTGACGGGAGCGATCCAGACCTTCGCCGACGTCGATGGCCGTCGCGCGGCGCATCCGCGCTTCCAGAAGGAGAACTTCGATCGCAACCGCGCGCTGGTGGCGCGCATTGAAGCGATCGCGGCGGAGAAGAAGTGCACGCCGTCGCAGCTCGCGCTGGCCTGGGTGCTGGCGCAAGGCGACGACGTCGTCGCGATCGCCGGCACCCGCTACAAGAAGCGGCTGGAGGAGAACCTTGGCGCGTTGCAGGTGACGCTGACGCCGGAGGACGTGGCGCGGATTTCCGCCGCAGTGCCGCGCGGCGCGGCGGCCGGCACGCGTTATCCGGCGGGCGGCATGGCGGGGGTTTACGTGTAACGGAATACTTCTGCCGCGCATTCGGGGCGGCCGGCTGGAGTGGACACCGCGCCATGGTGCCGTACGCGGTTGCGCTCACGCTCTTGCTTTACGGGTTGCTGTGGGCTGCCGTCGAATGCTGGCGCCTCGGTCGGCACAGGGCCGCCATCGTGTCGACGACCACAGACGGCATTGTAGGTATTGCGCTTATCGCGGTGATCTACCTGTTGCATGACACCGACAACCCATGGGCCTGGATAGGACTGCCGATGGCCTGCCGATATACGTTGCAGGGTTGCTAGATTTCACACTGGGCGCGCCACCAGTGCGGGAAACACCATGACGGGAAGTGAGAGGTACGGCATTGTCCACGTTCGGAACCCATGCGCGAGCCGCCCCAAACTGATTTAGCGCGCCGCGCACAAGGCCCAGGAGAGCGTCCCGTATCCATCCCCCAGGAGCTGCCCGAGTGAAGCCGTCAGACCTTTTCGTGGTACACCGCGATGCCATCCGCCGGGTCGTTGCCGAGCATCGCGCGCGCAATCCTCGCGTGTTCGGGTCGGTCCTGCATGCCGAGGACACCGAGGCCAGCGACCTCGATTTGCTGATCGACCCCACCGACGCCACCACGCTCCTCGACATTGGAGCCATCCGTGCCGAACTGCATGATCTACTCGGCGTCGAGGTTGATGTGGTGACCCCAAAGGCGCTGCCGGAAAAGTGGCGTGCCCGCGTGCTCGCCGAGGCCAAGCCGGTTTGATCCCCCCAGCGCTCCGCCTGCGCAACTATCTGGAGCATGCTGGCGGCGATCACGCGAATCAAACAGTTTACCGCCGCCATGCCGGAGACCACGTTCCTGAATGACGCCAAAATCCAGGATGCCGTGATCCGAAATCTTGAGATCATCGGAGAGGCCGCACGCAACATCATGCAGCGCCATCCCGATTTTGCCCGGGCGCATCCGTCCGTGCCATGGCGCCGTGCGTACGAGATGCGCAATGCCGTCAGCCACGGCTATTTCGCAGTGGATCTGGAAACCATCTGGCGCACGGTTCGCGACGACCTTCCGTCGGTCGAAGCACAGATCACGGCGCTGCTGCGCTCGATGCCGGATGAGCCACCGTAGACAAGCCGCCCAGCCACCATGAGGCGACAGCGCGCGCCTGGCCGCCCGTCATACCCCCAGCCGCCGCCGTGCCAACGCCGCGCCTTGCGCGAGCGCATAGAGTTTCGCCTCCGCCACCCCTCGCCGCATCGGCGCCATGCCGCAATTGGTGCACGGAAACAGGCGCTCGGGCGGCACGTGCTCGGCCGCGTCCTCGATCACCGCGGCGACCTCGTCCGGCGTCTCCACCACATCGGTTGCGACGTCGATCGCCCCAACCAGAACATCTTTTCCAGCCAGCAGACGCAGCAGCCGCACCGGCACGCGCGAATTGCGGCACTCCAGCGACACCTGGTCGATGCGGCTGGCCGCCAGCACCGGGAAGGTTTCCTCGTATTGCCGCCACTCGGCGCCGAGGCCGGCCTTCCAGTCGATATTCGCCTGGATGCCGTAGCCGTAACAGATATGCACCGCGGTCTTGCACGGCAGGCCTTCCGCCGCGCGCTCCAGCGCGGCGATGCCCCAGGTCGCGACCTCCTGCATGTAAACGTTGAAGGCAGGCTCATCGAACTGGATCACGTCCACGCCGTCGGCCGCCAACCCGCGCGCTTCCTCGTTCAGCGCCGCGGCGAACGCCATCGCCAGCGCGGGCTTGTCCCCGCCGTAATGCGCGTCCGCGATCGTATCGACGATGGTCATCGGCCCGGGCAGGGTGAACCTCAACCGCCGCTTCGTGTGCGCCCGCGCCAGCCGAGCCTCGGTCGCATGCGCGCGGCCACGCAACGCGATCGGACCGGTGACGGTGGGCACCATCGCCTTGTACCGGTCGGCGCGGATGCCCATCTCCACGCGCCGGTCGAAATCGATCCCGTCGAGGAACGCCAGAAAGCCGTGCACGAAATGCTGGCGCGATTGCTCTCCATCGGAAATGATGTCGATGCCGGCGTCTTGCTGCAGCTTCAACCAGAGCAGGGTGGCGTCGCGCTTGGCCTCGGCCAGCGCCTCGCCCTGTTGCCGCCAGGGCGCCCAGAGCCGCGTCGGCTCGGCCAGCCAGGCCGGCTTCGGCAGGCTGCCCGCGATCGTGGTCTCCAGCATTCTTGTCCCCTCCCTGCCGCCTGGTGCGCTGTCATTGCGAGGCGCACAGCGGCGAAGCAATGATGACTGGACTCTGGCGCCGGATGCTAGGCCACCGACGCCGGTTGCGATACAGTCGCGCAGGAAACGCGGCGCCGCCGGCCCGCGCGGGAGGATTGTGAGCATGGCGATCGCCTTCAGGCCACTGCAACGGCATTTCGCGGCGGAGGTGCAGGGTTTCGACATGCGCCAGCCGATCGATGCCGCGACAGCGCGCGACTTCGAGCATGCGATCGACCGCTACGGCATTCTGGTGTTCCCGGCACAGCTTGTGGACAACGCGCAGCAGCTCGCGTTCACCGCCAATTTCGGCCCGCCCGACATCGGCCGGAAGAAGGCGGTGAAGCACGCCTCCGGGCGCTTGACCGGTGGGAACACCGACAGCCGCATCCCGGAGGAGATGATCGACCTCTCCAACCTGGACGAGAACGGCTACGTCATCGATCCCAACCATCGCCGCGTTCTCTCATTGCTGGGCACGCGGCTGTGGCATTCCGACAGTTCGTATCAGCGGCCGGCGGCGAAGTATTCGATGCTGCGCGCGGTGACGGTGCCGCCATGGGGCGGCGAGACCGAATTCGCCGACTGCCGTGCCGCCTATGACGCGCTGCCGGAGATGCTGCGCACCGAGGCGGAGGACCGCTTCGCCGAGCACTGGGTGCACCATTCGCGCAGCACGCTCGGCTGGGAGCCGACCGCGGAGGAAATCAGCGGCGCCATGCCGCCGGTGCGCTGGCCGCTGGTGCGGGTGCATCCGGGCAGTGGGCGCAAGGCGTTGTATATCGGTGCGCATGCGCGGCGGGTGATCGGCATGGCGCTGCCGGCCGGGCGCATCCTGCTGCGCGATCTGCAGGAGCATGCGACACAGCCGGAATTCGTCTATCGCCACGCGTGGCGGCCAGGCGACCTGGTTTTGTGGGACAACCGCTCGGTGATGCACCGCGGCTGCCGCTACGACCTGTCACAGGTGCGCGACATGCGTCGGACGACGGTGCTTGATCTGGCGTCGGTGCACGAGCGGGACTGCGGGGAGGAAGCGGAGGCGGCGTGAGGGGGCCTTGTATTAAAGTTGATATTCCAACTGCACCCCGGGAGCCAGGCGACCATCGCCGGGAGGGCTCGCCCGAAGCGTATCGCTGCGGCGTGCGCCGCGTGGCGTCTTCCAGAAAACTCTTCCAGCGTCCGGTCCGACGATGGCCTGCCGTATTAGCCGAAGAGCATTGCCTCCAAGGATCAGAGCCTCCTTATCCGGAGGCAATCCAAGCAGTCGCACCTTGTGCAGCTCCAATCCAGGATGAAGCCAGGGACCATCGGAACCGAATAATATCTTGCGCGGCCCGGCTCGCTGGATCGCTTGCACGATATAATCGAATCGTCGCACGCCGGCTGTATCAGCATACACGTTGGGATATCGGACCAGTTGATCGACGACCTGCTGTTGCGCGCGCCAGTCGTCCGCGAAACTTCCCAGGTGAGGGACGATAAAATTCACGTCTGGATACGCAGATGCCAGCATCTCGATCACGGATGGTTGTCCAATGACGTCCACAAGCACGGGCAAGCGAAATGCCCGTGCCACGTCACACACCTCCCGGGTCGGCATTGCGTCGTACCCATGCACCTTGATGCCGCGAAACCTCCAGCGCGTTACGCAGCGTTTCACCATCTCGAAGATTCGGTCCGCGTCGCGAATCGCATGGATAAAAGCGAAACCGATCAGGCGGCTCGGATGTTGCGCCACGATGCGGCCGACCAGTGCATTCGCCTGATCATAGTCACTGTGGAATGGGGAAAAGACGATCGTCCTGGCGATGCCGGCAGCCTGAGCGCGCCGCAGATAAGGCTCCAGCGGTGCGACTGTGTTCCAGGGTGCGGTCATCACGTCGCCTTCACCGACGTGGCAGTGGCAGTCGATGATCATCGTGGCGATCCTCAGGGTGTTCTCGTGCGCACGCTGCGGCAGGTACTCGCGGGCCCGCGCGAGTCATCGGCGACGGCGCGCGGCCCCACTTCGCTCGCGATGAACCCATCGATGGTGCGGTTCGCAAACGGCTCGAACAGGTCGAGGGCGCGCCTGAACTGCGCCAGGCCGAGCGCCGCGCCCGACGTTTCTCCCGCGCTGCCCACAGCCGAGAGCGTCGCGAGGATTGCGTCGCCGGCGATCCGGGCAAGCGGAACGATACGCGGCACGCCTGCCGCGAGCGCCTCGCGCACACGGCTGACGGCGACGGACAGCGATCCGCCACCGCCGCCGCCAAGGACCGCGCCGCCATAGACGAGTGCGCGCAGACCCGGCTCGTCCGCCGGTACCGCGATCACCGGGGCGGCCCCGGCTCATGCCGACATGCGGGACAACGCGCGCTGCCCGACCCCCGCGGGCGGCGGCCGGCCAGGTGCCGCCGTCGGCGGTGTGGAACGGGTCCAGGGCAGCACACGGTTCCCCGCCGCGCGACCGGCCACCTGCATCGCCTGCGCGCTGGTCAGCCATTCCTCCGCATTCTCGGCGATCTCGAGCAGCAGCGTCTCGAACTGGGCGCGTGTGGTGGTAAGGATGTAAGGATGCGCCAGCCAGCGCAGCACCTCCCGGCCGGTCACGCCCATGCGCTGGCGCGGCGAGGTCACCAGCCTCTCCTTATAGTATCGTATCAATACTTCCTCGACGACGTCCCAGGCGTTGTCCGCGCCAAACAGCCGTTTCACATCCGGCGCGTCGAGGATCTTGAATGCCTCGTCCAGCAACTGCATCACCTCCACGCGCAGCACATTGACGTCGCCGAACGATAGCCATTTCAGGTTGTTGCGCAGATCGAGCCCGGCGCGGCGGACGATGGCGATGGAGCCGAAGCTCGGGTCATAGGCACGCTCGCGGATCACGTCGGAAATCCGCTTGTCGCGCCAGAACAGCGTCACCTGCTGGACGAAGTGGGTGAACAGCGAATGGAAGTCGGTGTTTGGCCGCGCCCCCGCCGGCGCCGCGCCGCCGCCATAGCCGAACACCCGGCGATAAGCGGCGATGCGGTCGCGCTGCGTGTAGCGCAGCACCTGGCGGCGGTCGAACTGATACAGTGCGAACGCACCCTGTCCGCCGGACAGCCGCACCGTGCCCGCGCGGAACAGCTCCTGCAGCTTCTGCACGACGCGGAACACACCGATCTTCTCGTGCTGCCAGAGGTAGTACATGTCGCCAACCGCGACGATCCGCTCCGAAGTGATCGTGTCGTCATAGGCGACGACGCCGGCGGGAATGCGCGTGTCGCCGAGATCGGACGACGCTCCGGCGCCGATGCCGGCTAGCGCGGAAAGGCCATTGTCGGGTGGCGGCGCGGTCGTACGGTCGGCCTCCACCACCGAGGCGAGCAGGTCGTCGATCTGTTTGGTCAGAGCGTCGGCGAGCTGCGGGTTGGCGGTGAGGTCCGCAGACAGGTTGTTGGTCACCTGCTGCCGCAAAGCAGCGACGCGATCGTGAAGGCCTTGATAGTCTTTCATGCTTGCCATGGCTGCGTCTCCTTCCCGATCCTGTTAAGGCCGCGGCCGCAGGTAGGATGCGCCGACCGGATAGGCGAGCCTAAACAGCTCGTAGAGTTGGCCGGCCAGTTTCTGTAGTGCGGACAGTACCCGGAAAGTGTTCAGCCCGGGTGGCATGCTGTGGGCGCTCTGCGCGAACTGCAACGTGCCCCAGATCTGCCGCGAAAGTTGCCAGATCATGGCGCAGAATTCCTCGCCGAGGCCGAACTTGCCGCCGGACTGGATGACCCCCGGCGCCTCCTCCGTGACGAAGCTTTGCGTCCAGGACAGCAGATCTTCCAGGAAGATCGGCGGCACGTTGGCAAAGTGGTCGCCAAGCAAGCGGAAATCGAGCAGTACGGTCTGCCGCTCCGACGGGCCGATGAAGACCGAGTCGAGGACGAACCGCACTTCGTCCACCGTTTCACTGACCACGCCGAGCTGGCGCGAGACGATTACCAACTGCGTGCCGAGGAATGGCGTGCTGGTTGTGACAAAGAACTGGATGCTGTTGCCCCACCCATTCCACAGCGAATTCGCGTAATCGACGATAATGCGGAAGTTGGTGACGTTCGTTTCGTCGTCGATCGTGTTGATGTAGCTTACAAAGCTTCCTGGCCCTGGCATCTGCCGCAAGCCAAGTACATCGCGCAGATCGCCGAGCGTGCCGAGCACGGTGTCCGGGTTGGCAAAAAAGCCTGGGAATGGGGCCGGCGCCCCGTGCGCGAAATGCGGCGGTGGAGTTGGCGGCGGCGGCGGTGGCGGCGGCCGCAGCGATATCGTCGGCGGCGTGGCGTTGAGATCCAGGTGCACCGTGCCGCCCAGCAGCATCTGGAAGTACTGATGGACGCGCATGACGCGCGGGCCACCGAGATAGCCGATCTCCTGACCGAGGTTGGTGAGCTGGCTGGCGGCGAGTTGCTTCAGTGCCGTAACATATTCCATGTCGGCCGCGGGATCGAGCGGGCGCAGCCCGTCGATCAGCGGCAGCATCTGGTCGAGCAATGTCTTGGCCATCGTAAAGACGCTGGCCTGGGCGCCAGTGATGCCGCCGGCCAGGTCGGACTGCACGGCGTAGCTGCGCGGGGTCCATTTACTCGCGACATGCCCCTCGACCTGCGAGATTTGGAACGACTGGGTGAGCGCACCGGCGAACCCCACGGCGTCGCCAGGCTTAATCTTCCAGCCGAGCACATCCTGCAGGGCGCGGGTGACCATCGGTCCCAGCGATGTCCCGCCCACGGACGGCGGCTTGAAGCCGGTCGCACTTGGCGTCGCCAGCGGCGATGGCGAGAAGCCGACTTCCTCGGTGAGGATAGGATAAGCGGGAGTGAATCCGCCACCTCCCGGACCACCACCGCCGCCACCGCCACCGCCACCGGGCAGCAGTGGCATTGGGCCGGGACCCCACGGCGGGGGCGGCGGGGCCGCGCCACCACTGGTGCGCATCATTTCTGCCCAAACAGCCGATGTCGACATGTCAATGTCCTCCGAGCGGGTTGCTGCCCGCGCTCTGGCCGCTCAAGATCAAAATCGCGGAACGGCAGCCGACGAAACGCTTCCCGTGTGGCATCATCCCATCATGTCCTTGGCTTCATTCTCGGCCGCCGCCGCGAGGTCGCTTGCTCTCGTTGCCAAATCATTATACTCGGCCGCAACCCTCCGGTCGTGCCTAGCTGCACGTTCGGCCGCCAGCGTCGCGTTTTTCGCGATTTCCGTCAGCCGGTTCGCTTCCTCGCGCTTTTCCGCCGCCAGGCGCGTTCGCTCCAGGTCGATTTCTGTGTCTCGCTCAGGCCGCAGGATAGCGAGGAGACTCCCTTCCACCGCCTGCAACCTGCCGTCGATCATTTTCTCGAGGCCGTCGAAAAGAGACTGCCCGAACGTCCGCAGCTCCGTATCCATATTCGGCTTGAGCAGCTCCCACAGACCCGCGCCGAATTTGTCGAATTGTGCCTGGGATGTGACGGCGACATTCGCTTCGGTCCTAGTCCGCTCCGCCTCCATCCACCCATGGAGTGTTTGGAGAATCCTCGCTTCGGCCGCCGTCAGGCCGGCGTCCAACTGCATTTTGTGTATCTCGGCCAACCTCGCTTCGAACGCCTTCAACCCCGCGTCAATAAGCATCTGGCATGTGTCGGCGAGACCCCTCTCGGACTCCTTCAACGCCGCGTAGATGTGCCCCTGCAGCTTGCCGATGAGACTTTCTTCGTGCGCTTTCAATCTCCGTTCAAGATCCGCCCCGGTCATTCTGCTCTCGGGAGCTGCGCTCATTGAAGCCTCCTCTGCCGCGTGCTTGCCTGTCCGTGCCATGTCACGTCGCCTGTTCCAGCCCCGTTTCGCACGCCGCCTGGCGGGCGCGGCGGCGTTCCTGTGGCGGCGCCGTCACCTGCTGTCCGATGCTCGTGTTCTGCACCAACAGCGACCCCGAGCCGAGCCGCTCGGACAATTCCTGCCAGGCCCGCAGGATTGCCTCATCCAGCGCGCGCAGCGGTTCGCGGCAGGCTTGCAGCGCCATCACCACGCTGCCGGACCAGCCGAACCATTCGCCACCACGCTGACGCCCGAACCGCTCCAAGCTTTCGATCGTCCGGTGCGAGACCGCCTCATTGAAGAACTGCCCCTCAAGCCGGATGAAGCGCTCGTTCGCCAGCCCGAGCGCTTGCCGGGCTCGGTAGCCATCGAGCGGATGGTCGACCGCCTGCCGCGCATTTGCGGCAGCCGCCTGCCCCTCGGCCAACCAGCCACGCAGGTCCTCAACCAGGTTGCCGAGCCGTTCGACCAGCAGGATCTCACCGCGCGGTGGGCGATCCTCAATCACCGTCAGCCGCAGGCTTTGGAACGCCTCGTCCGCAGCGTTGAACCGGGCGACCAGATGCTGGAACACTGCTTCGATCGCCACGCGTTATCTCCTTGCCAGTTCCTGATAGAATTTCGTCGCGATCACGCCGGGCCGGGCCAGCTTGCGGTCCAGCGCGATGCGCGCCGCGCCGATCAGGAAGCGGGCCGGGATGATGCCGGGATCGACCCCGGCGGCAAGCCGCCCCGCCGCCTCCTCGGTCATCTGCCGCTCCTTCTCGCCGAAGCAAACGACCTGGGCGAAGCTCTTGCCGCCGAGCGAGGGGTAGGGACGGAAGCACATCGCATCCACCGCGAGACGGCATGCGGCCGGGAATGTCTCGAGTAATCCCGGGGCCATCATGTCCGGTGTCGGGCGCGGATAGATCCCCACCCAGGCGCGGCGGTAGCGCTCCGCCTCGTCGGCGAAGCCCATGCGCCGCAACAGCTCGACGCTGATCAGTGTCCGCAAATACGGCGTGGGATGCGGGGCGCGCGGGTTGTAGGCGAACACCGCGGCGGGCGCGCGGCCGACCACGTCCATCAGCGAGCCAACCATCTCGGGACCGCCCAGCAACAGCGCGGACATGTCCGCGAACATCTCCCGGTTCCACCGCGTCCAGATGCCCGCGACGTTCTTCGGCAGGTTCTCGGCGAGCAGCGTCCGGGCGATGGCGCGCGGGATGTCGCGGCTCAGGCCGAGATCGCTTTGCAGATTGTGGCTGGTCTCGTGCAGCAAGGCACCGAGCGTCCACGGATTGATCAACCGGTGATACGGCAACTGCACCAGCGGGAATGGGTTGAGCTGCTTCCCGAGCCGGCGCAGCGGGATGCCGCGGCGGAACGTGGCAGGCGCGAAGCCGGTCCGCATGTAGCAGAACGGCGGCGGCGCGGGGATCGGGCGGGCCTTGCCGAGGCCCGTATACGCCGCCTGATAGCAGTCGAGCGCGATGCGGTCGCAGCTCAGCAGCCAGTCGGCGTAGTTCGACTGCCGCTGACCGAACAGCTCGAAGTAGAAGTCCCAGATCCGCTCGATGCCCTGCACCCAGTGCTGCGCGTGATCCTTGCGCCGCACCAGCTCGGTGAGCCGCGGAGTGGCTGGCTCTGCCTCGGCGGCGCGCGCCGCCGTCGTGACGCGGCCGCTCATCTGCAGCAAGCCGCGCCGCAGCGATGTGATGAGCGTGTTGACCGCCTGGATGTGCCCCTCGGACGGTACCGCCGCGGTGGTGCCGAACTCCTCGCGCCGGAACGGACGCAGCGCCGCCGCGTGCCGCGTGACATTGATCGACTGCGCGCGCAGCCAGGGCCGTAGGACCGGCCGCGGGACCCGCGCCCGGACCTTGCTGGTCGGCGCGCGGATCGCCGCCTCCGGTGGCGGAGCAGCGACGCCAGGTCGCACGAAGCTTTCGGTCGCGCCGTCCATGAGAGCAGCCCGCCAAACCAGGGATCAACAGCAGCAGCAGACCCGCCGAACGCCTTGCCGCATTGGCGTGCCGCAGGTGGGACAGATCCGCGCCCTGCGGCCCACGCCCCAACCCACTGCGTGCGGATGCATGTGCCGTCCGCGCATCGGCACGCCGGCGGCGCGGTATGCTGCGGGGACGCCGCCAACACGATATGGGTGGACGCCGGGAAGGTGAGGGAGTCTGCCAAACCGATGATACCGCCGGTCCATTGCTCGGGACCGCCGCAACACCGAACGCACGATTTGCGGATTGCCAAGGACGCGACGATTCTCGTGCGCCAGGATGCGCACCGCCTGCCGTGGCGATACCGGACGTCCGGCCGCCGCATGTTTGGCGATCGTCGTCACTGCCCGCCGGGCGACAGATGGAATGACGCGCACGAGGTGGCGTTTGCGCGGGTCGCGGTGCAGGGTTCGCGTGAGGTGGGCAACGCTGCGCGTCAGCCTCGGTGTGGCACGCGTGATGGCTCGGGCGACCCGCGGTATCACCTTGCTGGCGATCCTCGGCAGCGCCTTCGCCGCAAGGGGAAGCAGCTTGCTGGCCACAAGCGGGATCAGCGGCAGGAAATGCTCAGCGGCCTCGAACTCACTCTCTGCCTCCATCGCGGCGCGGCCGAGATGCTCCATCATGGCATCGGGATAAACCCGGGTCACCGGGTTGACCATGCTCTCGAACTCGCCTTCGAGCTCGAACTCCCCCTCGCCCTCCATCTCGAGTTCCGATTCGAATTCGCCCTCTAGTTCCGATTCGGAATCAGTCTCGAATTCCAATTCGGACTCGGCCTCGAGTTCCGATTCGAATTCGCCCTCGAATTCGCCCTCGGATTCGCCGAGGCCTTCGAGTTCCAACTCCATTTCCAACTCGCCAAGGCCGTTTGCCATCGTGGTGCCTCCTTGCCTATCGGACGTGGGACGTGCCGGGCTCAGCCGGCGACGGCGCGGTGCGAACGGCGGCGGCGGCGCTTGATCACCCGGCTCGTCCGCATATTGCGGGCCAGCGACGTTCCCACCGCCCGCGGGCTGCCGAGCACGCGGCGGACCTCGCGCGCGGTCGCCCGCGCGGCAGTGCGGCGTGTGACCGGCCGGCCCGTGGCGGCATGGCGCTTCAACGTCCGGACGGTCCGGCGCATGATCGTCGGCACGGTGCGGATCGCCGGGCGGGTCGCCCGGTGCCGGCGCAGGATGCGGGTCAGCACGGCAGCGCCTGTGACGAGATGGGGAAGCAGCCGCCTGAGCGCGCGCCGGTCACGCGGCGAGAGCACGGTCATGACGGCTGCACCGGCCATCGCCTCGGCTTCACCCTCGCCCATCGCGTTGGACGCGGCTTCCGCCATCATTTCGGCGAGCGCCTCGTGCTCGGTCACCGGGTGGTTTGCAATCTCGTTGACCGCTTCCGCCTCACCCTCGAATTCGGTCTCGAACTCGCCCTCCGCCTCGAATTCTCCCTCGAGTTCGAACTCGCTCTCGAATTCCGATTCGCCCAGCGCTGATGCGGCGAGGTTGCCGAGCGCGCCGCCCGCTGGCCCGAGGATCGCGGTGCCCACCATCGGCGCGGCGACCTTGGCGACCTTCTTCAGCACCGGTGCGATCTTCTTGAGGAAGCCGCCGAAGCTGAACGCCTCGCCCTCAAACTCGCCTTCGAACTCGCCTTCGAATTCTCCCTCGCCGAGCAGGCCGCCGAGGACGTTGCCGATGGTGCCAAAAATTCCCTCGCCTTCACCCTCGAACTCGAACTCCGACTCGGCGGTTGTTTCGCCTTCGCCGAGCAATCCGCCGAGGACGTTGCCGATGCTGCCCAGAATGCCCTCGCCTTCGCCCTCGGTCTCGAACTCCTGTTCGAACTCGGACTCGAGTTCACTCTCATGTGCGCCCGGCCAGGTCGACGCTGATCCCGACATATGCGGTCTCCTCGCGAATGATGATGCGGTGCGACACCTATCCGAAATGCGGGCACGCGCGTCAGTCGCATTTTCCGGGAAGCGCGCTGATGCTTCGCTTCAACGAGCGACACGCGAAAATCTTCCGTTCCGCGGGCCGCTGCAACGGCCCCTTCTTGCGCTAGCACAAATAAGTGACTGGCGCGTCATGCCGCTGCGCGTTAGCGTGTGGCCGGGAAATTCCAGCTTTCCCGTCCCTGCGTCCCGGGTTGAGCTGCGTCAACGGCACAAAAGTGCCAGCTTAGAAGCGTGCCAATTCTGAGAATCTTGGAGCGTCCCGCATGGTGAGGAGCGTCATTGCAACAGAACAGGATGCGGAACCTTCCGAAACCGTTCGCATGCGGCTTCGTGCCCTCGTCCGCAGTCTCAGTGACGGTGCCGGCCGAGACGACGACGGATGCGAGCAAGTCCTGCTGGATGCCGATCTCGACGGCCAGCGCTACCTTCTGATTCGGATGCCGGTCATCGAGCGGAAGGCTGCCCCGCTCAGCCCGCGCGAGGTCGAGATTGCGCGGCTCGTCGCCGAGGGCCATCCGAACAAGGTCATCGCAGCGGTGCTGGAGATCAGTTCCTGGACGGTCTGCACCCATATGCGGCGGGTGTTCGCAAAGCTCAGCGTGACCTCGCGCGCTGCCATGGTTGCACGTCTGGTCGAATTCGGCGGGCCAATGGAAATGACCCTTCCGCCGCCGCCGGTGCGAAGACGGACGAGCCACGAGCCGGACGACGCAGGGCTCCCCGGCCCAACCAACGGACATTCATTGATCCGCAATCAGGGAGTCACTGCGCGATTTGCCCAAAGCCGTATGCCGAACAGCGCCGAACGGAAACGCAGCAGGAACGTCGCGTAGTGCTCGGCAGCCGCTGATGACATGCTGTCGGTCCGGACGGAATCGCCGAGCAGGGCCATCGCCCGCGCGTCGCTCGCTCCGATAGAACCGTGCATCTACGTCACCGCGGTGAGTTTCGCGTATCGTTCCTGGCGTCGGTAACTCGATCTGCCCTATTCCGCCGCCACCGTCAGCACATTCCCGCGCGCCGAGGCGCGTGCGGTGCCCATGCACAGCAGACTCGCCAGCAGCAGCACGGCAACGAGAATCAACACCAGTTCCGGATGGTGGTGGTCGATCAGCATTCCGAACGGCACCGGCGTCAGCGCGCTGCCCAGCGGCAGCCCGGCGCTGACGAAGCCGAACACCTTGCCGATCTGCCCCGGCGGCGAGGCATCCTTCAGCATCACGTCGCGTGGCGTGCGGCTGGCACCCAACGCCAGCCCAGAGACGAACATCAGCACGATCACCGCTACCGAAGGCAGCGTCGCCAGAGCCACCGCCAGCACCAGCGCCGCGGACACCAGGGTCAGCCCGACCGCGAAGCCCGACACGTGCTGCCGATAGGTATCGGCGAACCAGCCGCCCAGCAGCACGCCGCAGGTGGAGCCGGCCATGTAGCCGGTCAGCGCCGCCGAGGCGATCGCCAGCTCCATCCCGTTCACCGTGTGCAGCACGGTGATCAGCCAGGCCTGCACGCCCGCCCCGGCCATCGACCCCAGCAGGTAGAAGCCGAAGAACAGCAGCATGGTGCGACTGAGCAGCAACGCGCGGCCGCTGATTGCCTTGCCCGCATGGTGCGGCTCGTGCCGCACCTGGTCGTTCAGGATGGCGCTTTGCAGCAGGATCGACAGCACCACCGGCACACCGAGCAAGCCAACCAGCAGCAGGCTGGCGCGCCAACCCATTGCCACCGCGAGCAGGGCCATCACCGGCGGACCGGAGGCAAAGCCGAGATTGCCGCTGAAGGTGTGCAGCGCGAAGGCACGGCCCATGCGGTCGTGATCTACGGAGCCGCTGATGATGGCGTAATCGGACGGATGGATCACCGAATTGCCGATGCCGGATAGCGTCGCCAGCGCCAGGATCTGCCAGAAGCTGGTGGCCAGCCCCATCGCCGCCATCGACAGCGACATCAGCAGCGCCCCGCCCACCAGGAATGGTCGCGCGCCGTAGCGGTCCACCAGGAAGCCGACCGGCGTCTGCAACACCGCGGTGGTACCGGACATCAGCGCCACGGTCAGACCCAGCTCGGCGAAGGAGATGTCGAACGCCTTCTGCCAGACCAGGAACAGCGGTGGCAGGCACAACACATAGAAATGCGAGAGGAAATGGCCGTTGCCGATCAGGACGTTGACACGGGTCGTGCGGCTCAGGGCCATATGGCAGCGTCCTCGACGTGAACGGTTGGTAAGATGATCGGGGGGTTGCGCTCCGTCAATCGATGCGAGGTTGATCGATGTCCGGTGAAGCCGAACTGACCCTACCGCAACGGCTGGTCGCGCTGTGGGACCATCTTGGGCTGGCCGCCGCGCATGTGGGCGCGCAGATGCCGGGCGACCTGGCGGGTCTTGTCACGGCAACCCCGCAACGCGTGGCCGGCGTGGTGCTGTGCGTGCCGTCGCGGCTCGATCCCGCGCCGTTCGCCGGCGTGGCCGGGCGGGTGCTGATGATCGCCGGCGAGGGCGACCTGACCGATGCCGTCACCGCCCGGGCGCTGCCTCGGCTACCGGGTGCCGAACGCCGTGTGCTGGAAGGATATGCGGCGCCCGGCTGGGCCGACGTGGTGGCCGACCGCACCGACGCCATTGCCGGCTGGATGACCGATTTTCTCCCCCGTTTCGCCGCCGATCCTCCGCGCGCCGTCGGTGGCACCGAGGGGGTGGTCGCCGGCATTTCCTACCGCATCCAGGGCACCGGGCCGGCGCTGGTACTGTTGCCGTTCTTCCTGGCGCCGTCGCAATGGGACCCGGCGATCCGGTCGCTGGCGCGGCACTTCACCGTGGTGACGCTGGGCGGACGCCATGTCGGCGGCATCGCGGCGCTGGAGGACCGCGCCCGCGCGCCCAGCTACCGCGCCGTGGTGCGCAGCCTGATCGGGCAAATCGCGCCGCAACCGGGCGAGACGATCCTCGACATCGGCTCCGGCTCCGGCGCGCTGGACCGCATGCTGGCGCGGCTGTGCCCGGCCAACCCGATCACCGCCATCGACGTCAATCCGTTCCTGCAACGCGAGGCAATGGCTCTGGCCGCGGAGGAAGGCGTCGGGCCCGCCATCACCTTCCTCCCAGGCAGCGCCGAGGCGCTGCCCTTCCCGGACGCCTCGTTCGACTGCGCGATCACCGTGACCGTGCTGGAGGAATGCGACGCCGACCAGGCCCTGCGCGAGGCTTGGCGCGTGCTGCGGCCGGGCGGGCGGATCGGCGTGATCGTCCGCGCGATCGACCTGCCGCAATGGTGGAACCTCGACCTGCCCCCGCCGCTGCGCGCACGGGCCGAGACGCCGCCGCAATCGGTCGGCACGCGGGGCGTGGCCGATGCCAGCCTGTACCGGCGGTTGCGCGCGGCCGGGTTCGCCGACCTGGTGTGCTTCCCGTCGCTGGTGACCTTGGACCACCCCAATGGGCCGATCTGGCGCTACCGCGAAGACCACGTGCTGTCATTGCTCGCCGCGGACGAGACCGCCACCTGGCACGCCCTGACCGACGCCGCGCGCCGCGACGGAGTCCTGCTCATGGCGCACCCGATGCACTGCGCAATGGGGGTGAAACCGCGCGCGTAAACCTCTCCCGCCGCGGGCGGGAGAGGTGTACTGGGACGACACGCCGTTTCCCGTCTCCCAAACAGGCTCCACTCGCCGGCATGGACCACTGGACCGAATTGGCACGCGCTTGCACCACCACCGGCGACCTGCTGGTGCTGCGCGAACGCGCCGGCAACCTGGAACTGCGCTGCAACGGCTGGGAGTTGATGTCGAACCGCGCGCACCACTCGGAAGCGGCACTGGCCGTGCTCGCATGCGAGCGGGTTGCATGTGCGGAATGCAAGCAAGATGCTCCCCCTCCC
>Ga0209415_10001417_pt1 | contig 46054 bp, 41 predicted proteins | sample PeaSoiSIISIP2007_FD_187696 | JGI IMG/M metagenome (GOLD analysis project Ga0209415, IMG submission 187696) | Peat soil microbial communities from Weissenstadt, Germany - SII-SIP-2007 (SPAdes) (version 2) | ecosystem: Environmental > Terrestrial > Soil > Wetlands > Peat | place: Germany... | reverse complement strand
GGGCGCGTAGCTCAGGTGGATAGAGCACCTGCCTTCTAAGCAGGTGGTCGCTGGTTCGAGTCCAGCCGCGCCTACCAACTCCTTCGTTGGAGTCCGACAAGTTCAGGCCTGACGGTTCAGTTTGGGCAGCACCTCCCGTTTCATATGCAGGTCGCGTTGCGCTCCTGGGCTGCTCCCATGCGCTCTGATCTTGAACGAACTGCTGTCGAATGCCTTCCAGGGCGCGTTCCCCGGCGAGCGAAGCGGTACGGTTCGCGTTTCCCTTCAGGAATCCGAGCCGGGCTTTTTGGAGCTTGCGGTCGAAGACAACAGCATCGATTTGCCCGCCGGCCGCCTCACCGACCCGAATAGAGAAACCCCCGGCTTCCGGATCACAGAGATTTTGACTAAACAAATCGATGGATCCATCCAGCAGCAGCCGTGCTCGGGCACACGCATTGTACTTCGTTTCCCGCGCGCTCTCCCCAACCGAGAGAAATAACTTCAGTCACCCGCAGACGCCGACTCTGCCAAACTAGTAAGCAAGCAGAGTAATTGAGGTTGAATTCCCGATGACGAACGCCCCTGCGGTCAGCAATCGAGTTTTGGAATTCCGCGAACGTATGTCGCGGCGGATCCTGGTCGCAGACGGCGCCATGGGCACCCAGCTTTACTCCGGCGGCGTCTTCATTAATCGTTGCTTCGATGAGTTGAGCCTTTCCGCGCCCGATCTCGTGCGCCAGATTCACCGCGACTACATAGAGGCCGGCGCGGAGATCCTGGAGACCAATACTTTCGGAGCCAATCGGGTGCGCCTCGCCGCGTTCGGCATTGCCGAAAAGTCGCGCGCCATCAACCTCGCCGCAGTCCAACTGGCGCGCGAAGCCTCCCAGGGCAAAGCGTTCGTGGCGGGTGCCATCGGCCCGCTCGGAGTCCGTTTGGAACCTCTGGGCCCAACCTCATTCGTGGAAGCGCGGGCCGTTTTTCGGGAGCAGGCCGAGGCGCTGCTAGAAGCCGGCGTCGATCTACTGGTACTAGAGACTTTCGGCGACCTCAACGAGCTGCGCCAAGCTGTCGTTGCGGCCCGCGAAGCGGCGGGACCGGATATTGTCCTCGTCGCTCAGGTGACGGTCGACGATTTCGGACATTTGGCCGGTGGCGCGTCGGTGGAAACGTTCGCGCCGGAGCTGGATGCCTTGCCCGCGGACGTTTTAGGACTGAACTGTTCCGTCGGGCCGAAGACCACACTCGAAGTGATCGAGCAGATGATGCGGTTCACGTCCAAACCGCTGAGTGCGATGCCGAACGCCGGCCTTCCCACCCGCGTGGAAGGGCGCAGCATTTATCTCTGTTCACCCGAATATATGGCGCAGTACGCGCGGCGGCTTTTGTTGGCCGGAGTCAAGATCATCGGCGGATGTTGCGGGACCACGCCGGAGCACATCAAACTGGTACGCGCCGAGACGCGGTCCCTGCAACCGCAGCAAATGAGCCAGCAGCTAGTCCTGGAAGAGCCGTCGTCGCCCAAGGCCGAGGCGCTCGCGCCGGTCGATCTGGCGCGAAAATCGAAGCTGGGCGCCAAGCTGGCGCAGGGCAAGTTTGTCGCGTTCGTCGAAATCCTCCCTCCGCGTGGGGTGAACGCATCCCAGGAGATCGCGGGCGCGCGCCTCTGCGCTGAAAACGGAACCGACTGCATTAACGTTCCGGATGGCCCGCGCGCCAGCGCCCGCTTGAGCGCTCAGGTAACCTGCCAGCTCATCCAGCAACAGGCGGGCATCGAAGCGGTGCTTCACTTTTGCTGCCGCGATCGCAACATCCTCAGCATTCAATCGGAGCTGTTGGGCGCGCATTCAGTGGGAATTCGCAACTTGATTTGCATCACCGGCGATCCGCCGCGCATGGGCATGTACCCGGAAGCGACGGCCGTGTTCGACATCGATTCCATAGGCCTGGTGAATATTGTGCGGAACCTGAATCGCGGCTTGGATATCGGCGGCAATCCGCTGGGATCGCAAACCGAGCTGGTGATTGGTGTGGGCGCCAACCCCGGCGCGCTGAATCTCGACGAGGAGATCCGGCGTTTCGAATGGAAGGTGGCGGCAGGCGCCGAGTACGTGGTGACCCAACCGGTCTTCGATTTGGATGATTTGGAACGCTTTCTCAAGCGCATTGAACATGTAAAGATCCCGGTGGTGTGCGGAATTTGGCCGCTTTCCAACTATCGCAACGCCGAGTTCATGATGAATGAACTGCGCGTGCGCGTGCCGCCCGACTTTATGGAACGAATGCGCCTGGCCGACACTGCCGAAAAGGCCCGGCAGGAGGGCGTTACCATCGCCCAGGAAATGGTGACGCGGGTACGGTCCATGGTGCAAGGCGTCCAACTCAGCGCGCCCTTCGGCCGCTATGGTCTGGCCATCGAAGTCGCCAAAGCGATTGGGGAGCGCTAGGCCCCCCCGTAGGACACCCGCGCTCAGGCTCACTAGCGCCTCATTTCCACGCTGAATAAACCGGCTTGGCAGCCAGAAATTCAGGGTTAGCCCCCGCTTTCGGACGGAATTTCTGAACTCGCCCCGCGTCCACTTCGGCGACGTAAAGATTCCCTTCCTGGTCCACGCTCATCCCGTGCACGCCCCACAAATAGCCCGGATAGTCGCCCATGCTGCCCCAGGAATACAGCAGGTGTCCTTGCAAGTCCCACTCGACCATCTTGTTCGTCGTGCGGTCATAGGTCCAGATGGTCTTACCCGATCCGATATACAGCAGATGAAGGCTCGATGGGTCGGCATCGATTTTCCATTCATACAAATACTTGCCGTTTTCATCGAAAACCTGGATGCGGTGGTTGTTTCGATCGTTGACAAATACGTGGCGAGTGGCCGGATCCACCGCGATTCCGTGCACGTTGCTGAAGTAGCCTGGACGCGTGTCCACCGGCCCGCGCGGCGGCCCGCCCAGCTTGCCCCAATCCATCAGAAACTTTCCGTCTTTATTAAATTTCGCCACGCGCGTTCCGGTATAGCCATCCGAGACGAAGAAAGTCCCGTCGGGCAGCCAATCAATGTACGTCGGCCGGTTGAAGTGTGTGGCGTCGGCACCCGCCACTTCCGGCGTGCCGATGGTCTGCAGAAGCTTCTTGCCGTCATGGGTGAACTTATAAATGACCTGCATGTTGTCGTCGACGATCCAGATGTTCTTTTCCGGATCGTACGGACTGATGTAAATGGAGTGCGGACGCCGGAACAGCTTGTCCCACTGCTTCCAGGTCTCGATGATCTTGCCATTGCCATCCACCACCACCACGCAGTTCTCCCATTTCGCGTCCACGCCAAGCTGGCGATAGGGCGGGCCCTTGATCCCGAGGTCCTTCGCCTTTCCCTCCCAAGACGTCAGCCACTCGCTGACGTCGTTGTCCGTGCCGCCGGTCCCCGGCAGCGAGGCTACGGTGGCATCGCGCCAGAAACCCGCCACCGGATAAGTGAGGCTCGGTCCCACTTGCGGCAGCAGGACTGCCTTCGGCGGAGCCATCTTCGGCAGCTCGCCGCGGAAAAGCATATAAATACGATTCGGGCTTTCAGCAAAGACGCTTTCGCCTGCGCCGTAAGTCCACTTTTCATTTCCCGGCAGAGTGCTGATATCTTGCGGCCAGTTCTTGACCACGTCGTAGGCGCCCGTCAGGTCCTGGGATCCCACGCTTCCCGGAACGGCCGCAAATCCAGCCCCCGGCTTCGACTGGGCTGCAACGGATCCCAACCGGGCCGAGATCGTAAGCCCGATGGCGACTCCGAGCGCCAACATCAGTAACATGACCCAAATCTTTCGCATGAGCGTGCTCCTCGCAGAGTGATTCTGTCGATGATCGAATCTGTCAATAACCCAGCCAGCGATCATACTACGTCGAGCGGACGTTCTCCAGCGGTTTGCGGCTAAAGAACCTGGCCCTTTGTGGCTATGGCTACCGGAGCAGGCGCCGGCGATCCTCTTCCCGGTCCTTAGCCGCACAACCGAAACCAATTACATCGCCGGAATACGAACGGTGACCGTGAGGCTCATGTCCAGGACGTGGGAGAAGCCCCGCAATCGCTGCAGCAGGGTTGGTGTTATCGGTTGGCCTCTGCCGACCAGGCACATGCCGTTTGGGAGGCAAAGGTCCTGGTCGAGGATCATGCCGGCCGTCAGCCGGCTGAGCGGAAGCACTTGGATCTGCTCGGCGAGTTCGACCTTCTCGACACCATGCAGGGCCAAGATGACATCCGGAGGATAAAGATCCGTTCTCACACGCATGGCGGCCAGCACATCGGTACGAGACAGGCCGGCGCGGCGCCGGTCGTCAAATTCAATCGCAGCCCGTAGGATCGCGGCGCCGAAACAAATCGGATCGCGACGAGCGTCTTGCTCCAAAGCGTGCCCATCGGACTCGCTCGGCGCAATCTGTGCTTCGATCATCCTGGCGACGGTGTCGAGGCGCGGGATCCGTTCAATGATTCGGGCAGCCGCTCCCGTATGTTCATGAAAGCGGCGAGATTCTTCGGCTGACAAAGGCTGGTTGGCCACCACCTTATTTGCGATGTCGGTCGGGATTGTGATCCAGCCGATTTGCGAAAGCATTGCCGCCGCCTCCACCTGCCAGGAAGCTGTCAGGTTGAGAATGCCCGCCAGTTGCCGGACATAACGCAGTACTCGGGTGGTGCGGCTAAACGCCACCGGCTCGACGATGCTCAAGACTTCGGCCAGCACCTCCACGCAGCCCAGCAAGGTCTGCTCGGTCAACTGCCGCTCTGCCACGATCAGGCGGTGCTGCTCCAGCGCCGACTCAATTACCTTGGTCAGGACTGTCGCACTACTCGGCTTCAGCAAGAACCGGAAGATCGCTCCCTGATTGACGGCTGCGATGGCGTCCGTCAGGTCGGCCTGCCCGGTCAGCATGACCCGCACGGTGTCGGGTGCGAGCGTTCGAACGGCCGCGAGAAACTGGATCCCGTCCATCCCCGGCATCCGCAGGTCCGAGATCACCACGGCGAAGGGCCCTTTATTCGCAATCGCGTCAAGGCCCCGCTCCGGGCCAATTGCGGTTTCTATTTTGAATGTCTTGTGGAACTGCCGCCGCAGGGCCTGGAGGATATTCGGGTCATCATCCACGCACAGGATGGACTCGGATGCGTCATGCAGCGCAGTCCGGGTTCGATCCTCGGCAAGCTGAAGCTTCTCGATTTCGTCGGGCTCTGCGGAACCGGTCTCCATAGGCGTCACTTCTCATTCCCTCCGTTCGCGGGCTGCGCCGACCGAGATGCGGGCCGGAATGCGGCTTTAGGCAGCCCGTGGTACAAGTCCGAAAGCACCGCTTACTCACGTGCGCGGCTCGGTAGATTCAGTGCGTTACAGAGCCGTGACCGTCAGGGAGCGGTTTCTACCACAGGCTGTTAGCCCCCGGAGTGCTCAACTAGGAACTAAGTTGAAGACCTTGAGCCTCCTTTTGAACGATCTCTTCGGCGGACTCTCGCCATTCCGGAAGGAATTCGCTCCAATGGTGCAAGTCCGTGCTTATGCCGTCGTGGGCCTCCGGAGCAAGGCTCTCCGATTGCCCATGCGCCTCGTGCTCGAGAATATTGGCTATTTGTACCGCCAGAGTTACGTCCATGGCTTTGTCCGCCGTGGCGAGCATCGGATGATGGTGCTCCGATACGGCAGCGACGACCTCTGGGGGCAACCCCCATAAGCCCAACAAGCAGGCTCCAATCTCGGCGTGACTGGTTCCAGTCATCTCTTCCTCCAAGATGTACAAAGGACGATTTTCCTGGAGCGACGCTCGTAAGGCGCGTTCAAACGGGTCGGGCAATCGCACGGCGAGGACGAGTTTTCCAATGTCGTGAAGCAGAGCGGCAATCGAGATCGCGGAAGCGTGTTGCCGCGGCGCCGGCAGACCGGCTGCGATCGCCGCAACGCAACGGGAATGGCGTTGGATCTCTTCCACCGAGAAACCGGCCACGCGGCTCTCGCACTGGAAGGTGCGAAACAGTTCCGCCGTGATGACCAGTTGCTTGAGCACGTCGAACCCCAGATACCCCACGGCCATGGGAATGGTGGCAACCTCACGGGTGAGACCGAAGAAAGCTGAGTTGACAAGTTGCAGGACCTTGGCCGTCACCGCCACGTCGCTTTCGACAATGGCGCCGATCTGGTCGAGCGATGTTTCGGGGTCGTCGAGCGCGCGTACCAGCGCCGCATAAGTACGAGGCATGGTCGGCAGTTCCCCGATGGCGGCGACGACACGGCGAGTCGCGTTATCGACCACCATGGAGACGCATGCACAGCAACTTTCGATTACCGCTTGTAGTTTTTCCGGATCGCATGGTTTCGCTAAGAACTGATGCGCGACGGGCGCGGCGCGCATGGCCGCCTCCGTGTCAAATTGGCCGGAGAGCACAATCCGGATCATGCCAGGATGGCGTTCGCGCACCAATTCGAGCAACTGTGCGCCGTCCATGCCGGGCATGCGCATGTCGCTCACGATGACGTCGTAGGGGCTGGCCGAAAGGATCTCAAGCGCCCCGCTCCCGCTGTTGGCGAATGCCACGTCCCACTCTTTGCGCCAGGGACGGAGCATCCGCTGGAGCCCCTCGAGAATGCGGGGCTCGTCGTCCACGAACAGAATGCGTTTCATGATAAAGCCACCTCGCTTTTACATAATGGGGATACCGGCTGGGCGCTATCGTTGCTCGCCGCCCGCGCCCCGTCGATCGGCAGCGAGACCAGAAATCTGGTCCCCTGCGGCAGGTTGGGTTCAAACGTGATTCGGCCGCCGTGTTTTTCAACGATGATGCTGCGGGCTATTGCAAGTCCCTGGCCCGTGCCCTTTCCAACTTCTTTGGTCGTAAAGAAAGGCTCGAACACCCGCGACCGGATTTCCACCGGGATGCCACAGCCGGTATCGCTGATCGAGATGAGCGCCTCGTTATTCTCGCATCGCGTCTTCACGTGAATCTCTCCTCGGACGCCGCTCTTTCTTACCAGGTCCCCAATAGCGTGCGCGGCATTGACCAGCAGGTTCAGGAAAACCTGGTTGAGATCGCCGAGGTTGCAGAGCACAGGCGGCAACTCGCCAAAATCGGTTACCACGTCGGCCACGTATTTCACCTCGTTCCGGGCAACGATCAAGGCGTCGGAAAGCGCTTTGTTCAGATCCGCACGCATCTTCTCATTACTCCCCGGGTGAGCGAAGGCCTTCATGGCGCGCACAATCGTGGCAACCCGCTCCACTCCATCCAGCGACTGCTCCATGGCCCTGGGGATTTCGGCGCCCAGGTATTCCAGATCCGCTTCGTCTCGCGCGGCCTTGACCTCGGCGATCAGTTCGGGTGGAATCTCGCCCGCCGATGCGGCGGCGAGCAAGCGCTCGTACTGGAGAAGAACGGCTTGCCGATCCTGGAACGCGTCGCAAAGAAAACGCAGGTTATCTCCGACGTACTGAATGGGCGTGTTGATCTCGTGGGCAATGCCGGCCGCCAGTTGCCCCACCGCTTCCAGCTTTTGCGCGTGCCGCAGATCGAGTTCCATTCGCTTCTGTTCGCTGACATCCTGCGCGATGCACAGAAACGTACTGCGACCGTGGAATTCGAGAAGATGGACGGCCACTTCCATTTCCAAGACCCGCCCATCCTTCGTCAGGTGCTTCCAAGCTCCACCCACCAGTTCCCCTGGACCGAGTTTCTCCAAATGCCGCTTCAGCGTTTCGCGATCGCTGACCGGAAGGAAATCAGTGATGCACATGCCGCGAAACTCGTCGGGCGAATACCTGTAGGTTACGCTGGAGGCGGTGTTCACTTCCTGGATCTTGAGCGTCTCGGCATCGCACACGCAGGCCGGAAAAGGAATCGCGGAGAACAGAAGCCGGAAAGATGCTTCGCTCCTCTTTAGCTCTTCCATCGTCTCTTTCCACTCCGTGATATCCCGCGAGATGCCCACGATGAGAGGTGCGGCGGGAGATCCTCCTCGCACCGGCACCTTGGTGGTTGCCATCCAGCGTGAGACGCCGGACCGGGTGACCTGCTCAAATTCCCCCAGGTTCGGCAGGCCCGAATTCAGCATCATCTGATCGTCCTCGCGGTGTCGCGCCGCCGTTTCAGGATCAAAATATTCCGCATCGCTCCGGCCGCGCGCGGCCTCCGGATCGTCCAGGCCAAACCGCGCAGCCATCGCCTTGTTGATGCGGATGAACTTCGAGTCTGCATCCTTGAAGTAAATGTAGTCCGGGATGTTGTCGAGCAAAATGCGGAGCAGGTCTTGCTCATGCGCCAGTTCAGAGTGCAACCGCAACAGCGGATTCATGATCGAACGCCGGATCGTAATATTGACCAGGACGATCGCGACGATCATCGTCGTTCCGAACAGGGTCAATGTGATTACGCGCATTCGGGCCGACTGGCTCAGCAAAGCGTGCATGCGCACATCGAGGTCTACCGACAGATCCCGGTCGAACGCCGAAAGGGCGCTGTCCAGCCTTTCTGCCTCGTTCCCCAGATGCCGGACCTCGTTCTGTAGATCCTCCGGCACGCTATTTGAATCGGGCAGAACCTGGGGATATGTGACGCTCGCCCTGTCCAGATAACGCCGGATGTCCGAAGCGAGGCGCAAGGCGGTTGAGGCGCGGGCCGAAGCGATACCTGGCGATCGAGCGATTGCATTCAGGCAATCCAGCGTTCGAACGCCCTCCGCGGCCGCGCGGTCCAGTCCGGAAGGGTCTTGCAATGAGAAGTCGTCCGCGTATCCCTTGATGAGCCTGGAGAACGCCGCCTTGGCGCTATGCCCACTCTGAGCCGCCGGCACAAGCGCGTTGGAAACTGCGCTGAGTTCGTGCTCGCTGTCGAGGCGGCCTAATTGCTCAACGACTGTCGATAGCAGGTAGCCGAATACGAAGATACCGATGCTCAGCCAGATCCTGAGCTTGATGTTCAATCCGCCCATACTTCGACCGCTCAGCCATTTGGCCGAGTCTACACAGTTCTAATCGACAAGGTGGATGGGTTCTTGAGAATGGTTGTGGCGCGGGCTCAGATCCGGCTCCTGGCCTCAGCTACACTTCAGGTGAGCCGGCATTCATACCAGAAACAACAGGGAAGATTGTTGGGTCGCGCTTAGGACGGACTTCGGTCCGGCTCGCTATCTCTGGTGCGCTTTTTGCGGGCGCGTTTGCGAGCCAGGGCTTGTTTGACTCGCTTCTTCTGCCCCGGCTTCAAATAGAAAGCATGCCGCTTGATGTCTTTGATAATGTCCTCTTGCAGGACCTTTCGCTTGAAGCGCTTGAGCGCGCTCTCCAGACTTTCGCCATCATGAAGTTGAACTTCAGCCAACGGAACTCACCTCGATTTTTGCAATTAGTCTCGACTCTCCAGCGTAGCAGTTTTCAGAGCGGTCTTCTTTTCGGGTCGCCTGCCGGTCGGTCCTTGCCCCTGTCTCCAGCCTGGCGCGGCTCAGACTTTGGGCGGCTCCCACAGCTCAATCTTGTTGCCCTCCGGATCGACGATCCAGGCAAATCGGCCGTGCTGGTGTCAACTCGCTAGGTGCTGATGAAGTTGAGGAAACGATCGCAGTTAATGGCTCGCCTGCGTACCTCTGTTGGGTTCAGTTGTTCGAGGATTTTGGGTGCGTGGCTAGCCTTTTGGTACTTCCCACCGCTAGCCCGGCTGAGCGCTTTAAGAACTTGGCTTGCGGTTATCTCTTCGACGTTCTCCCGCTTAGGCAAAGCTCCAGACTTGAATTTCTTCTTGTAGTAAGATCTAAGCGCATTTTCGTCGGCGATAAACCAACTCTCCATGACTTGGACCATCCAGTGAACAGCTGGCGTGGACAGCTTCCTTGGAACATGCTGCCGCCACAGTCGCGTCGTCATCATATTTCGGAGCAAAAAGCCATCGTCCGGCGCGTCGCTGTCAATCAGCAAGATTAGTTCGGAGGCTGGTTTCTCGCTGCTGGCCCGCAGAAAATCCTTGACGGTTTCCGCTTTGCTCTTTCCGAGTCGAATGGTCACCCTTCCGCGTACCGAGGGACACGCTTTTGTTATGAAAGAAAGAAGCGGGAGTTTGAGCGAGGTATGTCCTTCAAAGAAGACCTCCAACTTGGTCACCAGGGATTTCCCCCGATAGCGCCTTTCCTCCAAAGTTCACCAAGGCTATAATCCTGAAGCCACGTTTTCAGCCTTCTTCGGGAAAGCCGTTTGAACTGGGTTCCAGTCTCGGAGGCGCTCTCGCAGACAACCACCGCTTCCGGCGTGTCGGAGAACTCGTCGACGAGGGCCTCCGAGTGAGTCACGATGACGAGTTGGAGTCTTGGGGACGCCTCGTTAATAGCTCGCGCAACTAGCCGAACGGCATCGGGATGCAATCCAGTTTCGGGCTCGTCCAAGCAAATCAATGATTGTTCGGATTCCGAGTTGAATAACACCGCCAACAGACAAAGGAGTTTCAGCGTACCGTCGGAAAGCCGAAGGCCAGGCGTGGGACGTCGCAAGCCCTGTTCTACGACGTAGATTCTGGCCGTGCCGCCGGCGACATCGACATGGACTTCCCCGAACCGTTCACTAAACCTCCTCAGGTATTCCTCAACCTTCTTGATCGTGCCCGCGATCCGCATTCGGCTCAGAATTAGCGCCAGATTGTACCCATCTTCGGCCAGTTCGTTAGAGGGTAAGTAGCTAGTGGAAACACCGCGGCGGGCGCCGGCCTTTGCGTCGGGTTCTGTGGAAGTATCAAAGTTCCTGTAGATGCGAATCTTTTCCAAAGCTCGGGCTACTGCGGCGATCTCGGGCGTGCGTGCAGCATAACGAAAGCTGCCGAGTACTGATTCTGTTGGCACAAGCCAATCCGAGCCGTCGCCATTCTTGATCGGACGTCGCGCCAGCCCCTGGCCAAAGGCTATCTGACCGTCTCGGCGCGTGAGGAGTGGAGTCGCAGCCGGTCCGCGAGGTCCTAGACGCCCTATCCGTTCTTCGGCGATCCCAAAGCCACCACTAGGCTGCCCCTTGACGGCGAGCAGATATTGGAGCGCCGACGACTTGCCTTCGTCAACGTTTAGTTCGCACTCGATTTTGGCTGTATCGAGCGGAGACTTCCGGCCGCGCCACAACCATTCTTCAATTCCTCCTCCAAGACTAATCGGGTTCCCGAGTGAGTTCCGAGGCGCCGCGCGCAGCAAACTGAGTGCGTCAATGAAATTTGACTTCCCGGAAGCATTGGGACCAATGAGGAAAGTTACAGGCCCCAAGTCTGAGACTGTTGCGTCTCTGAACGAAAGAATGTTTTCGAGACGCACTTTGCGCAGACGCATTCTTCCCCCAATTGTATGTGAGTGCCTGCTTCGTCTGCTCAGAAGCGTGCTAGCCTTGTTTGGGCGGCTCCCACAGCTCAATCTTGTTGCCCTCCGGATCGACGATCCAGGCAAACCGGCCGTAGTCGTAGTCTTCCCGCTTGGGATCGATCTCCACGCCCTCGGCCCGCAACGCCTCCAGCAGCCCATCTAAATCGTCCACGCGATAGTTCAGCATGAACGGGGCGCCGCTCGGCTCGAAATAATTGCTGTGTTTTTCAAACAACGCCCACACGGTCATGCCGCGCCGCTCCGGGTTTTCGTCCTCGCGCCAACGCAGCATCGCGCCTTGACCGTTCGGCTGGCACTTAATACCCAGGTGTTTTTCGTACCACTTGTGCAGCTTTTTAGGGTTCTCGGCCTTGAAGAAAATGCCGCCGATGCCAGTGACGCGCTTCACTTAGAACCTCTGGCCTATTGTACACGTAGGTTATGATGGTACCTTACGTACATGTTGTCAATCGTCATCCCCGTCCACAATGAGGAACCGTCGATCCTGCCGCTCTACGATCGGCTGACCGCGGTGCTGGAGTCGATTCAAAAACCTTACGAAATTATCGCGGTGGATGACGCCTCCACGGATCGCAGCTTCGACTTGCTGGCTAATCTCGTGGAAACCGACGGCCGCCTGAAAGTGATCCGTCTGCGCCGTAATTTCGGACAAACCGCCGCTCTTTCCGCCGGTTTCGACGAGGCGCAGGGGAACGTCATCATTTCCCTTGATGGCGACTTGCAGCACGCGCCCGAGGATATCCCCGCGCTGCTGGCCAAGATCGAGGAAGGCTACGACATCGCGAGCGGCTGGCGCAAGGAACGCGTCGACAACGCGATCACCCGCAAACTACCTTCCCGCATCGCGAATTGGTTGATGGCGAAATCGTCGGGCGTCGCCCTGCGGGATTTCGGGACCACGTTTAAGGCCTACCGCGCTGAAATCCTCAAGGACATCAATCTCTACGGCGAGCTGCATCGCTTCATTCCCGCGCTGGCCAGTTTCTACGGCGCGCGAATTGCCGAGGTTCCCATTCGCAATACGCCGCGTGTGGCCGGCGATTCGCACTACGGCCTGGGCCGCACGTTCAACGTGATGTTCGATATCCTCACCATCAAATTCTTGTTGAAATACTTCACCCGTCCGATGCACTTCTTCGGCCGGCTCGGGCTGGCCGCATTCGCCCTGGGATTCACGATCCTGGGCGCGGTTTCCGTTCCGAAACTGTGGGGCGAGGCCATCATGGTGAACCACGGCCCACTGGTGATCCTGGGAGCGCTGCTGCTGCTGGGCGGATTGATGATGTTCAGCACCGGCCTGCTCGGCGAGGTGCTCATGCGCACGTATTTCGAAAGCCAGGGACGCCGCATTTACGCCGTGCGCGAGGTGCGTTGCCGGCGCGAACCCGTAGCTCCCGCGTAGATCCAACTAGCGGCGTAGGCACTCCTGCGTGCCGCGTCGAGACTCATACCGCAGCTTGGTTTAGCCAGGAGGCCGCCCGTCTGGCTGCTTTTTTGCTCACCCCGCGGCTCGCTTGCCATGAACGGTGGCGCTCCAGCGGAAGGGCCGGAGCGCCGGCAGCGAAGCCGCTCCATCGTTCATGACCGCAGCTTCGATAGCGCCGAATATCAAAGCCAGCTACAGCGCGGTGCGCGAGACCCGGAATGAAAACCGCGCTCTCGAGGCTACGGCTGCGGCAGGCTCTCCACAATGCCGCTCTCGACAATGGTGCGCCGCGCCTGCTCCAACTCGGCCGGCGTCGATGACACTGTGCCGGTATTGACCAATTCCAGGTCATAACAAGTCAGACCACTGGAAGGGGTGCCGATTGTCGAAAAGACAGATACGGTTCCGACCGGCGCGAAACCGGTGATTGTTTCGGTGAAAGAGCGTGGGGGATCGAAAGCCGGAATGGACTTCAACCACAATTTCTTGAGTCCGGATCCATCGACCCGATAGGCGCCGAAGTTTGACGGTTGCGAAGTCCCCAGTATAAATGACAGGCCAAGATCGCCATTCGCATAGGTCAAATTGAGGCTAAGACCGCAAGCCGCGGCCTGCCCGAGGGCCTCGGAAATACCCCCGGTGGGGCTTGGCATGGACTCCGTCAACCACAGGTTTCCGTCCGGTCCCGCTGTGATGGCGCCCGGTCCGCTGTTATTCGTGGGCAGCGAGTATTCAACAATTGCGTCTGTCGCCGATACCGGGAGTAAAGTGGTGATGCGCCCGATCTTCGACCCGCCCTGCTCGGTGAACCATATGCCCCCATCCGGCCCCTCGGTGATCCCCCAGGGATTACTGTTCGGATTCGGCAGCCTATATTCCGTAATGAGACCTTTGGTGTTGATGCGCCCAATTCGGTTTGCTTGCGGTTCCGTGAACCACAATGCGCCGTCCTGCGCTGCCGTAATGGATTGAAGGCCGCAGCAGCCGGACACTGGGAATTCAATAACGCGCCCCGACGTGGATATTCTCCCTATCCTGTTGCCACTTTGCTCGGTAAACCAAAGAGCGCCATCGCTCCCGGCGACGATGCCCAATGGATTGCTATTGACGATCTGCTCAAACTCGGTAATAACGCCCGCAATGGTGATACGCCCAATCCGGCTTCCAGCAGGGCCACAGCAACCATTGCCACCTTCCGTGAACCACAACGCGCCATCAGGCCCGGGAGTGATGCCTTGAACCAACGTGCAACAGTTCGGAAGCGCTGTAAAGGTGAAAACGCCGCTCGTGGTAATCCGCCCGATCCCGTTGTTCATACCGAACCATAATGCTCCATCCGGACCGGAGGTGATTCCTTGAGGAGTGCAGCAGATAACCATATTCGGTGACCGCTCCAGCGGTGGTCATTCTTCCCACGACTTGGCGATAAATATCCGTGTACCACAACGCGCCGTCAGGCCCGGACGTGAGACCGCTGAGATTGCCGAAGAAATTTGTGGAAGGGGCGATTGGAAACGTGGCCATTTTGTCCCACCGCTGCGCCAGCATGATCGCCGGCAGGCTGAACATCAACAGAATAATCGAAATACGCTTCGCAGTAGAAACAAACGAGTTACGCCGGATCGAACAAGCCAGCAAATGCATCGCGATGCCCTCCTTAATGGCACGTTGGAATGCTCACTAACGTTACTAACAGGTGATTATACTCTCACAATTATCGCAATAGATGACAGCGATGTTAATTTTGCGAAAAGAGCAGTCTAATTTTGATGGTCCCGCGGTTTAATCAGCGTATTGGGGTCTGGCATGTGAGTACCGGGACGAGCGTCCTGACCAATTTTGTGGTGGATTGTCGACAAAATCGCCACCCCTAAATGCAGGCGCCGGCAGGCGAGCTAGCTTTCCACCACGGCCGGCTTGGGGGGAAATTCGATCACCGTCCGGCTCAATCTTCGCCGCCAGTAATTCTCGAACAGCCCTTTCATCGCTTCGCCCATGCCGGCGTGCTCGAACACGATCGCGGTCCAGGTGGGACGCGTGATTACCGGATCCAACAGCGCCAGCAATCCGCGCGCGCCGTCAAACACCGCCAGCTTCATGGGCAGCGAGTCGGTCTGCGCCACTTCGACCCCGGACGACGCGTACTCCTCCAGGCGCTGTTTGTGCGCCGCATCCAGCGTACCGGCTTCGATCAGCAATCGGCACGTCGCGCCCCGCAGGCGCGCCTGCTTCACCAGTTGCTCATCGAGCGGATCCACCGCGTAGGGGGGCCGCGAAAACTCCAGATACTCCTGCCGCACGTCGGAAAGCATGCGCCGGTATTGCTGCGCGATCTGCTCGGGATCGCTGACGATCCGCAAATACTCCAGCGTGCCCCGTTCGCCCTGCCCTTCCGAATAGGCCGCCGCCAGGTCCACCACCAGGCTGTCGGCGATGCGGGTCTGGTCGGTCAGCTCGCGTTGCAGCATCTGCGCGCGGCGCGAGAGATAGCTCGGGACTGCCAGGCTCGGCTCCACGGCGGAAAAGAGTTTGGTTTTCTCCTGAACCACCTGCGCGAAGCCCTTCTCCACCAGGCTATCCAGGACTTCATAGATCTTCTGGCGCGGCACGTGCGCGCGAGCCGCCAATTCGATGGCTTTGAAGCGCGGATGCCCGATCAAAACCAGGTAGGATCGCGCCTCGTAGGCGTTCAGGCCCAATTGTTGCAGCCTGCGCCAAAAGCGCTGAAAATCCAACTCCGGCAGTTCCGTGGTCATTCGAAGTTAGAGCATATCAGAAGGAAGCGCACCATTGCCTTGCACCCAAGTTGTTACCATGCCTAACCCCGAAGCGATGAACCCGCCGGCCTCGATTGCCCACTACCGGATCGTTTCCAGGATCGGCGCGGGCGCATGGAAGGCCAACCGCTCGAACGATTGATCGGAGAGAGCGGACTACCGGTGGAACGGATCGTCGAGATCGCGAGCGCGCTGTCGGATGCTATGGCAGCGGCGCACGACAAAGGGATCGTGCATGGCGATCTAAAACCGGCCAACGTGATGTTCTTGGACGAATTCCGGACCGATCCCGGAATCGACAGCATGCTCCTCGAACTGTACGGCTTTTAGGGCTTGGCAGTGGCCGCTGGACCACGCGCCGACAGGTCGCGATGGAACATGTACGAGATATCGATCGGCATGCTGTCCATCGATTGAACGCGCAACACCATTTGATAAAAACGTGGCGCGCTACCATCCGGCGATCTCAGCTTCGAAACCAGCACCCGCGCCAGCGTCGGATCGGTAAGAGCCCGCACCGCGGCCAGGGTGCTCGAAATCTGATTCCCCGACAAGTACAGGATGTCGCCATTGCCGTACAGTCCCGGCACGTGGGTAATCAGGGCGTGCGTCTCCTCGGTGCCCTCTCGCGCCCCGGCGGGCTGGTCGGGAATGAAGGCGGGCTCGCCCGGTTGCGGGCTCAGGTTCCGGATTCCATCCGGCTCCAATACGAGAGGCTGTCCTTTGGAAAGGGCCTGGACCTGTCGATTTCCCGAGACCGGCCCCAGAAAGATCACGTTGTCCATCAGGACTTCCGGCATCGCTAGCTGACCGCTGCTGGTAAGCAGCACGTTGTCCTTGCGATCCGACAGGAACTGGCCCAGCAGAAAGGCGCCATTCGCCGTTCCGGAACTAACCGGCCCGTTCTCCGCGGCCAGACAAATCATCAGCGGGCGGTTGCTACCCAGCAACGGCCCCCACAGTTCTTGCAACTCAGGGGGCAAGGACGAAATCCTGGGGGTGCGATCCACAAAAGTAGTTTTTTCACGCCACAGCTCGTTACCGAGAATAGCGACACACAAGACGAAAAACAGGACCAGCCCGCCCAGAATCTTTTCCTTGTGCCAGCGAGGTTTCGGAGCCGGAACCTCTTCGGGTAACGCCACAACAGGCTCGGGGGCGACCTCGCGCGTCTCGAACGTTACCTTGAAGCCCCCCTTGGGAAGATCGACGATTACCCCATCCTTCACGCCTTCGGTCCGATAATACTCCGCCAGCTTTTGCCGCAACCGCGCAACATGCATCCGCACTACCGATTCCTGTCGTGGATCGTAGGAGGCTGGTTTGGCGAAAACATCCAGGCCCACCGTATATTCCTTCAGGCTGTCGGCCGTTCCGGAAAGCGACTTCTCCGCCAGATAGTGCAGAAGGTTGCGGTGTACTTCCGAGGTACGGAAGGCTTTGCTCTGAATGATTCGCTGAACCTGTGTTTGATTCGCTTCCAGCTCGGCCACCATCGCTATCTATCATACATAAGGCATCGTCACTTAACGCGCGCTTGGGGGCGATACCGTTGACGGTTCGTAATCGCCGCTCAGCTTGAAATGGATGGTGACGGGACGGCTGTTCTGGTTTTTCCAGCGCCAGCGGTACCAGCCGGAGGATTGCGCGACGAACGCGCTGTGCGCTCCGGAACCAGCCGTCGCTTCCCTGCCGGCGAATTCGCAGGACAGCTTTTCATCGCTATGGCCGGTTGACCAGGCGTAAACCAGCGACGCTCCCGCCTGCATGCCGACCCGGTAATTGAGTTCCTCTTGTGCTCCGACGGTCAGATCCAGACTGTCTTTGCGAAACGGCTGCAGCAGCACTCGGGCGCTCGCCGGCAGCGTGGCGGCGGAAGGAGCCGGCGGCCTCTGCACCCTCCAGAAATGCAAGGCGGTGGATGCGGCCACGGCAACGAGACCCCCTAGAACGATCAGCCATCTTTTCTCCATCTACTTAAGATTATCCAGCGTCACGCCGGCGTTCCCGAACCGTGGGCCGAAATCACAAATTCCCTCATGCTCCCCTGATGGATCAGATGGGGCGAAAGCACTAGTTTTTTGTCAATTATTACCGGGCAACCCTGTAGCTTCCCCTAGCACGCGCCGATAGAGATCACAGGAGTAGGCATGGCGACATTGCCTCTGAACAGCTGGAGCGTTGCGTCCCTCCGTCAGACCAGTGGGATCAGTCTGGAAGAAATCGCACGAAATACCAAGCTGAAGGTGACAACCCTCAAGGCCATAGAAGATGCTAACTTTGATGTTTTGCCGGGCGGAATTTACAACATCAGCTACATCCGGCAATATGCTCGGGCGATCGGCGTGGACGAAGGGGCCCTGGTGAAAATGTACCGGGACCTGCGCCCGGATGATAATCAAAGTCAGGCAACCGGGCGTTAGTCGAAATCCCCAAGCCCAGAAAGCAGGAAAGCAATATGGCGGCCGCCGCTTCATTCCAAACCGAAACATCAACGTCCAAGGCCGTTCTTGGCAAGGGCGTCACGGTAACAGGTGAAATTCGCAGCAACGAACCGCTGATCATCGAAGGCGAGGTGGAGGGAACTATCGACGTAGCCGGCCACCTTCTCACCATTGCGCCCAACGGAAACGTACGAGCCAGCATCACCGCCAAGGAGATTGACGTACTGGGCTCGCTGCAAGGAAATGTGGAGGGCGCCGACAAGATTTACATCCGCAATGGCGCGCGATTCGTGGGCGATATTCAAGCGCGTGGCATTGTGATTGAGGATGGCGGATTTATTCGCGGAAAAGTGGATCTGACGCGCAAGTCGGGCGCCGTAGCCTGATGCCGTTGCCCTAACGGCCCCGGGGCGCAGGCGTCCGCGACGGACCCGTGGTCCGGCTAAGTCTTAGTGAAACGCCTGATCCACGGCATGGAACGTCGTGACGAACTGGACTCCCAGAACATTGGTCTGTGTTCCAGGCAGGTGCTGGATCCTCAGCCACTCATAGCTCGCCTTGAGCAATTGATGCCGGTTGAGCCACCATCCGCCGCCCAGCTCATAAGACGCGATCGAAGGCGCGAACTGGTTGGTGGAAACCCCGCTCGCATCGGCTGCCTCGCCCGGCTGGAGCCAACCGGCGCGGCCGGCCACATAAAGCCGTGGCGTCAGAATCCTCTTTGCCTCCCCATAGGTCGAGATCAGGGAAGGCGCTTGAGTAAACCCCGGTAGATCGTACTGGAAACGCTGCCACTCGCCGCTGGCGCTCCAATGCCCGCGCGCCCATTGCATCTCCAGCCCCAGCCCGCTTGCCGGGTACGCGCGTACCGAAGTCCCGACCGGTAGCAGCGGCGCGAGTTCCGGCGCCAGATAAGGCCCGCGGAATCCCGATATGCCCACGCGCCAGCCCTGGCGGATGGTGTAGCCTCCGCCCAGCACCCATTGGACGTATTGCGGAGTATGGCTCAGGCTCAACGGATCGGAGGGCGAGCCGCTGGTTACCTGGATGCGCCCGTCCACCCGATGGCTGGAAACTTCGGCTTGAATGCCAGGCAATCCATAGAGGCTCACCGGCGTCAATCCGTCCCCCCAGCCCGGCGCTCCACCGCAAGCGTTGGCCACCCAGCCGTAGCTTTGCCAGAGCAGGTCCTTGACTCCGCAAGGAAGCTGATCGTTCCGCACGGTCAGCGTCTGGATATAACTGAGAGGCTGATCGAGGAGCGCGTTGTCGGCGTCGTCGTAGTGCAGGGGGAACGCGCCAAAAGCCGACGACAGCCGGCCCGCCTTGAAAACCACGGTGGTTTTCTCGCCGCGAACCTGGTAACCCACGAAGGCTTGCAACGTTTGGACGTACCATTCATGATCGGGATAGTAGGCGTCGTAATAAAGATAGGGTGCGTACCGGACCTGCTCGGCGGCATAGGCAAACCAATGTGGCCCCAGAGTAACCGTCGGGTACAGCATGACCTGAAATCCGCCTGTCACCGGAGAATTGCCCGGGTTCTCGAACTGCAAGCGGCCGGTGTACATTGCGCCACCACTCAGCGTTACTGGAAGGCTGAGGCCGTAACCCGAATCCTGGGACTGCGCGGGCATCGCCAGCACACCGCAAAGGACAGCCCACAGCGCACCGCTGATCGCGCGTCCTAAGAACGTTCGTCCTAACATGGTCCAACCTCCTTCGCGATTAAGTGCGCATCGACCACGTCACCCGCATCCGCCAGGGGCAGTCGCAATGCGACGGTGAAAGTCGATCCAGCGCCCGGGCGGCTCTCGACACCGATGGTTCCACCCATAACCTCGACGAGTTGCTTGACGATCGTGAGCCCCAGCCCGGTCCCCCCGTAGCGGCGCGTCATCGAGCCATCCGCCTGTGTGAACTTCTCGAAGATGAGGTCCAGCTTGTCGGCCGGGATCCCTATGCCGGTATCACGCACCGCCAGCAATAGGCAGGCTTCTGCCGTCCGCTCCCGGCCGGCCGTTTTTTCCGGGCCCTCCGGATTTTCCTGGAAGTGAACGGTCACGCTGATCCCCCCGCGCTCGGTGAACTTGATCGCGTTTCCGATCAGGTTGATGAGCACTTGGCGAATGCGAATCGCGTCGCCCACCAGCCTCGCCGGCGCATCGCCCGGATAATCGATCGCGATCTCCAGGCCCTTGGCGGAGGCCTGCGGCGCCGACAGGTTGCTCACTTCCAGAATCGTCTCGCGCAGATCGAACGGCGCCGGGTGCAGCGTCATCCTTCCCGCATCCGCCCGCGAGAAGTCGAGGATGTCGTTGATAATCGAGAGCAGCGAATTGGCCGAGTCCCGTACCGTGGAGGCGAACTCCGCCTGTTCTTCATTGAGCGGCGTATCCAGCAACAGCTCAGTCAGGCCGATAACGCCATTCATCGGCGTCCGCAGTTCGTGGCTCATGTTGGCAAGAAACTCGCCCTTGGCGCGGTTCGCGGATTCCGCGGCGACTTTTGCTTTCTCCAGTTCGGCCCGCGTCCGGCGCTCGGCCGCCGCCACGCGATTAAAGGACTCCGCGAGCACGTGCAGCTCTCCGGCCGCTTGCCCCGCGTCAATACGTTCCGGAAATTGGCGATCCCGCTCGCCGCGTTGCAACTGCGCCGCCAGCTCACGAATGGGCCTGGTGACGGACCTCGACGTCGTCAGCGCAAATAGCAGCGCCAGCAACACGCCGCTCGTGCCCACTCGAACCAGGATGCTCATCCAACCGCCGGTGAATTCGCGCACTGCCTCATCGAGCGATCGCAAAGCGGCCAACTGAAACCCGGACCCCAGGCGCGCATCTTGCACCGGCAAAACCAGAAAAGCCTCGCCGCCGCGGCGGATCTCGCATTCGGCTCGCGGCTCGCGGCATCCGGCATGGAGCTCGTTTTCCAGCGATTCCCACGTGGCGCGGGGCAGGCTGGACTCCAGAATGTGCCCGTTCTGCAGTAAGACCGTATCGCCACCCAAATGATGGCGATTTAAATCGAATTTGGCTCCGAGTTTCAATTCGCCGGTTTCTTCGCCGCCGATGGTAATCGGAGTGGAAGTCAATTCGTATAGCACGCCGCCGATTTGCATCAACGAGGTTGGCGAGGACCCGGTTTGCGAAGACCCGGTTTGGGAACGAAAGTCGGGAAGAGTCGCGGGCGTGCCTGCTGGCCCGGCGCCGAATTCCACCGCGGCCAGCGTTCGTCCCTTCCAGTCCGTCACCGCCAAAAGGTCATAACCCACCAGGCCGTGCATCCCGCGCAATTGCGCTTCGATGGTGCGCCGGATCTCGGCCGCCATTTCGGGTGTCGAGGGCGCCTCGTGTGTCAGGCCGATCGCGGCTTTCAATCCGGCGCTATCGGCCAGCACTGAGACGAACTGACCAATACGCTGCGCATAGTCCGCATTGGCGCGATCCAGCAATTCCTCCGACTTCTGCAAAGAATCGCGCAAGCCATCTTTCACATGCTGCTGCACCAGCGTGTTCAGCGCCACAAAACTCGTCGCCAGCACCACGCAAACGGGCAGAAAAGAAAACAGGAATGCCCGCGTGGTGAGGGATGCCCGCGCGAGCAAAGTTACTGCTCCGTGTCCACGGGAACGCGGATCGTCGCGTCCACGCTGCCGGTTTCGGGTACCTCGATATCCGCTTTGTAAAGGCCCGCGATTTTGTGCCAGGCGGTCACACGGTAGCGGCCGGCCGGCACGCCGGAAAACGAGAAGCTGCCATCCGGCGAGGGCTTTTGAAACCAGGGGCTCGCGGTCACCACAATGGCGGCATACATATTCGCGTGGATGTGACAGTAGACTTGCACCACACCCGGATGGTTGAACTTCACGCTGCGGCTTTGGCCTTGAGGATAGTACCCTAGGTCGAAAGGCTGGGCCTTGGAAAGAGAGAAGACGTTGTGGAAGATCGGATCTGAATTCGGAAACTCGACCGTGGAACCGACCGGGACTGCAATCAGTTCCTGCTGAAACCTGGCTCCCTGCTGGTCTAGCAATTCGGTGACCGGCGGTTTCGGGGAAAGTTTGAGGCCGTTCTTCTCCGCTTCCAGGATCACCACCATGCGATCGAATTCGTTCACTGGCTCCAGATCGCGCGGCGCAACCGGCGCGGCCGTGCCCCGCAAGTTATAGACAATTGGGGATAAAGCTTTCTTGCTCAACCGTTTGGTGATGACCGCGTGTCCATGGACATCGCCCGCCAGCGCATGGAACGCTAGCAAAAGCAGGCCCGAAACCAGGTACACGAGTTTCATGCCATCTTCCCTTCCCCTTAAAAATCGGTTGCCGGAGGTGCCGACATTAGGGTGATATTCCAGCCTCTACCGTATTGCACAGTCGTTAACATTTCGGTAGGATGCTATTCTAAGCAAAGTCAGTACTCTGAGGAGTCAGTGACGGATGCGGAACACCGGTCCCCCCATTCGCTACAAGGTTCGTAAACCTTTGCAAGCAGTCAAGCTAGCCGAACATCCCGGCAGCAGCTTGCGCGATCCCACCGGTACGCTGGTCCAGATCCCCGCCGAGGTGATTGTCGAAATCGAAGGGGGCGTCGCCCAGTCCGGCTTGATTAATGTCCTCTGGAACGGTGAAGTCTTCTCGGTTTTCAATGAAGACCTGCAAGAGAAAGCAGGTCCAGTCAACGCGGCCGAGGTTTGAACCCAGGAGCTGCCTTCGCTCCCATGCCTTCCGAACGTGACCTCGATTTGATTCGCGCATCGGCCGCCGGCGACGCCGAACGCATGCGAGCGCTGCTGGGTCGCGGCGCCAAGGTCAACGCCCGCATGAAGAACGGAGCCACGCCGTTGCTTGCCGCGGCCATTGCCGGGCGCATCGAAGCTCTGCAGCTTCTCTTGCTGCAAGGAGCCGACCTGAAGGCCCGCTATCGCGACGAAGCCACCGTGCTCGTCATGGCCGCTACGCAGGGGCACGCTAACGTGGTGCAGTTGTTGCTCCAAAAGGGCGCCAGCCCTCAGGAACGCACTCGCAGCGGCGTCACCCCGCTGCTGGCTGCCGCAATCGAAGGACACGGAGCCGTGGTGGAGGCGCTGCTGGCCGCCGGCGCCGATCCGAACGCCGCCGATGCACGTGGTGTCACGCCTTTGATCGGCGCGGCGGTGAACGGTCGAATGGAAGCGCTGTGCGCTCTGACCGCCGCCGGAGCCGATATCGGCGCGGTCAGCAAGTCAGGTCTTACGGCGCTGGTAGCTGCCGTCTCAGCGGCAGTGTCGGGCAACCAGGCGGTCGCCTGGGTGTTGCTGGAAAAAGGCGCCGATCCCAATACCTTGGATGAGCAGGGCCGCCCGGTTCTGGTGGCGGCAGCAGCGAACGGAAATGCGGAAGCAGTGCCGATGCTGCTCGCCAAAGGCGCGCGAATTGAAGAAGCCGATCCGTCGGGCGCAACGGCCTTGCTCGCCGCGGCCCTGGGAGGACATGTCGAAGCCGCGCAGACCCTCTTGAACGCTGGAGCAAATCCCAATGCGGCGGGGCAAACCGGCATCACGCCGCTGATCGCCGCTGTGGTGCGCGGGCAGACCGCCGTGGCGGAGTTGCTGCTTCGATCCGGAGCCGATATCAATGCGCGCACCAGCCAGGGTGTCACCGCGTTGATGGCAGCGGTCAACAGCCATCCGGAAGCCATCCCGCTGCTGCTCGCCAACGGCGCGGAGATCGATGCGGCCGATCAAAGCGGACTCACCGCTCTGCACGCCGCAGCCGCCATGGGCCGCACCGAAGTAGCTCGACTACTGGTGCAATCGGGCGCCGACGTGACGCGGCTCACCGCCAGCGGCCTTACCGCGCTGAGCATCGCCGAAGCGGGAGGGCACGCGGAAATCGCCGATTCCCTCCGCCTCGCAAATTAGGGTAATTATATAGTTGACTAAGCGGCCAATCTACTGTAAGATTGAGACATGGAAGCCGCCGGACCGAAAAGCCTGCAGGAAGCGATCCTGTACTTCGCCGATCCGATCAATTGTCGTGCGTACGTCGTAGCGCGGCGCTGGCCGAACGGCATTGAGTGTCCCACCTGCGGATGCAAAGATGTGATTTTCTTGGCGAACCAGAACCGCTGGCAGTGCCGCAACAAACATTCCAAGCGCCAGTTTTCGCTCAAGACGGGAACGATCTATGAAGAATCGCCTCTCGGTCTCGACAAGTGGCTTGTCGCTACGTGGCTAGTTACCAATTGCAAGAATGGCGTGAGCAGTTGTGAAATAGCCCGCGCTTTAAACATCACGCAAAAGACCGCTTGGTTTATGGATCACCGGATTCGAGTTTCCTTCGGACTGGAAAGCCCCGACAAGTTGACCGGGCATGTCGAAGCGGATGAAACTTTCATCGGCGGCAAAGCGCGGAACATGCACAAAGCGAAACGCGCCCGGAAGATCACTGGCACCGGCGGCAAAGACAAGACCGCCGTCATGGGAATATTGGAACGCGGCAAGGACGGCACTAGCAAGGTGCGTACCTCAGTAATTCCCAACCGGAAACGAAAGGCGATCCAGGCTCAAGTACGCAAGCATGTCGAGGCCGGAAGCGCACTCTACAGCGATGCGCTAAAGTCTTATGAAGGACTGAACGAATTTGAACATCAAGTTATCGACCATGCGGTTCAATATGTGGATGGCAAAGTCCATACGAACGGTCTGGAGAACTTTTGGTCTCTGCTCAGACGCGGCATCAACGGCACCTACGTTTCGGTCGAGCCGTTTCATCTGTTCCGGTATCTTGACGAACAGGCGTATCGGTTCAATAACCGAAAGATGACCGATGCGGAACGTTTTGATATCGCTGTCAAGGGCATCGTCGGAAAGCGGCTCACCTTCGATCAACTCACCGGCAGAACAGACAGCCATTCAACAGAGATACTGCCTTGCTAAGTAAACGGCAGGGACGCGGCAAGAAAGGAAAAGGGCTGCGGCGATCCGCAGCCCCGAAATCGTGAGCACTTCATGTGGTGCGCTCGGCGTTGCGACCGCCAAGCGGACATGCTCCGCTAGGAGTGTAACACATGGCTGAGTTGCGCATCCCGATAATTCTCAACAAGGGCCGCAAGGGCATCCCGTTGCAGAAACTAGCTCGCATTTCATATGAACTCCAGCAGTTCCTTAGCCTGCTCGGCGAAGACCTCCAGATTGGCATAGGTGCTGGGTGGCTCGGTACTGGCTTCCATGAAGGTTCGTTCGCCTGTACGGTCGAAAAGGTTGACCCCGTTGAAGAGCGCAAGGTGAAGGCGTTCAAGCAGGCTTTCAGAAATGTGGCCAAGCGTAAACCGGACGCCAGGGTACGTCCTTCCACAATACGCCAGTACACCAGAATCGCTGAGCCAATGGATCTTGGAGAATTGGCGGAGTTCGGTCTTCCTAAATCCGACGCCGACGAGCAGACCGACGAATGGTGCGAGTTGACCAAGCAAGAAGCCTTGGCAATCGCCTCCGATATTCAGAGCATTGTTCGTTCGCACGGTGCAGTTCAGGGTGTGATTCACTCCGTTTTCTTTGGGGCGTCTCCAGCGCACTTTCAATTGAGAGAACTCTCTACCGGCGAACTTGTGAAATGCGTTTATAGTAGCCGCAAACAATATGACGAACTGGCCGTCGTTCTCAAACAGCAGAACGCAGTCGTTCATGTCTATGGCGTCATAAGAACCGATCTCGTGAATCGCCAGATTGAGGAACTTCGCGTAGACAAGATCGAACTAGCTGACAGTTTTTCTCAGGAAGACTTTGACCGATTTATCGGCTGTGCTCCGGGCATACTCGGGGATCAAGGATTGCAGGACTTTATCGACTACGTGAGGGGGCGTGCCAGCTAAACCCAAGGTCTATATGGATTCGTGCTGTTTCATCGAACTTGCCCTACAGGCCATCGGCAAGAACGATGCAACCCGCGATGATGACCTCTGGCACTTGAAAGAACTTCTCAACGCCGCGTTTGATGAAGAAATAGAGGTTCTGACTTCCACGCTTTCAATCGCGGAATGCGCCCATGCCAAGGGCGACATAAGCGAGGACGTCAAGTCTCTCTTTAAAAAATTTCTTACGTCTGGCCGTTACGTGTTTCTCGTTCAGGATACTGTGTTGGTAGCGGAGAAGGCTCGGAATCTTCGCTGGGTCCACGGCATGGCATTTGGCGGCGCGGATTCAATCCATCTCGCTTCTGCGCTGGAATTAAAGTGCGAAGAGTTCCTGACTTGGGATAATCGACCGCACGCTAACGCAGCAGCGCTGAACAATCTGGCACTTTTTGTGCGCTTTCCACGCGACACGCAGTGTCTTCCAGGAAAATATCGTCAGCAGAATTTAACGGCAGGGGCAGGCTCCAGTGAGCCTGTTGAACCACCCGCAGAGAACTCCACATGATGAAACCAGCGAGGAGAATATGAAATCCCAAGCCGAAACAATTGCAGAACTGAACGCCAGATGCGACGGGCCGAATCAGTTTGAAAAGTTCGACCGAGCTTTCACCGCATCACTAACCGTTTCGAAAGCCACGCTTCTGAAGGAAGAAGCTAGGATCAAACGGGCGCGAGCGAGGAAGCGGGCGAAGAAGATTTCGTGAGTTGACCATATGCGTGATGTTCGCGATCCGCTGGACCTAGCAACACTTCAAACTGCCAAGCAAGGCTTCATTTTGAACGTTCGTAATGACCGTAGAAAACTTCACCGTGCAGGATGTGAAACAGTAGGCGCGATGGCTTCGGCTCCTTACGGAAGATATTCTTTGACGAGTCCAGGGAGGCCACTCGGGAATTGCTGGACTCTAACTGGGCTGACTGGCAAAACTGCGGCATCTGCGGCGGTATCAGATAGGTCGGGCCGCCCTTCTCCTGTTGCTTAGTCAACTATATAATTACCCAAATTAGCAAACTCGCGGTGCCTTGACAGTACCACTGTCCCGTTGCAAAAGGCTACGATGAAGGAGGCAAAAAATATGGCAACTCTCGATTGGTCCCAGTGCCCTGCCGTGGAGAGCGTCCCCGGTAAGCGTAGCGGAGCTTGGGTATTTAAGGGCACACGGATGCCGGTTTCTACAGTGTTCGAGAACCTCCAGGACATGACGGTCGATGAACTGATAGAAGAATTCGGTGTGACACGGGAACAGGTTCAGGCTGTTCTGGAATTCGCAGCGCACAGCGCCGGCGTGCCAATAACCGCCGGGCCGCGCCGATAAGTGCTCGTTCTATTCGACAATGGAACGCCGCGCACACTAGCCCGCTATCTGATCGATCATCACACAGTCACCGAAGCCCGGGCGCGTGGCTGGGAAGAATTGGAAAAACGGCGATCTCCTCACGGCCGCCGAAGCCGCTGGCTTTGAAAGTAATAGTGACACGGACCGCAATCTTCGATATCAGCAGAACCTTGCCGGGCGTAAGATTGCGATTGTGGCCTTGGGTAAAGGGCGGTGGACACTCATCAAGCCCCACGTTGCTCAGGTTGTCGCCGCAGTTAGTACCGCGACACCCGGTAGCTTTGCTGAAGTGGAAATTCCCCACGAGCATCCCGGTCAGTGACGAAGAACGAAGCCGGCGTGGGAGTCGGTCGCGATCCTGGGGACCGCTATATCCAACCTACGACGCCCGCGCCGTCTCCGTCGCCCGCTCCATCGGCGCCTGGCCCTTGGCCGGCGGCAGCGTGAAGTAGAAGCACGAACCTTTTCCGTTCGACTCCACCCATATTCGCCCGCCGTAAGTCTCCACAATGCGCTGGCAAATCGCCAGGCCGATGCCGGTCCCCGGATAATCCTGCCCGTGCAGGCGCTTAAAAATCTTGAAGATTTGTTGCGCGTACTCCGGCGCTATCCCCATACCGTTATCCTGCACCGACAACACCCATTCCGGTTCGCGCCATTGGGCCGACATATGGATGCGCGGCGGATCTTCGCTCCGGTATTTGATCGCGTTGCCCACCAGGTTTTGCAGCAGCTGAACCAGCCGGATCTCGTGCGCGTGAACCGCCGGAATCGCGTCCCAGGTAATCAGGGCGCCGCTCTGCTCCACCGACGCCTGCAGGTTCAGGAGCACCGTGCGGATCACATCGCTGAAATCCACGGTCTCGGCCGGGCCCTCCGCCGACGAGCCGGTCTGCGAGTAGATGAGCAGATCCTTGAGCAGCATCTCCATCCGCCGGGCGCCGCCCACGATATAGGAGATGTACTGGTCGGCATTCGCATCCAGGTTCCCGAGATATTTGCGCTGCAGCAACTGGCTGTATAGCGCCACCATGCGCAGCGGTTCCTGCAAATCGTGACTGGCCGCGTAAGCAAACTGGTTCAGATCGTCGTTGGATTGCCGCAGCGCTTCATTCGATCGCAGCAGCTCTTGCGTGCGCTCGGCAACGCGCAGCTCGAGCGTGGCGTTCAACTCGCGGATCGCCTCATCGGCGCGCCGCCGCTCGGTGACGTCGCGAATCGCCGAAGTCAGCAACAGACCTTCTTCGGTCTGCAGCGGGCTCAAGCTGATTTCAACCGGAAACTGATGGCCGCTCTTGCGCCGGGCCCACAGTTCGGTGGGTGAAGCCAGCCAGCCTAACCCATTCGATCGCGCCGGCGGGGAGTGGCGGCTCCAATCCGGAACCAGCATCCGGATGTTTTGCCCTATCAGCTCTTCGCGCGGGAATGCGAACATGACTTCGGCCTGCGAATTGGCCAGGCTGATGCACCCCTCCTCGTCGCTGATGATCATCGCGTCGGGCGCGGCTTCGAGCAGCGAGCGGAACTTTTGCTCCGCCTTTCCCAATACCTCGGCCTGGCGGCGGAGCAAAGCCGTGTTGCGGCTTAATTCCACAAACACGCCGACCTTGGATCGCAGAATCTCAGCCACGATCGGCTTGAACAGGAAGTCCACAGCGCCCAGATCGTAGCCGCGGAACAAATGTTCATCGCTCCTGTAACCGGTGAGAAACAGGATCGGCGTGTGGCGGGAGCGCTTGCGCGAACGGATCAGCTCGGCCGTCTGGAACCCGTCCATTTCCGGCATCTTCACGTCCAACAGGATGGCCGCGAAATCGGCGTCCAGCAGATGGCGCAGGGCTTCCATGCCCGAGCGCGCCAGTACAAGTTCCTGGCCCAGGCCATCCAGCGCCGCTTCGAGCGATACCAGATTGTCCGGCGTGTCGTCCACCAACAGGATCTTGACGCGATCCTGCGCTTGAGTTTCGGGTGGCGGTTGCATGCCTACTCCGTTCCTTACCGTTTGCTGGCCTGCCTGGAATTCTCGTTCCATTTTACGACCTGGCGCCTTTAGGCTGTGGCCGCCGGCGCCGCGGTTTCATGGCCCCGGCTGATCCAAACCCGCAGCACGGAGAACAGCTGCTCCAAATCCACGGGTTTCGTAATGTAATCGGACGCCCCCGCCTCGATGCATTTAGCACGGTCGCCCTTCATGGCCTTGGCGGTCAACGCGACAATCGGCAGCGAGCGGAATTCGGGCACCTCGCGAATCGCCTTCATCGTCTCGTAGCCGTCCATTTCCGGCATCATGATGTCCATCAGCACCAGATCGACGTCCGGCGTCTTCTTTAGTAATTCGATGCCGGCGCGGCCATTTTCCGCGTGTACCACTTTCAGATCGTGATCTTCCAGCAGGCTGGTGAGGGCGAAAATATTGCGCACGTCATCGTCCACCACCAGCACCTTCTTGTCGAACAGTGTGACGTCGGTTTCCCGCAACTGTTCCAAGATACGGCACTGCTCCGGCGCCAGATCCGATTCCGCGCGATGCAACAACAGCACGGATTCATCCAGCAGGCGCTCTCGCGTGGAAACGGTTCTGACGATACCCGCGCGACCCAGCCGCGCCAGCTCGAGCTCTTCCTCCGCCGTCAGCGCCCGGTCGCACATCAGCAAAATGGGCGGCGCATAGGGACCGGCGTGGCTTTGTATCTCTTCCACCAAAGCCATGGGCGCGATGCTCTCGATTTCGAGATGAACGACGATGCCGTCTAGATACTGCTGTTTCAGAACGGCCAGAGCTTCGCCCGCGGTTGCCAGGCCGATGGGTTCCAGATCCGGGGCGCCCACCGTGGCGATCATGGCCGCCAGCTCCGCTTCGTCGGCGCAAACCAACAGTAGCTTCTTCACCCGCTTCAGCACCGAATGCTCGATAGCGGCAAACGCCTCGGCCAGCAAATCGTTGGTGACCGATTTCTCAAGGTACGTCATGGCCCCCAGCGCCAATCCGCGGCGCCGATTTTCATCGCCGGAAATTATGTGGACGGGAATGTGCCGCGTGGCTGGATCGTGCTTCAGCCGATCCAGAATAGTCCAGCCCGCCATATCAGGAAGATTGATGTCGAGAGTAATGGCGCCTGGCTTAAACTCCCGCGCCAAGGTCATCGCGCTTGACCCACGCAGCGCTACGAGAGCCTTCAGCCCGCGATCGTGCGCCATATCGAGCAGAATGCGCGCAAACGTAATATCGTCCTCGACGATCAACAGCGCGGCGTCGCCTGGCTGCACCAGGTTGCGATCGTCGTCGATCACCAAGTCCTCCACCAGTTCTTCGGTGGCCATAGCGGCAACCGGCAGAATCATATCGACACCGGCATCCACGGTTTCTTTGACCGCTTGCTCCGGCAGGACCGGCGGCGTAATGCGAAACGCTTCGCTCTTCGGCTGCGCGGCCGGTGTGACGTAGGTTTGTGGCAAGTATAAGGTGAACGTACTCCCGACACCGGGCGCGCTCTGGAGCCGTATCTCGCCACCCAGGAGCCGCGCAAGTTCGCGGCTGATGGAAAGGCCCAAGCCCGTGCCGCCGTACTTACGGCTGGTGGTTCCGTCCGCTTGCTGGAATGCTTCGAAGATGATGCGTTGCTTTTCCGAAGCGATTCCGATGCCGGTGTCCGCCACCGAAAACGCAATCACTGCCTTCGCGCGGTTCAGCAGGCTATTGGCTGGGCTCCATCCACTGGTTACTTTGTCGATAGACAGCTGCACCGATCCTTGTTCGGTAAACTTGAGCGCGTTCGAAAGCAGGTTCTTGAGCACCTGCTGCAAGCGCTTGGCGTCGGTATGGATGATCTCAGGCGCCATGCTCAGGCCCAGCTCCACGGTGAAGTCCAGACCTTTGCCGTCGGCCACATGCCGGAAGGTGCGCAGGCAGTAATCCTCCAGCTCGCTGAAACGAATGCCGCCCACCTCGACATCCATCTTGCCCGACTCGATCTTGCTCAAATCCAGAATGTCGCTGATCAGCGACAGCAGGTCTGTTCCCGAAGTATGGATCGTCTCGGCGAACTTCACCTGCTTTTGCGTGAGGTTCTTGTCCGAGTTTTCCGAAAGCATGCGCGCCAGAATCAGCAAATTATTCAACGGAGTGCGCAATTCATGGCTCATATTAGCCAGAAATTCGCTCTTATATTTGGAAGTCAGCGCTAATTGCTCGGCCTTTTCTTCCAGCGCCTTCTTGGCCTGCTCCACTTCCTGATTCTTCGTCTCCACCTCTGTTTTCTGCTCGGCCAAAAGCTGTGCCTTCTCCTGCAGTTCGGCGTTGGTGGTTTGCAACTGGAGCTGCTGGCTCTGTAACTCTTCGGCCAGCGCCTGGCTTTGCGTCAGGAGTTGCTCGGTCCGCATGGTGGCGCGGATGGTGTTCAGCACGATTCCGATGGATTGCGTGAGCTGATCGAGAAACGCCAGGTGGATATCGCTGAACTGCCCGAACGAAGCCAGCTCGATGACCGCCTTCACGTCGCCTTCAAACAGCACCGGCAATACTACGATGCTCACCGGCGCCGTGCTGCCGAGGCTGGAATTAATCCGGATGTAACCGCCCGGAAGATTGGTCACCAGGATGCGCTCTTTCTCTCTGGCGCACTGCCCCACCAACCCTTGCCCTACTTCGAACTGCATCGGGACCCCGTCGCGGTCGTGAATCGCGTAACCCGCCAGCAGCTTCAGCACGGTCTTGTCTTCTTGCCACTCTGCGATATAGAACGTGCCATGCTGCGCGCTCACCAGCGGCGTCAGCTCCGAAAGCAGCAACTGCGACACGGTTAATAGATCGCGCTGTCCCTGCATCATGCCCGTGAACTTCGCGATGTTCGTCTTCAGCCAGTCCTGCTCGTTGTTCTTGCGCGTCGTCGCCGCCAGATTCACGATCATCTCGTTGATGTTGTCTTTGAGCGCCGCCACTTCGCCCAGCGCTTCCACTGCGATCGATCGCGTGAGATCGCCCTTCGTCACCGCTGTCGCCACTTCCGCGATCGCGCGAACTTGCGTCGTCAGATTCGCCGCCAGCTGATTGACGTTGTCGGTTAAATCGCGCCAGATTCCAGCAGCGCCGGGGACACGCGCCTGGCCGCCCAGCTTGCCTTCAATGCCGACCTCGCGCGCCACCGTCGTCACCTGATCGGCGAACGTGGCCAGCGTGTCGATCATCCCGTTGATCGTATCGGCCAGCTCCGCGATCTCGCCCTTGGTTTCGAGCACCAGCTTGCGCTTCAAATCGCCGTTGGCCACCGCGGTGACCACTTTCGCGATACCGCGCACTTGCGTCGTCAAGTTCGCAGCCATGAAGTTGACGTTGTCCGTCAGATCCTTCCACGTGCCGGCCACGCCTTTCACTTCCGCCTGCCCGCCCAGCTTGCCGTCGGTTCCCACTTCGCGCGCCACGCGCGTCACTTCGCTCGCGAACGAATTCAGCTGATCCACCATGCGATTGATGGTGTTCTTCAGCTCCAGAATCTCGCCCTGCACATCCACCGTGATCTTTCGCGAAAGATCGCCATTGGCAACCGCCGTCGTCACCTGCGCGATGTTGCGGACCTGCGCCGTCAGGTTGCCGGCCATCGAGTTGACGCTGTCGGTCAAATCTTTCCACGTTCCGCCGACGCCGCGCACATTGGCCTGACCGCCCAGCTTGCCCTCCGTTCCCACTTCGCGCGCCACGCGCGTCACTTCGCTGGCAAAAGCGTTTAACTGATCCACCATCGTATTGATGGTGTTCTTCAACTCCAGAATTTCGCCGCGCACATCCACCGTGATCTTGCGCGACAAGTCGCCCTTAGCCACCGCCGTGGTCACCTGCGCGATGTTGCGGACCTGGTTGGTCAGGTTGCCTGCCATCGAATTGACGCTCTCCGTCAAATCTTTCCACGTGCCCGCAACGCCCTTCACTTCCGCCTGGCCGCCCAGATTGCCTTCGGTGCCGACCTCGCGCGCCACGCGCGTCACTTCCGATGCAAAGGAGCTCAACTGATCCACCATGGTGTTGATGGTGTTCTTCAGCTCCAGGATTTCGCCGCGCGCATCCACCGTGATCTTGGTCGTCAAGTCGCCGCGCGCCACCGCCGTGGTCACACCCGCGATGTTTCGCACCTGGTTTGTCAGGTTGCTGGCCATGTAGTTGACGCTGTCCGTCAGATCCTTCCACGTGCCCGCCACGCCGCGCACATCGGCCTGCCCGCCCAGCCGCCCTTCGGTGCCGACTTCGCGCGCCACGCGCGTCACTTCGCTAGCAAACGCATTCAGCTGATCCACCATCGTGTTGATGGTGTTCTTCAGCTCCAGAATTTCGCCGCGCGCGTCCACCGTGATCTTGGTCGACAGATCGCCCTTCGCGACGCCCGTGGTCACCTGCGCGATGTTACGAACCTGCGACGTCAGGTTCCCGGCCATGAAGTTGACCGAGTCCGTCAGATCCTTCCACACGCCGCCGACGCCGGTGACTTCGGCCTGTCCGCCGAGCTTGCCCTCGGTGCCCACCTCGCGGGCCACGCGCGTCACTTCGCTTGCGAACGCATTCAGCTGATCCACCATCGTGTTGATGGTGTTCTTCAGCTCCAGAATTTCGCCGCGCACGTCCACCGTAATCTTGCGCGACAAATCGCCCTTCGCCACCGCCGTCGTTACCTCGGCAATATTGCGAACCTGGGACGTCAGGTTGCTCGCCATGGAATTGACCGAGTCCGTCAAATCCTTCCACGTGCCCGCGACGCCGTGTACGTCCGCCTGCCCGCCCAGCTTGCCCTCGGTGCCCACTTCGCGCGCCACGCGCGTCACTTCGCTAGCGAACGAGCTCAGCTGATCCACCATGGTGTTGATGGTGTTCTTCAGCTCCAGGATTTCGCCGCGCACTTCCACCGTGATCTTGCGCGAAAGGTCGCCGGTCGCGACGGCCGTGGTCACTTCGGCGATGTTGCGCACCTGGTTGGTCAGGTTGCTCGCCATGGAATTGACCGAGTCCGTCAAATCCTTCCACGTTCCGGCCACGCCCTTCACCACCGCCTGACCGCCCAGCTTGCCTTCAGTGCCCACCTCGCGCGCCACGCGCGTCACTTCGCTCGCAAATCCGTTCAGCTGATCCACCATGATGTTGATGGTGTTCTTCAACTCCAGAATCTCGCCGCGCACATCCACCGTGATCTTGCGCGAAAGGTCGCCGTTGGCTACCGCTGTCGTCACCTCCGCAATGTTTCGCACTTGGGCCGTCAGGTTGCCGGCCATCGAATTCACCGAATCGGTCAGATCCTTCCAGACGCCGCCCACGCCTTTCACCTGCGCCTGGCCGCCGAGCTTGCCGTCCGTACCCACTTCGCGCGCCACGCGCGTAACTTCCGACGCAAACGAATTGAGCTGATCCACCATCGTGTTGATGGTGTTCTTCAGCTCCAGAATTTCGCCGCGCGCATCCACCGTGATCTTCGTGGACAAATCGCCGCGCGCCACGGCCGTGGTGACGCCCGCGATGTTGCGGACCTGGTTGGTCAGGTTGCCCGCCATCGAGTTCACGCTCTCGGTCAGATCCTTCCAGACGCCGCCCACGCCCTTCACCTGCGCCTGCCCGCCCAGCTTGCCTTCGGTTCCCACTTCGCGCGCCACGCGCGTTACTTCGCTGGCGAACGAATTGAGCTGGTCCACCATGGTGTTGATCGTGTTCTTCAGCTCCAGGATTTCGCCGCGCGCATCCACCGTGATCTTGGTCGAAAGATCGCCCTTGGCCACGGCCGTCGTCACGCCCGCGATGTTGCGGACCTGGTTGGTCAGGTTGCCCGCCATCGAGTTGACGCTCTCCGTCAAATCGCGCCAGGTTCCAGCCACGCCTTCCACCTCCGCCTGGCCGCCCAACCGTCCTTCGGTGCCCACCTCGCGCGCCACGCGCGTCACTTCGCTCGCGAACGAGCTCAACTGATCGACCATCGTATTGATGGTGTTCTTCAATTCCAGAATCTCGCCGCGCACCTGCACCGTGATCTTGCGCGACAAATCGCCCTTGGCAACCGCCGTCGTCACTTCGGCAATATTGCGAACCTGCGCCGTCAGGTTGCCGGCCATCGAGTTCACCGAATCGGTGAGATCCTTCCACGTTCCGCCGACCCCCGGCACGTCGGCCTGCCCGCCCAGCTTGCCCTCGGTTCCCACTTCGCGCGCCACGCGTGTTACCTCGGCCGCGAAGGAGGAAAGCTGGTCCACCATGGTGTTGATGGTGTTCTTCAGCTGCAAAATTTCGCCGCGCGCGTCCACCGTGATGCGCGTCGACAAATCGCCTTTCGCCACCGCCGTCGTCACTTCCGCGATGTTGCGCACCTGATTCGTCAGGTTGCTGGCCATCGAGTTCACGGAGTCCGTCAGATCCTTCCACGTGCCGGCCACGCCGCGCACATCGGCCTGGCCGCCCAACCGGCCCTCGGTCCCCACTTCGCGCGCCACGCGCGTCACTTCAGCCGCGAAGGAGGAGAGCTGGTCCACCATGGTGTTGATGGTGTTCTTCAACTGCAAAATTTCGCCGCGCGCGTCCACCGTAATGCGCGTCGTCAAATCGCCCTTGGCCACGGCCGTCGTCACGCCGGCGATGTTGCGGACCTGGTTGGTCAGGTTGCTGGCCATCGAGTTGACGCTCTCCGTCAGATCGCGCCACGTCCCCGCCACCGCTGGAACCACCGCCTGGCCGCCCAGCTTCCCTTCGGTTCCCACTTCGCGCGCCACACGAGTCACTTCGCTGGCGAACGAATTCAATTGCTGCACCATCGTGTTCACGACGCGCGCCGTGTGCAGGAATTCGCCGCGCAACGGACGCCCATCCACTTCGAGCGACATGTTCTGCGATAGATCGCCCTTCGCCACCGCGCCGATCACTCGCGCCACCTCGGTGGACGGCTGCACCAGATCGCCAATCAGGCTGTTTACCGATTCCACGCAATCCGCCCACGCCCCAGTCACCGAACCAATGGAAGCGCGCTGCGTGATTTTTCCGTCCTTGCCGACCGCCCGGCTAATGCGCTCGAACTCGCTGACCATTTTCTGGTTGATCTCCAGAATGTCGTTCAGCGCATCCGCGATTTTGCCTTCCAGACCGGTTTGGTCCACTGGCATGCGTACGGAGAAATTCCCTCGTTTGAAGGCGATCAGCGTGCCGAGCAGCACGTTGTCGTCGCGGCGGGCCTTCGCTTCGTTGGCCGCGGCTTCAACGGCCCTGCGGGCATGCGCCCTGCTACCATTGGCTTTGCTTCCAATTATTTTCCTGTTCGACGGGGCGTCGACATTCGACTTCGAACCGCGCGCCTTGGCTTCGTTTTCAGCGCTTACACTTTTCATATTCGTGGCTCCTCAAAAGCGCAAAGGGTGCGGCGCGCACCATCGAGCGATTCCCGAACTCGCCCGCGTCGCGATCCGGGAATTCCCGCGTCGCACTCCGTTTTCCGCGCATAACTCAAAGAGTAAGATTCCTTACCATGCAAATGCGGCCCTGGGTATCTTTTCATGAGACTCACCTCTGCCGATTTCGTTACAACAATCTTGTCACGGCTCCGCTATTCCGTGAATTTAGCCCTGTTATCAGGTTACTTAGATTGTGTTTGAAATTCTACTGGCGGAAGACAACCCGGGAGACGTTTCCTTGTTTCGCGAGGCGCTGAATAGTTGCCGCTTGCCCTGCCATGTGGTGGTAGCCACCGATGGTCAAAAGGCGATCGCCCTCCTCGGTAATGAAGAAAACCCGGGCAGTGAAGGCCAGCCCGGTGGCGAGGAAGACTCGCGCCAGGAGAACCGGGCGCGGCCTCCAGCCTGGCGGCCCCACTTGATCGTGCTGGACGTGAACCTTCCCAAGCATAACGGGGATGCCGTGCTGCGCCATGTGCGCCGGCAGCCGTGGCTGAGCGGTGTGCCGGTGATCATGCTGACGTCCTCGGCGTCGCCGGGCGATCGCGCTGCGGCCATTGACCTCGGAGCAACCCTCTACCTGCAGAAGTCTTCCGACTTAGACGAACTCCTGGAAGTCGGGAAAATTGTGGAGGCGGTTCTCGCTCGCGGCCGTTCCGCGGAACCTCAATGAGCCGCGCGCGCCGGCAAGCGGACCCGTCGTTCGATTTAAACTGGTCTTCCGGTAAACCAGGTTGCCACCGCGCGCGTCAACCTTTCATGAGGCAGCGATCCCGGCCCCGTATCGATCCATGAAAACAAAAATCACTTCTTCTGTTGTGCTCTTCCTGGCAGCCTGCGCCGGGCAATCTTCCGCTCAACCGGCTTTTGATTCGAGCGGCGACGGGCAATTGAACGGCAACTATTACATGAGGTGGGTTTACTACCATATTGGCGACCAAGCCGGCGATATAAGCGAGTCCATCAATATCCAGGGCGAAATCACCTTCACGCCTGGCAGCGGAACGTATAGCTTTACCGGAAGTGTCGTCGACTGCACAGGCACCCCTTGCCCAGCGCCGAAGCAGCTCACCACGACCGGTACCTATGTAATCTCCGCGAGCGGTGAGGGCTACCTCAGCGCCATCGATCCGAACCTTTCGGGCGATCTGATTATTGGGTTGGTGTCTCAAGGCGGAATTTTTGTCGGCAGCAGCACCGAGAACACCACCAGCTATAGCGATCTGTTCATTGCAGCGCCGATCAGCTCGACGCCCGCCAGCAATGCGACGCTCAACGGCTCCTACGCGGTCGCATACTTCGATCCCACCTTCCCTGGCGACGCGTTCTTCACCGCGACCGCCGACGGGAACGGCAACATCGGCACCGTCAATGTGACCGGTTATATCGGAACCAATACCGCCGCGACCACCCAAACTCTCAGCAACGTGACTTATTCCTTCACCAACGGCGCCGCGCAACTCAGCCTTGGAGGTAACCGCACCACTGCGTTGGTTGCGGGCACCGAAGTGCTATATGTCTCACCGGACGGCAATTTCGTATTTGGCGGTTCCGCCGTTGGCCTCGACATCTTCGTCGGAGTGCGCGCGGCGACCAGTAATCCCACCAACTACGACGGCCTCTATTACCAGGCCGGATTGGATCTCAATGAATCGTCCAGCAGCGGTTCCGTATTAGATAGTTACTTCGGTTCACTCAACGCACTTTCCCAAAATATCATCGGCCACCAGAGAGTGAATACACCGGTGTACGGCGGTTCGATCGATTTCACGTACTATGACACCTACACCCTTTCGACGAATAACGATGGCAGCTCAACGGACACCACCTTTGGACAGCAATATTGGAGCAGTAAGGACGGAACCATTCGAATCGGATATGGTATCGGCCCCTTCCTCTCGCTCAACGTGGCGTTTCAGCCGCCTGCGTTCAGCGGTTCCGGCGTCTATCTGAGTCCGGTAGGCGTAGTGAACGCAGCCAGCTCCGCGCCTTTTACCGCGTTTCTGTCGCCCGGAGAATTTCTCACGCTCTACGGTACCGGTCTCGCTCCCGCCACCAACAGCGCCGTCGTGCCTTTCCCCACCACAGCCGGCCTCAGCGGAGTGCAGGTGCTCATCAACCAGATTCCAGCGCCCGTCTACTACGTCAGCCCCACCCAAATCTCAGTGATCGTTCCCTACATTGCGAGTCCAAACTCGATCGCCCAGATTCAAGTTGTCAACAACGGCGCCAAGTCGAACATCGTCACCCAGTTCACCGGATTGACTTCGGCTGGCATATTTACCAATAATCCGGTGGGCGGCGATGGAATAGCGGCTTCCGAGCGCCCCGACTACTCGATTGTGTCCTCGTCGAACCCGGCGCACCTTGGCGACACCATTTCCCTGTACGTGGCGGGAATGGGCGCGGTGACCAATCAGCCCGCCGATGGCGCCGCCGCGCCAAGCAGTCCGTTGAGCATGACAACGAACACTCCGACAGTTTTCCTCTATGACGCCAATGGCAACTGTCCGACGGATTCCACTGGCAGCTGCGTTCCCGCGACCCTAACCTTCTATGGCCTCGCCCCTGGATACGCCGGCTTGTATCAGCTGAACGTTACGATCCCCTCGGGCCTGGCGAGCGGTAACGCGACCGTGGAGGTTCTGGGTCCGGATTCGGACAACTTCGAGGCGATACTCCCGCTGACCACCGCCCCCGCCGCCGCAACTCCAGCAGCTCGCGCCCAATCACCCCATCAGCGTACGCCCGTTCAGCGCCACCGGCTTCCCGCGGCCGAGTAGTCCGTACCGCTACCGAGCCGCGGCCGTGGCCGAGCCGGTCTGTCGCGGGCTCGCCAGCGGCAAGTCTACCGTGATCGGATTGTGATCCGAAATCCGATCCGGTATCGCATGGTTCACCGCGCTCAGTGTTCTGCCGTGGTAGCAGCTAAATGCCGAATGATCGCGGCTATTGTCTAGATGCTCCGGACGGACGAAGATCCAATCCAGCTTATACTGCCCGATCGGGCCAAAGCGGCGGCCCAGCTCCTCGGTCGCCTCGAATCCCTTGAGCGAGCGCTCATTCGAGTTCGCAAGCCTTCCGCTGCGGCCGTTCGCCGAGTGGTCCGAGTCGCCGCGGAAATCGAAAGCGCTGCCGTCGTCAAAGCGGAACTTCTCGAGTGTCGAAAAAAACTTGGCCTCCGGATTGTCGCCAATCAATGGAATGCTGGCCTGCGTCGGATCGTCCACTTTGCGGGCGAACCCAACCAGGCCGAGCGTAAGATCATAGGCCCAACCGAACGGCGTCGCAAACTTGATCGCGTTCGTGGCGCCTTCCTCAGCCTACCATTTCCCGCTGCCGAATCGCTCCTTCAACGCTCGGGTCACACTGACCGGCACACCGGTGTGCGTCGATGTATTCATGTCGCCGGCGATGATCACCGGATGATCGATTTGATCCACCTTGTCCAGCATCTCTTCGAGTTGCTTCCGCCGGTTCTCGGGGCTGGTAACGTCTTCCAGATGCGTTGCCACCACCGTCACGCGGCCCATCGGAAGGTCGGGGTCGGTGATGTCCGCCATCAGCATCATCCGGCCTCCGCGCCGCGCCTGCCGCACCAATTGTTCCTTGAAAATCGCGGCGCTGCCCTTGCCTTCCGCCTTGAACGCGGGCGACTGTTTTTTCTCGTCTTTGTACCAGTCGTGGCCTTGGATCAGAAACGGCATCAGCTTCACATTCTCCAGCCGGTACCGGCTCAAGATCGCCGTGCCGTGCATCCCTTTGTAGCGCTCGGGATCGGGTTTCATGACCTCGCGAACATGGGCGATCATGGCCTCCCGATCGTCGTGCGGCTCGGCGTACGCCTCCTCCACTTCGCGAACAATCACCTGCTGATCCAACCCCATCGTGATCGGATCCACTTCCACAAACTCCACGCCATAGGCGTAATTCATGTTCAACGAGCCGGCCAACTCCTCGGCCACGTTTCGAAACAATGTTCGGTTGACGCCCAATCCACTTCGTTCAACACCAGCAGATCGGCCTGCTGCAGGATCGCGATCTGCCCGCGGATTTTTGCGCGCTCTTCTTCGCCGGCCTTCGATCCCTTATCCTCCATCAGAGCGTTAAACTTCTTGGGGTCGCTGAGCGCAAACCGGACGGCATCAAACTCCAGGCCTCGTTCGATATTCCACTGAACCACGCGCAGCATCTTGCCGGTCTCGGGATCGCTCGGTTTCAACGGCTTCATCCCGGAGTCCGACGCGTTGTTGCGGACAAACGGCGTGGTCAGGAGCGTCCTCAGCTTGTCCCGGAAGGATGTCGTCTTGATAAAGCTGCTTGATCTCGTCGAAGGTCAGTAGCGCTGGATCAGCACCCTGTCCCCAGACCGCAAAGGGCGAAATCAGCAGCGCAGCATGAATGATAGCGAGCCGGTATTTCACTCACATTAGATGCCGCTAGGAGGCCGATCAGTACTGCGGCTGTTAAAATTCACCGCCGGTCCCGTCCCTATTCCGGTGAAAACGCCAGCAGCGCGTTGCCCGGCGTGCCGCGCTCTCCGAAAAAGTAGCCGGAGGGCACGAATACCGTCCCGCCCGCGATGGTGGGCCCGGCTGAGCCCATGGACCCGCCTTTTGCGGCCGCTCCATTCACGGTCTTGAACTCCTGCATCATGTTGAATTGCCACACCAGCTCGCCGTCTTTGGTCGAGAACGCGCGCACAATGCCGTCATAGCCGCCGCCGAAAACCACTCCCGGGATCACGCTCATCGCCGCACCGATGCCGAGGCGCGGGCCTGCAGCCTTGACAGGAGCCGTCCACACGCGTTCGCCGTTCGAAAGCCGCACCGCCGCCACGCCCACGCTGCTCACCCCGAAATAGGCGTACTCGTCGTCAGCTGCGCCGCCGAAGGTGATTTCGCCCAGAGCAAGCTTCTCGGGAATCTGGGTTTTCCACACCACCGCGCCCTTGTCATCCGGATCGTGCGCCCAGATCATGCCGCTCTTCTGACCGGCGATCAAGACGCGCTTTCCGTTGGGCAGCGTGCGCAGGATCGGCGACGCGCCGAAGTCGTAATCCGGGCCCATGTTCTTGGGGCAGTTCTCGCCGTTGCCCCAAGCCGGGCCGCACGCCAGCCACGCGTCGTTGAGCGTATCCTGCACGCTCCACAGGATCTTGCCGGTGGCCATATCCATGGCCATGATGGCGTCGGTGCCCGGAGCTCCCGGTTCGGTATACGTATTGCCGGTGCCGAAATACAGAGCCTTGTTTTTCGGATCAACCGACGGCGTGTTCCACACCGCGCCGCCGGCCGGACCCCACAATTGCGTCCCCACAGCGTTCTTGCGCGTCGGCTTGGGCGTCTCCTGGATGACGTAGGACTTCCAAAATTGCTTGCCGTTGTTCGCGTCCAGTGCGACGATGCTGCCTCGGAACGTGCAGCACGGATAAAGAGGACTCGGCCCCATGGCTTCCTCGCGGGATGCCACCGGAACGTATAACCGGCCGTCGTAAAGCGCTGCAGTGCCAGTAATGCCTGCGACGGAGTTGTCGTCCACCCGCGTTTCCCATAACAGCCGGCCCGTGGAAGCGTCGATCGCGTACACGTTGGCGCGCACATCGCCAAAATAAGCCGCGAAGCGGGCGGCTCCCTGCCCCTTCACTTCGCCGATATTAATGGCGTTGCGGACGCCGGAGCGTGCCTGGAACGACCAGTACGCGCAGCCCGAGGCCGCGTCGATCGAATAAACCATTCCGCTATTCAGGCCGATGAAAACGCGTCCGGCCATCAGCGTCGGCTGGCCGTACATCGACGACCCGCCCGGAAAACCGAAAGCCCATTTCAGCTTCAATCTCGACGCCTGATTGGCCGCGATTCCAGCGCCCTTGGCCGCTTGATACCGTCCATTGGTGGCGTCCACGCCCCAGCCGTTCCACGCCGGAGCAGCCGTCAGACTGGTGATGGGCGGATTGCTCTTGCAGGCGTTCGGCATCTTCGCGGCGTCGCCGATGCCGCCACCCATGAAACTCCTGCCGGCTAGATATTCGGCTATGGCGCGTTTCTGGTCGTCGGCGAGAGCGGCATCCGCGGCATGCCCGCTCGCGAGCTTATCGACAATCGCCTCCGGCGAGAGCCGGCGCAGCGCCGCGGCATCGGGACCGCGGTCGCCCGGCGTGTTCGCATGGCAGCTGATGCAGTTCTGCTCGAACAGCTTGGCGGATTTCGGCAACTGCGCCAGCGCCAACGGAGCGGTCATCAGAGTCAACGTCGCAAAGCTTGAAAACAACGGGAGTCGCATCGTCATGGAAGAATGCCTCCAGATTAGTATGACCCACTCGCGCTCCGTCTCGCGAGGCGGCGGGTCGTTTTGAATCGGAGGCATGCCGCCTGAAAACAACGACCACCCGCAGGAAATCTCCGGCAAGACACCAGGCCGGGCACTTCCGCGAGTCGCCGACTTCTCGCTCATGTGGATTCACAGACTCCACGGCTGCGACGACCCCTCGGAGCCTTGCATTTTGCAACTGCCTCACTTAAACATTCAATTTATGCAGATACTCGTAATCGACTTTCATCGCTTCGAGCGCGGGCATTTCCTTGAACGGCGGTTCTTGCTCCACAAAAATGGAAGCGATATGCGACTCCTTAGCCGCCGCAAGAATCCTCCTGTAGTCGATGCCGCCGCGCCCTAACTCCGTAGGCACCGGCGCACCCTCGCCTGTTTCTTCCACCTTGTTTGTTGGCGTAAAGCCTTTCTTGAAATCTTTGATGTGCAACAGCTTGTACCGATCGGGAAACTTGTGCAAATATTCCACCGGATCGTGCCCCGCTACCGCCACCCAGCCGCAATCCATTTCGAGCTTCACGAGATCCGGGTCTGTCAAACGCAGAAGTTCGCCATAGCCGGTCACGCCGCCTTCAAACTTCTTGAACTCAAAATTGTGGTTGTGATAGGCAAGTTGCAAGCCAGCCTTCTTCACCTTTTCGCCAACTTGGTTGAGCTGCTCGGCGTTCCACTTGTAATCGTCGAGCGTCAACGCGGCAAACATGGCCATGCCCAGTTGCCCGGTTTTCGGGTCGGTAGGCACTCGCGACAGGTCCGCATTCCGTGGCACCACCACCACCATGTAATGCTGGCCCATGTCCTTTGCAAACGCGATTTTCACATCTAAATCGTTCAACAAATCCGAGAGCCAATAATGCCCGGAAGGACTCGTCAGCCCGGTCTCATCGAGCAGTGGGCGCAACTCCTTCGCGCTTAGTTTCGAGTTGGGCGACAGCTCCACTTCCTTGTAGCCCACCGCCGCGACCTGCTTCAACGTGCCGCGTGGATCTTCTTCCATCTCCTTGTCAAGTGTGTACAACTGCAACCCAATCGGCATCTGCAAGGCGCCTCCTTCCATTCTGAAAGACTCTCCGCTCAAGATTGGTAATGCAGCAATTCCACCAGCGAGCTTGCCAAATAGATTTCTGCGCGAATAGTCTGACGGCATGGCGCCTCCACGATGATATGTCGGCCCTGCGGCCCTTGCCCTTAAAGACCAGCTCGGCAAGACCCTTAACAAGTGTAAGCCTTAATTCCCGCAGTAGCTGCCCCCGGAGGCCATTTGCCACCTTCAACGAATTTCGGCGTTCGTCGCACAAAGGACCCTTTGTTCTACCTGGTTGTGTCCATTTGGTTGTATAACGGCCATCCCGCCGGCTGGGACGAACGTGCTTCACGCCTGAGCCCATAGATCAGCGTCACCGACCACACGTCCGGATGAATTGTCCGCGCACCTCGAGACTAACCTATAGACTGTGCGGCTATTCAGATTCTGGCTTTTCGTTCGACGCCGATGGACCTGGACCGCTCAGAGCCCTTTCGACGACTCGTTTGAGCAGCGGTAGATCGTCCTGGACGGTGTTCCAGACGATTTCGTCGGAGACTCGATGATAGGAGTGCCTCAGAAAGTTACCCATGCCTCGGTACGCCTTCCAGTCGATCTCGGGGAAGGCGTCTGGGCCTTCCAGTTCCAGCCTTATGACCGCCTCAGTGAGAATTTGTATCTTGCGTTCGACCGCGGCTTATGTTTTCTCGTCTGGCTGGTATGAAGAAAAATCCATGTCCCGGATGAATTCCCTGATCAGGTCGATGCTCTCTAAAATGTCGCGACGATGTCTTTCAGGGTCACTAAAAGGCAACAACTGCCTCCCGCAGGACCTGATTCTTTACCGATTCTTTGAGCCATTCGGGCGAGGACAGATCGACTCTCGTTCCCAGCAGGTCGGCAAGTCGGCTCTCGAGCCTTCCCATCGTCAGCAGCGTATAGTGTTTCGTCTTGTCGAAGTCAGCCAACAAGTCGACATCGGACTCGGCGAATTGTCCCCTCTTGCCACCGATCCGAAGATAGCAAGGCGCAGTATTCCGGCGGCCTTCAACTCCGCCTCATGCGCACGCAACTTGCTGATGACCTCATCTCGTTTCATGCTGTCAGCCCTGACTTGTATTTTCGCGCATCTAGAACAACTTCGGAATGTTTACCTTACCTCAAAGCTCCAGCGACATCCGTCAAGGCGTGATACGCGACACCAGGGATGGATCGGATTGAGCGGCCTTCGATTGCCGATGCGATCTCCGATGTGGCAGGATACGAATCGATTGCCCCGAGCCGGAAATTGGCCGCATTGAATGCGGGCTGATTTCCGCAATGACAACGAACGCAGGTGGTCTGGAGGAAGACGATGAAGGGAAATTTAAGCAAACGAATAGTGATCGCAACGGCGGGCTTGATCATCGCCGGGGGGACGCTCCAATTTTCGCGTGGTCAACAGGTCCGCAATTTTTCAGTGCAGTACCTGGAAGGGACGGCTCAACAGAAGCTGAGGGCCTTTTCACCGGCTGTGGTAACCCAGGGAGGGAAGACTGTCTGGCTGGCCGGACAGACCACAACCGAGGACCTCAACCATAAGTCGATCGTCGGGGATTTTGATGCTCAAGTGCGCACGGATTTCGCCCTCCTCGATCAGACCTTGAAGCGAGCCGGCGGCAGTCTGCGAAACATGGTGAGCATGACCGTCTTCATTAACGACCCGCGCCACGGCGACCGCTTCATCGAACTTCGGCGCGAGATGTTTCCGGACGGAAAGTACCCCGCGAGCGCTCTCATCACGGTATCCAACTTTGCGCGGCCGGGCATCCTAATCGAAATCCAAGGTGTCGCAGTGGTCGCGGAGAAGTAGAAGGAGCCCGCGGGTTTACGAAACGCCGCACCATACACCCAAGCCCGAAACCATTCTGCAAAGCTTGGGCACTCGGCGCTGATCAACCCGGCGGAGGCAAGGATGGACTATCTCTACCTCCTGACGAATTTCGTCAAGCCCCTGAGTTGCGCTTCCGCTGAATAGATGTTGCCGGCGGCGTCGATGGCGATGGCTTCCCCCATGGCGCCGTCCGGAGAATC
>Ga0209415_10001416_pt1 | contig 46072 bp, 42 predicted proteins | sample PeaSoiSIISIP2007_FD_187696 | JGI IMG/M metagenome (GOLD analysis project Ga0209415, IMG submission 187696) | Peat soil microbial communities from Weissenstadt, Germany - SII-SIP-2007 (SPAdes) (version 2) | ecosystem: Environmental > Terrestrial > Soil > Wetlands > Peat | place: Germany... | reverse complement strand
CCCCGCGTCGACCGCCGCCTCCAAGACGTTGAACGTCCCGTCGACCAACACCTCCAGCGCGAGGCGGGGTTCCTCGGCGCATTGCGTGATGCGGATCGCCGCCTGGTGAAACACCAGGTCTACGCCACGTAGAATCTCCGCCAAGAGGGAACGGTCGCGGATATCTCCTTCCACGATACGCACCGGTCCGTGTGCCAACGCGCACGCCAGGTTCTCGCGCCGACCGCGTACGAAATTGTCGAGCACGATGATCTCGTCCGGCGCTTCGCGCACCAGCAGATCGGCGATGTGCGAGCCCACGAGCCCGGCACCGCCGGTGATGAGCACTCTCCCTCCCTGGAGTCTCACTGGCTCACCTCAGTCGCCCTGCGGATCGTGACCGTCGCGCCAGCGCAGCAGGCGGGCCGGCACACCGGCCACCACGGCGTTCGCCGGGACGTCGGTCGTCACCACCGCGCCGGCACCGACGATCGCCCCCTCCCCGACCGTCACTCCGGGCAGCAGCACCGCGCCCGTGCCGATATCGGCGCCACGCTTCACGACGACGGGCTTGATGACCAGATCGGTTTGGATGATCGGCACGTTGGTTGGGATGCCGGTGTGCTCGGAACCGAGCACGCGCGCCCCGGGCCCCCATCCAACGTAGTCCTCCAGCGTCAGGTCGCGGGCGTCGAAGTAGCTTTGCGGCCCGATCCAGACGTGATCGCCGATCCGGCATTTTCCGTCGAAACGGCCTTGCAGATACGCCGCGGCGCCGATGAACACGTGGCTGCCGATCTCGAAGGTTTCCAGATGCTTGAAGCCGACGTAGGGTTCGATCCGCACACCGTGGCCGAAGCTCCGACAGCCGGCGCGCCAGATCGCGCGCCTGAGCAGCACGTCAAGCTCCGAATCGCCCGCGGCGAAACGCCCGTACATCTCGACCAGCGCACTGACCGGGTGGCGCTCACGCAAGTAGGTCGCGAGGCCGATTTCGAAGTCGCGGTCGGTTACCGACGCTTGCAAGCCATGCACGGCTTTGACGAGACGCTCGGACATGGTTTCTTCGTCGATCCCGTCTATTGCCTGTTCAGCTCGACCACGCGCCCGCGCAGGGCCAGCGACTGGGTGGCGGCTTCGAGGATGCGCACGATGCGCAGGCCGGCCGCGCCATCCGACAGCGGTTGCCGGCCGTGCGCGATGCACTCGATAAAATGCTGCGCTTCGGTGTGCAGGGCTTCGGTCAGACTCAATTGCGGCGCCCACATGTCGCCGGTGCGGTACCCAACCAGCATCTGATAGACCCCTTCCGGGTGATTACTCACGGTGATGCCCTTGTCGTACACCTTGACTTTCTCGCTCGGCTCGAGATCGTCGTACACGATCATCTCCCGATCGCCGCCGATGAGTGTGCGGCGAATCTTCACCGGAGCCAGCCAGTTGACGTGCAGATGCCCGATCAGGCGGCCATCGAACAGACACGTCAGGTAGGCGATGTCTTCGGGCTGACCCGCAACATGCGCCACCCCGGTGGCCGCCACCGCGCAGGGGGCAACGCCCAAGACATGGTCCATGATCGACAGGTCGTGCACGGCGAGATCCCACAGCACGTTTAGATCATGCTGAAAGAGGCCGAGGTTCACACGCACCGAGTCGTAGTAGTAGAGCTGTCCAAGTCGGCCTGCCTCCACCAACTCGCGGATCTTGCGCACCGCACCGGAGTAAATGAACGTGTGATCGACCATCAGCACCCGCCGGCAGCGTTGCGCTTCGTCGATCAATCGGCTTGCCTGCTCCACCGACGCGGCGAGCGGTTTCTCGACCAACACATGCTTGCCGGCGCGCAAGGCTTCCATGGCAAGCTCGAAGTGCGTCGAAACCGGTGTCGCGATGACGACGGCGTCGATCATGTTGTCGGTCAGCAGCTCGCGGTGGTTGCAAACGGCGTTCAGTGACGGATAACGGGCCTGGGCTTGCGCCACACGCTCGCCGCGCAAGTCGCTGACACCGACGACGCGTGAGCCCGGCAGCTCCATGAAGTTGCGGACCAGGTTGGGACCCCAGTAGCCGTAGCCGACGACGCCGATGCCGATCATCGCGGCGCCTCGCGCTCACGCACGTCGCCGACGATCCTGGCGGGCACGCCAGCGACGATGGCGTGTTCGGGAACGTCGTGGGTGACCAGCGCCGCCGCGCCGACCATCGCCCCGGCGCCGATGGTGACGCCGCACATCACCACCGCACCACTGCCGATCGAGGCGTGCCGTTGGACGTGCGTCGGGACGACCTCCCAGTCGGCCTCGGCTTGCAGCCGTCCCGCCACCGTCGCGCGCGGATAGCGGTCGTTGATGAACATCACGCCGTGCCCGACGAACACCTCGTCCTCGATCGTGACACCTTCGCAAATGAAGCTATGGGACGAGATCTTACAGCGCGCGCCGATGGCGGCGTTGCGCTGGATCTCCACGAACGGCCCGATCACCGTCTCGTCGCCGATCGCGCAGCCGTAGAGGTTCACGAGGTCGGGGTGATCGATCCGGACGTCACGCCCCAACCGCACCGTCGGAGCGATCATTGCGCGAACGGCTCCGCCTGCGGCCTTGCCGTTTCGCCGATTGATTTGCACAGAGACATCAGCACGGGATATAGGTTCGAGTGCCTAGCGTTTGTCAAGCGGTGGGACGTGGCCCATGGAATATCTCGCTGTTACGCTCTTCTTTGCAGTCACGGCCGGCCACCTCTTGTGCGCGCCGTGGTGGCTCCAACGCAGGTGGGGGCAACGCTTTGCAAGCTCGGAGGAATTGTTCTTCCATTCCGTGGTCATCGGCGTCGGGACGCTGCAAGCGGTGTTACACCTGCTTGCCTGCACCATCGGCATCAGTCTGGCCGCCGGTCTCGTCGCGCTGGTCCTTCTAGACAGCGCCATCGTTGCGTGGCAGATGGTCTCTCGGTCGTCGCCGGACAACCTCACGTCTCCCCTGGAAGTCACGCAACCTGCCGCCGCCTCGCACCCTTTGAAGGCGAATCGCTCTCAGCGTGCCTCCAAGAGTCACAAGGCTCACGATCGAAGACGCGATCAAACCGAGCCGACGGGCGGGACCTCGTGGTGGGCGACCGCTCTCGGCGTTCCCTGGCTGTCGTTGCTCGGCGCCACAGCAGTCGCAGCGTGCGTGCTTTCTTGGCTGACGCGCGCCGCTCAATCTTTTCAGATCCTCGGCATCGATTCCTACCACTACCACGTCCCCTACGCCGTCAACTACGCGCACGGCAGCAACCTCTTCGGCTACCTGGCCACCCCACACCTTTACCCCGTCGGCGCCAGCATCTTGGGTGCCTGGTTCTTCCAGCCCTTCTCGGACGCGCTGCTTCTCGATCTAACCAATCTCCTCCCCTACCTCTTGCTGCTCGCGTGCCTCGTCTACCTCTTTCGGCTCCTCACCGATGAGCCGGGCTGGGAGTGGGCAACCATCATCTTTCTCTTGTTGTTCACTGGAAAAATGTTTCGAGCAAGCGTATTCATTTCCGCCGATCTATTCTATTGCGCAACGTTTGCTGCATTGTTTACAGAGCTCTGCAGCATCTGGATACGGAACGGAGCGGAGGTCTTCGATTGGCTCACGCTCGCGCTCGCGACCGGCATGCTCTTCAGCTCCAAAATTCAGGGATTGATGTCGGCGGTGCTGCTGATCGGGTTCTTCAAAGTCGCCGTGGCGGGGCGACTGGCGCGCGGCCGCGCCCAGCTGGCGCGCTTGATGCCTTCCATCCGCCTTCTCGCGTTGTGCATCGGGTTGCTGCTCGCCTCCGGCGGCGTGTGGCTCGTACGAAACTGGTTGTATTTCGGCTCGCCGATGGCGCCGGCGGGCTTGCGGGTCTTCGGCATCACGATCTTTTCCGGACAAGCGACCTCCAGCGACTGGCTTTCCATCGCGAAGGATATGCGTGACAACCCGGGGTACAACCTCGCGAGCCGTTTTCTTGCGCGTTCCGGCGAATGGGTCGGCGTGTGGCCGGCATTTCTGTCTGTCGGTTTGCTGGCCCTCCTCGTCGACGTCATCCACCAACTGGTCACGCGGCGGCGCGTGACGGCGGTCGTACAGCGCAAGCTGTTCGCCCTCGGCCTGTTTGTCGCCCTGTTCGCCGTCCACAGCTATATCCTGGTCTACACCGAAGGCACCAGCATTGAGATCCTCTACGGCCAGACGTTGCGCTACATCATCCCGTTCTTCGCACTGTATCCGTTGCTGGTCTATGCCTGCTTCTTCAGCGATACGCTCCCTTGGGTAAAACGGCTGCACCTCAACTGGGTCGTCCTGCTGCCGGCGCTGGGGTACCTGCTCTGGAACTACAACGTGTTGACCGAAATGCCGGCCGGATGGAACCGCATGTACGGCCGGGAGGACTTGCTCGATTACCGAATGCTGCCGCTGGCGCTGCTCATGGTGGCGCCGTGGTTTCTCGGGCTGAAGGGCGCCGGGCAACGCGCCGCGCGGTACGGTTGCACCGCCGTCGTTGCGGTGTATTTGATTGTCTTTTGTCAGAACACCGTGACCGTGCACGATCGGCTCATGCACGACGATCTCATCCGCTTTGAGCGTGACTTCTTTCGCTTTGAAACAACGGGGTCTGCCAAGACAAAATACCGGGGCGTCCTGTACCGCGTCATCGACTATGAGCGGCAGCATCAGCTCGACTGCATCCGCCGCAGGTTCTTCACCATGAGCCGATTCGACTTTCCACTCGATTTGCAAGACCCAGGTTTCAACAACCTGGTCTTCGACGTGCAGGACAGCAACACCCGCATCGGACGGCTGCTGCGCGCCGACGGACCGGGTCACCGGGCATGCGACTACATCGTCACGGTGTTCCGCGATGCGGCTGAGGGCGAGACGCAGTATGCGGCGGTTAACGAGGCCGCGATCGGCAGCGCGCTGGAGATCCGCGGCTCGCTCGAAACACTCGGCGACTCAGATCGCTATCGCGTGTACCGGGTCAATTCGCAGTGACCTCAGAGGTTGTGGTCAAATCGGGCGATCTACGTCGCGAGCGCATGCCTTAGCGGATCTCGTAGCGACCAACGGGAGCGGGCCCGCCGAAAGGACGGCGTGCGCAGCACTCAGGCCACACCCGCACCCCACGTGTGCACGGCCCACGGCAGGATAATCAGCAATTGCACACCGTCGAAGATGCCATGCGCAACGATGCAGGGGAGCAGGTCGCCGGTGCGCGCCAGCGTACGGCCGATGACCAGCGAGATAGTGAACACGCCGACGATCATGAACGGCAAGCCGTAGCTGAAGTGGCTCATGGCAAAGAACAGGCTCGAGGTCACCAGGCCGACGCGCGGTTGCAGGAAGCCCCGAAAGAACGCTTCCTCGACGGTCATCGCCGCGCCGACGATGATGAGCTTGTAGAGCACCGGCAACTGGGCGAGCCATACCATGATCGGCGGCACCTCCTCCGGGGCGGACAGCCGCCCGGTGGCCGCCGCGGCGGCTGCGGCGGCGCCGGTGATCATCACCGTCAGCACCCAGCCGCCGCACCCGGCAATGACGCCGCGGCGCAGCTTCTCCCGTAGATCACGCGCCGAGAGGTGCAAGAAAGCCGCCAGTGATACGTCCCCACGCAGCCGCCACCACAGGAGCAGGAAGACGGTCAAGACGACGTGACCGGTCAGCAACGACGGGAACCATAGCATCTGCGGATCGATGTCTTCCGCTTCGCCGAACGACGTGACCGGGTAGAACACCGCCACCGCGAGGATGGCGATCAACAAAAAGGCGGCGATCGTCTGCCGCAGTCGCCCGCGACATTCCTCAAGATATGGTCGCCGGCCCATCAGCGCCAGGACCGCGACGCATATCAGCGAGAGCAAGGCCGAAAGCTGCAGCTGCGACACATACGCAGCAAACCGGGATTCGGCCGCGCCGTCAAGCCGCACGGCTCCTGTGCGCCGCTATACGGGCAATGTCCACGACCTGCGTGATGGCGTGTCCATCCTCGTAGGGGCGAGGCATTTCCCATCGCGCGGACAACGGCCCTCGCAACGAGACGCAACGGCCCCGCCTACGCCGGCGGTCAATCAGGCTCGAAATGCCTCGCCCTCCTCCGCGGCGCCACGGTCCATCACGCAACGTCCCAGAAGGCTGGGGACTTTCAGCAGGCACACGAATTTGCCCCGCTATCGCAAACGTGGTTAACCTAGCGGCGAGTTCGATCCAAGGAGGAAAAGCGTGAGCATCGTCAACGAAGTCCGCGAAGAGGTCGTCTCCACGGTGAGGCGCTTTGTCGAGCGCGAGGTCATGCCGGTGGCGAGCGAGCTGGAACATCGCAACGAGTACCCGCACGCGCTCGTCGCCCGAATGAAAGAGCTGGGGCTCTTCGGCGCCACGATCCCGCAGGAGTACGGCGGCCTCGGGCTCGATGTCACCACGTACGCCATGGTGGTCGAAGAGCTGTGCCGCGGTTGGATGAGCTTGAGCGGCGTGCTGAACACGCACCTCATGCTTGCTTACATGCTGCGCACGCACGGCACCGAGGATCAGAAACAGCGCTATCTCCCGGCCATGGCGTGCGGCGAGCACCGCGGCGCCCTGTGCCTCACGGAGCCGCACGCCGGCAGCGACGTGCAGCGCATCCGCACCACCGCCGTGCGCCGCGGCGACGTGTACATGCTCAACGGCAGCAAGATGTTCATCACCAACGCGCGCTATGGCACGTTGTACGCCATCGCCGCCAAAACCGACAAGGACGCCGATCCACCGTACCGCGGCATCAGCATGTTCGTCGGCGAAAAGGGAGCGGGGCTGACGGTCAGCCGCGACATCGACAAGCTGGGCTACAAGGGCATCGAGACCTGCGAGGTCAACCTGGAAGACTACGCCGTGCCGGCATCGAACCTGATCGGCGGCATGGAAGGTCAGGGATTCTTCCAGGTGATGAGCGGCCTCGAAGTCGGACGGGTCAACATCGCGGCGCGCGCCGTCGGCGTGGCCAAGGCGGCGTTCGAGCAGGCGATCAAGTATGCGCAACAGCGGGAGACTTTTGGAAAACCGATCGCCGAGCATCAAGCCATTCAGCTAAAGCTCGCCGACATGGCGACCAAAATCGAGGCCTCGCGCCTGCTCACCTATCAGGCAGCCGAGAAGAAGGACCGCGGTGAGCGCTGCGACATTGAAGCGGGTATGGCGAAGCTGTTTGCGTCGGAGACCTGCCTGGAAGTGGCAACCGAAGCCATGCGCATCTTGGGCGGTTACGGCTATACCAAGGAGTTTCCGGTCGAACGCTATTACCGCGACGCGCCATTGATGATCATCGGTGAAGGCACCAATGAGATCCAGCGTCTGGTGATCGCGCGGCAACTGCTGCAGCGCTACAAGGTGTAGTCGGCAACCCGGTACGGCCGCCGAGCCGGCTCACGCTCCGCGCAGCGCGTTACCGTCGAGCGCCGTGGCCAGCTGGGCGAGCACGTCGCGCGCCGTGACCGGACGCTGCTCCGTCGCCGGAGGCGTCCCTCCCTTGCCGTGCAGCAGGCTGATGTCCACGTCGCGCGCCTGCGCACGCAGCACGCCGACCGTCGCGCCGGCGCGGCCACCGGCGGCGGCGAGCGCGTCCACGTGGAACCAGCGCAGCGCGTTCTGGTGCGTGATCTTGTCGACTTCGTCGTCCGGGACGCCGGCGAGGCTGCGCATCAGGCGCTCCGGCGCTTCGGGCCACGTGCTGTCCGAGTGCGGGTAGTCGCACTCCCACGCAATCGCCTCCACGCCGATCGCGTCACGCGCCCGGATTCCCGTCGCATCGTCGATGAAGCAGGTCAGGAAGTGGCGGCGGAACATGTCGCTCGGACGTTCCTGCCCGAACTCCCAGCGCGTCCAGCGGTGATGGTGCTCGTTCAGGTAGTCGATACGCTCGAGGAAGTAGGGAATCCAGCCGATGCCGCCCTCCGAGAGGGCGACGCGCAGGTCGGGAAAACGCCGGAACACGTCGGAGAAGACGAGATCGGACGCCGTGTGGAATGCGGCGATCGGCACGCCGGCCATCAGCGTCTCCGGAGCCGAGTCGCCCGAGGGCGGTGACGGCTGCCAGACACTCCCGATGTGGATCGCGAGGACGACCTGCTCGTCGCAGCAGGCCTTCCACAACACGTCCCAGGCGCGGTCATGGATGCTCGGCAGCCCGATGAGAGTTGGGTTTTCAACGAAGGCGACGGCGTGGCAGCCCTTGCGTGCGACGCGTCGCACCTCCTCTGCCATCAACCCGATGTCCCAGAGCGGCAGCTGCGCAAGCGGGATGAACCGGCCCGGGTAGGCGGCGCACCACTCGTCGATGTGCCAGTCGTTGTACGCCTGTTGCATGATGCGTGTGACCGCCTTGTCCTTGGCGCGCATCCACAGCAGTCCGCAGAAGGAGGGAAAGGAGCCGAAGCACATCGAGGCGAGCACGCCGTTTGCGTTCATGTCGCCGATGCGATCGTGCACGTCCCAGCACCCGCGGCGCATCTGCGCGAAGCTCGTCGGCTCGAAGCCGTACTCCTCGGGCGGGCGCCCCGCGACGGCGTTGAGCCCGATGTTCGGCCGCAGCAGGCCTTCGTACTGCCAGACGTCGTCGCCGCTCGCGGTGCGGATGACGCGCGGCACCTTGTCGCGATACGCGGCGGGAACATGCTTGTCGAACATGTCGGGGGGCTCGACGACATGGTCGTCGACGCTGACGAGCACGAGATCCTCAGGCTTCATAGCGAGAACACAGGCTCCCTCTACCACGGGGCTCAAAAACCAGTCAACGACGCTGATGACCAGGCAGCCACCGATGGCCAGGCTGTCGGCGCGGCCGCCGCCCCGCGCTGCACGTCGAGAACACCTCACGCGGCGCGGGTGCGCGGGCGAAAGGAAACGAGCCGTGCCGACCTCGCCCCAGCTTCCATGCGCGACGCGACGCGTCCGGGTGCTTCGGTGCATGCGGCCGCCCGCGGGAACGACGCCACGAACGTCGAGCCCATGCCCACCTTGCTGGCGACACGAACCTGCCCGCCTTGGGCTTCCGTGAGCCGCTTGACGATGTACAAGCCGAGCCCGGTCCCCGGCGTATAGCCGTGCAGCTGCACGCGCCGGTAGGGCGCGAACAGCTCGTGGCACTGCTCGTCGCTCATCCCGGGTCCGCTGTCACGCACCGCGACGTACACGGACTCCGCGTCGTGCCCCGTTCGCACCTCCACCGTTCCGCCGGCGTCGGTAAACTTGATCGCATTGTTCACCAAGTTCGTCACGATGCGGCCTACCTGGAGGTGATCCAGCGGCACCGCCGGCAGCTGCGGATCGATCTCCCGCGTAAGCGTCATCTCCTTCAGTGCCGCCGCCCCACCTTCGAGGCCCACCACGTCGGCGACCACCTCGTTGAGCTGCACCGGCGTCATATGAAAATGCACCTGCCCCGCCTCGATGCAGGCTGCCTGTAGGAGATTGCCGACCAGAGAGCTCACCCGCCGGACGTTCACCTGCGCGCGCAGGAGCATCGAACGATCGGGAACCTGTCCGTCGGCCTGTGCGTCGAGCATCAGTGCTAAGAAGTTCTCGGCGTGGCCGAGCGGACCGCGCAGGTCGTGACTGACGGCGGCGAGCAGCTCCGACTTGGCTTGCTCCCGCAGCCGCGCCTCGGCCGCCTCGCTGCTGCGCCCCCGCAGCTCGGTCACGAAATACCCGTAGAAGAGTGCTACGACGAAGAGAAATGGAACGCGCAACAACTCCGTGGTCGTGAGCTGCAGGCCGCCGCCGGCATGAAACGACAACGTCGCTCCGTAGACGACGCTGATCACAAGGGCGCTGGCCACGATCATGTGCAGCGACTCCCCAACGGCGGCGATGAAGATCACCAGAAAGTAGAGCAAAAAGAGGTCCTCCGACACACTCGGTGCCGACGCCAATCCCAGCGTCACCCATGCGGCGTCGAACAACACCACACCGAAGTCGAAGATACGCGTCTCGAGCCACGCCTCCGGCATGCGGGCAATGACGAGATTCGACGCCAGCGCCGCCGCGATCAGAACGGCAACACCGGGGTAGACTCTCGGATGGGCGACATCAAGAATCAGCAGGTACGAGAATGCAATGATGAGGACCCATCGCAGCATCACCACTGTTCGGCTTTTCGAGAGCATCCTCCGCCGTCCTCCGGACGGAGTCATCAACAAGCTTCATGCCCGTGAGACAACCACAGCCTGATTGATGCATGTTGGCGGCGCGGCGCCATTCTCATGGCGCTTTGCGTCAGTGCGTTGGTCTTCCCCAGTAATCGAGAATGCGCGCGTGCCAACTGTGTGGGCGGGTCACGTGCGAAACGCCGGCATGACGTCGCGTGCGAAGTGCTCCATGACGTCGAGGTTGTACGGGGTGAGCGTGAGGATCAGGTGCGTAAGGCCGGCATCGATGAAGGCGCGCACCTGGTCGCGCACTGCGGCGGCGGGCCCCAGCAACATCCAGCGGCGCGCCTCGTCCTCGCTGATGTGCTGATACATCGCGTATCCTTGAATCATCGGCGCCACCGCATCCAGATCGTCGGTGATCGCGGCCGGCAGCAGCACGGACTTCTCGATGTCAGCACAATCACGTCCCGCCGCGCGGCACAGTCGATCGAGCACGGCAATCTTGTGGCGGTAGACATCCGGCGAGCCGAAGGATGTCCACCCATCCGCATGTCGAGCGACGATCGGCAGCAGCCGTTTTTCACCGGCTCCGGCTATCACGATCGGCGGATGCGGTTGTTGCACCGGTTTGGGCTCATGCACCGCCGCCTGCAAACGGTAGTACCGGCCGGCGAATGTCGTTTCACGCTGGGTCCACAAGCTGCGGATGACCTGCAACGCCTCGTCGAGCCGTTCGCAGCGCTCACGCACCGAACCGAGCGATAGCCCGAACATCTCATGCTCGGGTTCGTACCAGCCGGTCCCGATGCCGAACTCCAAGCGGCCGTTGCTGATCACGTCGAGCGTGGTGGCGATCTTCGCCAGGATGGCAGGATGCCGATAGGTGTTGCCGGTGACCAGCACACCGATGCGCAGGTGGGTCGTCACCGTGGCCAGAGCGGCCAAACATGCCCACGCCTCGAGCGTGGGATCGTACGGATCCATCATGACGGCCACGAAATGATCGTACGTCCACGCCGTGTCGTAACCGAGCGCCTCGGCGCGTTGCCAGAGGCGGACGATCTCGGGCCACGACGCAAACTGCTGACCCGTCTGAATGCCGAAGCGAATCGCTTGCGCCATCAGGCGGCCCTCGCCGCGAGCGTGTCGCCGATCCAGTCGGCGACCAGCGGGTACACCTCGTCGGCGGCACGCCGGCCGAAGATGGTGTCGACGTGGCCGTAGTCGGTGCTGAAGTGCTGCGCCTTCCCGAGCACCACGAGGCGCTTGCGCGTCGACGCCAGCAGATCGTAGGCAATGCCGACATTCTCCGGCGAGGCAAAACGATCGCACGCACCGGCAACGGTGAGCATGGGCGTGCGGACGTGCCGCAGGTTCTGCCGATAGTCGATGCTGTCGTCATTCGAGGCAAAGCCGCCGTGCAGCGACCAGCGCGACAGCTGGAGCAGCTTGGCGCGCGGCACGTTGCAAATGGACCGCCGCAGTGCCTTCCCGACCACCGCGCGATCGACGTTGTCCGGGTTCATGCCGACCTCGAGGGCGCGCGTGCGGCCGACGAGTTGCCAGAGCACGCCGAGGACGGCGCGTTGCGGAATGCTCTCGGGGAACGGCAAGGCCAACAGCAGCCCGCCCAGCTGCCGCATGAGCTGCGACGCCATGCGCGGAAAGCCCACCGGCGACGCCAGCGTGACCGCGCCCGCCAGCATCCCCCCGTCGCGCGCCAATCCGAGGTAGGCATAGATGACCATTCCGCCCATGCTGTGCCCGATCCAGCACAGCCGCGGGTGCCCAACCTGCTGCTGGACGAACTGGATCGCAGCCGGCACGTCGATACGCACCAAATCGTCGAACGTCCAGCTTCTCGGGCGCGGACAACCGGGCAGCGCGCGGCTCATGCCCCGGCCGCGCAGCTCCACCACCCACGCGTCGAAGCCGCGGCGCGCCAGGAAGCGCGCCAGCGAGTAACGTTCGTCGAAGTCGATGAAGTGGCGATTACACCCGTACCCGGAACACAGAATGACCGCGGGGGCACCGGCCGCCGACGCATGATAGCGGTGCAGCGCCAGCGCCCAGCCGTCTGTCGTGGGAACGTAGCGGATTTCCGGCAGCAGCGGTGCAGGCTCGGTCACGATCTTCCTTTACCACACTTCGCGTTGGAGGGGTGAGAAATCATCGGGCGCATGCTATTAGTTTCACAGCATGGCCGCGAGGCACACTGCGAACGATGACTTCGACCCGGCCGCCGCCCGTGCGTCGCTGCAGCTGGTACGGGCGACGGTCGCACGCTATTTCCGCCTCGAAGCCCGCGGCATGCAGAACATCCCGCGCGGCCGCTGCATGGTGGTGGGTTGCCACTCCGGCGTGGTCCCGTATGACGCCGCGTGCACGCTCGTCGCGATCGAAGAGCACACCGGCCGCTTGGCGCGCGCCGTCGGCGATGAGCTGTTCGGGCGGTTGAAGTTCGTCGAGTCGTACCTGCGGCAACGCGGCGCGATCGTCGGTAAACGCGACGAGGCCGCGGCGATCGTGCGTCAGGGGAACATCCTGCTGGTGTTTCCCGGCGGTGCCGCCGACATGACGCGGCCGATCTGGCGCGATGCGTACCGCGTGTTGCCGCACAAGGGCTTCGCGCCCGGACGCGGCGGTTACGTCAAGATCGCGCTCGCCACCCGGACGCCGATCGTACCGCTGGCCGTAGTCGGCGCCGAGGAAGCCCACATGATGCTCGGGGACGTGTCGCCGGTGGCGTGGCTGCTCGGTACCCCGTTCTTCCCCGCTCTCGCCTTCTGGTTTCCGTTGCCGGTCAAGCTCTACGTCCGCTTCGGCACGCCGATTCGCTTCCAAGAACACCCGGCGGCGGCAGACGATCAGGCGGTGGTCGATCGACTGAACGAGCGCGTGCGCCGCAGCGTGCAGGCGCTGATTGACGATACGCTGCGCCGCCGCAACGGGGTCATCTGGAGCAGCTACGACGACCGTCCGAAAGCGACGCAGCACCGGCGACGCAAACGTTGATCACCGGGGCCCACGGACGAGGGTGGCGATCGAGGAACGTTCGGTGGTTTGTGCCCCCTCGTGTGGCTCGGCACGCGCAAGGCGCAGCCACTGCGCTGCCGGCGCGACCGTGAAGCTGGACAAGACCGCGCTGACGCTGATGACCAGAAAGACCAACGGCACCAGCCGGTCAGCCTGCGGATAACCGATTTCCACCAAGCGCAGCCCGCACAACGACGCGAGACCGGCCGCGATCACTCCGCGTGGCGCTACCCATGACAGCCACACCCGCTCGCGCCAGCTCATCCCGGACCGCGCCGTTGACGCCGCAACCGCGAGCGGACGTCCGACGAGCACTACGATGGCCACGAACGCCGCGCTCGCCACACCTAAGCGAAAGACGTCCGCAACCTGCAGGCGTGCCGCCAGCACCACGAACAGCGGAGCGGCGAGCATCGCCGGCAGCCCCTGCAACTCGCGCACGGCTTGAATATCAACGCGCCGCTGGTACGCCAATGCCAATCCCATGGCGACGGCGGCGAGCAAGCCGGACTCTTCCTGAACGGCATCGGCAAGCGTAACAGCCGCTACCAGCGTCATCAGCGTCAGCGGGCTCGCCAACCGCTGCGGCACCCATTTTCGATCGAGTGCGATCAGCATGATCGCCGCACCCAGGCCGCCCGCGCCGGCCGCGATCGCAGTCGTCTTGAGGATTCCCGCAATACCCGGAACCGCCGTCTGACGAGATCCACCCGCCACGATGGTCTCGAAGACCATGACGGCCAACGCGGCTCCGATCAGGTCGAGTCCCACGCTCTCCCACCGTAGTGCGTCGGCCGCTGCATCTCGTGGCCCGACGGAGTCGATCAACGGTCCGATGACCGTCGGAGCGCTCACGACCAGAATCGCACCCAACAGCCCGGCCGAGGCCGTCGGCAACCCGAGGACGTAACACGCGCCGATGCCATTGATCGCCCAGGCAACCAGGACGCCGAGGCTCAGCAGGCTGCCAACGACACCGCCGTTCTCTGCAACGGCGCGCGTGCGCAGGTTCAGGCATTGCTCAAACAGGAGCACTGCGAGTGAGAGCGAGACGACGGGCAGCAAGAGATTGCCCAGCAAGGCATCGGGATCGAGAAACCCGGTGGCTGGTCCCGCGACGAAACCGGCGAGCAGCAACAACAACGGTGAAGGAAGACGCACGATCCACGAAAGCCATTCCGCCGTGATGCCCAGGATGAAGATGGTCGCCAGACCGAGCAGCACGCCGGGGTTCAGCACCAGGCTGGCGCCGCGCTGGTGTGGCGGCAGCGCCCCTGGCGGCTCGTGCAGCGGCCGGTACGGCTTGTGCTGCTGGTGAGGTGGCGTGAGCTCGTGGGAGAAATCACGTCCGGATCGTTCAGCCTCCCATCGCGGGTTCTGCCGGTTGGACGCGGCGAGCGGCTCCGGCGCAACCCAACTCAGTACCGCAATCGCTACGATCGCCGCCACCAACGGGCGTATCATGTCGTCTGGCCTTCCCGGTGCATCCGCGGGTGCGTCACCGTAGGCCCTTTTATAGCGCGGTTCGTGCGGCTTGTCGCGATCCAACGCTGCAGGGACGTTAGGCCTCGTATTGAGACCGCCGCGCGGCTCGTCTACGATGCCCAGCATCCATGATCCGCGCCGAGCATCTCACCAAGCGCTTCGGGACGTTCACCGCGATTTCCGACGTCTCCTTCGAGGTCGAACGCGGCGAGATCGTCGGCTTCTTGGGACCCAACGGCGCCGGCAAGACCACGACCATGCGCATCCTCGGGGGCGTGTTTCCGCCCACTGCCGGTCGCGCCGTCGTCGCGGGATACGACGTCGTGAAAGATTCGTTGCGGGCGCGCAGCATCGTCGGATACTTTCCGGAGCGCGTCTCGCTGTACCTCGACCTGACGGTCCGCGAATACTTGCGCTACGTCGCGCAAATGAAGGGACTCGACGGCGGGCAGCGGCGTGCCGAGATCGATCGCGCGTTGGGCAGTTGTGCGCTGACACACGTGGCGCACCGGCTAATCGGGACGCTGTCCAAGGGCTATCGCCAGCGCGTCGGTATCGCGCAGGCCCTGGTTGGGCAGCCGCGCGTGCTCATTTTGGACGAGCCGACGGCGGGGCTGGATCCCGAGCAGGTGGCCGAGATGCGCCGTCTCATCCGCAACCTGCGCGGCGAGAGCACCGTCATCCTTTCCACGCATATCTTGTCAGAGGTTGAAGCGACTTGCGACCGGGTGATCATCATCAACCAGGGCCGGATCCTGGCGGTCGATACGCCGCGGAACCTCAATCAGCGTCTGCGGCAGACCTCGCAGATCTATCTCGAAGTCCTGGGACCGACGGATGCCGTCGCGCGACGGCTCGGCGCGATCCCGGGCGTGCTCAGCGTCGAGATCTCTCCGAGCCCAGCCGATGGCGCTGCCGCCTTCATTGTCGCCACCGCCAAGGACCGCGATCTGCGGGCGGACCTGGCGGCGTGCATCAGCGAGGCCCAATGGGGTTTGCAGGAGCTGCGTCCCGTCGCGCTGTCGCTCGAGGCGATCTTCCTCAGCTTGGTGAACGAACCCGCCCGCCCGCCTTCTCCGGAGGACAATGAAGTTCCTGGTCGTCTGTCGGCGTGAGTTGCGGTCCTACTTCAGCTCGTACATCGCCTACATTCTGTTGGCGGTCTTCCTGCTGTTGAGCGGCTACTTCTTCTACAGCGACTTGATCTTCTTCATCCTGTTCGGCGGCTACATCCTGCCCACCGGCCTCTGGCAGTACGTCTTCCTCGATATGCGGCTGTGCGCACTGCTGGTGTTGCCCTTGCTGACCATGCGGCTGTTTGCCGAGGAGAAGAAGCTGGGCACGATCGAGTTGCTATGGACCTATCCGGTGCGCGACGGCGAGATCGTGATGGGCAAGTTCCTCGCCTGCTGGATCTTTTTCCTGACCATGTTGCTGCCGACGGCGATCAACCCGCTCATCTTCTACCACTTTTACCAGTTCGCGATCGGCCCGCTCCTGGCCGCGTACTTGGGCATCTTCCTCCTGGGTACCGCCTTCATCGCCTGCGGGGTGTTCATCTCGTCCCTGACCGAGAATCAGGTGGTGAGCGCGATGGCCACCTACGGCATCCTGGTGTTCTTTTGGTTCCTCACGTGGAACGAAGAGGTGGCCGACGAGCGCATCGTCCACGTGTTGTTGCGCCTGTCGTTGTTCGACCACTTCTACAATTTCTCGCGCGGTGTCATCGACACGCGCGACGTGGCGTTCTTCGCCCTCTTCGTGAGCCTATTCCTGTTCCTGACGCTCGAATCGCTTGGCGTGCGCAAGTGGCGCGGGGTGCGTTGACATGCCGCACGGATTGGGCCACTCGGCGCGCCACGCTGCGCTGCTCGGAATCCAGGTTGCCTTGGCCGCGGCGCTCTTCGCGCTGCTTCTGCTGCTGACCGAGCGTCACAACGTCCGTTTCGATCTGACCCCTACCAAAAGCTTCGTCCTCTCCGACGAGGCCGAGCGCGTGGCGCGCGGCGTTCAGGTGCCGGTACGCATCACCGTCTTCTACAATAGCCAGGAGCACGGACAGCGCCGGCAGACCGAAGACTTGCTGCAGCTGTTCAACCAGGCGTCGCCCAATATCACATATCGTCTGCTCGACCTCGACCGCTCTCCGGCGCTGGCGAAAAAATACGGGATCAGCAGCTTCAATACCGGCGTGATGGAAACCGATGCAGAGGTCCGAGAGCTCAAGGGCCTCGACGAGGAAGAAATCACCAACGGGCTCCTCAAGCTGACGCGACGGGGAGCGCGCACGTTGTGCTTCGTCGCCGGCCACGGCGAGCACAGTCCCAAAGACGCGTCGGATCGGACCGGCTACAGCGAGGTGGCCAAGGCGCTGGAGAAAGAAAACTTCGAGATCCGCACGCTCGACGCCGTACCCGCCGACGGCGTTCCGGCGGACTGCACGCTGATCATCATCGCCGGTCCGACGCAGAACTTCCTGCCGGGTGAGGCGGACCACCTGGCGCAGTACCTCGACCGGTCCGGCCGCGTGCTGTTGATGATCGACCCCGGCGCGCCGCCGTCGGTCGTGCAATTCCTGGCGCAGTTCGACGTGCGCGCCGGCGACGATATCGTCGTGGATGAGCGTAACCGGTTCTACGGCGCCGACAGCTTCATGCCGCGCGTGCCGATTTTCGACGAAGGCACGTTCCAGAAGAACCTCGATACCGCCGCCGTGTTCTCCCTCGCGCGTACCGTCGAGCCAATCGACAAGCCGCACGGCGGCCTCACGGTGTTGTTGGTGGCGCTGACCAGCCCGGACAGTTGGGCGCGGATGGGCAGCGACAGCGTGCCCGAAGGTCAGCCGAAGTTCCGACGCGAGACGGACAAGCCGGGTCCCCTGCCGGTGGCCGTCATGGTGACCGATCAACACGACGCTCCGGCAGCGATGGGCGCGACAGAAGCGTTAACAACGGGGCGGATGATCGTTTTCGGCGACTCCGACTTCGCCAGCAATCTGTACCTCAACTTGCTCGGCAACAAGGACCTGTTCATGAGCAGCGTCGGCGTGCTGGCCGAAGACGAACAACTGATCGCCATGCGACACAAAGGGCTACCGCGCAGCTCGCTCTCGCCGGTGTACCTGACCGCACGCCAGGGGCGATTCATCTTTTGGACGGGAGTGATCGCCGAACCGGCGGCGTTTGCACTGCTGGGCATCCTGATCACGTGGCGGCGCCGCCGGCGCGCCAGCGCGTAGTCATGGGTTGGCGCGGCACCGCAGTCCTGGCGCTGCTGGTCCTTGTCCTGGGCGCCTACGTGTGCCTGGAAGCGGTGCCTCCGGACCCCGGTGACTCGGCGGCCATGACCGAGCAATCAGCCCCGCAGCAGGCCACGACGCCGACGCATCACCTGTTGGAGTTTGAGCCGGCTGACGTGGTGAGTCTGCGCCTGGAACGCGCCGGTCAGTTCCACGAAACGCGGCGCGCGGCAAGCGGATGGCAAGGAATCGGCAACGCTACTGCGCTCGACGACCTCGTGCACGATCTCGCTGAGCTGGGCGTGCTGATGGACATCCCGGGAAGTCAAACAGCCCTGAAGGACTATGGCCTGGAGCCGCCACAAGGCACATTGGAAATCCGCCTGCGCAGCCGGACCACGCCGCTGCTGCTGCAGATAGGCGATCGTAACCCCGCAATCACCGGCGTATACGTGCGCACCGGCACCGACGGGCCGGTAGCGCTCGCCGGCGCCTTGATCGAGTGGGACTTTGACCGCGCGTTCAAGGCCCTGGCCGAATTGGGCTAGCGGGGTTCCTTGTGCGGCACGCTCGGGAGCCGCAGCTCGACGGTGTTGCCGTCGGGGTCTCGCACCCACAGCTGCTCGCCGCCGAAGTCGAGCATCTCGACCCCTGCTGCCGCGAGCTGCCGCCGCATCGCATCGAGGTCCTCGACGGCGATGGCGAAGTGCGGACCGGTGGGGTCGATGTGCGCGGACATTGCGTCCGCCTGAATGAGATGCAGCTGCCCGTCGCCCAAGCCGTACCACGTGCCGGCGATGCCCATCTCCGGCCGCGGCACCGGCCTCAGACCGAGAATGCCTTCGTAGAACCGTCGCGACTGCTCCAGGTTGCGGATACGGACCGCCGTATGGTCGAGCGTGCGCTTGGCCATGTTTCCTCCTCGCCGTGATCGTCGTCTGTGTGACCGTACTGCGGACCCATGCACGGGTCAAATCGATCGCAAGCACCCTCACGATCGTTGAACAGGAAGGGGTTGAATCGCAGACTCAGAATGTCCATAATAGGGGGCATGAAGAACAGGATGGATGCGTTACGACAGGTTCGCATCGAGATCGGCAAGGGGTACGTTGTCGCCTGGGAAGCAAAGCAACCGGCGCTTCGCAATCTTGGCCGCTGGACCGATCCGAAGGCGTTGCTGCACCGCATTTACGAAATCGAGCATCCGGACACGGCTGTGCCCGAGGGACCGGGCCGCCAGTGGCAAGCAACGTGGCGCGGACGATTCACTCCGGGCGCACGTGGCAAGTCGCGCAAGGCGGCGTAGCCCCGTACCGGCGCCACTTCAGAAGGGCAACAGGCGTCGCGCCGGCGCGTCGGCACCGCGACGGCGCGGTTCAGCTGAGCTTGCGGATCAGCTCGCTCGCCAGCTTGCCGTCGAACTGGCCGGCATGGCGCTCACGCAGCTTGGCCATGATCGGTCCGATCTGCGTGGTTCCGAGCTCAGCGGCGAGGTCGTTGACGATCTGCTGCAACGCTTCGGCGCTCAATTGTTGCGGCAAATACCCCTCGAGGATCGCCTTCTCGCTCTGGTTGCTCTGCACCAGCTCCGGCCGGTTCGCCTGGCGTGCGAACTCGGCCGCCTCGGTCCGCTTGTTGATCTCCTTGCGCACCAAGGCGGCGATATCCGCATCGGGCACGGTCTGGACCATCTTTTCGACCTTAAGGTTCTTGATGGCGGCGATGAGCCCGCGCAGCACATAGACCGTCTCCATGCTCCGCGCCTTCATGGCGCTGCGCAGATCGTTCTCCAATTGCGCTTCGGACGCCATCACAGTCTCGGGAACAGGCGATGCGCCACCGCCAACGCGTCCTGGGGCGTGACCAGTCCATCGCCATTGGCGTCGATTCCCGGCGCCGCCGCATATGTTCCGCCGGCGATTCGCACGTCTTCGATCGACGTGCCGTTGCCGTCGCCGAGCTCGCGCATGACCGCCACCGCGTCGGCGACCGTGACCTTGCCGTCGCCGTTCCCGTCGCCGCGGATGACTGCCGGCGCCAAGATGTTCGTCATCACCGAAATGCTGCCCGCGACATAGTTGTTCGCCGCCGCGGCATCGTAGCGCCCGTCGCCGTCGAAGTCCGCCGCCGCCACACTGGCGGGGCCGCGGCTGACGGTGATGGTGTCCCCCGCGGTGAGGGTGCGTGAGGCGCTGCTGACGAACACCTGCGCGATACCGTTGACCAGATCCGTCACCAGCAGGTCGGGAATCCCGTCGCCGGTGAAATCGCGGGCGACCAACGCCGACGGCACGCCATTCACCGAGACGGATTGCGCGGAAGGCGAAAGGTTCCCCTTGCCGTCACCGTAGAACAGCTGGATGTTCGGCGGGCTCATGAACCCCGGCATCGTCGTGCGCACAACGGCAACGTCATCGGCTCCGTCGTGATCGAAATCCGCCACCGCGATCGCGTCGGCGCCCGGAGAGCTCACCGGCACGCTGGTTCCAGCCTGAAACGTCCCGTCACCCCTTCCGAGAAAAATCGAAAAGCCGCTGGTGTTACCGACCACGAGGTCACGCTTCCCGTCCTTGTCGAAATCGCCCGACTTGATCGCCACCGGATTCGGCGCCGCCGTGATGGACTTTGCTGTGCCGAGGCTGCCGTCCGCATTGGCCAGCACGATGTCCACGGCGCCGGTTGCGCCGCTGCCTTGCCGGGCGATCGCCAGGTCCGAGCGGCCGTCGCCGTTCCAATCGCCGACGACGAGCGCCGTCGCGCCGCTGCCGATCGGGAAATTGTGCGCCGCGGCAAACTTACCGCCCGGTGTAGCCAGAAACAACGACACGTTCGCTTGCTTCGCGTTGAGCGCAACCAGATCCAGCAAGCCGTCACCGTTGAAGTCGCCGCTGCCGATCGTCGCCGTGTCGCCGGCGGATTGCAGGACCGTCGGCAGCGCAAATCCGGCCGGCGGCGCCGCGGGGTAGATCAGCAGCGAGCCGGTATTGCTGCCGCTCTGTGCGACGATGAGATCCGATACACCGTCGTTGTCGACGTCTCCGGCGATGACGACGCTCGGATTGGGTTGAGTAGCGACGTCTTCGACGCCGGCGAGACCGCCGTCCCCTTGACCCAACAGGACCGCCGCGTTCGGAGACTGGCTGCCGCCGTTGACGGTCACGACATCCGCAATCTGGTCACCATTGAGATCGGGAGCGGCGACGGCGAAGGGCTGCACATCGGTAACGAACGATCGCGGCGCACCGAAATTTCCCTTCCCGTCGCCCAGCAGCACGCTCGCATCGTTGCTGCGGCCATTCGCCGTCACCGCATCGACGTGGCCGTCGAAGTTGAGGTCGGCAAGCACCAACCCGATCGGATCGCTGCCGGAACTCCCCGAAGGGAAGAAGAGCGGCGCCTGGAAGCTGCCGTTCCCCAGGCCGAGGAGGACGGCGATGTTGTCGGAGTTGCTGTTCGCAATCACCAGGTCGAGCACGTGATCCCCGTTGAGGTCTTGCGCGACAATGGCCACCGGATTTTGCCCCATGGGATCCAGATGGATGGTAGGGGCGGGGTTGAACGCTCCGCCGCTCATCCCGAGCAGGATGGTGACGTCGTTCTCGGCCTCATTCACGACGGCCAAGTCCGTCACCTTGTCACCGTCGAAGTCTCCAAGCGCCACCGCCACGCTCAAGGCACCGGTGGAGAACGTCCGTGGCGTGCCGAATCCTCCCTTGCCGTCACCGAGCAAGATAGCGACGGCACCGGGCCCGCCGTTGCCGTCGTCGACCACGATGAGGTCGAGATTCCCGTCGTGGTCGAGGTCTTCCGCCGCCAAGGCGGAGGGACCGCGGCCGGCCGGATACCCGCCGCACGTCTCGCCCTTGGGACAGTTCGCCGCCGTCTGACACGATTGGTCAGTGCTCACCGAACAATGAAGGGCGGGTGCGGCAAAGCTCCCGTTATTCTGCCCTTTGAGGAACTCCACGCTCTGGATATCGGACACGATCAAATCGAGCACGTGGTCGTTGTCGAAGTCTCCCAGCAGGATCGACGTCGGAAGCACGTTGACAGACAGGTTCCGCCCCGTACTGAAGGTTCCGTCACCGTTGCCGCAGAGCACGGCCACCCTCGAATCCGAGCTGGCGGTAACCAGATCCGGGTGACCAAGCTGCGGCGAACAGATATCGCCAACCGCGACGTTCACGTAAAACGTCGACCCGGGCGAACCCGGCAACGTATAGAGTTGCGCGCGCCGAAAGACCGGCGGCTGCGCCGGCGCCGTTCCGGCCATGAGAACCACCATGACGCCTCCCGCCAGTATCCACCTCATTGCTCGCCTGTGCTCCATCATGTGCATCTCCCACCACTCAGTAAATCCGCTCGCCAATACGGTTCCAACGTATCCAGTGATCATCGCCGTCCCACGACCAGTAGATCAGAAATGCCCGTCCCTTCACCTCGTTCATGTCGACGAACCCCCAAAAGCGGCTATCGTAGCTGCTATCACGATTGTCGCCCATGACGAAGATGTGACCGGGCGGGACCGTAACCGGACCGTAGGTATCCCGCGGGCTGTTGCCGTGACCGGCCGCTTCGCCGTCCGCAAAATAGGCGTGCGGATCATCCCACGTCTGATCATTGACAGACACGTGCTTATCACGGATCTGGATCACGTCGCCACCAACCCCGACGACGCGCTTGATGAAGTCCTTCGACGGATCGACCGGGTACACAAACACGACCACGTCTCCCCGCTGCGGCGTGCTGATGGGAACCAGCAGCGTGCCGGCAATCGGCAGACGGATGCCGTAAATGAACTTGTTGACCAGGATGTGATCGCCGACTTGCAGGGTCGGCAGCATGGAGCCGGAAGGGATCTTGAAGGCCTGCACCACGAAACTACGGATCAAAAGCGCGAGAATGAGCGCCGTCCCGAAGGCCTCGGCATATTCGCGCCAGGCCGATTTGGTGCGGGTTGGCTGCGCTGCCAACGGGCGCGACTCGTCCTGCGCGGGAACCGGCGCCAATGATTCGAACGGTGCGGACATCGACTTCGCCGTCTCTTGGTGTTTCGGGGCGCCCATCATAGGAAACTATGCGGCATGTTGCTACGTTTCGACCTTGAGCACCGCCAGAAAGGCTTCCTGCGGAATCTCCACGCGCCCCACCTGCTTCATCCGTTTCTTGCCTTCCTTTTGCCGCTCCAGCAACTTGCGCTTGCGGGTGATGTCGCCGCCGTAGCATTTGGCGGTGACGTTCTTGCGGAGCGGCTTCACCGTTTCCCGTGCAATCACTTTGCTGCCGACGGAGGCCTGGATGATCACCTCGAACATCTGCCGCGGGATCAGCTCCTTCATCTTCTCGGCCAACTCGCGGCCGCGCGCGTAGGCCCGGTCACGATGCACGATGAGCGACAGCGCATCGACCGCATCGCCGTTGATGCGGATGTCCAACTTGATCAGCTCGGCCGGGCGCATCTCCAGGAGGTCGTAGTCGAGTGAGGCGTACCCCTTGCTGACCGACTTCAAGCGGTCGTAGAAGTCGAGCACGATCTCATTGAGCGGCAGCTCGTAGGTGAGCATCGCCCGCCCGCGGCCGAGGTACTTGAGCTCGCGTTGCGTGCCGCGTTTTTCCTCGCACAGCTTGAGGACACCGCCGAGGAAGCTCTCCGGCAGGTGAATCGTGGCCAGGATGATGGGCTCCTCGATGGTGGCGATTTCCTGCACCGGCGGCAGCTTCGCCGGGCTGTCGACCGTGAGTGCCTCGCCGTTCGTGGTGGTGACGCGATACGCCACCGTCGGGGCGGTGGTGATCAGGCTCAAGCTGTATTCGCGCTCGAGGCGCTCGCGAATGATGTCCATGTGCAGCAGGCCGAGAAAGCCGCAGCGGAAGCCGAAACCCAACGCGATGGAGTTCTCCGGCTCATAGGTGAAGGACGCATCGTTCAAGCGCAGCTTCTCGACGGCGTCGCGCAAGAGGCCGTACTGCGCGGTGTCGGCCGGGTAGAGCCCGCTGAACACCATCGGCTTGACCGCCTTGAAGCCGGGCAGCGGCTGTTGTGTCGGCCCGGCGGCGTCGGTGATCGTGTCGCCGATTTTGGTGTCGTGCACCTCTTTGATGCCCGCCATGATGAAGCCGACCTCGCCCGGGCCCAGACCGTCGGTCTCCAGCGGGCGTGGGCTGAGAACGCCGACGCGCAGCACCTCGTGGGTCTTGCCCGCCGCCATCATGAGGATGCGGCTGCCCTTGCGTATACTGCCGTCGAACACGCGCACCACGACGACGACGCCGTTGTACGGATCGAACCAGCTGTCGAAGATCAGCGCCCGCAACGGCGCGTCGGGATCACCCTGCGGCGGCGGAAAATGCCGCACGATACCCTCCAGCACGTCCTCGGTGCCGATGCCGAGCTTGGCGCTGGCCGGCACCGCGTATGACGCGTCGAGCCCGATGATCTCCTCGATCTCGCTTTTGACGCGCTCCGGGTCGGCGCCGGGCAGGTCGATCTTGTTGAGCACCGGCAGGATCGCCAGATCGTGGTCCAAAGCGAGGTAGACGTTGGCCACGGTCTGCGCTTCGACGCCCTGCACGGCATCGACGACCAACAAGGCGCCTTCGCACGCCGCCAGGCTGCGCGACACTTCGTAAGTGAAGTCGACGTGGCCGGGCGTGTCGATCAAGTTGAGCTGATACTCCTGCCCGTCACGCGCCTGGTAGCGCAGGCGTACCGCGCTGGCCTTGATGGTGATGCCGCGCTCGCGCTCCAGATCCATGCTGTCGAGGATCTGCGCGGTGCGCTCGCGCTCGCTGATCGTGCCGGTGTGCTCGAGCAGCCGATCGGCGAGCGTCGACTTTCCGTGATCGATGTGCGCGATGATCGAGAAGTTCCGAATGCGGGAGAGATCCATTTCAATCAGGTCCCCGCGCGTGTGGAGCCAGTCAGGATGAAAGCCGCCCCACGCGCTCGCGGAAGAAAGCGACGGTGTCCCGCAGGCCGTCCTCGATACGCATCTGCGGCCGCCAGCTGAGGACGCGCTGCGCCAACGCGCTATCAATCACGCTGCGCCGCTGCTCGCCCGGCTTTGCCGGCCCGTGGCGCTCCGGCGCGGTCGAACCGCAGAGCCCGCGCAGGTGACGGAACAGCGCATTGACGTCGGTCTCGATGCCGGTGCCCAGGTTCACGGCGCCGGTGAAATCGGACTGCAATGCCGCGAGATTGGCGCGCACGAGATCCGCCACGTACACGTAGTCGCGCGTCTGTGTGCCGTCGCCGTTGATGATCGGTTGCTCGCCGCGCAGGAGCTTCTCGCTGAAGATCGCCACCACGCCGGCTTCGCCGTGCGGGTTCTGGCGTGGGCCATAGACGTTGGCGTAGCGCAACGCGGCGTAGGAAATCCCGTAGGTCATGAAGTAGAAGAACAAGTAGCGTTCGCTCGCCAGCTTCGCCACGCCGTAGGGGCTCAGCGGCGCGAGCGGATGCGTCTCCGCGGCCGGAAACGTCTCCTGCTCGCCGTAGATCGCCCCGCCGGTCGATGCGAACAGGACGCGCTTGAGTCCATGCTGGCGGCCGTGCTCGAGCAGATTCAACAGGCCGAGTAAATTGACGCGCGCGTCGAATACCGGATCGGCGACGGAGCGGCGCACATCCATCTGCGCGGCGTGGTGGCACAATACCTCAGGTCGCTCGCGCCGAAAAACATCCGCCACGGCGGCGTCCTGAACGTCGAGCTGGTAGAACTGCGCCCGCGGGTTGAGGTTCTCGCGCCGGCCGGACGACAGGTCGTCGATGATCGAGACCTGATGGCCCGCCGCCACGAGCGCATCCACGATGTGCGAGGCGATGAAACCCCCGCCGCCGGTGACCAGGATCTTCATGCGCCCTCCGCCGCGAACAGCGTGCGGAAATAGTCGATCGTCTTCCCCAGGCCGTCTTCCAAGCCGACCGTCGGTTCCCACTGCAGCAGCTGCCGCGCGCGGCTGATGTCCGGCTGCCGGATGTGCGGGTCGTCCTTCGTGCGCTCGTCCTTGGGTGACACGAACTCGACGCGCATGGTGCCACCGAGCAGACGTTGGACGGTCTTCGCGAACTCGAGCACGGTCATCTCGCGCGGGTTTCCCAAATTCACCGGCTCCACTTCCTTCGACGCCAGTAACCGCACGATGCCGTCGACCAGATCACTGACGTAGCAGAAGCTACGGGTGCGCGAGCCGTCGTCGTACACCGTCAGCGGCTCTCCACGCAGCCCTTGGGCAATGAAGTTGGTCACCACGCGGCCGTCGTCGGGCCGCATGCGTGGCCCGTAGGTGTTGAAGATGCGGCAAATGCGCGTGTCCATGCCGTGGTAACGGTGATAGGCCATGGTCATCGCTTCGGCAAAACGCTTCGACTCGTCATAGACGCCGCGCGGACCGATGGGGTTGACGTTGCCCCAGTACGTCTCCGGCTGCGGATGCACCAGCGGGTCACCATAGACTTCGGAGGTCGAGGCCAACAGAAATGTGGCGCGATGCGCGCGGGCCAGGCCGAGGGCCTTGTGCGTGCCCAGCGCACCGACCTTCAGTGTCTTGATGGGCTCGCGCAAATAGTCGACGGGGCTGGGCAAGGACGCCAGATGCAGGATCGCATCGACCTTGCCGTCGACGTAGATGTACTCGGTGACGTCCTGCTTGATGAGCTTGAACCGCGGGTGCCCGCTGAGGTGATCGATGTTGCGCGTATGGCCGGTGAACAGATTGTCGATCGCCACCACGTCATGGCCGTCGTCCAACAGCCGGTCGGCAAGATGCGATCCGATGAAGCCGGCGCCGCCGGTAATCAGAATACGGGGCATGTCACGACCGTATCGGGTGCCGGCCGACGGAATAGTAGGCGAACCCGTGCTGGCGCATCACGTTGGGATCGTAGATGTTGCGCCCGTCGAACACCACCGGCTGGCGCATCAAACGGCGCATGCGCTCGAAGTCCGGCCGGCGAAACTCGTTCCACTCGGTGACGACCAGCAACGCATCGGCGCCCTGGAGCGCATCGTAGTTGACGCGGTGATAGAACACGCGATCGCCGAACACGCGTCGCGCCTCGGTCAACGCCTCCGGATCATGGGTATGCACCTCACCGCCGGCGGCCAGGAGCTCCTCGATGACCATAATCGCCGGCGCTTCGCGCATATCGTCGGTGCGCGGCTTGAAGGCCAGGCCCCAGACCGCGAAGCGCAGGCCGTCCAGCCGTGGGCCGAAGTGAGCTTTCGCCTTGTCGGCGAGCGTGCGCTTTTGGCGTTCGTTGACCTCTTCGGCGGCGCGCAACATGCGGAAGTCGAGACCGTGCGCGGCGGCCGTGCGGATCACGGCCTTGACGTCTTTGGGAAAGCAGGAGCCGCCGTAGCCCACGCCCGGGAACAGGAAGTGGTGCCCGATCCGGCGATCGAACCCGACGCCGCGGCGCACGTCGTCGACGTCAGCGCCCACCTTCTCGCACAGATTGGCGAACTCGTTCATCAGCGAGATGCGCGCCGCCAGCATGGCATTGGCGGCATACTTGGTCATCTCGGCGCTGGCGGCGCTCATCACGACGATCGGACGCTCGGTGCGCACGAACGGGGCATACAGCTCCTTCATGAGCTCGATTGCCCTGGCACCGTCGCTGCCGATGACGACGCGGTCCGGCTTCATGAAGTCTTCGACGGCGGCGCCCTCCTTGAGGAACTCCGGATTGGATACGACGTCGAACGGATGGGACGTGCGCTGCGCCACGACGGCGCGCACCTGCTCGGCCGTGCCGACGGGAACGGTGCTCTTATCGACGAGCACGCGGTAGCCGTCCATGGCGTCGGCGATGCCTCCGGCCACACGCATCACCGCAGCGAGATCGGCGCCGCCGTCCTCGCCGGGCGGGGTGCCGACGGCGATAAAGCAGACCAAGGATTGGCGCACCGCACTCTGCAGGTTCGTGGTGAACGAGAGGCGTCCCTCGGCGACGTTGCGTTTGATCAACTCCTCGAGGCCAGGCTCGTAGATGGGCACGATCCCTTGCTGCAGCCGCGCCACCTTTTCGGCGTCAATGTCGACGCAGACGACATCGTTGCCGCTTTCGGCGAAACATGTGCCGGCCACCAAGCCAACATATCCGGTGCCGACGACACAGAGCTTCACAGTTCCTCCTCGGGCCATTGCAAAAAAGGGCCTGGCGGCGCGCTCGCCAACCCAGACCCTTCGCGGTAGCCGATGGTATCAGCGGTCATCGTATAGCGGCGGCTGGCGTCGAAGTCAACGCGCCGCCGCGCACCGGTACTGTCCGAAGAGCGAGACGACGACCGAGAGATCAAGGCTCATGCACCGTCGATATCGGTCAAACTGACAAACTGCCGGTAGCGGTGCTCGATCGCGTCGGGCGTGAGCGTGCGCAGGCGGTTCATCCCGAAGTCCTCCACGACAAACGACGCCAGCACGCTGCCGTACACGATGGCGCGCCGCAAGCCGCGCTCGGAGGTGTCGCCCGAGCGCGCCACCTCGCCCATGAAGCCGCCGGCGAACGTGTCGCCGGCACCGGTGGGATCGAAGACTTCCTCGAGCGGAAACGCCGGCACCGCAAATACCGAGTTGGCGGAAAATTGAATCACCCCGTACTCGCCGCGTTTGATCAAAATGCGGTGCGGACCCATCGCCAACAGGCGCCGTGCCGCCCGCACCACGTTGGTCTCGCCGCTCAGCAGGCGCGCCTCTTCATCGTTGATGATCAGGATGCCGACGCGCGTCAGTAGCTGCTCCAATTCGCCGCGTGCACCCGTGATCCAGTGGTTCATGGTGTCGCAGCCAATGACGCCCGGCGCGGCGAGCTGATCGAGGACCATGGCCTGCAACTTCGGATCGATGTTGGCAAGAAAGACGTACTGCGCGGCGCGGTGAGCGGCCGGAAGCTGCGGGTGAAAATCGGCGAAGACGTTGAGCTGCAGATCCAGCGTATCGCGCTGGTTCATGTCTTCGTGATAACGCCCGGCCCAGAACCCGGTGCGGCCCGGACGGATCTGCAAACCGGTCAGGTCGACGCCGCGCTTCGCCAGGAAGTCGATCTCCTCCCGCGGAAAATCTTCGCCGACCGTGGCCACCATCTGCACCGGCGTGAAGAAGCTGGCGGCAACGGAGAAGTATGTCGCCGCGCCGCCGAGGGCGCGCTCGACCTTGCCATGCGGCGTTTCGATGGAATCAAAAAATACGGAACCGACGACGAGAATACTCACGGACGCTCCTCTGCTTATGGCTTATGGTGGAGGCGTACAGCAGCCGACGCCCTCAGAGATATTTCCCAATGATGATATCCAGATCACGCTTCACGGTGTCCGGAATCTGTGCCCGATCGGTGATGATGGCGTGCTCGAGGGCGCGAGCGCAGGCGCAGGCCCGCGGGCTGCACAGCTGCGGCACGGCGTCGGCAATCACCCGCTGCGCCGTGGCGATGTTCTGATTGAGAATCCGCAACACGTCGCCGATGACCACGTCGGCGGCGGTCTCGTGCCAGCAGTCGTAATCGGTCGCCAGCGCCAGCGTGGCGAAGCAAATCTCCGCCTCCCGTGCCAGCTTCGCTTCCTGCAAGTTGGTCATACCGATGACGTGCGCGCCCCATTGCCGGTAGAGAAACGACTCGGCACGGGTGGAGAATTGCGGCCCTTCCATGCACACGTAGGTGCCGCGGCGATGCACGGTCGCGCCCACGCGTTGCGCTGCGTCGCTCAGCGCCGTGCTCAGCATCGGGCAGATCGGATCGGCGAAGCCGACATGCGCCACGATGCCGTTGCCGAAGAAGGTGCTCGGACGACGATACGTCCGATCGATGAACTGATCGGGAACCACCAGATGCCCCGGCGCGATCTCCTCCCGCAGACTGCCCACCGCGGCAACGGCGATGATCCATTCCGCGTCCAGCTTTTTCATGCCGTAGATGTTCGCCCGGAAGTTGACCTCGGACGGCAGGATGCGGTGGCCGCGACCGTGACGCGGCAGGAAGATGAGGCGCGTGCCCGCCAGCATACCGCAGACAAACTCGTCCGACGGCGCGCCGAACGGCGTTGCGAGCTGCACCCGCTCGATGCGCTCGAGCCCGGCCATCTCATACAGGCCACTGCCGCCAATCACACCAACCGTATGCACCGCACTCTCCTACTTGCAGATGATCGTCAGCCTCGGACCGGTGGTAACGTCCAAGACCGTCACCGCGTCGCAAATGTCGCCGTCGATCATGTAGTGGGTCGGCCGCGGAAACTCAACTCGCACGCGCTGTGCCAGGTTGTCGTACAGCGTGTCGATGGCCAGGGGCCAGCCGTGTCGCAGACGCCGCAGCCGGCGGATGACCTGCAGCGCGCGCACCGGACCGGCCAACAGATGGAAGTAACCGCGCTTGCGGGTCGCCAGGTACGTGGCTTTGCACCCGAGCCCGATCTCGGTGATGCTGCTCGCGTAGATCAGGTTGAAACGCCGGTGCGGCACACGCTCGCCGTCGCAATCGATGTCCGCCTCGGTGTACTGAAGGAGCCCGCGCGCCAGCGCCGTGCCACTGAGCGCGGACAGGACCACACGGGCCAGGGCCTGAGCCGCCGCCCGCGGCCCGCGTCGTTTGCCGCCGTAGTACAACCGCAGAAAATTCACGATGACTCCTGCTCCGACCATGAAGCCGAAGTACTGGTCATTCACCCGCAACAGATGGCGTTCGGTGAGCTCGAACGGCCGGCCCGCACGATAGTCGGCGACGATGTGCGCCAGCACGCGCTCCGGCCCTCCGTGCCGGCAACCGACGGACCGCGCGATGGTGTTCATCGACCCGGCGCGCAGCGGCAGAAACCGCGGCAACGGCGCGTCGCCATACGCATGGAGCATCGCCGATAGCGTGCGGAAGAAGCTGCCGTCGCCGCCGCAGACCGCCAGGATGTCGATGCGCCGCTCGCGAAACTCGCAGGCTACCTCCGCCATCTCCGCCAACGATCCGGTCTGGCGCACCAGCCCGTCGCTACCGACCGCGCGTACAAATTGCTCGGCACGCTCGCGCTCGCGCCGGTTCTTGCCGGCGTGCGGATTGACGACGACGCCGATGCCGGCCACGGCTAGTGCACGGGTTCGGGGGAAGAATCGGCGCTCGAGTCCCGCTGCGGCGCGCGCGCCGCGGCCAATTGGCCGCACGCCGCGGCGATATCCCGGCCGCGGCTCTCGCGCACGGTGGCGTGGACGCCGTCCGCCAGCAGGCGCTCCTGAAACCGCCGGATCGTCGCGGGCGACGAGCACGTGAAGCCCGCATCCGGGAACGGATTGAAGGGAATCAAATTGACCTTCGAGCGGATACCGCGCAGCAGCCGCACCAGGCGCGCCGCGTCGTCGAGTGAGTCGTTGATGCCGGCGAGCATGACGTACTCGAAGGTGATGCGGCGGCGCTGCGGAATCGGCAACGCGCGGCACATTGCCAGGAGCGCGGCCAACGGATAGCGCCGATTGATCGGCATCAGCCGCGCGCGCTGCTCGTCCGTCGTGCCGCTCAACGACACGGCGAGGTTTACCGACGTATCATGCACCAGCCGCTCCATCGCCGGCACCAAACCCACCGTCGACACGGTGATACGGCGCGCCGACACCCCCACGCCCCACTCAGCCGTCAACAGCTCGATCGCCTGCACGACCGCGCCGTAGTTCGCCAGCGGCTCACCCATCCCCATGAACACGATATTGGTGATGCGCTCACCGGGATGCAGCTCCGCCTGGGCCGCCAGTACTTGTCCGACGATCTCCATGGCGGACAGGTTGCGCAGCAAGCCGAGCCGCGCCGTCGCGCAGAACGTGCAACCCATGCCGCACCCGGCCTGTGACGAGATGCACAGGGTCAAGCGCGGCGGATCGGGAATCAGGACGGCCTCGATCGCCACGTCGCCCTCGAGGCGGAAGAGCAGCTTGCGCGTTCCGTCGGCGGAGCGGGCGACGCAGACCGGTGCCAGGGTGGGAATCGAGAAATGGGCCGCGAGCGCGGCACGCAGATCCTGGGACAGATCGCTCATCGCCGCGAAGCTGGTGGCGCGGCGGCAGTAAATCCAGGACAGGACTTGCCGGGCGCGATACACCGGATAGCCGCGCTCGGCCAACCACGCCCGCAGAGCGGCCGGCGTCAGCACGTCGGCCTGCGCGGATGGCGGCTCAGCCGGTGGGCAGCTCGAGCTGGCTGAAGAAGAAGCTGATCTCCCAGCGTGCAGTGTCGGGTGCGTCGGAGCCATGAACCGCATTCTGCTCGACATTCGTACCGATGTCACGGCGGATGGTCCCGGCCGCCGCCTTGGCGGGATCGGTGGCGCCCATGATCTCGCGGTTCTTCGCGATGGCGTTCTCGCCCTCCAGCACGGAGACGAACACCGGACCCGAGGACATGAACTCGATCAGGCTACGGTAGAACCCTCTGTCTTTGTGCACGACGTAGAAGCGCGCCGCGTTCTCAGGGCTGAGGTGCAGCTGCTTCGCCGCCACGACGCGCAACCCGGCGGCCTCGAAGCGACGCAGGATATCGCCAATGGCATGCTTGTGCATGGCGTCTGGTTTCACGATGGACAGGGTGCGTTCAGTCATTGTGCGCGCTCTTTCAGTGCTGCGGCCATGGTGCTGCCCAGCTCGGCCGGACTCTTGGCGACGCGGATCCCCGCGGTCTCGAAGGCCTTGATCTTGTCCGCCGCGGTACCGCGTCCGCCGGCAATGATGGCTCCGGCGTGTCCCATCCGTTTGCCCGGCGGCGCGGTCTGCCCGGCGACGAACGCCACCACCGGTTTGGTCATGTGGCTGCGCACGAACGCGGCCGCTTGTTCTTCGGCGGACCCGCCGATCTCGCCGATGAGGATAACGCCGACGGTGCCGGGATCGTCCTCGAATAAGCGCAGAGTGTCGATGAAGCCCGTGCCGATGATCGGATCGCCGCCGATGCCGATGCAGGTCGACTGCCCGAGTCCGAGGCTGGTAAGCTGGTGCACGGCCTCGTACGTCAACGTGCCGCTGCGCGACACGACGCCGATCGTCCCGGGCTTGTGGATGTATCCCGGCATAATACCGATCTTGCATTCACCGGGCGTGATGATGCCGGGACAATTCGGGCCGATGAGCCGCGTCGAGCGGCCGTCGAGGTAGCGCTTTACGCGGACCATGTCGAGGACCGGAATGCCCTCGGTGATGCACACCGCGAGCGGCAGACCGGCGTCGGCCGCTTCCATGATCGCGTCGGCCGCGAACGGCGGCGGCACGTAGATGACCGATGCGTTCGCTCCGGTCGCCGCCACCGCTTGGCTGACGGTGTCGAAGATCGGAATGCCCTCGAAGTCCGTCCCGCCCTTGCCGGGCGTGACGCCGGCGACCATCTGCGTGCCGTACTCGCGGCAGGCGCGCGTGTGGAACTGCCCGGTGGCACCGGTGATGCCTTGGGTGATCACTTTCGTCGTCTTGTTGACCAGGATGCTCACAGCGCAGACCTCGGCAAAGCGGGTACCGTAACCGCTCGTTGCCTTGAAGTCAATTTTGCTGGAAGACTAGGACGCGGCGGGCGCCGGCTGCGTCGCGTAGCCGAGCTCGGCGCACAGGTACGCGAAGGTCCGGCGCATGCCTTCTCCGAAGCCGACGGTGGGGTGGTAGTGCAGTAGGCGCTCGGCCTTTTCGATCGACGCCTGCGTATGGCGCACGTCGCCGGCGCGCGGCGGGGTGTGTTCGATCTTCACGGGACGACCGAGCAGTTTTTCGACGGTGTGAGCAATCTCGATGACGGAGTGCCGGCTATTGCAGGCGATGTTGAAGACCTGACCGCCGACGCCCGCGGTGTTACAAGCCAGGAGATTCGCTTGCACGACGTTGTCGATGTACGTGAAGTCGCGCGACTGCTCGCCGTCGCCGTGCACGATCAGCGGCTCGTCGCGCAGCGCGGCGCGCATGAACAGCGGCACGACCGCGGCGTACTTCGACTCGGGGCTCTGCTTCGGTCCGAACACGTTGAAGTACCGCAGGCTCACGGTCTCGAGGCCATAGAGATGGGTGAACGTACGGCAGTAGTACTCGGCCGCCAGCTTGGCGACGGCGTACGGAGAGATCGGCGCCGGCGCCTGATCCTCGACCTTCGGCAGTGTCGGCGCGTCGCCGTAAGCCGAGGACGACGACGCGTACACCACGCGCCGCACCGTCTTCGCGTCGCGCGCCGCCACCAGCAATTGCAGCGTGCCGTGCGTGTTGACGGCGTCGGTGCTCATCGGATCGTCGACCGAACGCGGCACGGAACGCAGCGCCGCCTGATGGGAAATGTAGGTCACGCCCTCGACCGCGCGCCGCACCACCTCCATATCGCGCAGGTCGCCTTCGATGATCTCGACGCGGTCGTCGACGGTCGCCAGGTTGGCGCGACTGCCGGTTGAGAAATTGTCCAGAATCCGGACGCGCTCGCCTTTGCGTACCAGCGCTTCAACGATATTCGACCCGATAAACCCTGCCCCGCCCGTGACCAGATACATCCGCTCTCCTCTGTGGTGCCGCTATTTGCCGGCGCGCCGTTCGCGGCCGAGCTCCTCGGCGTCCTCGACGACGATGTTCGGCCCCTTCAAACGTGCGATTGGTTTGCGCGGACGGCTGCCGTTGCCATTGCCCAGGAGCGTCTCCAAGGCGCTGACCCGCGCTTCCAGATTTTGCGCATAGCGCACTTTGCGTTCGCCGATCAACGCCGCCCTGCCGCCTTCGAGGAACATGTTGCGGATTTTGTACGCGGTCGTGTGGCTGACCCGGTAGTGCGTCCGGATCTCGTCCAAGCTGCGTTCGCGTTTGATCAGCTCCAGCGCCAACGAGAATTTTTCCTCGAGAGTCAACTTCTCCCGTATTCTCATAACCCCTCCCCCTGAACACGCATCGTTCCGGGCAATGTCTCCACATCCGACGGTGTGTGCGCGCGCGCCGCAACGGCCGCCGGCAGTCGTGGTGGCTGCGGCCCGTCGGACAGCCAGCGCGACGCGAACCGGAGCGCGCCTGCCAGGAAGCCCGCGCCCCAGCTGCAGTGCATAATCGCAAACACCACGACCAGCGATGCGGCACGGCGCCACCCGTCACGGCGCGCCACCATCGCGGTGGCCGCGCTCAGCGCCACAGCGTACGCGCCGGCCGCCGCGAGGCAGAGCCACGCCGCCGTCGCGCTCCACGGCGCCAGCACCGCCGTGGCCAACACTCCCAGAACGAAAAGCGGTGGAACGAACTGCCGGATGCTCATCTGCCGCGGGTGCTTCTGCAACACGCGAATCTTCCACATACCGTACTGGAAGAACTGCCGCCGCAACGCCCGCAGGCTTTGGCGATTTTGATAGCGCGACCGCATGCGGGTGGTGAGGAAGATGCGCCCCCCGGCCTTGCGCAGGCGATAGTTGAGCTCGTCATCCTGGTTGCGCACCAGCTCTTCGTCGAAAAGGCCGACGCGCTCGAACACCGCGCGCGGGTACATGCCCATGTACACCGTGTCGACCTCGCGATCATCGGTGGCGAAATGGAAATACGCGCCGATGCCGAAGCGCGACGACATGGCGAGCGCGACCGCATCACCCCAACCGCCGCCACCCACGCAGTACATGGGACCACCGACGTTATCTGCGCCGGTGCGTTGCAGCGTCTCGACGCCGATCCGAATGTAGTCGGGCGCCAGCACCGTGTGCGCATCGACGCGCGCGACGATCGCGCCGCGCGCCGCGCGGATGCCGATGTTCATGGCGGTGGGCACGATGCGCGACGGGTTGCGCAGCACGCGAACCCGCGTCCCGTAGCGCCGCAGCACTGCGGCGGAGTCGTCGCCCGAATCGCCGTCGACGACGATGACTTCGAGGTGCTCGGCCGGGTAGTCCTGCGCCAGCACCGAATCGAGGCAGGCGCCGATGGACCTCGCTTCATTGCGCATCGGAATCACCACCGAGACCACGGACAGCTGCTCCATCACTGACTCCAGCTGAGCACGTCGTCGTAGAGCTGCGACAGCGCCTGCACCATGCACGGCGTGGAGAACTCTTGCGCCCGCGCGTGCGCCGATTCACCAAACCGCCGGCCCATCGACGCGTCGTCGAGCAGCTGGCGCGAATGACGCACGAACGCATCGACGTCCTGGTCGCATACGACGTAGCCATCGACTCCATCGCGGATCAGCTCGCGCGTACCGCCGACGTCCGTAGCGATCACCGGCACGCCGCTAGCCATCGCCTCGAGCACGACGTTCGGCATGCCTTCCCAGCGTGACGTCAGCCAGAAGAGTGACGCGCGTTGCAGGATTGCTTCCACGTCGCGCCGTTCGCCGGTGAAGGTGACCTGGCCGGCGATCCCCAGAGTGCGCGCCTGCTCCTCGAGCGCCGCCCGCAACGGACCGTCGCCGACGATCATGAACCGTACCTCCGCAACCTCACGGGCCAACCGCGCCGCCGCCTGCAGGAACACAGCGTGATCCTTCTGCTCCACGAGCCTGCCGATGGTCACGATGGGTCCGGTTACGTCGCCTGGAGTGTGGCCAGGGCGAAACCGCTCGGTGTCGATGCCGTTGTAAATCACGCGTATCCGGTCCTGCGGCGCGCGATAGTGCCGCACGATGTACGCGGCAACGTCGCGCGAGTTCACCACGATCGCCAAGCTGCGCTGAAACGCCAGCAGGTTGGCCAGCTGACTGGCCCGCCCCTGCACCTTGCAGTTGCGCGCCGAGGTGATCAGCGGCCGGGATCGGTCGAGCACCGTGGCGCCCCACGTCAGGGCGTTGGCGATGTACAACCATGCATGCACCAGATCGACGCGATCGGCCGCCAGCGCATCCGCCAACCACCGGGCTCTGCGCCAGCCGGTCGTGTCGGCGACCCGTACCGTAACGCCGTCGCGTCGCAGCAGCTCGCCGATCGGCTGCGTCTGCGTGGACAGGCAATAGACGACGGGCTCGAAGCGCGTGCGCTCGATGCCCGTGGTCACGAGTCGCAGTTGGCCCTCGGCGCCGCCGGTGCTGAGCTGCCCGACGACCAGGCCGATGCGGGCGGGGCGCGCCGCGGTCACGCCGTCCCGGAGCTTGCCGCGCCGGAAGAGCCGCGACCGTTTCCGTTCGTGCCACGCTTGCGTCCGATGCACACCAGCGTCACACCGAAGGGAAAGGCGAAGCGGCGCAGCACGTACTTCTCCGCCACCATCAATCGTGTCAAGACGCCGTTCAACCAGGGCGGGATCGCCACGAAGTCATCGCGCTGCTCGATCGGCCGGTCGCCGTCCCCGCGCGTCAGCTTCTTCCACCGCCGAAACAGCAACAACGGTACGAAATACAGCGGCTGGAAGTACGACAGCTTGATCACCTCGAAGCCGCACGCCGCCATCAAGGCGGCCATTTGCGACACCCGATAACGCCGGTAGTGCCCGTAGATGTCGTCGTGGTCGCCCCAGAGCACCTGGAAGGCCGGAACGGTGATGACCACCGTTCCCCCGGGTCGCAGCACCCGATGGATCTCTCGCAGACCCGCAGCGTCGTCCGGAATGTGTTCGAGGACGTCGATCGCCGTCACCAGATCGAAGCTCTGCGCCTTCAACGCCAACGTGTCGAGGCGGCTGAGTGTGACCCGGGTGTAGCCGCGGCTCCGGCAGAAGCGCAACGCCGGTGACGACAAGTCGCTGCCGGTGACGGTCCCGCGGCTGCTCAGCCGGTCCAGCATGTTGCCGGGGCCGCAGCCCGCATCGAGCACCGCCAGGTCATTGCGCGGCGGCACGGCGCGGCCGATCAGGTCCATGATGATTTCGTATTTGCCGGCCAGCCACCAATACGAGTTGCCGACTTCGTGGTAGCGCGCTTGATGCTCGATCTCCAACATGTCTCGCCCCGCTTACCCGACTGTGCCCGCTGAACGCAACGACTCATTCGCCGGCGGCGTCGACTCAAAACCGATCAAATCCCTCACCACGTACAGCGGCCGGCGCTTCACTTCGTCGAAGATGCGTCCGATGTACTCCCCAAGAATTCCGAGCGACAAGAGCTGGACACCGCCGAGAAACAGGATCACGATAATCGTCGACGTCCATCCCACCAACGAGATACCCCAAACAATCTTGAGCATCAGAATATATGTCATCATTCCGAACGCCACCACCGAGATCAGGAAACCCAGCTGCGTGACCAGGCGCAACGGCACGAAGGAGTACGAAACGACGCCGTCGTAGGCCAACCGCATCAGCTTGGCCAAGGGATATTTCGACTCCCCGGCGAAGCGCGGATCGCGATCGTACTCGATGCCGGTTTGACGAAAGCCGACCCAGGCGCGGATGCCGCGCACGAAGCGGTTGCGCTCCGGCATCTGATTGAGCAAATCGACGACGCACCGATCCATGAGCGCGAAATCGCCGGCGTCGAGCGGCATGTTGACGTACGAGAGCCGGCGCAACAGGCGATAGAAGGTGCGATACGCCGCCCGCTTGAGCGCGTGCTCCCGGCGCGTGCGGCGCACGGCATAGACGACCTGAAAGCCGTCGCGCCAGCGCCCCAGCATGTCCGGGATCAGCTCCGGCGGATCCTGAAGGTCGCCGTCAATGACGACGACGGCGGCGCCGGTGGAGTAGTTCATGCCCGCGGTGACCGCGGTCTGGTGGCCGAAGTTGCGCGAGAAGCTGACGACGCGGACGTGCGCGTCGGCGGCGGCGAGACGCTGCAGCGCAGCGAACGAGCCGTCCGTGCTGCCGTCGTCGACGAAAATGATCTCGTAGGCGCTGCAGCAGCCGCGCAACGTTGCGGTGGCGCGCGCGTAGAACGCCGGCAGGATCTCCTGCTCGTTGAACACCGGCACGACCAGCGACAGCGTCGGACGGGACCCAGCCTCGCGTGCGGCGCGCATCACCCGTTCCCCGTCGCCGCGCCGTGGTCGGGCGCGAAGATGGTGATCTCCGGGTTCACGCTGTTGATGCCCGGCGCGATCCAGCGGCCCGGCGTGTGGAACCGCCCGACGCACCGATAACCGAGCTGCTCGCCGCGCAGGCGATCGAAGAATTCCTTCGCCGCATCGACATCCGCAATGATCGGCTCCCCCGGCTTCCAGTCACGCACGTAGCGGCCCGTGAGGCCCGCATGCCCGCCGCTACTCAACACCACGAGATCCGGCCGCCGCTGCTGGAACAGCGTCACCGTACGCTCCTCAACCGGCACCTGTGCCACCTCCAAGTCCGCACCGAATCGCGGCAGGTACGTCAGGGGCTGGTAGATCTCCACCCGCGCGCTGTCCGGGACATGCGCGTGCAACCATGCCTCCGCCGCGTAGCGCGGATCGCGGGCCAGCAATCGGTCCAGCTCGATGCCGGGGAGCAACGCGAGCCCAAACGCTGCGAGCAGCAAACCGCCCGCAACCCGGCGGCGCCCCGCGCCATGGAGCTGCGTGACCCACTCGATCAGCGCACCGCCGGCAGCGGCACCCAGGATCAGCATGAAGTACAGCAGGGTCATGGTGTAGCGCACCTGTATCAGCGCCGTCGCGCGCAGCGACAGTACGTAGAAGCTGCCGATCACGAGCAACGGAATCAGCGCCTGGCGCGGGCGCCGCCACAGCGCCCATGCCGTGCCGGCGATACACAGCAGCAGTACCGGCGTGGTCAGCGCGTGCTTCACCGTGTGGCCGACTTTGAGCCCGCGCGCATGTTCGGCCACCCACGAGAATCCCCTCGGCACCTGGACCTGAAATTGATAGGGTGCGTACTTGTCGCGCAGCTCCGGCGGCAAGATACCCAACAAGAAACGCCAGCGATTGAAAAATCCCGCCGGGTTCCACCACAGATCGCCGAAGACGATGGTCACCGCCACGAAGCCGGCGACAGCCCAGACGACGTGGCGCATGAGCGTCCGGCCCTCGAAGGCTCGCTTCCACCCGCGCCGCATGCACCAGATCACGGGCACGACGACCAAGGCGCCGATGCATTGCTCTTTCGTCAGCAGCGCCATACCCATCGCAGCCCCGGCGAGCGCCGCCGCCGCCGGCGCATCGCGGTCGGCCGCGGTGAACGTCGCCGTCACGGCCAGCGCAATCCAGAACATCAGCGGCACATCGACGTTTGCCGTGTGGGCGTAGAACACGAACGGCGAACAGCCGGCCACCAGCACAGCGGCGACCAGACCCGCTGCGGTACCGAACAGCGCCGCGGCGATCAGGTAGGCGAAGGCTACCGCACCCACGCCCATCACGGCGCTGACCGCGCGCGTCAGCAGCGCCAGCACGGTGAGCGCACGATCGGGATGACGGAATCCATACGGATATTCCGACTGCGGCGAGCGGAACTGCCCGGTAACGCGCAGCCACGCGAGGTACGGCATCTGCGCCGCCAGCAGCACCAGCGGATGCCCCAGCGGATATTTGAAATAGAACCATCCCGAGTTCCACTTCGCCCCCCAGAAGGCGTGTTTCGCCACCGCCATCGGCGCCGTGGGCGGCAGCGAGTCCGCCGCCCATGTGCCCTCGTCGTTGGGTAGTCCCCATCGGATCCCGATACAATTGACGCACAGACTGACCAGCAGAATCGCGATGAGCCATCGTCGTGCCGATGCGTGTGGTCGCTCGCTCAACGGTACGCTCATGCCGGAAGGGCTGCGCCAGGCAGGTGGCGCATGCCGTGCCCGCTGCGGCTCGCGTCGATGACCGTCCCCAGCATGTCCGCAGGAATCGGCACACCGGCGTGCCGAAGAATGGTCGGCGCCACGTCCATGAGCTGCAACCCTTCGAGATGCACCCCGCCGTCGTCGCGGCCGCCGTCGCGCATGATGAAGATGCCGTTCCAATCATGGTTGGCGTCATCCGGCCCGGTGTCGTTCTCAACGGAGTACATGCTGCGCATGCCGACGCTGCCGACGGACCGCCAGTTGAGGTCGCCGAAATACACGATGAGGTCGGGCGGCACACCTCTCGTTTCACGATACAACTCTTCCGGACGATGGGCGCGCGAGCCGAGGTTGCGTCCCTGCGGGTCTTCGATCGCCGCGACGGCGGCGATCAGCTCGTCGCGCACGCGCTCGTAGTCGCGCGGCTCGATGACGCCCTGCGGCTCACGCCCCTTCACGTTGAGGAACAGCCGCCCGTAGTAGCCGCCGTCGCCCCACGCGCGCGTGGCGCTCCAGTCGATCAGTTGCGGGCTGATCGGCGTTACCTTCTCCGGATAGGCCTTGAGCGTCAGGTACCCCTGCTGGATGAGCCACTCGTTGAAGCAGATGCCGCCGTCCATCTTCTTGGCGCCGTGGTCGGACACGACCAGCACCGCAGCGTCGGCATCGATGAGCGCCAGCAGCTCGCCGATCTCACCGTCGACGTAGCGGTAGTAGTCGCGGATGGCGTGCTCGAGCGGGTTGCCGGGCTCATGCTTGGGGTGCTCCGTATCGAAGTACTTCCAGAAGCCGTGATGAATGCGGTCGGTGCCCATTTCGACCATCATGAAGAAATCCCAGGGCTTCGTCTTGAGGAGATGCTTGGCGACGCGGAAATGCTTGCGCGTCTTCTCATGGATGCGCCGCAGGAGATCGTGCTTGTCCGGCGTGCGGAAGTCATCGACGTCGAACACATAGCCGTCGGCGACCTTTTCGATCTCGCCCTTCAGCGCCGGGGGATGCGTGTAGGCGCTGTCCCGCGAGGGCGTCAGGAAGCAGGTCACCATGCACCCGTTGACCGGATGCGGCGGATAGGTCTGCGGCACACCGAGCAGGATCACCTGCTTGCCGGCGCGTGACAGCACGTCCCACACGAGGTCGTGCGTGATCGCCGTCGAATTGGCGAATGCATAGTCCTCATACGTGTACGCGCGGCGGTTGCGGAAGCCATAAAAGCCGAGCTGACCTGGGTCCTTGCTGCTCATCATGGACGACCACGCCGGGACGGTGATGGGCGGATGGCAGCTGCGCAGGTCGCCCCACAGGCCGCGTCGCATGAGCGCATCGATATTGGGCAGCTCGCGGCGCCACAGATCGAACACCAGCCGCGGCGGCGCGCAATCGAGCCCGATCACTGCGACCTTCTGCACACGCGCCTCAATCGATGTACCCGAGACCCTGCAACTGCCGGCGCATCAAACCGTCCAGCGCCGGCTCCGGCTCTTCGGATTCGAATTTCTCCACCGTCGCCAGCCAGTTGAACAGCTGACGCCGCAAGGCGTCGGCGCGCTCGCTGGCAGACTCGATGCTGTTGGTGGTCTCGCCGGGATCCGCGACCAGATCGTAGTACTCGTTGGCCTCGTCCGAATGCCAGATAAACTTTTCGCGTTTGGTCCGGATCGCCTTCTGGCGCACGTCGACGGGTCGCGTATCGAACTCCGGAAAACGCCGCCGCAAAGCGGCGACGTGCGGACGATAGCGCTCGGATATCGCAAACGCGGGGCCGGGCGTGACCCGCCCCGCATCGAGCAACGACCGCCCGTGCATGGGGATGCCGTCCGCCGGCAAATTCAGCACGCCGAGGATCGTCGGCAGGATATCCGTCGTCTGCACCAGCTCATCGACGACGAAGCCTTGCGGGACGCGCGCGGGGCAGCGCAGCAGCAGCGGCACGCGCAACAACGTGTCGCGCAGCCCGAAGGCGTGACCGATCATGCCGTGCTCGCCGAGGCTTTCTCCGTGCCCGGCGGTGACCAGGCAGAGCGTGCGGTCCCATTCGTTTCGGGCGCGCAGGAGCTCCGCCAGCTCGGCGAGCCGATGGTCGGCGTAGCGCAGCTCGCCGTCGTACAGCGCCGACAAGATCGCGATATCCTCCGCAGTCATGTCGACCTGCCCGGTCACGTACCGGTTACCGTCTTGGTTCACGGCACGCACGCGGCCGCCGGACACGCGCTTCGGCATGAACAGGCGATCGTAGGGGCGCGGCGGCGCATACGGCAGGTGGGCTTCGTTGTAGTGCACGAAGGCGAAGAACGGCTGCGCGCCCGCCGCCAGCCATTTGGCGAGCGCCTGATTCGTGCGCCGGGCCCCCGCGTCGCTGCGGCGCAACAGCCGATCGCTGGCGCGCCGGCCGTAGAACAGGGCACGGGCGGTGACGCGATTGTGATGGCGCTGCGTGAAGAAGGCGTCGAAGCCGCGACCGAAGCCGGTTTCGGGACTCACCCACGGGTTGGTGCAAAACGCGGCGGTGCGGTACCCGGCGGCTTTGAGGTGCTCGGCGAGCGTCTGGTGGCGTGACGCCAAAAAGCGGTTCTCGTCCGTTGCCCCGTGCGTGACCGGATAGAGGCCCGTGAGCAACGATGCGTGGGCGGGTAGCGTCCACGGCGCCGCCGCAATGGCGTGCGTAAATCGCACTCCTTCGCGCGTCACGTGATCCAGAAACGGCGTCGTCTCGCGCGGATACCCGTAGCACGACAGGTGGTCTGCCCGCGCACACTCGAGGACGATCACGAGGACGTTCAGTCGATCGGACATCGCGTCAACACTTTGCAAGCATCACCCCGCACCGCTCACAGCTTGCTCAGCCACGTCCAGAACTCCTTGTTGTAGCGATCCGGATTGCGCGCCAGTCGCACACGGAACGACAATATCAAATTGTCCCAGATCGCCTGGCCGCCGACGCCTTGGGCCACGAGACGCGCGGGAAACTTGAGGCGCAAGTTCCAGTGCGGCGGCACGCCTTGGTACACCCAATCGCGCGTGCGCGTGAAATCGATGACCCAGTCGCCGCCGTGCGGCCCGTCGACGACCCACCACGCCACGATGTTGATGCGCGGAGCCAGCGACGGATCGGCTTGCAGGAGGTGGGTGAAGTAGACGTGGAAACGGTCGTACAAGTCGGGCGGCGGCTCGCCTTCGCTGGCGAACCCTTCGGCGATCTGTCCGCGATGGCGGCGGCTCAGCTCCTCGATGTGCTCGAGCCGGCGGCTCCAGTCGGGCGGCGGCCGCAGACGCGTCAAGCCGCCGTCGGCCGTCCAAACATCACCGGGGTTCATCTGCACGCCTTCAATCTCGGGAGCCTGCACCCGCAGCAGATCGACCGCCTCCTGCGGCGTGTTCACGTAGTGCGGGGTATTCATGAACAGTTGGTCGGGAGCGAGCAAAGCAAAGTTTCCGGCCGCCGGCACGGCGCGTTTCGTCCGCAGCAGCTTGGCCCAGCTGACGAACTCTTCGACGTGCGACACCTTCGACTCCTTCCAGCGCTCGATCTTGGAGGCGAGCGGGAACTCGAAGCAGCCGGGGTATTGACTCGCCCCGGTGAACGTCAAGAACGCCAGGTCGATCTCGTGCTCCGTTCCTAAGCGCTCCAGCGTCGCGTTGTCGAGGTGGCAGTCATTCACGTTGAGCACCGTGGTCCGCCCGTCTTTCACCAAGATCGCACTGTCGTCCCACGGCCGGTCGGGCGGGATGAGACGCAGGGTCAGGCCGCTGCCGTTGCAGCGGAACTCTTGACCGAAGTCGATCTCGGTGACGCGGTGAAAGCCGAGCGCGCGCAGACGGTCGCGGAAGCGCTTGCGTTTGAAGTTGGCGATGACGACGTGCACGTCCTTGTCCAGCTGGCGCAGCGTCGGCGGATCGAAGTGGTCGGGATGCTCGTGCGACACGTAGAGATAGTCGATCTTCGGCAGGTCGCGGACGCCGATCTCGAGCGGTGGATAGTGCCACCACGTGCCATGATACGTTGGATCCGTCAGCCAGGGATCCATCAGGATGCGCGTCCCGGCCGACTCCATCATCATGCTTGCATGTCCGATGTATGTGGTCTTCATGCCCCCTCACGCTGCCGTCTGTGCTGCCCGTGCCAATACGACGCCGTGTTGCGCCGCCAAGTCGAGGTACAGCCGCTCCATCTGGCGGACCATCGCATGGGCGGAGAACCCGTCTTCGACGATGCGCCGCCCCGCGCGGCCCATCTCCCGTGCGCGCGCCGGCTGTGCCAGCATGTCCCTGATCGCGGCGGCCAACGGCTCGGGATCCTTCGGCGGCACCAACAATCCGCTCTGCCCGTGACGAACGACTTCTCCGGTGCCGCCGACGTCGGTCGCCACGACCGGCCTTTCCATCGCCATCGCTTCGAGAATGGCGTTCGACATGCCTTCGTCGTGCGACGACAGCACGAAGACGTCGAACGCCGAAAGCACTTCCGGCATGTCGCTGCGGCGGCCGAGCAGCGTCAGGTGCGCTTCGAGGCCCAGGGCGCGCACCAGCTCCTGCAAGCCGTCGTCAAGACTGACTTCCCCCACGATCACGCCGTGGGTCTCGGCATGCGTCTCGCGCACGCGCGCGATGGCGCGGATGAACTCTTCGACGCCCTTGCGCACGCGCATCCGGGTGACGACGCCGACGGCCAGGCGACCCGCGGGCAGGCCGAGCCGCGCCTTGAAATCCGCCGCCGGCGGCGGCTGGAAGCGATCGGTATCCACGCCGCTGGGAATCACTACCATCTTCTCACGCGGGCAGCCCTCGTTGCCGTGCACAAACTCGCGCACCGCCTCCGCATTGACGGTGACGCGATCCGCCAGGGTGTTGCCGATCTTGGCGCTGATCAGCTCGAACCCCTTGCGCCAGTGACAGCCGCGCTTGCTGCACAGGACCACGGGAACCCGAGCCAGGCGCGCCCCCACCGAACCGACAAGGTTGGCGCGCAGCAGGTAGCTGTGCACGACGTCGATGCGATCGCGACGCAGCGCCTGCGCGAGCGCGGCACACCGCATCAGCAATGACGGCCCTTTGAAGCTCAACCCCGGTGTCGCGGTCACGACCGGAACGTCCAACGCGCGCACCGCATCGATGAGCGGGCCTTGCCCGGTCAGACAATACAACCGCGGCTCGAAGCGCCGGCGATCGAGCAGGCGCAACACCTGAACGAGGTGCGTCTGGCTGCCGCCCATCACCATCTCTTTGATGACATAGGCGATCCGCAGCCGCGGGTTGGGCGTATTGGTCATTGCGGATAGTGATAGCCGAGGTCGACGGGTCCCGTATCCGGGTGCCGGTCGGTGCGCGTGGTCAGGCCGGCCAATCCCGCGGTCGTGACGTCAATGACGCCGGCATCAACCGCGGGGCTGGTTGCAGCTTGCCCGGCGGCGCGTTGCATGAGGTGAAAATCACCGTGTGCCGGATCGACGATCAACGGGTCGCTCAGGATGTCGTGCAGGCCTACCGGGGTGAGAATGAAGTACGGGTCCACACTCAGGTTGTAGTCACCACTGTATTCGGAGATCGACAACTGATTCACCTGGATGCCAGCCGTGCCGTTTGCCTGGAAGATGTTGCGAAATACCTGCGCGCCCAGCGACGGTGG
>Ga0209415_10001415_pt1 | contig 46079 bp, 40 predicted proteins | sample PeaSoiSIISIP2007_FD_187696 | JGI IMG/M metagenome (GOLD analysis project Ga0209415, IMG submission 187696) | Peat soil microbial communities from Weissenstadt, Germany - SII-SIP-2007 (SPAdes) (version 2) | ecosystem: Environmental > Terrestrial > Soil > Wetlands > Peat | place: Germany... | reverse complement strand
GATTTGAACCCACGAACCCCTACGGGACCAGACCCTGAATCTGGCGCCTTTGACCAAGCTGGGCGATCCCCGCGCGGTCGGGCGGAGCGGGGTGGCGCATAAGACCGTTCCGCGAGAACGGTCAGGCCCGGGCCGACGCGGCGGCCGGCGCGCGTCCCTTCGCGCTGCCGAGAACGTCCATCGCCTCGGCCACGGTCGCCTTCTCGTGCACGATCGCACGAAGCGCCTTCAGCATCGCAACGGGGTGGTCCGACTGCCAGATGTTCCGTCCCATGTCGATCCCGTGCGCCCCCTTCGCGATCGCGCTGTGCGCGAGCTCGAGAGCGGCCCGGTCGCTGTCGAGCTTCGGCCCGCCGGCGACCACGAGGGGGACGGGGCATCCTTCGACGACCTTTTCGAACCCGTCGCAGTAGTACGTCTTCACGAGGTGTGCGCCCAGCTCCGCCGAGACGCGGCAGGCGAGAGCGAGATAGCGCGCGTCGCGCTTCTCGAGCTCCTTGCCCACGGCCGTGATGGCCATGACAGGAATGCCCGCCTCCTCACCCTCGTCCACGAGCTTCGAGAGGTTCACGAGCGACTCGTGCTCGTGGGGCGCCCCTACGAACACGGAGAGCGCGACCCCGCAGACGTTCAGTCGCGCGGCGTCCCGCATCGCCGTCGTGATCGTCTCGTGGGAGAGGTCCTCCTTGAGGACCGTGGCACCGCCGGAGACCCGGAGCATGACGGGCGTTGCGCTGGTCGACGGGACGGACGTGCGGAGGATCCCGCGGGTGAGCGCGACGGCGTCCGCGTAGGGGAGGAGCGGCGCGATGGTCGCCCGGGCGTCCTCGAGGTGGTGGGTCGGTCCCATGAAGTACCCGTGGTCGACCGCGAGCATCACCGCGTTCCCGTTCTCGCCACCCGGGAACATACGGGCCAATCGATTGCGCATTCCCCAGTCCATCCGCTTCCTCCGACCCCCGCGCGACGGGGCCGGAGCTCATAGCGGTTGGGGAATCGCGCGCGCCCCCGGATCAGTCGGGCGGGGTCCGCTCCATCCCTCGGAGGGAGACCGGCACCCGCCGGTCCTCCTTCACTCGATTCAGGACGACCCGGGTGTTCGACCGCTCGACGTGAGGATCCTGGAGCGCGTGCTTCACGAACCGGTCGAGGTCCCTGCGGTCGCGGAACCGGCCGATCAGGAGGGCGTCGTCGTCGCCCGTGACGTCGTAGATGGCGTACACCCTCGGGTCCTTCGCGAGATGCTCCTCGACCTCCCTCAAGCGGCCCTTCGAGATCCGGATCCCGATCGCGGCCCAGAGGTCCCAACCGAGCTGCTCGTCGTCGAGGATCGGGATGTACCCTCGGATGATGCCCTGCTCCTCGAGCCGCCCGATCCGAGAGCTCACCGTCGTCGGAGAGACCTTGAGGCGGCGGCCGATATCCCGGTGGCTCCGGCGCGCGTCGACGTTCAATTCCTCGAGGATCGACCGGTCGAGCGCGTCCAGAGTGGACATTCGCCGCATACAACTTCAAGGATACATCTGAAAATAAACCCTGCGCTCGTGACTTTGGGCGTTCGTCCATAATTTTCGACTGAGGCTTGATGTAGCCGGAGACAGTCGGGGCACCGGGTGCGAACGTGGCATCGCAGCGGGGAAAACAGTCGATGGACGGCGAGTCGGTGGTCGAGCGCCTGGCGACCGACAAGGTGCGCTGGGTCCAGTTGTTCTACACGGACGTCTTCGGCGGGCTAAACCAGCTCGACATCCCGCGCCACGCCCTCGAGGCCGAGATGTTCAGGACCGGGGTCCCCAAGCTCGACGGTTCATCGGTCCGGGGATTCCGCGAGATCTTCGAGTCCGACATGCTGCTCGTTCCCGATCCCCAGACGATGGCGAACATCCCGTGGAACCCGGAGGCCGGGCGCACGGTCCGGTTCATCTGCGATGTCCGGCTCGGCGCCTCGAGCGAGCCGTACGAGCACGACCCGCGGGGGGTCGCGCGGAAGGCGGAGCAGGTGCTCGCGGCGGCCGGCTACGACCGGTCGTACTGGGGACCCGAGATCGAGTTCTTCGTCTTCGACAGCGTCCAGCTCGTCCCATCCTACGCCGGGGTCCGGGACGCATGGGCGGGGGCGGGCTACCTCATCGGCCAGTCCGAGGCGCCGTGGGACCCGGCCAGCGGCCAGCCGACGATCCGGTTCAAGGAAGGGTACCACCGAACGCCCCCTACCGACTCCTTGGTCGGCCTGCGCGCGGAGATGTGCAACATTCTGGCCGACGACTTCCACATCATCATGGACGCGCACCACCACGAAGTGGCCACCGCGAGCCAGTCGGAACTGAACGTCCGGTTCGACGAGCTGGTCCCTATGGCGGACCACATCCAGGACGTCCGCTACGTGATCAAGAACGTCGCCCGCCGCCACGGGAAGGTCGCCTGCCTGATGCCGAAGCCTATCTATGGCGACAACGGGATCGGGATGCACACCAACCAGTCGCTCTGGACGAAGGGGAAGAACGCCTTTTACGACCCCGACGACGAGTACGCCGAGGTCAGCCAGGCATGCCGCTACTACATCGGCGGGCTTCTCGAGCACGCCCGCGCGCTGTGCGCGATAACGAACCCGATCACCAACTCCTACCGCCGGCTCGTCCCGGGGTACGAGGCCCCCGTGTTTATCGCCTGGAGCAAGGCGAACCGCTCGGCGAACGTGCGCATCCCGTTCTACCACCGAGGTCGAGCCGCGGCCAAGCGGATCGAGTACCGTACGCCCGACTCCGCCGCGAACATTTACCTCACCGAGGCCGCGCTCGCGATGGCGGGGCTCGACGGGATCCGCCGGAAGATCGAGCCGCCACCCCCGGTGGACGAGAACATCTACAAGCTCACCCCCGCCAAACGAAAGCAGCTCCGGATCCGCGAGCTACCCGGCTCGCTCAGCGAGTCGCTCGATTGCCTCGCCTCCGACCGCGACTTCCTCAAGCCCGCGTTCGCCGGTTCGCTGATCGACACCTACATCGAGATGAAGCGCGAGGAGCAGCTCGAACTGAACCTGCGGCCCCATCCGTACGAGTTCTACCGGTACCTCGACGTTTAGGGCGGACGGCAGCTCCCCGTCGGCCGTCACACGGGTGTCGGGCGGGGACGGACCGGTGACGGAGGCGTCCCTCTGGTCGGGGGGCCGGGTGTTCACGGGCCGGCGCTACGTGGAGTCGATCCTGGTCGAGAGCGGCCGGGTCCTCTTCGCTGGGGCGCTCGGCGGTGCGCAACGGCTCGCGCCCACGGGCGTCGAGCGGCGGGCGCTCGGAGGGCGCCTCCTAATCCCAGGGATCGTGGACGCCCACGTGCACCTCTCGGACCTGACGCGGGTCCGGGAAGGGTTCGACCTTTCCGCGACCCGGTCGCTCGCCGAGCTTCGGGACCGCCTGTCCGCATGGGCGGTCGAGCACCCGTCGGGGCCGATCGTCGGCCGGGGGTGGGACCCCGAGCGGTGGAAGGGCGGGCGCTGGCCGGAGATCCGGGACGTCGACCCGGTCGTTCCCGACCGTCCGACGATCCTCTACCACGCGAGCGGCCATGCCGCCCTGCTCAACTCCGCCGCCCTCCGAGCGAGCGGGGTTCTTCGGGCAGGGGCGGTGCGCGACCCAGCGATGATCGGCCGATCCGCGGACGGAACGCCGAACGGTATCCTCTACGAGGAGGCGCTCCGCCTCGCCGGTTCGATCGCCTCCGATCGGGGTCCCGGCGGCGAGGGCCTCGCGCGCACGTTGGGGGTGCTCGCCGCGCACGGCATCACGGCCGTCGGGGCGATGAGCGCGAGTCCCCACGAGGTCCGTGCGCTCCGCACCCTAGACGCCTCCGGTCGCCTCGCCCTCACGGTCCGGGCCTACGTCCGCCTGTCCGAGCTCTCCGTGTTCTCGGCGCCCGACCTGGTCGCGGGCTCGCGGCGGCTGTCGGTGGTCGGGGTGAAGGCGTTCCTCGACGGTGCCTTCGGGCCGCGGACCGCGGCTCTCCGAAGGCCGTACTCGGACGACCCCTCGAACTCGGGAATCCCCGTCGGGGACGATGGGGAGCTCACCCACCAGCTCGCCGAGGCCGGCCGGCGCGGACTCGTACCGGCGCTCCACGCGATCGGCGACAGCGCGGTGGAGAGGGCCGCACGGTTGCTCCGGCCATGGACGGGACGTTCCGGACCTCCGGCGCGCGTCGAGCACGCGGCGCTGACGCCGCCCGAGGCCCTCGGACCCCTGTTCGAGGCCCGTCCGGCGCTCGTCGTCCAACCAGGGTTCGTCTGGAGCGATTCCTGGCTCGCGGACCGCCTCGGGCCGGCGAGGTGCCATTGGGCCTACGCGTTCCGGACGCTGATCAATCGCGGCTTCGTCGTCGCCGGCTCGAGCGACGCACCGTACGACCCCGTCGATCCGTGGCGGGGGCTGCGGGCCGCCGTGGACCGCCGCGACCCTTCCGGCCGGTCGGCGAACCCCGACCCCGGCGAGGCGCTGTCCCCCGAGGAGGCGCTCGGACTGTACACGACGAACGCCGCGGCATCGGTCGGATTGCCGACCTACGGGCATCTCGAGGCGGGGGGAGTCGCCGACTTGGTCGTGCTCACGACCCCCGACCTCCGCCTGGCGCTCGCCTCCGGTGCCCCGCCGGTCCGCGAAACGTGGGTCGCGGGCCAGAGAGTGTACGCGGCACCGGGGCCCGTGGGTCAGCAAGCCTAAGTCCCCCGTTCCCTCGTCGGGCCGTGCCCGACCCCTCCGAACCCCCCGTGATGAGGGAGTTCTCGCCCACGATGCGGGTAGACGTCCTCGTCTCCGACTGGAGGGCAACGCTCCCGGTCGAATCCTCCCAGGAGGAACGCGAGCGCGAACTCTACGGCAAGGCGTGGGAGGCGTACCAGGAGGGCGACTACGGGTTCGGCCTGTGGTGCTGGCACGAGGTCGACCGCCTCACGAACAGCCTCAAGGGCAGCATCCGGGAAGTGACGCGGATCGTCGGACCGGGCCGGTACTTCGGGTTCTCCCATAGGCGCGTGGTGGCGGTTGCGGTCCCGATCGAGCGGATCTACCGGCCGCGCAAGGGGGACATGAGCACTCCCCGGACCGACGCGTTCGTCCTCCCCCACTACCAGGTCCTGTGCGTCTACCTTGCCCAGGCGGGCGCCGGGGATCCGAAGGCGAAGGCGCTGCTCGAGATCGCGCTGGGCGAGCTCGAGGACCGCCGACGGGCCGACCCTTTCCTGCCCCATTTCGAGACGTTCCGGCAGCTGGTCGATCGCACGAGCGCCGCCAGCGCCGCTAGCGCCGCCCCGACCACGGCCCCGGTGAGCGCCCCGCGCGCGCCGGAGACGCCCGCCCGGGGCCGGAAGAACCGGGCGCGTTGAGGCGCTGGACCCGTCCGGTCCGAAGCCGCCTTTAGCGCACTCCGCTCGCTCCGGCCGAGGCTGCGATGCGAGCGGTCGTCCTCGGAGGCGGGGGGCTCACGGGCCGGTGCGCGGTCCGGGACCTCGCGCGCGGGGGCGTCTTCGATTCCGTGGTCGTGGCCGACCTCGACCCCAACCTGGCCGCCGAGGCCGCGCGGGCCGCGGGGGCGGGAGCATCGGCCGTCCCGATCGACGTACGCGACCACGCGGCGCTCGTACGGCTGCTCGACGGCGCGTCGGTCGTGGTGAACGCCGTGCAGTACACGTTCAACCTCGAGGTGATGGAGGCGGCCCGTGAGGCGCGGGTGACCTACCTCGATTTCGGCGGGCTCTTCCACATGACACGGCGCCAGCTCGCGCTGGACGCGGCGTTCCGAAAGGCCGGGCTTCTCGCCATCCCCGGCCTGGGGCAGGTGCCCGGAATCTCGAACGTTCTCGCGATGGAGGCGTCGGCGGACCTAGACCGGGTCGATTCCCTAGTCTTCCGGGACGGGTGGCGGGACCTCACCGTGGGGGGGCCCGAGATCTCGTTCTCATGGTCCCCCAGCACGTTCCTCGACGAGATGGTCCTGCCCGCGGTCGTGTTCGAGGACGGGGAGTACCACGACCACCCGCCGATGAGCGCGCCGGAGGAGTTCGATTTCGGCCCGCCTATCGGCCGGACCAGGATCTACCGCACGCTCCACTCGGAACCGGCGACCCTGCCGGAGAGCCTGAAGACGAAGGGACTGCGGCACTGCGAATGGAAGGAGGGCGGGACGGGGATCGATGTCCTCCGTACCATGGCCCTCCTCGGGATGGCGTCAGACAAGCCGCTCGAGGTACGGGGGACGAGCGTGGTTCCGCGGGAGTTCACGCTCGCGCTCCTCCGACGAGGGCACCTCCTCGGCGTCCCGGCCGGCGTGGTCGTCAACGACTGGGAGAGCTTGAACATCGAGGTCAGGGGGACCTCGCACGGTCGGCCCGTCGTCCGGCACGCCGTCGCCTGGTTCCCGCCGCGGCCGGATTGGCACCTCTCCGCGACGGAGTACGCCGTCGGGGTCGCAGGCGCCATCGGGGCCGAGCTGATCGCATCGGGAGAGATCCGCGGCGAGGGAGTGATCCCGCCCGAGCGGTGCGTCCCTCCCGGACCGTTCCGGGCAGCGCTCGAACGCCGCGGCATACGGACCGCGATCGTCCCCCCCGACGCCCCCCTGCCTCCCCCCCAATGACCGGCTCGGCGCCCCCAAATCGCGGATTCGTGCGATAAATGTGGCCTCCAGATGGCCCCAATCTATGGATTCAGTGTTGTAACCTATCGGAAGGACACTGTTAGAAACTGTTTCATGACATCTACCTTTTATTCCCGTCCCCGGGCATCTATATATACGCACCCGGGGCTCATCGAGACCGCGTAGATGCGTTTCCTATGGCGGAGTCGGAACCCGCCCCGATCGTGCTGTTACCGGACCGTCCGGCTCTCGGGCCGGGGCCCGGTCCGGCCCTCCGGCCCCTGAACGCGGAAGGCACCGCGGTCCCCCCTCCGACCCCTCCCGCGGGCTCCCCCGCCGAAGAAGCTCCCCGCGAGACGAAGAAGGAGGCCACGCCCGAGCCGGCCCCGGTCCCCGAAGCCGAGGTCGTCCCGCTCCCGATACCCATCGCCCGGCTCGTCCCGAAGCTGAAGAAGAGCCAGAAGCTCTTCGAGGAGGGCAAGAAGCGCATCCCCAACTCCTCAAGCTCGCTGATCCGGGTCGCGTCGTACGACCCGTGTCCCCCGTTCATCAACCGAGGCAAGGGCGCCCGGATCTGGGACGAGGACGGGAACGAGTACCTCGACTTCAACCTCGCCTACGGGGTCCTGATCAACGGCCACGCGCCCGAGGCCCAGGTGAAGGCGATCCAGGAGGCGGTCGAGCTGGGGCTCCATTTCGCCTCTCCGACGGTCCTCGAGATCGAGGTCGCGAAGCTGTTCCAGAAGCTCGTGCCCAGCGCCGAGCGGGTCGCGTTCTGCTCGAATGGCTCCGACGCGACCATGAACGCCATCCGGATCGCGCGGGCGGTCACGGGAAAGGACGCCATCCTGAAGTTCGAGGGCCACTACCACGGCCAGCACGACCTGGCGCTGATCAGCGCCGAGGCGCCTCCCGTGGTCTCCGGGCTCGACGAGTACCCGCGGCCGATGCCGAACTCGGCCGGGATCCCTCCCGGGGTCATGGACTACGTGATCGTCGCTCCGTACAACTCCATCGTGGCGTTCGAGCGGATGGTCCGCCGCTACCGCGACCGGCTGGCCGCGGTGATCCTCGAGCCGATCATGGCGAACGCGGGCGTCATCCCTCCCGCCCCGGACTTCTTGAAGCGCCTGGTAGAGATCGCCCACGAGAATGACATGCTGGTGATCTTCGACGAGGTCTTCACCGGGTTCCGGGTCGCGCCGGGGGGGGCGCAGCAGCTCTACTCGGTGGAGCCCGACATCTCGTGCTGGGCGAAGGCCCTGGGCGGTGGGGTCCCGATCTCCGCGGTCTCGGGAAAGGCGGAGTACATGGACATGATCGCCCCCGGGCGGATCTCGTTCGGAGGGACGTACTTCGCGAACAACATCTCGCTCGCGGGGGCGCTCGCGAACCTGAAGACCTTGCACAAGGGGGGCGAGGAGCTCTACGCGCGGTTCGGGCGGCTCACCCAGAAGCTCGAGAAGGGGCTCGAGGAAGCCGGCCGGGACGCGAAGATCAACATCCTGATCCAGTCCGTGAACGGGATGCTGCAGTTCTTCTTCACGCGACGGAAGAAGATCGTGAACTATCGCGAGTCGCTCCAGATCGACTGGAACCTCTACCTCCGCCACCACCAGCTCCTGCTCGACCACGGGATCTACACCCACCCCGACAACTACGAGCGGCTCACCTTCTCGAGCGCGCACACCGAGAAGGACGTCGAGCAGTTCGTCCAGACCGCCACCGAGACGTTCAAGGAACTGAAGACCCTGCCCCGTGACTACCTCCCGTAGGTCGGCCCGGCCCGCGCGGGGGGCGCGAATGGCGATTTTATACCGGGTCATCGTGGGGTAACCGGGAGTCGCGAGGGGCGATCGCCTCGCCTTTCGCCAATACCGTCGGGGATGGGACGGAGTCCGAGCGATCTCGCGGTCTTCGTCGGCAAGCGCCTCCTCCAGCTGATCCCCGTCCTCCTCGGGATCACGATCCTCACCTTTGCCATCACCCATCTCTCGACCGCGAACTGGTGCGCAGCGTCGTTCCCGCACGCCGACAAGGCCACGCTCGCCGATTGCCAGGCCCAGTTCCAGAAACCGGTCCTGGTCCAGTACTGGACGTATCTCGTCAACCTCCTCCACGGCAACTGGGGTACCTCCTCCACGGGCGTGCCGGTCTACCCGCAGATCGCCGACGGGCTCCCCGCGACCGTCGAGCTCGTCCTCGCCTCCCTGTTCCTGATGATCGTGATCGGGATCCCGCTCGGGGTGGTCGCAGCGCAGTCCGCGGGCCGCTGGGCCGACCACCTCGTGCGGATCTTCTACCTCACGGGATGGGCCACTCCGACGTATCTCGGGACGGTGATCGCCGCCATCCTCCTCGCGCCCTACTTAGGGCTCCCATCCCACGGACAGTACACGACCCAGCCACCCCCGTTCCACGAGTGGACGCACATGTCCGTGATCGACCCGCTGCTGGCGGGCAATCTCGCCTGGGAGGGCGACGCGATCGAGCACCTGATCCTGCCGGCGTCCGTCCTCGCGTTCGTGAACATGGGAATCGCGACGCGGATGACGCGTAGCTCGATGCTCGAGGTGATCCCGCTCGACTACGTGAAGAGCGCCCGGATGAAGGGGCTCTCCGAGTTCTGGGTGATGTACAAGCACGCGCTGAGGAACGCGCTGATCACCACCACGACCGTCCTCGGGGTGACCGCGGGCGGTCTCCTCGCCGGGACCGTCGTCGTCGAGGAGGTGTTCGGCTGGGGAGGGATGGGGCAGTACGCCTACACCTCCATCGGCGGCGGCGGAAGTCCGGCGAACTTCGACGGAGCGCTCGCGGTCGTGGCCATCTTCGCCGCCGGCGTGGTCATCGCGAACCTGATCGCCGACGTGCTCTACGGGCTCCTCGACCCGCGCGTGGATTGGAGGTAGGGCGGTGTCGGCTCCTTCCTCTACCGGACCTTCGGCCGGCGCGTTGGCCGTCCGTCAGGTCCGACGCGCGGGCCGGGCCGTTCACACGCTCACGCGCGTGCTCCGCGCGAACCCGCTGACGCTGGTCGGGTTCGTCCTCGTCGTCGTGATCGCCGTCACCGCGGTCTTGGTGCTGGTGGCCCCCCACCTCCTGACGCCGTACGCGCCCGACCAGGGCACGACCGACTACACCCAGGGGCCGTCGTGGAACCACCCGCTCGGGACGGACGGGAACGGGATCGACATCTACGCAGAGGCCCTGTACGCCCTGCCCCTCGACCTCGCGCTCGCGTTCGCTATCGCCGGGGTGGCGATGCTGGGGGGAGGCGCGCTCGGTCTGGTCGCCGGCTACTGGGACCGCCCCGGCACGCTCGGGGGCGCGCTCTCCGTGGTCGTGATGCGGGTCACCGACATCTTCCTCGCGTTCCCCAGCCTGATCCTGGCGCTCGCGATCGCGGTGTCGCTCGGACGCGGCGTGGTCCAGCTCGTGGTCGCGATCCTGGTCACTTGGTGGCCGTACTACGTACGGCTGGTCCGGGGCGAGACCCTCGCGGTGAAGCACCTGCCGTACGTCACGGCCGCGAAGGCGGCCGGGGTGACCGACCGCCGGATCGTCCTCCGGCACATCCTCCGCAACGTCCTCGAGCCGGTGGTAGTCTACTTCTCCCTCGACATCGGGACCGTCCTCGTGACGCTCTCGACCATCGGGTTCGTCGGCCTCGGGCTGAACTACCCGACCACGGCGGAATGGGGGAGCATGATCTCCTACTACCAGGTCGCCGGATTCATCACGGCCTATCCGTGGACGGTCCTCGGGCCGGGGGCGGCGATCTTCGTGACGGTGCTCGCGTTCAGCCTGCTGGGTGACGGGCTGAGGGACGTCCTCGACCCCCGCAGCCGGCGGGTCCTCGCCGGCTCCGGCGGGCCGGACTCCACCTCTCCCGCCTCCGTCGACCCCACGCCCTCGCCGTCCGCCGGCCCGCTGCCCGGGGAGGGTCTCCCGGCCGCGGCTCCGGGAGGGATGACGTGACCGGTCCGGTCCTCTCCATCCGCGACCTGACGATCGATTATGTGATCGGAGCGGGCCGCTTCCGGGCGGTCTCGGGGGTATCGTTCGACGTCGCCCCGGGGCGCGTGATGGGGATCGTTGGGGAGACCGGGTGCGGGAAGAGCACTCTTGCGCAGGCGATTCCCCGCCTCCTGCCGGAACCGCCGGCGACCATCGGTGGCGGGTCCATCGAGTTCAACGGGGTCGACCTCGTGAAGGTCCCTCAGTGGAAGATGCCCCGGATCCGCGGGACCGGCATCAGCATGATCTTCCAGGAGCCGCTCAACTCGCTGAACCCGGCGTTCCGGATCTACGACCAGCTCGCGGAGGCGGTCCGCATACGCCAGGCCCGGGACGCGGGGCACACAGTACTCGACCGCCGGGAGGCCCCGCCGTTCGACTACACGCGCCGGCCGAAACCCGAGGTCGGGGATGCGCTCGTTCGGCCGCTGGTGCCGGGGGGCGCCACGGCGAAGGCGGCGCGCCGCTCGCTCTCCGGCCGCCGCGAGCTGCGCGAGGACGTCCTCGAGTACCTTCGCCTCGTGCGGATCAACGACCCGGAGACGATCCTCGACCTCTACCCGCACGAGCTCTCGGGCGGGATGCGCCAGCGCGTGATGATCGCGATGGCCCTCTCCGAGCGGCCGGCGCTCCTGATCGCCGACGAGCCGACCAGCGCGCTGGACGTGACGATCCAGGCCCAGGTCCTGACGCTGATGAAGGACCTCATCGAGGAAGTCGACACGTCGATCCTGTTCATCAGCCACGACCTCGGCGTCATCGCGGAGACGGCGGACGAGCTGGGCGTGATGTACGCGGGGAAGCTGGTGGAGCTCGGCCCCGTCGACGAGATCTTCGGATCGCCGCGGCACCCGTACACGAAGGCCCTCCTCCGCGCAGCGCCGACCCGCTACAAGTCCGACGGCCCCCTCCTCTCGATCCCGGGGTCCGTGCCGAACCTCGCGAAGCCTCCGGCGGGCTGCCGATTCCATCCCCGCTGCCCGATCGCGAAGGACGTCTGCCGTGCCGAGCCGGCACCCCCGCTCGACCTGGTCGCAGGGACGGCGTCGCACCGCAGCGCCTGCCACTTCGCGGCGGAGGTGCCGCAGCTCGTATGACGGACGGTCCCCTGGTCGAGACGGTCGGTCTCGAGAAGCAGTTCCCCCTCACCCGCACCGCGAGCGAGTACTTCGGTGGCAAGGCCGCCCGGGGGATCCACGCGGTCGACGGCGTCTCCCTCACGATCCTCCCGGGAGAGACCCTCGGGCTCATCGGCGAATCGGGGTCGGGAAAGACGACCCTCGGGTGGCTGGTCGCCCGGCTGCACGACGCGACCGGGGGAGCGTACCGATTCGGGGACGAGGAGATCCTCACGGATCGCCAGCGCAGGGAAGTTCGGCGAGATCGTGCCCAGGCGATCCGGGAGAACCGCGTCATCCTCCGTGAGAATCGCAAGCGTCTTCGGCACAACCGCCGGCTCGAGAGCGAGCAGCGGCACCCCTCGGCCCCCGCGCCGAGCCCGGGGGCCGGATCGAAGGCCGAGCCTCGTGTCCCCATCGAGATGGTGCCGTTGAAGCCGGTGCCTCCCGCACCGCCCAGGGGCAGGGTCGCCGCGCAGCGCCTGAGACGCTGGCGCCGGAACGTGCAGATCGTCTTCCAGGACCCGGTCGGGTCGCTCGACCCCCGCCTCAAGGTCTGGCAGATCGTCTCCGAGCCGCTCCGCGCCCAGGGAGAGAACGACCGCAAGAAGCTCCGCGAGCGGGTTCGGGCCCTCCTGCCGACGGTCGGGCTGCCCCCGGACTGCCTGGACCAGTACCCCCACGAGTTCTCGGGGGGCGGCCGGCAGCGCATCTCGCTCGCGCGGGCGTTCAGCGTCGACCCGAAGCTCGTGATCCTCGACGAGCCGACCAGCGCGCTGGACGTCGCCGTCCAGGCCCAGATCCTGAACCGTCTGGTCGAGTTCCAGAAGGAGCGCTCGGTCGCCTACCTCCTGATCACCCACAACGTCGCGGCCGTCCGGTACGTCGCCGACCGGGTCGCGGTGATGTACCTCGGCCGGATCGTCGAGCTCGGGACGGTCCGCGGCGTCCTCGAGCGCCCGGTCCACCCGTACACGAAAGCGCTCCTCGCCGCCGTGCCGGTCGCGGACGCGCGCCGCCGGCGCGCCCGGTTCCGGATCGGCGGGGACGTCCCGTCGCTCATCGACCTGCCTCCCGGGTGCCGCTTCGCTCCCCGGTGCCCGTTCGTGGTCGACCGGTGCCGGACCGAGTACCCGGCGCTACGCGAGATCCCGGGCGCGCCGGGCCAACGGATCGCCTGCCACAGAGCGGAGGAAGTCCGGGACGTCGCCCCGGAGACGCTCCTTACCGTGGACAAGCCGGCGCCGGCCGCGACCCCCGCGCCCTAGCCCGCCCACTGCGAGTTGAACAGGAACGCGAACGGCTCGGCGCTGGCCATCGGGTTCGTGACCACCCCGTGGAGGTGGGCCGAGTAGACGGAGAAGGAGGCGGGAACGACGAGCCAGATGTCCGTGTAGTTGTCGAACATCAGCTGCGTCATCGTGCTGTAGTACGCCGTGAGGTTGGTCGCATTCTGGCTGCTGGCGGCGGCGTAGGCGTCCGCGGTCACGGTCGTGTTGTTGTAGCCCGACATACACGCGTTCGCGCTGCCCGTGTTCACGGCGTCGTTCTGGGTCCAGTCGTCCGGCGAGATGTAGTCGGACGTGTAGAACTCCTGGCCCATGTAGAACGGCCCGCCGTTGGTCGAGGTCGCGGTCGTGCAGACCCCGTTGCCGTTCAGCGCCTGCTCCTCGTACAGCTCGCTGAGCGAGATCGGGACCGGGTCGATGTTGAGCCCGATCTGCTGGAGGTCGCCCTTGAGGAACTGGGCGGTCTCGGCCCAGTCGATCCCCGTGTCGAGGTAGGCGTACTTGATGGAGAGCCCGGCGCAGGCGTTGCCGGCGCACGGCGAGTTCGCGATCTCCGCCCGAGCGAGCGTCAGGTTGTAGGCGTAGGGGTCCAGGTTCGAGGGATTGTAGTACGGGTACGACGGGGGCACCGGCCCGACCCACTGCGTGGCGTAGCCGCCGAACGCCTGCTGGATGATCTGGCCGTAGTTGATCGCGTGCGCAATCGCGGCCCTCACGGAGAGGTTGTCGAACGGGAAGACGCTCTGGTTGAGGTAGATCCACCACGAGCCGCTGGTCGACCCGTAGATCGTCGGGAGCTCCTTGACGACGAGGCAGCTCTTCCCCTGGAGCGCGTGGATGGTCGCCGGCCCGATGTAGGCGAACGAGGCGCTGGCCACGTCCCCGATCTCGAGGTCGTTGGTCGTGATGTCGACCGAGTCCTGGAAGACGACGTCGACGGTCGTGTTCGCGGGCTGGAGGAGCGTGTTCCACGGCTCGGTGGTCCACGCGGCGTGCCCCCAGTAGTTGGGATTCGGGGAGAGGGTGTAGCCGCCCCCCGGGAGCCCGTTGTAGTACGTGAGGAGGTACTGGCCGGTGCCGACCATGTCGTCCGAAAGGTACGTGTTCGGCTGGCCCCCGAGCGAGGTCGACCAGAAAACCCCCCCGTTCGCCTGGACGACCGCCGGGTCGACCGCATACGAGGTCGGGGCCGAGATCGAGGCAAGCAGGTAGGCGTAGGGGGAGTATCCGAGGTAGCCGTACCCTACGTTGAGCTCGATCTCCAGCGGGTTGATCACCTGGAACGACTGGTTCGCCGTCTCCATCAGGGCGATCTCCGTGGCGTTCGGTGCGAAGAAGTTCCAGGTGTTGAGGTCGTTGTCCAGGGTGACGTTCGCCGTCTGGACCGCCGAGAGGTTGGACGAGTAGTTGAGCGGGTTCGAGGCGTTGAAGTTCGTCGAGAAGAAGTTCTCCTCGAGGATGAACTGCGGCCCGCCCGTGAGGAGCAGGCTGCGGTAGAGGCTGAACCACTGGACGTAGGCGTTGTACGGGTCGCCGTTCGAGAAGTGGACCCCGCTCCGCAGGGTGAAGTTCCAGTCCAGCCCGTTCGGGGACTCGGTCCAGTTCTTCGCCAGCACGCCGGTGAAATTGGTCGCGCTCGACCCGTTGTAGTTGACGAGCCCCTGGTAGACCTGCTGGACCGCCGCCCAGCCGGGGGTCGAGAACGTCTCACCGGGGTCGAGCGAGTCCGGGATCTCCGACTGGTCGACCACCATCGGGTTCGTCTGGTGGAGGCAGCTCGAACCAAGCGCCCGCAGGGAGACCCCCGCTCCGATCAGGACCACGACGATCCCGAGAACGACCGCGTTCCGCCACTTCGGGTCCATCGCGCGTATCCGAGAGGCCGAATCCCCCCACGCCGTCCCTCCTTGATATAGTGCCGCTCGGGGCCATCGCCCCCGCGGGAAGGCCCGGCCCCGGCGGCCCGGCAACCATCTTTACCCGCCCGACCTCTTGACGGTCGCGGAGGGACGATGGACCGGCCGATGCTGATCGGGGGCGAGTGGGTCCCGGCGTCGAACGAAGCGACGATGCCCGTGGTGAGCCCGTACGACGGTGCGCCGCTCGGTACCGTTCCGCGGGGTTCCCGCTCGGACGCGCGGGCCGCAATCGATGCCGCGCGAGAGGCGTTCGACAAGGGGCCGTGGCCTCGCCTCCCCCCGCGGGCCCGCGCCGAAGTGTTCCTGAAGGTCTCCCAGCTTCTGACCCAGCGACTCTCCGAGCTCGCGGAGCTCGAGAGCCGGAACCAGGGAAAGACGATCAAGCAGGCGGCGGACGCCGACCTGCCGTTCTGCGCCGACAACCTCGCGTTCTATGCCGGCGCGGGGCGGATGCTCGAGGGCCGTAGCGCCGGCGAGTTCACGGGAGAGGGGACGACGATATTCCGGCGCGAGCCGGTCGGCGTCGTGGCGTCGATCACGCCGTGGAACTACCCGATCATGATGGCCGTCTGGAAGGTCGCTCCCGCGCTCGTCGTCGGGAACACTGTCGTGCTCAAACCGGCGAGCTGGACCCCGCTCACAAGTCTCGAGCTCGGCCGAGCTTTCCAGGACGCAGGGCTCCCCGCCGGGGCGCTGAACGTGGTGACTGGGCCCGGGGCCGAGGTCGGCGACGAGCTGACCCGCAACCCGGCGGTCGATATGGTCTCGCTGACCGGGGACACCGCGACGGGCCGCAAGATCATGGAAGCCGCGAGCCAGACCGTGAAGCGGGTCCAGCTGGAGCTCGGCGGGAAGGCTCCGTTCGTCGTCTTCCCCGACGCCGACATCGGGGCCGCCGTCGAGGGCGCGATTGTCGGCGGGTTCGTGAACGGGGGTCAGGATTGTACGGCGGCCACCCGCCTGATCGTGCACACCAAGGTGAGGGTCCGGTTCGTGGAGAGGCTGCTGAAGAGGATCCGGACCATCCGGGTCGGGGATCCCCTCTCCCGGAAGACCGACCTCGGCCCGCTCGTGAGCCGAGTCCACCAGAAGAAGGTCCTCGGGTTCGTGGCCAAGGGGAAGAGCGAGGGCGCCAGACTCCGCATCGGGGGCACGGACGGGGGCCGGGAGCATCGCGCGGGCGCCTTCGTCCTTCCCACGGTGTTCGACTCAGTCGCCCCGAACATGGCGATCGCCCAACGGGAGATCTTCGGGCCGGTCCTCTGCGTCCTCGAGTTCTCCACGTTCGACGAGGCGATGGAGATCGCCAACGGGGTCGCCTACGGCCTCGCGGGAAGCGTCTGGACGAGGGACGTGCGGACCGCGATCCGCGCGGCCCACGCCCTCCGGTTCGGGGACGTATGGGTCAACGACCACCTGCCGCTCGGCTCGGAGACCCCGCACGGTGGAGTAAAACAGTCCGGGTTCGGAAAGGACCTCGGCGCGGACTCGCTGAACGACTACACCGTCGTGAAGAACATCTACGTCGATCTCACCGGTCAGGCCCGGAAGAGCTGGCACTACACCGTCTACGGGGACCCAGCCTAGGGACACCGGTGATCGAAGGGATACCGCCGGGCGGCCGGGGCGCCCTGTTCATCGGCGGGACCTGGAGGCCGCCCTCCGGCGGTCGGTACAGCCCTGTCGTAGACCCGTCGACAGGCCTCGCGCTGGGCGAAGCTCCCGTGGCGACCGTCGAGGATTCCCGGGCCGCGGTGGACAGCGCGGCGGAGAACGAAGAGCGCTGGGCACGCGTGCCGGGGCACGAGCGGGCCCGCATCCTCCGGAGTGGTGCGGACCGCCTCGCGGCCGACCGTGAGACGATGGCTCGGCTGATCGCCTCGGAGGTCGGAAAGCCGATCACCGATGCGCGGGTAGAGGTCGACCGCGCCGTCGGGGTCTACCGGCTCGCGGCCGAGGAGATCCGCCAGCTCGGAGGCGAGAGCTTTCCGGCGGACGCCTACGAGCGGCCCGCCGGCAACGAGCACCGGTTCCTCTTCACGGTCCGGGACCCGATCGGCGTCGTCGTCGCGATCGGGCCGTTCAACTTTCCGTTGAACCTACTCTCCCACAAGGTCGCGCCGGCCCTCGCGGCCGGCAATCCGGTCGTCGTCAAGCCGACCAGCGCCGCCCCGTTCACAGCCCTGCGGCTGGCCGAGCACCTTTCGGCGGCAGGGATCCCGCCGGGCGTGCTCAATGTCATAGTCGGCCCGGGGGATTCCGTCGGGGACGCCCTCGTCGAGCACCCGGCGACCCGTCTCGTCTCGTTCACCGGGTCGACGTCGGTCGGGAAGCGGATCGCCGAGCGCGCGGGCCGGCACGCCAAGAGGGTGATCCTCGAGATGGGGGGTCTCGACCCCTTGGTTGTCCTCGAGGATGCGCCGCTCGACGTTGTCGTGGCCGCGACGGTGCGGGGAACGTTCGGCTACTCCGGACAGGTCTGCACCGCCTCGAAGCGTCTCTTGGTCCACGAATCGATCGCCGATGCGTTCGGCCGGGCCCTGGCGGAGCGCGCGCGCTCCCTGAGGGTCGGCCCGGCGCTCGACGAAGCGACCGAGGTCGGACCCGTGATCGACGGTGCCTCCGTCGCGCGGCTGGAACGGCTGGTCGAGGAGGCCCGGGGACGCTCGGCGTCCGTGCTCGCGGGTGGGGGCCGGGTGTCGATAGGCGGCGGCAGCTTCTACGCCCCGACGGTGCTCGACCACGTTCCGGAGAACGCTCTCGTCGTTCGTGAGGAGCCGTTCGGCCCGATCGCCCCGATCCTGCGGTTCTCCGCCGTCGACGACGCGGTCCGCATCGCGAACGCAACCCCCTACGGTCTCCAGGCGGCCGTCTACACCAAGGACCTCTCCCGCGGCCTTGCGCTCGCGAAGCGCATCCGAGCCGGCGGAGTGCACCTCAACGACCCGACCAACCTGCGCTGGGACGCGCTGCCGTTCGGCGGGGTTCGGGAGAGCGGACTCGGACGGGAGGGACTGCGCTACGCCATGCAGGAGATGACCGAGGTCAAGCTGATCTCGATCAACTACGCGGGATCATAACGAGCCCGCCGGCCGTCAGTCCGTGAGCGTGGGGTTGGGAACGGACGGAATCCGGGGAGGGGGCACCGCATGCTCCGGGGGGAGGAGGAGCTCGCGGGGGGTCGCGGGAGGGTGTGGTCCCACTGACCGAGCCATCTCGGGGCCCGAATCCAGGCTCTCAATCGACTCTTCGAACGCCGCCAGGCCGCGCTCGAGGAGCTCGTCCTCGATCACGAGCGGGGCCATGAACCGAAGGACCTGGTCCCAGCTTCCGGAGGTGTGCATGAGGACGCCCCGGGCGAGCAACGCCGAACGCATCGCCTTCGCCCGCTCGCCCCACGGCCGGCGACTGGCGCGGTCGTGGACGAACTCGGTGCCGATCATGAACCCCTTGCCGCGGACGTCGCCGATCGTGGGGTGGCGTTCCGAGATTGCTTGCAATCGCGCCACGATGCGGGGCCCGCGGTGGCGGGTCCGCTCGAGCAGGTCGCCCTCCTGGAGGACCCGGAGCGTCTCCGCTCCCACCGCGAGCGCGAGCGCGTTCCCCCGGTACGTTCCGAGGTGGAAGCCGCGCGGAAGTTCCTTCACGAGGTCGGACCGGTAGGCGACCAGGGACAGCGGTAGCCCTCCGCCGATCGTCTTCGCGATGCAGAGGATGTCGGGCGTTACGCTCGAGTGCTCGACCGCCCACATCCGGCCGGTCCGGCCGAGCCCGGTCTGGACCTCGTCGGCGATGAGGAGGATCCCATGGCGGTCGCAGAACTCGCGCAGGGACGGAAGGAAATCGTCGGGAGGGACGACGTAGCCTCCCTCGCCGAGGATCGGTTCGACCAGGACCGAGGAGATCGAGTCGACACCCGAATGCGGGTCGTTCACGAGGTGCTCGAGGTAGGCGATCGTGCCCGCGGCCCCCTGGTCGGCCCCGAGGACGGGGCGATACGGGTCGGGGTACGGGACCCGGACCACCGTGCCTCCGTGGAACGAGCTTGTGGTGTGGTACCGCCGGCCGCTCGTGAGGTTGACCACGCCCCCGTGGACCCCGTGGTAGGCGCCCGAGAACGCTACGGTACCGTTCCTGCGCTGGGCGAAGTCCGCGAGGCTGACGGCAGTCTCGACCGCGTCCCCGCCGGTGACGGTGAAGAGGATCTTGGCATGATGCTTGAGATTGCCCGGCAGGGCATTGTCGAGCTCCTGAAGGAATCGGACCCGCGCCTCAGTCGGAAGCTCGAGGGCGTGCCACATCTGGCCCGCCTGAGCCGCCAGGGCGGCCATGAGCCGAGGGTGACAGTGCCCCAGGTTGAGAACCGAGATCCCTCCCACCCAATCGATGAACCGGTTGCCGTCAACGTCCTCGATCGTCGCACCTTTCGCGATCTTCGGGGCGATAGGAAAGTAGTGAGGGTAGGCGACCGCGTCCGTCTCGAGACGGGCTTGTTCCCCGAGCAGCTCCCGCGATCGCGGCCCCGGCGGCGGGACCACGATGCGCGGCGCGTCGGGAAAGCTAAGCCAGTCGGAGGTACGCGTCATCGCCACCGTTACCGGAACCGGCGAGGGCCCATATCAACCTGCCCGGGGACCGCCGATGCGTGACGCGATTCCCTGATAGGGTCGACCGGACAACCACGACTCCGCGCGGGCGCGGAGGAGGGTCCGAGGGTCAGCTCTTCTGGAGCCAGCCGGCCAGCGGCAACAGGCTGCGATAGAGTGAGATGCCCGGTTCCGTGAGCGCATACGCCCTGACGGGTCCTTTCGACCCTTCTACCTGGACTCGATGAATCAGTCGAGCTCGCTCGAGCGAGCGCAAGGTAGAGGTCAACGTCGCCGGGCTGACCCCCGAGAGGCACTTTTGAATCGGCCCGAAACGGACCGTTCCGTACTTCCCAGGGAGCGAGACGACGCAGACGGCCCGCTTCTTCCCCACCACGTCGATCAACCCAATCGGGGGGCACGGACACTCGAGGTCGTCTTCACGGCTGCCCTCGTCGTGGGCCTGCTCGTCCTGGCCGACCTCGGAGAAGGCCTCCGCCAGTGGCGGATCCTCCTTCCTCCCTGGTCGTGGGACTCTCGACGTACCTGATCGGGCCGTGGACGGGAAGTTCGCTCAACCCTGCGCGGACGCTCGCGCCGGCGATCCTCTCGGGGACGTACACCGATCTTTGGGTCTACCTGACCGCCGTCCCGCTCGGCGCCCTTGTCGCGGCCGCGGCATGGAGACCCAAGGCCGTGGACCGGCTGGACGGCGGGCCAGGTCGCCTCGAAACGTCGAGCTAGAGCATCGGTCCCGCCAAGCCGCGGAATCGCCTGAGGGCATGGGAATCTCGTCCGTGGGAAACCCGGAACGTGGTTATTCCCGCGTAGTCCGAGGGATTAAGCGCGCAAGAGAGTTCGTGGCTACGTGGGAGAGCCTCCCCTCCGCACCGGACGAGTCGACTCGCACATCCACCTGAGCCGATGGTGGCCGCGCATCGCGGAGACGGCCTATCGGCCAGGCCTCGATTACTCGGTCGCCGGGCTCCTGCAAGAGATGGACCGGGACGGGATCGAGTTCGCGCTGGCCATCCAGATCTTCCAGGCGCCGTCGTGCAAGGACGCGCTCACAGAGGGCCGAGGTTCGTTCATCGCGAGCGGAGGGCGCCTCCTCCCGGTGGCCACTCTCGACCCTACGCGAGGCGGACCGGCGATGACCGAGGACCTCGAGGCGATCGACTCCGAACCCGAGATCGCGGCCATCAAGCTCTTCCCGGGATACCTCTCGTTCTACCCTACCGACCCCCGGCTCGACCCGATCTATGAGTACGCTCGGGAGCGGGGACTGCCGGTCCTGTTCCACCAGGGCGACACGCTCGAGGGGCGCGGGTTGCTCAAGTTCGCGAGGCCGGTGGAGGTCGACGAGGTCGCGGGCCGCTTCCGGGATGTCCGGTTCGTGCTCTGCCACCTCGGAAACCCCTGGATCGATGAGGCTGCTGAGGTCGTGTACAAGAACCCGAACGTCTACGCGGACACTTCCGGCCTCCTAGGCCCTCCGTCAGCGCCCTACTTTGCCCGCTCGCTCGAGCTGTGCCGCGAGCGGCTGATGAACGTCATCCTCACGGTCGGCTCGCCGGAACGTATCCTCTACGGGTCCGACTGGCCCCTAGAGGAGCTCCGTACCGCAGTGGACCTCATCGATCGGCTCGACCTGCCCGACAAGGACAAGGCCGCCATCCTAGGGGGCAACGCTCGCCATCTCTTTGGGCTCCCCGAACGGCGGGGCTCGGTCGCCGTCCCGCCATAAGTCTCCAATCGGTCGTCGCCCACGCCGGAGCCTCCGCGGCGTTTTGTAGCGACCCCGGTTCGGGTCGCTCGCGACAGTGCCCCCTTGGTCGGGGGTCGCGGGAGACTTGCGATGGATCTTCGAATCGAATCGGCATACGCGGAGTACCGGCGTCGAACGCCGCGCTCCGCGGAGCTGTTCGCGCGGGCTCGGACGTGGACCCCCGTCGGGGTCCACTCCAACTACCGGTTCCTGGACCCGTATCCGTTCTACGTGAAGCGCGCCCACGGGGTCACGCTTCAGGACGCGGACGGGAATGACTACCTCGACTTCAACATGGCCTACGGCTGCCTTCAGAGCGGGCACGCGCATCCCAAACTCGTGGAGGCTCTCAGCCGCCAGCTCGGACAGGGGAGCGTCTACGGCTACGAGTGGGAGCGAACGCCGGAGGCGGCCGAGCGGGTCTGTCGACGGTTTGGCATGGCGCAGGTCCGGTTCAGCACCACGGGCCTCGAGGCGACGCACCACGCGATGCGATTCGCCCGGGCCTACACGAAGAAGCGGTACGTGCTCAAGTTCGAGGGTTCGTACCACGGCTCTCACGACACGCTACTGGTCGGGGTGAAACCGCGGCTCGAGGTCGCCGGCGCTCCGGAACATCCGAACTCTGTGCCGGCCTCACCGGGGATTCCGCCCGAAACGTACGGCCGTACGCTCGTCGCCCCGTTCAACAACCTCGAGGCGACCCGGAAGATCGCGCTCGAGCACCGCGACGACCTCGCGGCGATCATCGCAGAGCCGATCCCGATGAACATGGGGTTCATCCTGCCGGAGAAGGGATTCTTCCCCGGGCTGCGGGAGCTCTGCGACGAACTCGGGGCCCTCCTCGTCCTCGACGAGATCAAGACCGGGGCCAAGTACCCCGGGGGCGGCGCCGCTCGGGTGGGGGTCCGCCCGGACATCGTTACGCTAGGAAAATCGATCGCCTGCGGCATCCCGCTTTCGGCGGTTGCTACAGGTCCGGGGATACTCGACGAGGTCGGTCCGCGGAAGGTCGCCCACGCGGGGACCTACAACTCGAACCCCCTGGCCGTGACCGCGTGCCTCGCCTCGCTCGAGCACATCCTCACCAACGAGAACCTGGAGCGGTCGGCCGCGCTCTGCGCTCGTCTCGCCCGGGGGTACACCGAGGTCTTCCGGGGTGCAGGCGTGACCGCGGTCGTGGCGGCCGATGGTGTTTCGGGGTCGGTCTACTTCACGGACCACCCGGTCCGCAACTGGAGGGATTTCCTCACGATCGACGGGGACCGCTCGATGCTGTACTACTATCTGTGTCTCAACCAAGGCCTGATCCCATCGGGAACCGGCCCGGACGAACAGTGGACCATCTCCGTCCAGCACACCGTCGCCGACGTCGACCACCACATCGAAATCCTCGCCCGGGTCGCAGATCGGCTGGCCGGTGCTCCCCGGGCGGGCGAGATCGAAGAATCGGTGTGATCTTGGCAGGCGTAGGCCTCGGAAAGGGGTGGAATCACCCCCGCGGACGGTACGCCTAGCGTTGGCGGGTAATCTTTGCCACCTGGGCCGCGAGGTCCGAGGGAAGCAGGTTGAGGAGGCTCATTTCCGCCTGAGGCCCGGGTTTCGCCGTTCCGGCTTGGGCTCCGAACCAGAAGCACGTCTGGAGGGCGCGGGGAATCGCCTCCGCGTCGCCGGTGTCACGCAGCGTCCGCGCCATGTCCCTCCAACGTTCTCGGACGTCCTCCGATGATTTTTCCCAGAGATCGAGCGCCATACCCGGTTGAGCCCCTTCCGCGAAATCAAGGCAAACGGCAGTCTTAGCACCTCCGAGCGCCCGCTACGGGCCCCCACGCTAGTTCGTCAGCGGGGCTGCGCCTGCCACGAGGCCGACCGTCTCGACACGCCTCTTCAACGCGGAGTTCATCTCCTCGAAGCCGGACGCCGCTTGCCGGATCACCCCTCCCAGCAGGGGGACCAGTAGGCCGGTGAATCTCTCGGACTGAACGAACCGAACCGTCGAGGGCGAGGCCGACTCGATGCGGAACGCGTGCTCGCCGTTGAACAACCCGCCGATTCCAAGCTTGCCAAGCCATCGCAGTTCTCGGTCGGGACTGACGACCAGAACGCGCGGACGCATCGTCACTTTCCGAGAGCCACTGCGTCCGAAATCCACGCTGAGACGGGCACCCGGGGTAAGCGGCCCATCGATTCGGGAAAGGAACGGATTCCACTCGGGGTATCGTACCAGATCGATCAGGACCTTCCAGACGGCCTCGGGGCTGGCGTCGATGTCGATGGAGCGCTCAACGAGCCGGACCACGGCTTCAGAGAGCGGGCGCGACGCGACGGCAACTGGGGCAGGCCGGCGCCCACGGGGCGTTGGTAAGGTGGCAGAACGGGCAGATCCAGGCATGGGTACGGCGCGGAGTGGTTTCCGAAGTTCCGTGCGGCATGGCTCCTAGGGCCGGCGCCGGGCGGATCGTGCGCGGTGGACCGGGAGCGATGGAAGGTGCTGCGGATGTGGGGAGAGCCGCGGGAGGAACAAAGGCGGGGCGTTCGAGCGGTCTCGGCGTACCGGGCCCTGGTCCGTCTGGGAGCGTTCCTATACCGAGCGGAACAGGATTGGGCTGGGGGGGGGTCGCGGAGGAAACGCTCGGGTTCCCCGGTCCACCTACCGACCAAGCGCGGGACAGCAGGCCGGTTAGGTCGAACAGGCCCCTTGACGCTCCCGGACTCGCGCCTGCCGGACCGGGGTGGGTCGAATCGACGGCCCGCTCGGCCGTCGGCGAGGGGGGAGAGGCGACGGTGATCATTGGTCGGCGCTCGTTCGAAGAGGCCGGAGGCGGCGCAACGGTCAGCCGGTATCCGGTTTCTTCGGCATTCGGTCCGGGATAGCGCGCCGCATCCCAGCCGGCGACAATGTGGAGTTTCGACGTTTCGAACCGTTCCGGCATGTTCGCTGGGGGTTCAAACTAGCCGATTTTCTCCATATAATGGCCAGCGGTCCAGTGGAAAGTCAGCCTTTGCTCGGTCGCGCGTTCCTAGGGGAGGGGGAGGCCAGAAATGACGTCCCATTCTGACGTGTCTCGGGACGAGCTCAACCCTCATTGAACGGAAGGTCGAACAGGCGGCCGGTCCATCGAGGCGGGGCCTTTCGCCGAATCTCCGTCTCGACGCTTTCTGGAGTGGGTCGACGAGCGCAAAACCGGGCGTATGGTGTGTTCCATCGAATGGGGGCTTCCACGGAAAGGTTCTCGGGAATCAGTGCGTCCGATCGCGTTCAGAATCGGCATCCGTGCACGGGTCCCTTCCTGTGTCCTGTCCCCCGTTTCCGCCCGGAAAGACTAGGGTCGAATCTCGAACACCCGGTTGAATGGAGTCTCCGAAGCTTTTCGAAAGCGAGTGAACCCCCCTGCTTTCGCGACCTCACGGAGTTGGGCCTCGCTCGCTTGGGCGCCGAGTCCGGCACCCCCCTTCTCCGAGAGGGAGGCCGGCGTGCAGATCATAGTGGAAGCGCTGTAGAAGACGCGACCGACGGGAGTCTGGTTAGCGGTTAGCGAGTCGCCTGCGAACGGCTCAACAAGCATCCAGATGCCGTCGGGTTTGAGGGTCGAATGAACGTGGCGAGCTGCCCCTACCGGGTCCGACATGTCGTGGAGGCAGTCGAAGAAGGTGACCAAGTCGTATTCCTTGCCCGGATAGCTCTCGGCCCGAGCGATCTCGAAGTGGGCCCGTTCCACGGCCCGGTCCATGGCCGCCTGGGAGCGGGCGGCATCGATCGAGCCTTTGTGATAGTCGAACCCGAAGAACTCCGATCGGGGGTAGGCGGCCGCCATGAGGAGCGTCGAGGAGCCGAAGCCGCAGCCAACGTCTGCCACCCGGCTCCCCTTCTCAAGGCGCGGAACCATTCCATCGAGGGCCGGAAGCCAGCCGGAGACCAGATTGCCGATGTAGTTGGGCCGGAAGAATTTGTTCGTCCCCTCGAACAGGTTCTCGGATCGCTCGTGCCAACCCACGCCCTCGCCCGTTCGGAACGCCGTGAGGGTCCGCGTGAGATCTTGGTAGGTGGAGGAAACGATTAGGTACGCTCCGGGAAAGTACGCGGGGTTCTTCTCCTCCGTGAGCACGAACGCCTGCTCTGGCGTCAGGAAGAACTTTCCGTCCTTCTCTCGATAGCTAATCCACCCCGAAGCCGCTTGGGCGGCCAGCCATTCCCGGACGAACCGTTCGTGCGTCTCGGTCGCCTTCGCCAGCTCCGTCGAAGTCCGACCCCCCGGGACATTGAGGGCCTTGTACAGCCCGAGCTTCTCCCCCAGTACGACCGTAGATCCGTGAGCCGCGGCTCCCAAATCTTGGACGAACTTGCCGATGAACTGATTGAGTTTTTCCATGTCGAGCTTCGGTGGTTCTGACATCGCCTACGGTCGCTCACTCCCAGCGTTCCGAGAGAAAATCACCTATAGGAATCTTCCCCGGCCAGCGGCCCGGCCGGTTGCGGCCCGCAAGCCCCGGTAAATCGAGTGCGGTGCATCCCTGGGTTGGCGCCTGGACGCCCGCGGTCAGGATTGACGTCCGGCGTGTGGGTTCGGTGCTTCTTTAGCATAGGGGAGAACACGCGTTCCCAGACGCTCCATCGCCGTTGTGCGTAGGTCATCAATTGGGACGGGACAGCCAGCAGCAGTGCCTGAGAGGACCCGGTGATTGCACCGTTTTCTTCGGAGGGCCCCCGGCCTCGGGTCTCCCACGGGCTGGGCCGTTCGCAGCATCACGAAGGAGGCTAGGGGGGCCGGTTCGAGAAGACGATCTCCACTTCGACCGAGGTCTTGTCCACCTTCACGGTTCCGGACGAGGGAGTCGCCGTGTAACCGACCACCTCTCGTACGGAGTAGTCGTTCTGCCCCTTCGATGCCTTGAATGTGATGGTATGACTCGTCGAACTCTTGGCCGTCCCTTGCGAGGTCACCGACCATACGGCTTTCTCCGGGAGGCCTGTTTCGGTAAAGCTCACTTTCGGGCCGCGGCGCAGAAGGCCCAGCAGGAGTGCTGCAATCAACAGAGCGACCAGGGCCCCGACGATCGGATACACGTACGGCGGCGTCGAGGTCTTCGAACCGGAGGAGGAGGTCACCGTAACCGTCGCATTGGCAGTCGCGGTGGCTGGAACCAGCGAGCTGTCGACGACCTCAACACAGTACGTGGTCGCCGCCATCAAGGCTGGGGTCGTGTATATCTGGGTCGTAGAAAGGACGGTGCCCGAGCAGGAGCTACCCGAGTACCAGGCATAGGTGTCCGCTCCCGTACCCCCCGACGGGTTAGCTGTTAACTGCGCTGTCTGCCCGCTCTCGACTGACGGGGCAACGGGGGTAATAGAGACGCTGAGCGCCAAGGCGCTAACCGTGACGGTAACCCCGACACCTGCCGTATATGGAATCGTGGAGTTGTCGATGACCACCGCACAGTACGTCGTGTTGGCCGTTAGATCTGGGGTCGTATAGGTCGGGGTCGTTGCAAGCACGGGGCCCCCACAGGAGCCCCCCTCGTACCACGCGTAGGTGTACGGGCCCGTACCGCCTGACGGGATGGCGGTCAGTTGTACTGTCCGCCCGTAGTCGATCGAGGGGGCGCTGGGCGTGATGGTGACCGACAGGGCCGGGTCTACCGTCACGGTAGCGACATTTGAGTAGACCACCTGCTTGGTCGGGGTGCTGTTATCCGACGCCCAGACGCAGTAGTAGTAGGTCCCAGCCGATAGCGTCGGCGTTGTGAAGGACTGGTTGTTCGCGCCGCCGATCAAAGATCCGGCGTCGCAGGTAGCGGTCGAAGTTGTCGTGTACCATTGATAGGTGATGGGCGAAGTCCCGCCGGTTGCCGATGTAGTCGTAAGATTGAGGGTTTGCCCCGCGTCAAGGGTCGCAGTTGGCGGGCTCACGGTTCCTGACACGAGGGGGGCGGTCTTCAACGCCACCGCGATAGCCGACCACGACGCGCTCGTGAAGGTCGCAGAGAGGGAAATCGATCCCGTGGTCGGGTCGATCTCATCGAGCATGGCTCCGGAATCCAACTCAGCACCGGTTGTCACCGCGTGGGTCACGAGCGTGTCTCCACCGCTCGCCGCGATCGTCGTGGACGCCCTTACCTCGGTTCCAAGGATTACCAGGTCGTCCGCGACGGCGGTAGTCACCGAAGCCGTAGCAGTTGTGCCGGCGGCGGCCGAGCAGATGCCGGTTCCGGCGGCCTCGAACGGCGAGGCGGCGGCGCCCTCGACGTCGAGAGCGTGGATGGTGAAGTATTCAGCGGCCGGGTAATTGACCGTGAAAGTGATGGACGTTTGGGCTGTGACGTCGGCCAGTCCGTAGATGGCCGTCACCCCATGACCGCTTCCCGCGATGCAAGGGGTGGAACCAAGAGGAGTGAGATCGTTGTCGCCTCCCGAGGTCACTTCCTCCACCAAGGATGGAGCCCCGGCAGACGTGGTGTATTCCGTGACCACTACAACGAGGGTGTCCCCGGCTTCGACATTCGTAATGGCGCCAGTGGTGCAGGTGGCAACATCGCCGCACGCCATGGCGGCGCTACCCGCTTGCGTCACGAAGGGCGAGGGACCGATGCCTGCCTCCGCTCTCGGGATGCTCGCGTTCAAATTGACATGACTGACCCCGGGTAGAACTACGACGGCCCCCAAGACCATCACCGCACAGACCCAAATTGCAGGCAGCAGTTCCACTAGGCGGTTCTCGCGATTCATATCGCGAAGCGCTCGACGTGCGCTTCCCCGTTTGTTATGCGGGGGAATAGGCTATAATCAGTTTGGTCGGAAGTGCATGCGAGTTCGCGTGAGCGAGGCGTTCCACCCCGAGTGCGCACGGATGGTCTTCCGGGTAACCCGGCGGCCGGTGCCTCCCATGTTTCCTGTCGTCGCCGCTTTCTCCTCCAACGCCCGCGAGCTCGACTTCACTCCGCCGACCCGCGGGCTGTGGGAACCCCCTGAGTCCTGAACCTCTCGGGGTCCCTGTGTGTTCAATGGCGATTGAACGTACCACATCGATCGCGCTCTCTCCAGTGGTGGCGAATCGAACCATCAGAGACTCGCACCGAGGCCAGTTCAGGCCGCCGGTGCATCCCGCTCCGACTCTCCGCGAACGAACTTCAGGGTAGTCCTGACGGGCTGCGTTGCACCACGTCAGAGCTTTCGGAACCTAGTGTAGATGAGACCCAGCGCACCCAGAATTCCCACGGCGTACCATCCGAGGTCGATGACTCCCGCCCACAAGAACGGATTGTTCGTTTCGTTGACGGGGTCCCACAGAAGCTCCTTCAGAAAATCCAGGAAGACGAAGAGCCCGACCGCCACCAAGTTCCAGGCGACGCGGGACACCCTCTCGCGGCTCGGGCTGGTCCGGTAGGGCGGAAGCCCCTGGAGCAATAGGTAGGCCCCGAAGACAACCCCCGCGCCTATCGCCAGATGCAGCTCGGGGAGAATGATGTCGTTCGAGATGTAGTCGGTCACGTCACTCACCCGTGGAAGGGTGGGCCGCTGGAATGCATGATCAGGCTGGTGACGGCCATCCTTTCACTCGAGGGATTCCCAACGAACAGGTTCATCGCGAGGGGCGGGCCGTCTTTTACACATAGCCTAACGCTCGCGAGATTGGGTTCGAGGCACCATCTCCGGGGTAGGAGTCCTCGACAGCCTCGACACGATCCCGCTGAATCTTCTCCGCGTCCCATCACGCAGACCAATCGAATACATGTTGGGGGTTCCGCCACGCCGTGCGAGTGGTCACGGCTCCTGTCGTTGCATCGACCCTTGCTACAACCCCAGGGGCTCGACCGAAGAACGCCATTTCGAGAGAGTACCAGAAGACTTCGAATCCGCCGGGAACAGGTCGCGCCGTGCCGAAGTGGTGCGTCTCCCCTAGGAACCAACTGGAGCGGAGTGCCGGTCGGTAACTCCGAGTGAGCGCCTCCGTCGGAGTGAGGACGCTCGGCGAACCCGAAGAAGACAAGGGCAGGGTTACCGATCGGAGGTCACCCCGAACACCACGGATCAAATGATACTGGGCGAACTTGAGATCGAGCCCCTCTGGCGACTCTGTTCTTCCGTAGAGAGTGAAGACCAGCGGGTTGGCCTGAGGAATCACGTGGCCGAAGCCCAAACGCTTCTGGGCGACGCCAGCTCGCCAACGCGCGACAAGTCGCGCCCCGAAGTAAACGGCCGTCGCGAGCAGCAGTAGGTAGGTGGTAATCTCCCAGATCCATACTGCGACCCGCCCCCGTTCGTAGATCATTATTCCGTACGAGAACACCGTGAATGCCATCGCGCCGAAATTCATGATCCGGTCAGCGTCGAAGTGGTACTCCTGTTTTGATAGCGGGGCGAAGATGGGGACCGACCAGTGGTCCATCGCATCGAGCAGTACATGCGATAGCCCTCCGACCTCAAGCGCGACGAAGAAGTAGACAAGAGAGCCGTCGCCGAAGCCGGGACCGAACGCCCATGCGAGCGTGTGAGGGACGAGGAACGTACCGGCTACCGCAACTCCCGTGACACCAACGATCGAATGGGAGATCCCGCGATGGCGGAGTAGTGGGAATCGAGTCGATAGGGGATAGAATAACACGTCTGCATCGGGGAGAGCTCCGGCCAGCGCCGACGCTACGACAAACTGGAGCCCTTGGGGACCGAAGAGTCCGAACCCGAAGAGGTAAGCGAGTAGAATGTGGCTGAACGGATCCACGAGGACTCACTCGGGGGTCGAAGGGCGCTCTCCCTTTGAAAGCGTGCATTCGTGCTCGTGGCATCTGGAGCGGCGGCGCTCCCCCAGCTCGGTCCTGGAATTCCGCCAAAGGATGGATTAGCCCCCGGGGTGCCCAAACTCCTGCTCTGACCGAAAAGGCAGCCCATGCACGAGCATCCCCTTCCTTCACGCCCGCGTGGCGGGACGCCGTCTATCGGCGGCGATCCCCAGAAGAGGGGTTTGTCCAGGAGAGACGAGAGAGTATGACGAATGCTCCGGGTGCTTCGGCCCCCCTTCGAGGACATGCCCTTCGCTCCTGCTTGTTCTGGTTGTCGCGGTGGCGCTCGTTGCCAGCGGTGTCACGTACGTCCTGGTACTCGATGTCTCGCCGAGCGGCCCCGCGAGCTCGGGCTATCCAGCGGAGTCGCCCTCCTCAGTGCGACGGCCAATGAAGCGGCCGAGTCCGACCCTCCGGTGTCGGATCTAGTGAGCGCCGACCCTGGGCAGTATCTAGACCCCGAAGTGCCAGCGCAACGAATCGCCACTGGGTCCAACCACAGCCAGTCGGATGGCTCTCTCGGTGCGCGATGGACCCGACGAGGTCGGCTTCCTGCACCTTGTCCTGGGCCCAGCTGCGGGGTCAGGTCACAGGGTTCATATCACAGAACTGCAGTCCGCGTCCAATGCCGAGCAGGGGGCTAGCGTCGTACGTGGGAATAGGCATAGTGGCAGCTCTGATGCTGAACGTGGGATTCATATCGGGTGCGGCCGGAGCGACCATGATTGCGGTCGGAACCGTCGGAAACGCGATCATGCATACAGACCTCGAGTCCGTCTATGTGGGCCCTTCTCTGGGGACCTCGTCGACTCCGGGCTCGTGCGGGGTTCTCCAATGCTACACCCCTCAGGAAGTCCAGCAGGGCTACGATTTCACGGGAGCGTATTCTGCGATCAGGGGTGGCTACGCTAACGCCGGCGCCGGTCAGACCATCGTAATCTTCGACTCGTTTGGGGACCCGAGCGTCGCGAGCGATCTCGCCACGTTCGATGCCGCCTTCGGATTGCCCGCGGCCCACCTGAACGTCATTTGCCCGGTCGCGTGCCCGACCCTCGACCTGACTGGCGACTCTAACCTCTCTTTCGACGAGATCGGTTGGACCCAGGAGATCACGCTCGACACCCAGTACAGCCACGCGATGGCACCGGCCGCGACCATTGACCTCGTGGTTGCGCACTCCGACAACGACAGCGATATGGTCGTCGCCGAGCAGTACGCACTCGAGCATCACCTCGGCTCGGTCTGGTCCCAGAGCTTCGGGACACCGGAATGCACTTTCACCCCTGGAGCCAGTTCCCCCTGGTTCCAACAGAACAACAGGATCTACCTGGAAGCGGCAAGCCAAGGGATCACGATGTTTGCCTCGGCCGGCGACTTGGGCGCAACTCTCGGCTGCCCATCCAACTCGGCGGGCTACCCGGCAGACAACCCGACGAACATCGCCGTCGGGGGAACCTACCTCGACCTCAACTTCGCGGCGGGAGCGAACGTCTCGAGCCCGCTGCAGTCCGCGAACTCCACGTACGGTCACGAGACGACGTGGAACGACTTCGAGAACTCCACCCTCGCGGGCGACGGTCTCATCTTCGGAGTCACCGGCGGGGCTCCCAGCCAGTACTTTGCGAGCCCGCACTACCAGTCGTTCAGCAAGGTCACGCCGTACACCTGCTCCGGCCCAACGCCCTCCAGCTGCGTCGCGGGTAAGGCGTATCACGCGTCCGGCAGGGTCAGCACGGATGTGGCCTATGACGCCGGTGTCGACGGCGGAGTTCTCGGGTACTACAGCGCGAGTCCTGCCCTCGGGGCAGGATTCTACATCTTCGGAGGTACGAGCGCAGGTTCTCCGCAGTGGGCCGCAATCGCGGCGATCGCCGATCAAGTGAGCCACGCTCACCTTGGAGACTTCGTCTCGACGCTCTACCTCTTTGGGTCACTGCTGTACCTTGGCGGAGCGTTCCACGACATCACGGTTGGCTCCAACGCGTTCGAACCCGGGACCGGGTTCGCCGCGACCACGGGGTACGACGCGGCCACCGGGCTCGGGACGCCAAACGTAGGGGTGCTCGTACACTGGTTGGCCTGAGCCCCGGACAACGTCCGGCGGGCGACGTGCGCCCGCCGGACTACCCTTTCCAATGCCGCGGCTCGTTGTGTTCGACCGGAGACGCGCCACTCGCCTGCGCCCGAATCCCTACCCAACCCGCCGGCTCGAGCATGGCCCACACTTTCGCGAATCCCCGGTAGGCCCGCGGCTCGGAGGGGGTCCAAGGTTCGTGGCGCGTTCGTACTGAGCCTCAGAAGGGAGGCTTCCCCATGGCGGTGCCACGCGCCGCTGAGTGGTCGACGCTGATTGTAACGATCCAGACTCCCCCAACTCGGGCAGGGTTGCCCGTCCGGTAAGGTCGTACAGGCGGCGGTGGACCAGTTCTCAAAGGGTTGATGCCCAGCGACGCCATGTTGTTGATGGTACCGCGCGCGTGCAGCAAAGAAAGCTCGGGTTAGCGGCTGTCGTTCTCTTGCTCGTCTCCGTGACGCTCGCCGTCGTACAGGCCGTTCTCATGATCGCGCCGATACAGGTTGCTGGTCTCTCTCCGCCGAGGTTCTGCGCGTGCCCCTCCCAGGGAGGTATCCTTGTCTACGATACCCAGGCGGTCGATGCTGGCTCTCCCGGCTGCGTGACGACCGTTGGAGAGGTTTGTTTTTCGATCTTCATTGGCCCGGGCTCTGGGGAGGTATTCCTTAACAATGTCAGTTTCCAGATCCTCAATTCCACGAATGACTCCACGGTATCCCTTCCCTCGAGCTCCTCGATTGTGCTGTTAAACTCTACCGATGCGATAATCGCTGCCTGGAGCCCCTCGTACCACGAGTGGGAAACTGGGGGGACGGCCGCCGTAGTATTGTCGGATCATCTCGTTCTGGATAGCGGCATGACCACCGATCTGGTGTCGGGAGACTGGTTCGTCGCGGCGGCTTCCGGTGCCAGCTCGAGCATGGCCCGGCTTCCGTAGGCAAGCTGGTCCCAACGGGGTACAGTCGATGCGTTTAGAGGGACCCGCACATGGTGCGAGTCCCTCGACCGGCGCCTCTCGCTCGCGACTCTTAGGGGCGTGAAAGGATTCGTATCTTCCGCCGAGGGGCAGGATACTCGGGAACCTCCCCGTTCGAGAATTGTGGGGGCAACTCGCTAGGAGGCGGCTCGAAAGTCTATGACCCACTCCCCACCCACTCTGCAGGGATTCGAGCTGGCCGTGGACGCCTCAGTTGTTCAGCATTTCTGGAGAGGGCGCCCCACGCGGCTTACCATGGACACGATTGGCGTCCGGATCGACTACGGGCTATCGCGATCTCGGGTCCTCCGGTGGGACAATCACAGCCTCCAGTTCGCCCTGCTCGACTTCCGTGATGCGCGGCGCAACCACGCCCCTGGGTGCGACACCCTGACCAGTTCGAGTTTCGTTATCGCCCCGAGCTTGGACTTTCCGCGTTTGCCATCCCGGAGGAAGCGTTCCGGAAGCTCAACACGGCCGCGGAGGCATCCGGACTGATTCTGGGTCCCTCGGTCACAGGCGGCGGGATCCCGGCAGGAACCAGGGTGCTCCACTACGCCCGGAAGCCCCCTCGCTGGTGGTCTTGAGGCGAGGTCAGAGTTGGCCACCGAATCACCTTATCAGTGCAAGTGCCCCTCCGTGCCTGCTGCGTCTGACGGGATGGGGGGGCCGTCCCAGCGGGGAGACCCCAGGGTGTCCCACGCGATCGTCCCGGTCGCACGGCAGGGACGAATCGTTAAGCTCTATGCTTGGGTGTCGAACCATGAGCGGATCAATGCCACTGTCCCCGTCAGGCGGCTCCTCGGACACTCTCCAACGCATAGAACAGAACACCGCAGCGACGCTTCGCTGGGTGAAGATTCTCGTTGTCGCAGTATTCGTGTTTATCGTCTTGACGGCCTTCCTTTACCTGTAGCCGATTCGCTGGCTCTTTCGTGGGGGCCGGTTGCGCAAGCGAGTGGGAGGCTCAAGGGTCCTTGTGCCTTTACGGGGGCTCGATGGTACAGCACTTGTTGGGCGGTTTCGAGGCGTCAATGCCAGATCTGATGAAGTACGTAAACCACGAACTTCGTGGCAATGCGACTACAGGTCCATAGTGAACTCCCGACGGCCTCAAATACGATTGTACAGCTCATTCAGCATGGTCCACATCAAGGACGAAGGCAGCCACTTCGACGTGCCGCTCGACGTAGTTTGGAAGTACGTCCAGTCCGACATCGATCACGGTGAGGCTCACAAAGGCCGCCGCAACTTCTCAAGAAAACCGATCTCCGAATCGACAGTCGAGCTCTCCTGGGAGCAGGAGATGGACGGAAAGTGGGTCAAGACCTCAAACCGACTGACCTTCCTCCCACCGCTCGGCTTCGTCGTGGAGCCCTTGGAAGGGCCTCTGGCCGGATCGAAGTTTGTGAACTACTACACCCCTAAGGGGAACAGGACCGAGGTCACGGTCGTTGGCGAGTGGACCTCGAAGTCCATTCCTCCCGCCATGCTCGAGAAAGCTGTCATGGGGAACCTCGAGAAGGTTTTCGCCGAAGACAGCGCGGGCATCAAGCAGTTCGCTTCGAAGAAATAGGCTGTCGCCCGACCCTCAGGAACCTGTTCTCCCGCCCCGAAAGGGGCGGGGACCCCGCCTAACGTGCTGCCGACTGCAGTTTCGCGCAAGACATGGGACTCCGTCGCATTCGCCGTAGGTTCGTCGGTTGCGAAACCGCTGGTGGCGCACAGCCGATGGGTGGGTTTATCAGATGACGGAATCCTTGTGGGAGGGCGATGGACGCCCCTCCCCAGATCTCCAGGCTCGCTGTGCGGATCGAATCGGCTTTGAAAGAGGACCTCAATCGGCCCTGGTGTGTCCATCGCATGTACGAGGAACTCTTCTCGACTCCGGATCTCCCGTCCCGCGACGACCAGCTCGTCGTCACCCAGCGCGCCGCCGAGGAGCTGGTCGCTCGCGGCCAGGCTCACCGGGAGGCCATTTCTGCGGACAGCATCGGCGTGCATTGTGAGGACACGCTCTACTGGTCCGTCGAGACCAACAAGCTACGGCTAGCGGATTTCGGACCGGAATACGAGTGGCCGACCGTGCTTCAGCGACTTGGATCGCATATCCAGTGCCGTGGACTCTAAGCTGTCCTTCGATGAAAGCTCGGACCGCCGGAGCGGTGCTCGGATTGCGAAGCGCTCCCTCTGACCTCGGATCCCGGTCTCGTATCGCGAGCGGCCCGTTGTGCGGCATTAGCACGCAGCGGCGGCGAGACAGCCTGGAGAGCTGTGGGGGAGAGGGCTCTAAGGATTGGGCGAAGAAGACGCGAGCTCAGGTGCCCGATACCGGCGGTCGCCATGCCCGGCGCTGATCCCGACCCTTTCGCCGAGGAGCCGATGGATGAATCGGTACGCCACGTTCCCCTCGGAATCTATCTTTTCGAGCGATCCCGGATCCCCCCCGCGACACGCTGATCGCGCCCAGTCGGTCGACAAGACGATTTGTGGAGCCTTGCTCGGCTCGTGACGGCATCCGACCGGTCTCGCCCGATCGTGACGCCTCACGAAGTTCAAGTCGGTCCTCGAGCCTGCCGCTCCCCGTGTAATTCTTCACGGACCCGCCTTCACCCAGGGCCGGGCCGGCCGAAGGCCGGGGTGCCAGATTCGTGGGGCTGGCCAGGAGTGGCAGTTTCACGGATCCCGAAATCATCTTGGCGGGCGATCCGGCGCGGGCGAGAGGCACCTTACGCCGGGTCGCCAAGGTTCGCACCCCTCTCTCCGGCGGATGTATCGGCTGCGTCGGTCGGATTTGACATGGAATCCGGAGCTAGAGGCCCGGCGGGACAGGTAATGTCGGAGACCGACTCGCAGTCGCGACAGTACAGGTAGACGGCATCGTCGCGGCAGGTGGCAGTCCCTCCGCAGAGGGCGCAGGTTTCGTTGGGTATGGTTGCGTTCATGGCTTCGAACCGTGAGGATGCCCTCGTTCGACGATAGATTCGAGGGGACAGTCGTAGTTAGGCGCCTCCTTAATCGGAATTGAGGAAGCTCGTTCGGTCCCGGTTAGTCCCCGGTGGGGGGCTGCGAAGGAATCGGCTGGCCGCCTCTTTGCCTGAATTCCAGTTAACGGAACCCTATTTGCCTCGGTTTCCAATGTGAATCCATGTCGAATTCGGGCATCGGCAACTTGCCGCTCGGCGTTGCCATCATCGCGGTCCTCGTCGGAATCTTCGGGTTCTTCGTCCTTCTCGGCGGCCTGCTGCTCCTGGTCTCCGCCGCTGGGTACGCACTCGGAGGTGTCTGGGTAACCGGCGTGTTCGGCACGACCGGAACGATTGCCGGTATCATCATCGCGATCATCGGCCTCGTGATCCTCGGGGTGGCGGTTGGCCTGTGGAACCAAGAGCTCTGGGCGCTGGTTCTCGCCATCCTCGTGCTCCTCTTCTACGGGGCTGTAGAGTTCTTCTCCGCCGCTTGGCTCGGCCTCCTCATCGTCGTGCTACTCATCGTGTACATGGTTGCGGTCGCGAAGCATTTCGACTGAACGGAGAAGTGCAGTGGTACCGACTGCGCGCCACGACGTCAGGCCCGCTCCGAGGATGCCGGCAGGCGGCCGAGCGCCAGAGACCGACATGGCTCTAGGGGCAGAGTCTCGGAGGCGGGAGGGTTCGTGAGAGCCTATCTCCTCGCCATCGGCCTGGCGACGATCGTCCTAGGACTCTTCCTACTGTTCGCGGGGTCCGTCCATATCGGATGCTCGGTCGGCGGCACGGCTTCGAACCCCGTCTTTTCCAACTGCAGCGGCGCCACGGACCTCGAGATTGGGGGTGCGATCATGACGATCGCGGCGATCGTGATGTTCGCAGGCGGGTTTGTCCCGGACAGTTCCTCCCGTTACAAGTGAGTACACGCCGGCTCACCATCGAAGTGAGCCCGATCCATCGGAGTCCACAATCCTTCCCGGTAGGACGACGCGGTTCCGTGACGTCGGACAGTTGGGCCAGTTCATCGTGTTACGTGGCGGATTGACGCGAGGGCGGTCGCGTCCTTGTCGCGTTTTCCGGACGAGCGCCGGGAGGCCCCCGTCCGGCTGTCGTACTCAGCTGGTGGTCAACGCGCGGGCGCCCGGTCCGAAGGCGTACCAGAGCAGGACAGCGGCTACGATCAGGATCAACAGTCCCAGTGGTCCAATCAGGACCAGGAAGAGGAACGCCAAGAGAACAATCACTACGGCTCCGAAAAGGCTGATCTTGTGTACTGCCATGATTGCTCCCAGCAATCCCGGAGGGATGATGCCTTGCTCAACTCAGGTTAAGCAACCCCACCGCCCTCTCCGCAGGTCCTCGATTCCGTACGACGCCGAAGCGGGGGGAGACGATCGCTCGATTGGGATCGAGGAGAATGGGCCGGCGAACTCTAGCTTCCCGGCAATTCGGCATTTTCGAGATTGGAGGGGAAGACCCAGTTCCCGCTTCCTTTCATTGAATCGAGATCGTCAATCGAATCGAGGATCTTGATGGCCCCCTTACCCCTGACCGTGAGCCGATATCGCTCTCCCGCAAGGTGGGCGACCAGGCCGCTCTCGGTCAGCTTTCGGAGGTGAAAGGCAATCTTCGAGGTATCGTCGAGGTGGGCGGCCTCCATTGCTTGGGTGAAACTGATCGGACCGTCCGCGAGGCGGCGGAGAACGAGTCTGCGGATCGGGTTGGATAACGACTCGAGAGTTTCGTGCGCATCCGCGGAAACTATGGCGGCCTTGACGGCGAGCGCCCCGGTGGCCGTGATCTTGTTCGGATCGTAGGCCACAGCCAGCGGGCCCTTGCCTTGCAGGACGGCCCGAAGTGATTCCAAAAGCTCGGCGATCTCTTCTTCGCGATGGCGAGCGAGAAGCTCCTCTATCGCCGCGAGCACGACGGCCGCCTTCTCCTTGGGCGCGACAAATCCTTCGACCGCGTCCCGGATCCGGACCGGATTCTCGGGATCCAACGGGGAGTAGCTGACTTTTCCGGGGTTAGAGGGAGCGGGCGGGGGAGAGATGAGTAGGACTTCGTAGCCGCCCTCCACGGCGAGAGACTTGGCGTACCGCAGCGGGTCAAGCGGTTTCGCCCCAGCCCGCGTCAACGCGAGTTGCTGGCTAACGAGTTCGAGGACGCGGTAGACGTGGTCTGGCCGGATCGGCTTGCGAATGTAGTCGATCGCGCCCAACTGCAGCGCTTGCACGGCCCTCTCGGCCGTTGCTTCCGCCGCGAGCATCACTACCTGGAGCCGAGGCCATCGCTCCCGAACAGTCGCCAGGAGCTCGAGGCCGCTGCGACGACGCAATTCGAGGTCGGCAAACATCACATCGAACTCATCCTGTTCGAGGGCCGCGGCCGCCTCGGCTGCGGACGGGACTGTAGTGGTCTTGTGCCCCTTGTCGTTGAGAAGGGCGGCGAGCCCCTCTCCAAAGTCTTCGTCGTCGTCCACGATGAGCACCCGCATTCTCACCTCGTGAGCCCCTGCCCCGGACCAGGCCCCGTGCCGTCCGTCCAGTAGGTCCGTGCCCTCATGACGCTTTCCGCGGCTGTCTCGGATCCTCTCCCGAGGAAGCGTGCGACCGAGGGAGGACTCGTTGGGGCTGGATGAAGGGTTGGGCAGCCGCCGCACCGGGCGCAGGTCCCTCTCCGTAGCTGGAACCTCACTCGTTCCTGTCAGGGCACTCGAATCGTGTCCATCGATCTCCATCCCAGTCCCTCAATTCGAACGAAGGGCGGGGTTAACCCCCGTCCCCGTTTGCAAGAGCCGTGGAAACAGAGGTAAGGACAATGGAGAACACAACTACCGCAGCACCCCCGACCGTAACTGAGAAGCTGGCCCGAGCACCGGGTGAAGCCGGCGCTGCAATCGTTGGAGGGACGGAAACCGTCCTCCGCGATGGCGCGAAAATCATCGTTCACGCGGGCGAGGTTGTCGTTGAGGCCACCAAGGTCGTCATCCGTGACATCGCCGATGCGGGCGAGCGCCTCGGCCATGACGCCCGCCAGGCTGTCTCCCCGACGACAGAACCCGCGAAGATCGTGACCATCCCCGCGGGCGTGACCGCGCCAGTCGCGTAGAGAAAGCAGCGATGCTCGGCTGGCTGCTCCTCATCGCGATCGTCGTCGTGGCGCTCGTTTACTTCGGGTACCTGGCCCTCTGAGCGGTCTGTGACTGCGCCCGGCCTTACTGCCGACGGAGCGGATATCCCGTGCCGCCGGCGCGCGAACCGTGACTTGCCGGGCCTGAGCCCGACACCGGTGGCTCCGGCATTCGAGAATTGGTCGTACCGATCGAATTCGACCAGCTCCGGGCTCAGCCCCCACCTACGCTGGGCCTGAGGGGGGAGCACTCCGATGGCCCTCGGTCCGACCGCAAGAGCCCAGCGCCAGCCGAGGGGTCTTCGGCGGTTCAAGGTGGGCGCGCTGTTCGGATTGGCCGGAGGCGTGGTGGGCCTCGTCCTGCCGGTCACGTTGAACCTGCTCGTCTTACATTCGGTTTTTGGCCTGCTCACCTTCGACACGACGCTCGTCGCGTTCACAGGCGTGTTCGTTTTCGTAGGCGCTCTCCTCCTCGCCCTCTCCTTGATCTTCTACCGACTCGGGTTTACCGCTCTCCGTAGGTTCGACCGGTGGTTCCTGACCTCCTCCGCTCTCTGCAATATCGGCTCAATCGGTCTAGTACTGATCGTTGCGTCCGCCGCTGTCGCTCTCGTTTCTTCGCCGTCCCTCGCCGCGTGCATCCAGAACGCTCCTACACGGGCACTCACTTGCATGCAGTCGATCCAGCCGTTGACCACATGGTCCGTTATCGCCGGGTTCTGGCTGGCGTGGCTGGGTGGCCTCGGGATTGTGGTCGGCCTCGTCCTCGGCGGTCGAAGGTATCGGGATGAGAAGCTGGTCACGGGCGGAGCACTGTACGCCATTCTCCTGCTGGTGCTCATCGATCCATTTGTGGCACTCCTGTTCCCAATCGGAGGGTGGCAGTATCCGTTGCTGACGGTTCCGATTCTCGCCTTGCTGGCCCCCGTGTACGTTTACGCTGGAAGCCAAGCAACCCCCCACCACCGCATTCCGCCAGTGAGACAAACGAGTCGAGCGATCGGCCCGGCAGCGGCTCGTCCCGGACGCCTCCCGCAATAGCGACACCGACGTCGGTCATCGATCCGGGGGAGCGCTCCGGAAAGAGACTCGACGGGGCTTGATTCTGGTTGAGGGAGCGCCTATACCCATCGGGGCGTCCTTGTGATTCGGTGTAGACATGGTGCAGAGGAGCTTGGTAACAGTGCTAGCGGCGTTGGGCGGAATTCTCGTCATACTTGGCGGAATCCTGGGATTTCTCTTGAGCCTCGGTCCTCGTGGATTCGGGCCAGCGTACTATGGGCCGGTGTACGCAGGGGTGTTCGGGGCGTTGGCAGTGATTCTTGGCGCGGTAATCCTAGTGTACTCGGGCTTCACGCACATTCGCGGTGCGGAGCGCAACCTGACCGGCGGAGTGGTGCTGGTCGTGCTCGGGGTCGTCACGTGGATCGTCGTGGGTTACTGGGTCCTGGTCGCGGTGGGCTCGTTCCTGGCAGTCGTTGCTGGCCTGGTGCTCCTCGCAGAGGTTCTAATTGCCGACCCACAGATCCGCGGGACAGGGCCGGCCTGAAACCGTTCGGACCTCGATCTATCGAGATCACGGATTGCGATACCGGAGAACCCTTTCTAGGCGATTGGCCCGACTGGGATTGCACCCTGGCCAGGGAATGACAGCGCCGTCGTTCCCGCCGGGTGCGGTCATGTGGTAGGAACGGCTCCCGACCACGCCCCCTTGGTCAATGGGAACGAGCCGAGAGCGGTCGAGACGGCTGCACGACTTTCGTGCAGCGCGCTGTAGCGCCGGCCGATTCCCTTTGGCTCCAACGAGTCGGATCCTGCCAATAGCCTCCGCCGGTAGGTTCAATCTTCATTGAGCATTCGTGTGACGGTTAGCAAAGGTCCCTTTAGGGAACGGTATCCTCCGAGAGAGGGCGTATGGTATGAGCTGTCGTTTTGTTCTCCGGTCGGAGCTTTGATTTGGTCAAACCATCCATCGGTACAACCAGCACTATGATCAGGACCCTCAGGCTCAGCGGCGCGTTCGACCCGCTCCCGTGGGTCTTCTTTGCCGTGCTCGGCGGAGCATGCTTCCTCGCCGGTGGTGCCTTCGTCTTCCTGTTCCCCCTCTGGTCGATCTACTTCGTGGTCGGAGCCATCGAAGAAGGAGTCTTTCTCGGCGGAGGGGTCGCGCTGCTGGTCGCGGCAGTCTACCGGCGAAAGCGGGAACTAGAGGAGGCCCTCACGGCGGGAATCCGGGTCGATTCCTGGAAGGGTCTTTGAGGCCGTCATCAAAGCTTCGATTTGTGACGAATCAGGGCTATGTCGACTGGGGTCGCTCCGAAACTGTCGAAGAGGCAGGAGTGCGCTCTGCTCGCCGCGGCCCTCCTCGGGGCAGGAACCGCGATGGCGGCCGTGACCGCATCCCGCGTAGGACCCCTCGGCCCCGGCATGGTTCTCTTCCCGATCGCCTCGGGAGTACTCCTGATTGGAATCTATCTTCTCGTCCTTGCGCTCGTGGCCCCCCGAGGCGCGAACCCCTTCCGCGTGCGGGCGTCGTGGTGGTCCGGATTCTCTTGGGACGACTACAAGTAGAGACCGGTGGATTGTGAAAGTGGGTGCCTATCGATCCTCGGGGGATCGGCCCAGGAGTACCGTTCCCCCGACGTTGAGCAATACTTCGATTGGTCGAACTACCGGGAGACCCGACCTCGGACGGAAGGTCACAAGGGCCGACGCCGGTCCGCCGAGCACATGGACCGAGGTCGGGCTCTTCGTGTACGCGTAGCCCGTCTCCGCTCCGACCAGATACGCGTAAGTCCCGTTCCCCTCGTTGAACGCGATCGTGTTCGTTGTGGAGTGATGCGTGACGCCCTTCAGGGTCACGCTCCAGTTCGTGCCCGTGGGGAGCCCGCTCTCCGTGAATGTCACCGCGTACGGATAGACGTACTTCAACGCGACCGTGTAACCTCGGGAGGTAATAGTCAAAGTGCCGTCCAGGGCGACGGCTGACCCGAGCACTTTCGCAGTAATCCCTTGGCCACTCATCGGGAGAACGGCATAGGCGTACGATCCGGGGGTCAGGTTCCGGTACAGATTAGTCGACCGGGTCGAACAGGTCTGCCATCCGGACAGCACAACGCACCACGATTCGCCCCTGGGAAGACCGGATTCACCGAAAGAGATCGTGTAGGTCGACGCCTTCACGAACGTGATGTTCTCCCACCGCGGTCCGCCGGCAACGGTGAGCGTCCCGCTCGGAAGGATTCCCGACTCGCGGTACCCCGCGGGACCTGCGATCAGATACGAGTAGGTTCCGTTCGGGAACGCGAATTCAGTGCTCGGACCCGTGGTGGTCTGGGCGGAGCCGTTGAGGCTGACCGTCCACGGCTTTCCGGCCGGGAGTCCGCTCTCCCGGAACGTGACGGGGTAAACGAGCAGGTGGCCGCTCCCCAGCGCGGTTTGGTTGTTCGTGAGAGCGTACTGAGTGGTGACCCCGGTCCCGTTGTTGGTGGTGACATTCACGTAGACCTCCGGCGTCAGGGTCGCTCCGAGCGTAGACCAGTTGCCAACGTGGAATCCGACGACCGAATCCGCAGGGAATCCGAGGCCAGAGGCGTTGAAGATCGACCGATTGCTCCCCACCACTTGGGAAAAGCTCATGCTGGCCGTAAGTGGCTGCCCCTGAATCCGCAGAACGGTTCCGTTAGGTCCGGGAGACGCCGAGTAATCATGCACCCCGGTGGACGAGACATTCAAATCGAAGCCTCGGAGGGTAGGGACTCCAGAGATGTTGTGGGCGAAGATCACCTGCAACGGCCCGACTTGAGGCGAGGGGTCGGTCACTGTGTAGGTGGCGCTGGGATTGTACGGGATCGCGTACACCTGCATGACGCCGGAACTGTACGGTTCTTCGATCCCGGCGGAGCTGGGAATACCCCCGACGAACGATTGGGAGTTGGCGCCCAGGAAGTCCGTGAAGTAGTCGGAACCGCCGGGCGTCGCATTTACAGTGAGGGGAACGATTCCCGCGACAAAGTAGTAGCCGTTGGACATTCCGCCGTACCAATTGGGGGACCCCCACGACCCTCCCACGAGCCAATTCGGGCCGGCAGTGGAGGGTAGAGGCGAGGTCGGAAGCTCGAACGCCGTGAAGTTGATCCCGTCGTTCAGATAGAACGTTTCCGCGCCGGGGTTGTAGTAGCCGACCATCGTGTCCTGGTGTGAGTTCGGATCGGTGGTCAGGATCTGAATGGGCCCCCCTCCGACGGGAGCGTACACGCCGTACGCCACGACGGCATGATAGCTGGCGGGCGGTGCCTGCAAGTAGAACAGCGAGGGTTCCCCCGCGTCCAGTTGCGAGACCAGAGTAGCGTAGTTCGAGGCCATCTGTCCCGGCCCGAACCCCCCTCCTTTGCTGACGTCGTTGGCGGGGTCCCACTCCTGGTGGACCAGGATTGACAATGTGGTCGCATTCACGCCGGGGTTCTTCGGCGGGGGCGCCTCTTGAAGCGCCGACGTCGCCCACACCGCAGTAGGAAGGTACGGTCTCCCTGCGATTCCCTCGATGTCGTGCTCCCAGTACAGGATGGTCGTGGCAGAAAATCCGAAACAGTTTCCCCCGGAGGACCAGGCGCTACCGAAATTGTTGAACGAGTACGCGTCTCGGAGCGGTTGCCAGTTGGGGAGAACGATCGTGCCTACCGGATAGGTGATGTTCGAAGCGGCTTGGAGCTTCTCCCACGAGGTGACGTTTGTGAAAATCTCGTAGTCCGCAGCCGTCGCGAAAGTAATGTTCGCGGTCACCGGGTTGATCACCCACCCGGCGTAAATGGACTTGCCCGGCGAGTGCTGAGGACCGTAGAGGCGAATCGACACGTAGTATGGCCAAGAACCGCCACCGGGAGTAACCGTGACCGTGGCGTTCTGCCCCGGCTGAACCAACGGATGCAGCGCCGGTGCGGGACTCACGGCCAGACTTACCGAGAATGGGGCGGCCGACGCTGGCCACGTCCCGAATATCCAGGTGTCGTTGAGGTACGCTCCCTTCGGGTCCGTACCTCCCCCGAACAGTACGGTGAATCCCATCACGGGGTCGTAGGTCATGGCCTGTCCTGCCCGGGAAGAGGGTCCCAGGATCGGGAGCTGATTCCAGAGGCTGGCGTTCGTGTAGTTCCAGGTATCGTAGAAGTCGGAGCCGTACGAGAAGTTCTCCCCCCCGAAGAAGGTCAGATTCCCGTCCGGAGAATTGTAGGCGACAGTCTGGTGGAGGCGACCCCCGAGAGGCGTGCCCGGCGAAAGCCGCGTCCAGTTGCCGTGGACGAAGCTCCAGAGGTCGACGGCGCCTCCGTCCCCGGTGGTGAGCACCCCGTAACCAAGCGCGGTATCCCAGACAAAGTCCCCGTACGCGCGTTCGAAGGGACCGCTCGCCCGGAGCGGGGTCCACGTCCCGCCGGCAAACTTCCATGTATCCCCGTAGTAGAACGGTTCGTTGTATCCCCCGAACAGGACGTCGTACCCGTCGGTGGGGTCATACATGAGGGCGGCCCCCGCGCGCGGGCTCGGATGGTCCCCGGGCGATAGGAGAGTCCAGTGGGGCGACGATATGTTGCCCGTGAATACCCAAGTGTCCCCATAGGTGTTGTTCGCCCCACCGCCGAACTGTCCTCCGAACAGCAGGACGCCTCCCAACGTAGGGTCGTACGTCATCGAAGCGTCGTATCGGGGAGGTGGCGCGATCGAAAGTAGCCCCGTGAGGTTAATCCACAGGAATCCGGGATTCGGAGAGCCCGCGAGCCCGAGGCCGGCGTAGGTGTAGCCCGTGGGTAACCCCGCATTGCCTCCAAACATAAGGATGAACTGGCTCGAGGCGTCATACGCCATGGTGGCACCATACATTGCAGGCGGATGGTGGGTGCCGAGAAGTCCTGAGATGTTGTCCCATTCGGTAATGGATGAGCCCGCGGCCGGCGTCGGCCGCACGGACGGTTGCTGCGTCGCGTGCGCCGGAACGGGAGTCGGATTCGCAAAGGAGCTGCAACACGATGGAACCGTCGAAACAGTGTAAATCGGGGAAACGGACCCTCCTGCCGACACCGCGAAAGAGCTGGTCAGAGTCAGGAGGACGACCACGACCGGAAGGACGCGAAGCGCGTGTTTCGAGCTCGGCATTTGCCAACGAACATGCCGCGTGCCGCGGGATGCCGAGGTAACACATCTACGGTCCGGCAGGTCGAACGACGGGTTGTCGTCGCCCTCGGCGGCCTGTCTCGGGAAGGGCATGGGTGGTGGTACCTGACCCCCATGATAAGTCTTCGCACGGCGATCCGGAAGCTCGGAGTGTTCTAGACTATCGTAGACTACTGTAAATCAGGATTGGTCGAGCAGGCGACGTTGGGGTCTTCGAGCTGAGCGGCCTGACGCCGGGAACCAAGCGGGCGAGAAGGGGCACAACGTGTGAAGCTAGCAGTTCTGATGACCCTTGGACCACCGTCTAAGCAGCCCAGGCGTCTCGACGCTGTGTGCTCAATCAGTATTGCACACCCGCGGGCATCCGTGGGCCCGATATGTTCTATCTTCCTTGAACCTTCATGAGCTCGCTTGTCTCAGAAAGCGATTGTCCGACAGTATGATGATGGTGGCCGTTCAGAACCGACCCGTTTCGTGACCTCGCCGCTCCCGCTCATCTCTGGATCCCGGAGCCCCCCGTAAGCCAACTACGGTCCACATCATATTTCGGCATCAGTACGAATGCGCCCAAGGGCACTGACGTAGAAACAAGTTACTGACTCCTGCGTAAGTAGGTTATTAACCGGGATGTGCTCTCCCTCTCCGCATGGGAACCTGGACCCAGCGG
>Ga0209415_10001414_pt1 | contig 46094 bp, 45 predicted proteins | sample PeaSoiSIISIP2007_FD_187696 | JGI IMG/M metagenome (GOLD analysis project Ga0209415, IMG submission 187696) | Peat soil microbial communities from Weissenstadt, Germany - SII-SIP-2007 (SPAdes) (version 2) | ecosystem: Environmental > Terrestrial > Soil > Wetlands > Peat | place: Germany... | reverse complement strand
CGGCCCATCTGCTCCACGGCGGCCACGTACCAGGCGAAGTCGTGGCGGGTCGGCAGGAAGCCGGGATGCGGCGTCTGTGGCTCGCGCCGAAACTCCGCCTGGGCGAGGACGTCGAACAGGAGCGGGGGGTCGACGGGGAGGAACCCCTCGACGGCGAGCACCTCGGCGCCGGGGTCCTCCGAGAACCTCGGCCGGAGCCCTTCGAGGGTGACGAGGAGCTCGGCCGGGGTCTCCGGGCGGTCCAGCGTCGCATGGATCGGCGCGATCGGGGGCAGGAGGGAGTACCGGAACGAGCGCCGCCAGACACCTGTGCCGTCGAAGATCGCGACGCGACCGGGGACCGGGGACGGCACGACGAGGAGCGGCCAGTAGACGGCGGCGACCGCCTCGAGCGACTCGCTCGCGCCCCAGCGGAGCCGTTGCGACAGCCCCGTCCGCTCCGCCTCGATGCTCGCGAGGATCGTGGCGAGGACGACCGCGTCGGGCAGCTCCCTCGGCTGGCCGCCGGGGTCGACGCCCATCGCGAACCCGAGCGTTACCTCCGGCGCGGTCGACGCGGCGTCCGCCAGGGACGGGGGGCGGGCCGGGCGCGGGGCGCGAGCCCGGTGGGAAGGACTGGCCGAGCGGGCCATCACCCCGACTAGGTCGTCCAATGCGTATAAACCCCTACTCTCGCCGTCGCGCCCCGACGGGCCGTCCCGGTACCGCCGCCGGTCCCACCGGGCCCCGACCGGTCGGACGCGCGCGGACGGCTCGGCGGGTCGGCCCCGACCGGAGAGGGCCCGGCCCGAGCAACTTATGGCGCTCGGCCGGTCGAGCCGTGTGGCGGTCCCGGTGCCGGTCGGTCCGAACGGACTCTCCTACGACCTCGTCGGCGAGGGGACCGAGCCGCTCGTCCTCGTCCACGGGTCCTGGTCGGACCGCGCCTCGTTCGACCGGCTGGTCCCGATCCTTTCCTCGGGCTTCCGGATGCTCCGGTACGACCGGCGGGGCCATGGGGACAGCCCCCCGGTCCCGGGGCTCCGGTCGGTGTCGTGGGAGGCCGACGAGCTCGGGGAACTTCTGCTCGACTCGGACCACTTCCCGGCCCACATCCTCGGCACCTCGTACGGGGCCGCCGTAGCACTCTCCCTCACCGTCCGGCGTCCCGAGCTCGTGCGGAGCGTGATCGTCCACGAGCCACCGCTCGTGGCGTGGCCCCCGATCGAGGAGCGCCCGGAGGTCCGGACCTCCCGACTCGAGCTCGACGCCTACTCCCGCCGCTTCCGCACCTCGGCCCCGGCAGACGCCGCCCGGGAGTTCGCCGAACGGTTCGTGACGGGCGCCGGTGGGTTCGAGCGACTTCCGCCGGACGTTCGGACGGCGTTCCAGGAAGGGGCCCCCGCCTGGCCCGACGAGCTCACCGCGCTCGAGCGGGCCGACCTCGACCCGGCGCTCCTCGGAGCCATCGACTTGCCGGCCCTCGTCACCCTCGGGGAGGTGAGCCCGCTCTACCTCCGCTCGATCGCTGACGCCGTGGCCAGCGCCCTCCCGAACGTCACCCGCCAGGTCCTGCGGGGCGCGGGCCACTTCCCGCACGTCAGCCATCCGGCGCTGTTCGGCGGGGCGGTGCTCACCTTCGCGCTCGAGCGGAACGTCGCGCCGTCCTGACGGTTCGCGTCGTACCCCGGGAGTCGGCCCGCTCGGCCGCCTCCCGGGCCGCCCGGCGGGCATACCGCGCCCGCAAGACCGGGTCGATCCAGTAGCGCATCTCGCTCGTCGGTCCGAATCCGAGCCGCTCGTACACCCCCCGTCCCATCGGGGAGGCGTGAAGGGTCACCCGGGCGTACCCGAGCCGCTTCGCGAGGCCGATCGCCTTGCGGACGATCGCCGTAGCCACCCCGTGCCCGCGGGCGCTCGGCTCGGTGTAGATCGACAGGATGTACGGGACCCGGAGATCGTCAAAGCCCGGGCGGGGCTGCGCCGGCTGGAACCACACCGCCCCGCTGCCGAGCGCCCGGCCGTCCGAGCCTTCGGCGACCCAGGCGATCAGCTCGCCCTTGGCGAGCTGCGGCACGAGCCAAGCCGCGTACCGGGGTCCGTGACGCGCGAGCCCCCGCTTCGGCTGGCCGCCCAACGAGGCGAACATCGCGAGCCGGTGGCGCACGAGCAGGTCGGTGTCCGACGCCGTCGCTCGTCGAAGTACGAACGGGACCGGAACGACCGGGCGCCTGCGGGGGGGCACGCCGGTCCGACCGTCCTCGGGAAATAAGCCGGTCGCCGGGTCAGTCGAGCTGGCGACGGAACCGCTCGGCGACTTCGCGCGCGAGCCCCAGGAGCCGGACCGCCCGCCCCTCGTCGGGGGCCTCGACGACGAGCTGGATGCGCGGGGTCCCGACGCGCAATTCGACCTGCCGGGACGGGTCGGGCGGCTCCTCGACGGGACGGCGCCGCAGGAAGCCGGGTGGGTCGCGGAAGTCCATCCGAACGCGGATCGACCCGAGGTGCTCGACGGCGGCGAACGGCCCCCGCTCGTCGACGGTCCGCCGCCACTGACGGAGTCCGAATCCGCCCCGTCGTCGGTCGACCTCGAGCCAGGGTCCGAGCACGAGTTCGTGGTACGTCTCGTACTCCTGGGCGCCGCGGAACGCGAGGTCGAGGTAGCCGAGAAGGAAGCCGAAGGCGACCGGCCGCTCGTCGATGCCGGAGACGTCGAACGGGTCGACGGTCGTCGCGTGATCCGGAGGGGCTGCCACGCTCGCCTCGCCGCCGGGGCTCACCCGGGGCTCGCGGGGGCGTGCTTCGACGGGTCGATCGTCTGCAGATAGACGTCGCCGGGGCCCTCGACCCGCAGCGCCTCGAAGCTGAGGGCGTGCCCGACGAGCCCGCCGCCGAGCGGCTGGTTGTACGCCTTCGCGGTCACGGAGGCGTCCTTCATCAAGAGGGCCCCATGGTCGACGTCCATCGCCTCCTTCTCGGCGAGCGTGAACTTCAGGATGTTCCCGTGGCCCTGGAACGCGAACGTCCCCGGGCCGGTGAGGCGGTCCATCCAGAATCCGATCATGCGGCCGATCCGGCCGGTGCCGGGGAGGTAGAAGGTGTCGTAGCCGATCGAGCCGGTCGCGAGCAGGAGCGAGTGCTCCGCGACGTCGACGGACTTCCCCGGCTCGAGAGTCATGACCCGGGTCTCGCCCGGCCGGAAGCGGCTGAACGCGACGTACCCCGGCCCCGTGTACTGGTGCAGCTGGAACGGAAGCCCCCCGAACAGCGTCCGCTTCATCGTGCCGACCATCCCGCCCTGGGTGAGCCACTTGTACCCGAACGCGATCGTCGGGTCGGAGAACACCATCAGACCGCCTTCGCAGAAGATCGCCTCCCCCGGGTCGAGGGTCGCGAGCGCCACCGGGATGAACTCGCCCTTGATCTCGACCTGCAAAGGCTCACTCCCCGCTGTGGACGAGGACGGTTCCCGGGCCGACGAGGTCGAGGACGGGGAGCGGGGTCGGCCCGGTGGTCGCCATCGCGGGACCGGCGAGCCAGTCGACGCGCAGTTGGACGGTGTTCGCGGCCGCCAGGAGGCCCGAGACGCTCGTCCGCATCGCCTCCCCCGGCTTCAGGTCGAAGGAGAGGATGTTCCCGTACGACTGGTAGACGATCGTTCCCGGCCCGGTGAGCTCGTCGGCGAACAGGTACGTCACCGGGCGCTGCCCGTTCGCGTCCGGCACGGGGGCCGGATACTGCGCCAGCACCATCGGGTAGTAGCGGACCGATTCATCGAAGCAGATCAGGTGCCCGTCGCGTAGGCGGAGCGTCTGGCCCGGGGCCAGGTGGAGCACGCGGACTTCGCCGCCCTTGTCCCGGGAGAACGAGACGTGGCCCGGGCCCTCGAACTCCGCGAAGAAGTAGCTCTCCTCGCTGTCGCCCATCGCGTGCATCCCCATCAGGTGAGTACGGCTCACGCCGAGGGACTTCATCGTCCTCCGGTGGACCTGGACCGGCTGCTCCTTGTAGAGCATCAGTCCGTGCGCCGCGAGGACCTTCTCGCCGGGGCGGAGGGTGACGAGCACCGCCGGTGCGATGCCGCCCACTGTGTCGGCCTGCATCGCCGTCCTACTCCGGGGGCGGCCCGTCGGCCGCGAGCGCGTAGGCGCCGCCACAGTATTCGCAGCGCGCGTACCCGCCCTCGATGTTCTTGGCGGAGATCTTCGCTCCGCATCCCTTGCAGTTGAGCTCCTGAAGGGAGGCGCGGCTGATCGTCACTTCGGTGCGCTTCTTGACGAACTCCTCGGGGATCGGCATCGTAGACTCCGTTCCTCAGAAATGGGGGACCTTCGGGTCGATGCTCTGGAGGGCGATATGGCCCGGCCCGATCAGCTCGAGCACCTCGAACGCTTCGAGCTTGCCCAGGAGGCCGCCGCCGAACGGGAGATTGACCGTCTTCGCCACCACGGTCGAGTCCTTCCAGAGCAGCCCGCCCAGGTCGACGTGGATCAGCTCCCGCGGGGCGAGTGCCATCGAGATCACGTTCCCGTAGCCGTGGACCGCGAGCTTGCCCGGACCGGTCAGCCGGTCGAGCCAGAGGCCCGACATCCGACCCGGCCGGTGGGTCCCCTTGACGTGCTCCATCCCGTACTGGATGTGCGCGTCCGCGCAGAGGAGCGAACCCTCCGCCACGTCGATCGTCTGGTTCGCCGCGAGCTCGAGGATGCGGACCTCCCCGGTCCCGTCGCGCGACAGGCCGACGTGGCCCGGTCCGGTGAACTCCGTCAGGAAGTACGGGATCCCGCCGACGGTGGTCCGCTCGACGGCCTGCAGGAGACCCCCGCCCTGGATCGTCTTTCGGGAGACGCCCACCGGCGGGTCCTTGAACAGCAGGATCCCGTGCTCGCAGTAGATCGATTCGTTCGGGGCGAGCGTCGCGAGGACGGTCGGCACGAGCCCCGGCAAGCACTCGAGTTCCACGGTCGCCGGGCGTACGAGTGCCCCGTACTATGAATCCTCTTCTTCGCGTCGGTCGCGAGCGGCGCGTTCCGGCCGCGACGCGGCCGCGCGGTCCGGGCCGAGAAGGTCCATGACACCCGTCCCGAGCCACTGGCCCCCATCGACGGCGAGCACCTGGCCGGTGATGTAGGCGGCCCGTGGGCCGCTCAGGAACGACACCGCCTCGGCGACCTCCTGCGGGGTCCCGAATCGACCGAGGGGGATTCCGCGCTCGACCGCCTCGACGATGGCGGCCGACGTCCAGAGGCGCTCGTCGGTGCCCGCGGTCCGGACCGGGCCCGGGGCGACCGCGTTCACCCGGATCCCGCGCGAGGCCCACTCGACGGCGAGGGTGCGGGTCAGCGCCACGACTCCCGCCTTCGCGGCCGCCGAGTGCGCGGTACCGGGTCCCGCCATCCAGGCGTACGAGGCGACGATGTTGACGATGGAGCCGTGCTTTCGGGCCGCGAGCAAGGGGAACGCGGCCCGGGAGACGAAGAACGTCCCGTCGAGGACGATCCCGACCACCGCCCGCCAACCGTTCGGCGAAATCGCCTCGGCCGGGGCGACGAAGTTCCCCGCGGCGTTGTTGACGAGGATGTCGAGGCGACCGAACTCCTCGCGGATGCGGGCGATCAGCCGGTCCACCTGCGCCGGTTCGCGGACGTCCGTCGGCTGGGTGACCACCCGCGCACCGGTCGGCTGGAGCGCCGCGGCTCCGGCGGCGAGATGCTCGGGCGACCGGCTCGCGAGGACGAGGTCGATTCCGTCGGCCGCCAATCGGCGGGCGATGGCGAGTCCGAGACCCGTTCCGCCGCCGGTCACGAGGGCGACCGGGCGAGACTCTGAACTCTCCGAGTTCGCGAGTCGTTTCCTGCTCCGCCCCACCACGTCGCACCGTACTCGGTAAGGGCCGGCGCGGCCCGCCCCGTACCGGCGAACGGATTCGGCGCGAAGCTCATAGCGGGGACGGTGCTGGCGCGCCTCGCCCGACCATGGCGACCCGTGACCGGCGTCCCCGAGTCGCCCTTGGAGCGGGGGCCGCCGTCGTACTGGCCATCGTACTGCTCCTGGCCCCCGCGCTCTACCCCATCGGCCCTCGGCCCGCCGGCGGGGCCGGTTCCCGGAGCTTCGGAGAGGCGCGAATTGTGCTCGCCGCGACCCGACCCTCCGCGATCAGCGGTCTGTCCTGGTTCAACCGGACCCCGTCGACCGGTCCGACCCCGGGCCCGATCGGCGGGATGGTGCTCGCTCCCGATCCGCCGATCGGAGGCGTGCTGCTATTCGGCGGTTCGGCCGGGGGAAGCGTGTCGAACGCCACCTGGCAGTACAACAATTCGGGTTGGACCCGATGGACGGGAACCTCCCCCTCTCCGTCGGCCCGGTCCGGGGCCGAGGGAACGTGGGACCCCGCGGCGGGGGGCGTCCTGGTGTATGGCGGACTCGCGCCCAGCGGGGCCCCGACGCTGAACGACACCTGGCTGTTTCGCAACGGCTCCTGGACCAACCTCACCCCGAACGTCACAGGCAATCCAGGCCCCCGAGGGGCTGGGTCGCTGGGGATCGACCCGTCGAGCGGCGCCGCCGTGCTGGTCGGAGGCGTCAACGCGCCCGGGACCCTGACCGTCGACACGTGGACGTTCTTCCACGATACGTGGACCAACGTCACGTTGACCGCCGGCGCCCCGCCTACGGGTCGAGTCTTTCCCGGCGCGGCGACGGACCCGGCGTTGGGGGGCCTCCTCGTGTACGGTGGCCAGGATTACACCGGTCCGAACCTGAATGACACCTGGATGTACCTCAATGGGAGTTGGACGCAGCTCCATCCGGCCCGCTCCCCGGGTCCCCTGCGAGGACCGTTCCTCTCGGCCGACACGGCTGACGATTCGGTGATCCTGTTCGGGGGGGACACGACCCAGTACGGCCAGCCCACGGCCGCCACCTGGCGATTCGACGCGAACGGCAGTTGGACGAACGTGACGCCCGAGGTCGGCGGTCCGCCCATTCCGCGATGGACCGGTGGAATGGCCGACGACCCGAGTCTCGCCGGGGTCGTGCTCGTCGGCGGATGCGAGCGGATCGGCTGCCAGTACGCGGCGAACGACACCTGGGTCCTCGAAAGCGTCCCGACACTCCAGGCGACCGTGCAGCTCGCCACCCCGATACCCGCCATCGGCGAGCCGATCGAATTCACGGCGGGCGCTTCCGGCGGCGTACCCCCGTGGAAGTTCCAGTTCGAGTTCGGGGACGGCGCGGTCTCGCCGGAGTCCTCGACCGCCAACTCCTCGCACATCTATCGCGCGTGCGGCACCTTCGAGGCCACGGTCACCGCGACCGACTCCGGGGGCACGTCCGCGACGTCCGGAGCGGTCTCCGTCGTCCTCGCCGGTCCGGTGGGCACACCCAACTGGTGCACCCTCGGGGCCTCGCTCACGCCCCCGGGCCGCGGGTCGGCCGTGTTCGTGAATGATCCGGCCGTCGGGGCCGACCTCCTGTTTGGAGGTACGCAGCCGACCCGTCTGGTCGAGAACGATACCTGGCTGAGGACCGCGGCGGCGTGGGAGCCCGTAACCGGTCCCCGGCCGGCTCCCTCCCCTCGCGGGGACGCGAGCGCGTGGTACGACCCCGGGCGGCGCGGGGTCGTGCTGTTCGGCGGTCAGGATTCGGCCGGACAGTTCCTGAACGACACGTGGCTGTTCAACGGGAGCTGGTGGAACATCACCGCGGTGGCCGGAACCCCCCCATCGCCCCGATTCGAGCCGTCGGTGGCTTACGACTCGACCCGTGGCGAGGCGGTCCTGTTCGGAGGGCTCGCCCCCGGCGGCGCCGCCCTTCGGGACACCTGGACGTTCACGTCCGGACGGTGGTCGAACACGACATCGATCGCCGGGACGCCCCCGTCGGCCCGGTATTGGGCGTCGGGGGCGAACGACCCGGGGGATGGAGGGATCGTGCTGTTCGGGGGACGGTACTGCAGCGGGGGCCCCTGCGGGGATACCTGGCTCTTCAACGCCACCGGGTGGCATCCGACGGCCGGCCACGGCTCGTCCCCGAGCCCACGTCGAGGTTCGCCGTTCGCGTACGATTCCGCGTACGGCGCCGACATCTTGTTCGGGGGCGCCGTCCCGTCGCCCGGCGGCGGGACCGAGGTCCCGGCGAACGACACGTGGGTATTCGAGCGGGGGAGCTGGACGAACGTCACACCCCTCGTCGGTCGGGCGCCGCCGGGTCGTTGGGCGTCGCCACTAACCGGCGACTCCGGACTCGGCGGGGTCGCGGCGTTCGGCGGATGCACCTCAGCGAACTGCGTGACCTCGCTCGGCGACCTGTGGTCGCTCGGGATTCCCCCCCTCTCCGCGAACGTCCAGGCGACGCTCTCTGGCTCGACCGCCCCGGCCAACGCCTCCCTCGCCGCGTCCGCCTCGGGCGGCATTGGGAGCCTCTCCTATTCGTGGGCGTTCGGGGACGGCACCTTCGAGAACGGCAGCGCGGCCGCCTCCGTAACGCATCATTATTCGGCGAAAGGGAACTTCTCCGGATCGGTCGCGGTCTCCGACTCCGGCGGGGTCACCCGCTCGGCGACCTGGAGCGTCTCCCTCGGGGCCCCGGGCTCATCGAACCGGTCCCCGGGCAACGGGACGAACAAGACGGGCCCCACGCCCAATGGAACGACACCGATCACCCCGCACAAGGCCTCGACCGGGCCACCGGGGTGGTGGACGTGGGCCATCCTCGGCGGACTCGTTGCGCTCGCGGCCGCCGTCGTGGGGGCCGCCCGTTGGAAGTGGCGATCCGGCCGACGTCCGTCCCCACCGGCCGACGCCCCGGCCTCGTTGCCCGCTCACGGCTCGCGGGGCCCAGGAACCGGTCCAAGCGCCGCGAGGACGGAGGCGACCCCCGACCTCCCCGGCGCCCCCGCCGGGCCGACGAGCCCCGTCGTGGTCGGGTCGATCGGACTGGGGGCCGTGGCGGCGGTCGGCCCATCGGACCGGAATGGGTCCCTGAGCGACCGGATCCTTGTCCACCTCCAGCGACAGGGCCGACTCGGTCCGGACGAACTCGCGTCGACCACGGTCACCCAGGCGGGGTTGTCCGACGCCCTCGGCCGCCCCCAGTCGGCGTTCGCCCGATCCCTGCAGCGACTCGAAAGCTCCGGCCTCGTCTTCACCGAGCTTCGGCACGTGAAGGGGGCGCGCCGGCGGCTGAAGGTGTACCGCCTGACCTCTCTTGGCGAGCAGCGGGCGACGGAGCTCCGGACTCGCCCGGCCGGCGACGCTGGGCCTCCCGCCCGGTAAACCGGTCGGCTCGCACGTCGCGGTCTCGCGACGGTGCCGTACGGCGTTCCATGGTGCCGTACAAGGGCGGAATGCCGTACCGACGGCATACGTGCGGGGGCGGTTTATATTGGCCCGGGTCTCCACTGGTCATCGTGCGCGCTGCCGCTGCTCCCCTCCGCCGCATCTCTCTGACCGGATTCCTCGCCCTGATCGGCGTGTTGACCGTGGCGGCGGTGGTCGTACTCGGTTCGCCCGGGATCGGATCGGCGCACCCGACCGCCTCCGCCACGTCTCCGCAGGCCTCGGCCTCCTGGACCCAGCTCGCCCCCGCCGTGTCGCCGCCCGGGCTCGCCGCGGGTGGGGCGATGGCGTACGACCCGGTCGATGGCTACCTCGTCCTGTTCGGTGGCTGCGCGAGCGGCGACTTCTGGTTCTCCACCTGCACTCCGACGAACGCGACCTGGGTCTACCAGAACGGAAGTTGGTCGGTGCTCACCCCGAGCGTCTCCCCTCCCGCGCGGTTCTACGCGAGCCTCGCTTGGGATTCCGAGGATCACAGCCTCGTCCTGTTTGGCGGGAACGGGACCGCGGCCACGGGGTTCCTCAACGACACGTGGACGTTCGTTCACGGGCAGTGGACCCAACAGCACCCGAGCGTCAGCCCGCCCGCCCGAGCGGCCGCCGGCCTCGTCTACGACGCCCGCGATGGCTACGTCCTGCTCGTCGACGGGGAGCAGTTCCGCACCCTTACCTACGCCCCGACGAACACCTACATCGGTGCCGACTTCAACGACTCCTGGGCGTATTCGGGCGGAAACTGGACCCAGCTCCATCCGGCGGACAATCCCTCCGCCCGCGATTCGGTCGGGATCACCTACGACGCCACGCTCGGGGAGGTCGTCCTGTTCGGTGGATTCAACTGGAGCACGTACAACCTCGACGACACCTGGACGTTCGCGTCCGGCGCGTGGACCCCCGTGACGCTCAGCGGTGGCTCGAACGGGACCTACGCTCCGCTCCCGGGCCCTCGCAACAACCCGTCCCTTTCGTATGACCCCGTGACCGGGACCGACGTCCTGTTCGGCGGCCACACGGGGTTCCAATTCTATTCGGACACCTGGCAGTTCAACGGGACCTCCTGGAGCGCTTTCAACGGCTCGAGCTCTCCGACCGCCCGCTGGGGGGCCAGCCTCGCCTACGACCCCGACGCCTCATGTCTGATCCTCTACGGAGGGTATGTCACCACCGGCGGGGGCATCGCGCCCGTCGCCTACCTGAACGACACCTGGACGTTCGACTGCTCGGGCGGGTCCAGCGGAGGGAACGGCTCCGGGTCCGGGAACGGATCCGGCAGCGGCAACACCTCCGGCGGCGGGAACACCTCCGGGAATGGAACCAGTTCGGGCAACGGAAACGGCACCGGCGGCGGAAACTCCTCAGGCGGCGGGAACGGCACGGGCGGCGGCAACGGTTCTGGCGTCTCCTCGGGCGCCGCCGGCGGCTCGTCCGGCCCGGGGGCGCCGAGCGGGGGCCACTCGCCGGCCCGCGGCCATCGCGGCGCCTCCCCCGGGGGGATTGCCACGCCCTCGCTCTCGACGGCCCCCGCCGGGGGGTCGAGCGCAGCCGGCCCGATGGTCAGCCCGCTCGGATTCCTCCTCTACGTCGTCCTGTCGGTCGGACTCCTCGCGTTCGTCGTCGTGATCCGACGGCGTCCGCCCGTTCGATAGACGCCCGTCGGGTTACCCGAGGTTCCGGGTTCGTTGGACGGCCACCCGATCCTCCTTCCCTCGGGGGAGCGACCTTGTCGCGCCCGCGCCGCCGCCGCGCGAGCCCCGTCGATGGGAGCTGACCTCACCGCCTTAATACGGAACCATTCTGCGCGGGCCGTGCGACCGATCCGAGGGTTTCCGAGGCCGACGGCCCCCGCCCGGGGACCGGTGGTGGCCGGAGGGCTGCTCCTCCTCGTCGTCTTCTCCCTGCTGGTCGCCAGCTGGCCCGTCGTGTCGGCCTCCCTGGGGACCGCAGCTCTCCCCATGGGCGGGCATACGGGGCTCGCTCCGCCCGGCGCGCCGACCCCTCTCGTCCCGCTTCCGGGCCCCCGCCTGGGACATCCGGCGCTTCGTCCCGGGTCGTTCGTCATCGACCCGAACCAATCGTACACGGCCGAACCGGCCCCGATGGGGGTCACCGATTTCGGGGTCACCCCCTCGGGCGCCGGGTACGCCTACGCTTCGCCCCTCATCCAGGCGAGCGCGGACATCCGGTCGTTCTCCGTCTCCACCGGTTCGGCCGGCCCGAACATGACATTCCAGCTCAACGTCGAGGACGTGGTCGCGAGCGGGCCGTCGACGTTCGTCTTCTGGATCCAGGATGTGGCGTTCTTCGACACCCACTCGCAGGTGATCTACTGGGAGGACAACGTCTGGAACCTATCGGGCGGCACCGGGGCGATCTACGCAAGCTCGGTCGCCGGGAACGGCTCGGTCATCGGAAGCACGTACTACGCGGACGTCGCCAACGGGTACGCCGGTTCGGGCGTCGCCCTCAGCGAACCCACGACGATCACCGCCCGGGTCGTCGCGACCAACGCCTCCGGTTCGCCCCATGTCGCCTTCGAGTACCAGGACGGGTCCGGGTGGGTGACGTTCGACAACGTGACGTTCCCGTTCACGTCGGTCGGCGTCGATCAAGGATTCCTCGTGGACGGATTCCAGTACACGCCCCTCGGCGGGTACTACGACGCGGAGTGGACCCTCAGTGGCCCCGGGGGGGGACTCTCCCAGCGGGCCGTCACGGCCGACCTGAACCTCACCCTGTCGGAGTGGAACGGCCACAACCTGCAGGCCGTCCGGTCGGCGTACAACCACGGGGGGAATACCGCCGAGTCGATGTCGAACATTGTCGACTCGTTCTCGCCGAACGGCACGACCGGGGCACTGTACGGCCACTCCGTGATCGGGAGCGGGACCCTCGCAGGGCTGTACGGGCCGGGGAACACGGCGACGCTTCGGGTGAGCACCGGCAACGTCAGCACCGGGACGATCGGCGTCAGTGGGATCGCTGTCCCGTTCGTCGGAGGGCTCGCGAACCTGACCCTTGCCCCCGGAACGTTCGCCCTCCAGCTCCTCGTGAACGGGAGCGTGGTTGGGGCGACGAATGTCACCATGTCGGCCGGGGAGTACCGGTCGATCCTGCTCGCACCGTTCCAGTACTATCCGCTCGAATTCGTCTCGGTCGGGCTCCCGCCCGGCTCGCCCTGGTCGGTCACCGTCAACGGCGTGCCGCTCGCTGGATCGAGCGCCATGCTCTCGACCGCCCTCCGTACGGGGACCTATTCGTACGCCGTGAGCGGGGTCGCTGGCTACTACCTTGCGACGTACAACGGGAGCATCAACGTCTCGGCCGGACTGAACGTCCGGACCTTCAGCTGGCAGGCGACCGTGTACGTTTCGGACTTCGTCGCCGAGAACCGGCCTCCGGGAGTCGTCTGGACGGTTTCGGTCGACGGCCAGAACGTCTCGGGGCCGACCGACATCCTGGTCGTCTCGCTCCCGAACGGGACGTACGGCTTCACGGCGAGCGCGAACCGCACCGTGACGATCACCCCGACCACCGGCGACGTCCAGGTCGTTTCGACCGGCGCGGTCCAGTACGTCTTCTTCGCCATCTCGCCCGGCGAACTCCAGGGCAGCGTCGCCCCGGGCGCCGCTCGGCTGACGGTTGGCGGGGCCGTGACGAACCTATCGGACGGGACGTACGTTGTTTCACTCCCGCCCGGCACCTACTCGGTCGTCGCGTCGCTGGCGGGGTATCAAACGTTCGAGACGAACGTCTCGATCGCCGCGGGCGCGGCCTCCACGCTGAACATCAACCTGACCGCGCTCCCGGCCCCCCCCGCGACGAACGGGGGAGGCGGACTCGGCGACCTGGGCGGGACAACCTGGGCGATCCTCGGCGGCCTCGTCGTCGTCGCCCTCGCGGGACTGGTGGTCCTGCTCCGACGCCGTCCGGGCCCCCGGCGCTAACGGCTCGGCCCGGGCCGGTCAGATCGGATGGTCGCCCGTCGGGGCCGGCCAGCGCAGCGCGCCGTCGGGGGGACCCGCTCGTGCGAATGTCCGCTCGGCGACGCGTTTCCGCAACCGGACGAGGGCGACCACCGAGCCGATGCCGAGCGCGAGGGCGAGCGGGTCGCTCTGGACGACCAGGAGCAGCTCCCACGGGACGAGGACGGCGATGAGGCCGGTCGCGAAGGCGAGGGCGGACCACTCGGCGTCGAACGCCCCGACGCCCCGCGAGAGAACGCCGAGCATCCCCAGCTCGCCGGCCGCCAGGATCGCGATGTCCAGGATCGGGGGCGTCCGGGTGAACGGCAGGAACGAGCCGACGAGGAGCCACAGGAGGAACCAACTTGGCCCGAGCAACCCCAGACGCAGCGGCGAGGTCCGGGAGGGCCCGGGTCGCGGAGCCAGAAGGTCGGTCGGGATCCGGTATGCCAGCGCGACGAGGAGCGCGATGGCCCCGAGGAAGAAGGCGGTCTGACCGAGGTTGGGATGCGCGGGGACGATCGCCGTGAGCAGGAGGACGTCGGCGATGTACGCGATGGCCGCGACGGTGAGCCCCCGCCGACCGACGAGCGGTCGGCCCTTCGTCTCCGGATAGACGAGCCCGAGGATCAGGAGCGGAAGGGCGATGCTGTACACCGCGTGGAAGACGGTGAGGCCGGAGACCCAGACCCAGTTCACGCCGTAGAGACGGCCGTACGCCCCGAGGATCCCGACGGGGTTGCCGCCGGCCTGGAAGAACGTGTGGACGGCGAGGCCCTCCTCGACGATCCCGTACGCCGCGCCGAGGAGGAGGACCGACCCCCAGCCCTTCCCCCATCGGACGACCGCTTCCCGGATGAGAAGGGCGCCCGCGGTGTAGAGCGCGGCGTTCAGGGCGAACTGGAGCGCGAACCCGGCGGGACTGACGACGAGGGCCGTGATGGAGCTCGAGCCGGTGAGGTACTCGGGGATGCCGGGAGTCAGAAGGAGCAGGAGCAAGAGGGGGCTCCGCCACCACCGGCGGGGTGGGGGAGAGGGAATAGGACCGGCAGCGGTGTCGGAGGGGGCGGCCACGACGAACGTTTCTTGGGACCGTCTATTAGAAGCCCCCCGAAGGAGTTGGCGGTACCATGGCGCGTCGTTCGGGGACCGCGGAAGCGCGGCGCCCGACCCGGCGGGTCGGGCGGCCGGGGCGCTCGGTGGGCATCGACCTGGCGGGCAGCGAGACCCGACGGACCGGATTCTGCCGGCTCGAGGCGGACGGCCGGACCGAGACGAGCGTGCTCGGCCCCGACGCCGAGATCCTCGCGTCGATTCGTTCGGCGTCGCCGGACGTCGTGAGCATTGACGCGCCGCTGTTCCTGCCGCTCGGACGCCCCTCGATCGATGCGCCGGGCCCGCCGCACCTTCGCGCTTCCGACCGCCTGCTCCTCCGCCTCGGGATCCGATTCTTCCCCATCAGTCTCGGACCGATGCGCGCCCTCACCTCACGCGGCCTGCGCCTGAAGGCCCGGATCGAGTTCGAGGGATTCCGCACGATCGAAGGGTACCCCGGCGCGAGTCAGGACCTCCTCGGAATCCCCCGGAAGGGCGCGGGCGTCGAGAGGCTGCAGGCCGGCCTGGTCCGAAGTGGACTCTGGGGCGGGGTCGAGACGCCGGGCATCACGCACGACGAGCTCGACGCCGCCTCGGCCGCCTACCTCGGCGACCGGTACCTCGCCGGGGACTTCGTCGCGATCGGGGACCCGCGCGAGGGCTGGATGGTGCTGGCGCCGAAGGCCGCCGTCCTCGAGAGGTTCCGGATTCGGGACGGTCTCTCGGCCGCACGGCCGATGAGTCGCCGGAGGTCGAAGTGAGCTTCTTCGAGGGGGTGTACCGCCAGGGGCGTCCCCCGTGGGACATCGGTCGCCCGCAAGGGGCCGTCCTCGAGTTGATCGCGGCCGGTGCCCTCCGACCTCCGGTCCTGGACCTCGGCTGCGGTACGGGCGAGAACGCGCTCGCGTGCGCGGCGAGCGGTCTCGCGGTGCGGGGGATCGACGGGGCGCCGACCGCGATCGAGCGGGCCCGGGACAAGGCCAAGGCCCGGGACCTCGCCGCGCAGTTCGACGTCGGCGACGCTCTCGCCCTCGAGGTTCCCTCCGGGTCGGTCGCGACGGTCCTCGACTGCGGGCTATTCCACACGTTCGACGACGCGGACCGCCTTCGGTACTCGGCGAGCCTGCATAGGGTGCTTCGCCCGCGAGGCCGGGCGTACATCCTCTGCTTCAGCGACTCCGAGCCGAACTGGGGCGGACCCCGGCGGGTCCCCGCGTCGGAGATCGGGCCCGTGTTCGGCGACCGGTTCGCCGTCGCCGAGATCGTGCCGTCGCGATTCGAGACCAACGACCCGGCGATCACCGGGCACGCGCTCCGGATCCGGCTCGACCGCCGGGCCGGGCCGCCGGCGAGAAAGTCGCCGAAGTAGCCGCCCGAGGTTTACCGAAGGGAGGCGGCCCGGCCCCCGAGCTGCTCGGCCAGGAACTCGGCGGCGCGGCCGTACGCCCGCTCGCGGTTCGTCCGCCCAACGATGCCGTGGCCCTCGTCCTCGAACATCATCAGTTCGACCGTTCGGCCGCGCCCGCGCAGGGTCGCCACGATCTGTTCGGCCTCCCGCGCCGGTACGCGCGGGTCGTTCCGACCGTGGATCACGAGGAGCGGCGCGACGATCTGGTCCGCGTGGCGGATCGGGGAGATCGATTCGAGGAACTCGCGGTCGTTCGCGAGGCTGCCGTACTCCGCCTCGCGGATCGCGCGGCGCCACGGACCCGTCTCCTCGAGGAACGTGACGAAGTTCGCAATACCGACGATGTCCACGCCGGCGCCGAACAGCTTCGGATAGGTCGAGAGCGCCGAGAGCACCATGAACCCGCCGTAGCTGCCGCCGAGGATCCCGACCTGCCCCGGCTCCGCGCGCTTGATCGCGATGAGGTGGTCGACGAGGTCCCGAAGGTCCCGGACGCTCTCCATCCGCTTGCGGACGTCGTCGAGATGGACGTACGCTCGTCCGTAGCCGGTCGACCCGCGGACGTTCGGTACGATGACCCGCCACCCCTCGGCGACGAGGAACTGGCGGAACCGGTTGAGGCCGGGCCGGGCTTGGGCCTCGGGGCCGCCGTGAACCTCGATCACCGTCCCGCGGGCGGGGCCGGTCGGCTCGAACTCCCAGTACGGCACGCTGAGCCGGTCGGTCGCCCCGAACTTGCCGAGCTTCGGGGGACTCAGATGGGTCGGCACCGGTCGGGCCGAGGTCGTGAGCCGGCGAGGCTTGCCGGTCTCGATCGACCGCCGGTACACCTCGACCCCGTCGACCGAGGAGAGGTCGTGGGCGAATGCGCTGCCGTCCGGGGCCCAGGAGACCCTCGTCACCACCCCGTGGGGGGAGGTCGGGAACGGCCGGTCGGTACCGGTCGACGGCTCGTACAGATGGAGCTCGGTCCACCCGTCCCGGTTCACCCCGACGAGGACCGTGTTGCCGTCGGGCGAGGCGCGGACGATGTCGACGTCGCCGGGGTACTCGCGGAGGAACTCGTGCCCGGGCCGGCCGGGCCGGTACCGGACCAGGGCGGCGAGCTCGCGGGAGGGGTTCGCGCCGGCGAACACCGCGTCACGGGCGAGGTCGGCAGCGAACACGGATTCTTCGCCCGAATGCGGGTTCAGGTGGACGACCCGGTCGCCCTCGAGGAGGAGGAGGTCGACGTCGAGATTCGTGTTGTAGCGACCCAGGAGGACCCGGGTGGCGTCGGCGGCGATCACCTCGTGGAGGGCGTCCCCCCGGTACAGCTCCTTCGGGGCGGGATCCGGCGGACCGACCGCCACGGAGTGGACGTCGAAGAATCGGCGGTCGCGCGCGTTCGAGGCGAACAGGTACTCCGAGCCGTCCGGCCGCCAGGCGCCCGCGGAGTGGATGACCTTCGGGGAGTTCGTGAGCGGACGGAGCGCGGGCTTTGCCGCGTCGATACCGTGCAGGAGCCCGAGCTGCCAGTGCTCGTCACCGCCCGAGTCGATCGAGACGAGCGCGCTCGGCCCTTTCGGCGAGGCGTCGATCGCGCCGACCCGTCGACCCGCCGGGGAGATCGGAGTCGAGGTCCCGCCCCCGGCGGAAACCCGGAACGCCTGCGGCAGCTCTCCCGCGTCCGAGAGGTAGAGGACGGTCTCTCCGTCGAACGCCATCGACGGGAAGTAGGAGGCCGCGACGTCGAACCAGCCGCGGAGTCGATCCCGGGGGGATCCGGGTTCGGGCTCGGCCATGCGAGGTCTCCGAGGCGGCTCGGCGGATAAGCGGGTCGTGCGCCCACTCCGGGAGGTCCCACCGGCGCCGGGCGCGACGACATAAGGTCGGGCGGCTCGGGCGGTCGATGCCACGGGGCGGCCGGCTCGGTCGGAGCGAGGCAGAGTTCGACCGGGAGGCGGCCGGCTACGACCGGACCGCCGCCGAGACGATGCCCGGCTACGACGAGCTCCACCAGACGCTTCTCTGGGGGATCCCGTTCGCGCCGACCCGCCGGATCCGGGTCCTCGAGCTCGGCGTGGGGACCGGCACGCTGACGGCGCGGCTGATGGCCCGATTCCCGCACGCCGAGCTCGTCGGGATCGACCTGTCGCGGCGCATGATCGCGCTCGGCCGGACCAAGCTGAAACGCTACAAGGACCGGGTCACGCTCGTGCAGGGCGACCTCGCCGAGTTTCCCTCGGACGGTCGGTACGACGCCGTCGTCTCCTCGCTCGCGATCCACCACCTTGAGGACCGGGCGAAGTGGCGCCTGTTCCGCAAGGTCCGGGAGTCCCTCTTGCCGGGGGGCTACTTCGGGGACGCGGACGACCACCTCCCGGAGGACCCCGTGTTCGACTCGAGGTTCGGCCAGGTCGCGCAGGAGTTGAGCGGCCACGGGACGTCGCAGGCGCTCCAAAGGGTCTGGCACGAGCACGAGGCGTTCGACCACCCGTGCACGCTCTCCGACGAGCTCCGCCATCTGGAGACCGCCGGCTTCGCCCACGTCGACGTGCCGTGGCGGTTCTTCGGGCAAGCCGTCGTCTGGGCGTACCGCTAGGTCCGCCCCTCATCCGCGACGGAAGCCTTTTCTTCTCCGGCCGACCTCGCTCGGCTGCGGCCGGGATGGGGTAGTTTGGCCTATCCTGGGGGACTGTGGATCCCTCGACCCGGGTTCAAACGAGGGCGGGGCCGACCCCCGCTCTCGGAGACTCTCGGTCCCGGCCCTACCGGGTCTTGCGGCGGCGGGGCACTTCCGATCGGGCCGGCGTCGGCGACCGGACGATCCGTTCGAGCGCTTCAGGGAGCTCCGCGAGGGAGTAGTCGGCCCACGCCGCGCCCCATCGCTTGAGGTCGTCGGGGCTGAGCGTCCAGTTCTGGAGCCGTGTGGCGCGGGCGACCGCGATCACGCCGTCCACCGACTGGGCTGCCTCGAGGTCGAACCGGGAATCCCCGACGAGGATCAGCGGAACGCCGGGGTAGCGCCGGCGGTATTCGGCCAGGTGCTCGCGCTTCGTGCCCTGACCCGATCCCAGCACGTCCTCGAACCAGTATCGCAAGCCTTCGCGTTCGAGCACGAGGTCGGCCATCTCCCGCTCCGCGCCGGTCGAGACGGAGAGGGTCCAACGGGCGGCCGCGAGGCGCTTCAGTGTCCTCGGCATCTCCGGGAACGGCTTCGCGATCGCGTAGGCTTCCGAGACTTTCCGCATGTGGAACGTCCGCGCTACCGACCGCCGCTCGTCCTCCGGGGCGTCGTGGTACAGCTGCGAGAGCTGGGCCTCGAACGGCATGCCCGTCGTGGCGAGGTAGTGCTGGCGGCCCTCGGCCTCCGGCGTCCCGAACGTCTCGAAGAGCAGCTTTCCCGCCAGCTCGCTGATCGGCCCCATGTCGTCGAGGAGCGTGCCGTCGACGTCGAAAATCACCGCGCCCCGCTCGAGCTGCTTCGGCTCCGGGGGGGGCTGCTCCTGGATCAGCCCGCGGGAGATCTCCGCGAACTGCGACGTCGCCGTCGGGACCATCGGGAGGGGGGTCTCGGTCCCGGGCGGGCCGTTGCGAGGCTCCTCCGCGCGGATCCGGCCGGGCATCCGTCCCGTCGAGGCGGCTCGGCGGATAAGCGGACCGGCGCCGGCCGACCCCCGTCGACTTGATGGGCTCGGCCGCCGGTGGGCCGGAGCGATGCACCCGAGCCGCGCGATCCGGGGACGCCACTCGATGCTCCTCGCTGGGCGCCGGATCGTGCTCGGGGTGACCGGATCGATCGCGGCGATCGAGACGCCGCGGATCATCCGCGAGCTGATTCGACACGGAGCCGACGTCCGCGCGGTCCTCAGTCCCGAGGCGACCCGGATCGTCAGCGAGGAAGCGCTGGCGTTCGCCACGGGACACCCGACGATCGTCCGGTTGACCGGGGAGGTGGAACACGTCACCCTCCTCGGTCCCGGCGAGGACCGCGCCGACCTCCTCCTCATCGCTCCGGCGACGGCGAATACCATCTCGAAGATCGCGCACGGGATCGACGACACTGCGGTCACCTCGTGCGCCTCCGTGGCCCTTGGCGGCGGCGTGCCGATCCTCCTCGCCCCCGCGATGCACGCCCACATGGGGCAGAATCCCGCGGTCCGCGAGAACTTGGACCGCCTCGTCTCCTGGGGGGTCGGGCTGATCCGCCCCGAGGCGGCCGAGGGCGAGGAGAAGCTCGCCCCGCCGGAGGAGGTGGCGGCCGCCGTCTTGCACCGGCTCGCCTCCGGCCCGTGGACCGGGCGGAAGGTCGTGGTCGTCGGGGGCGCGAGCCGCGAGTCGATCGACGAGGTCCGGTCCCTGACCAACGAGAGCTCCGGGGAGACGGCCGTACAGCTCGCCGTACAGGCCTATTTCCGAGGCGCCAACGTCGAGCTGTGGGCGGGGTCGCTGCAGGTTCCCGTTCCGCGCTACCTGACCACACGCCGCTGGCGGAGCGTCGGGGACCTCCGCGCCTTGATCACCGCCGAGCTCGGGGCCCTCCAGAAGGCCGACGCCGTGCTCGTCCCGGCGGCCCTTTCCGATTACACCATCGACGCCCGGGCGGGCAAGATCCCGTCCCGGGAGTCGGATACCCTGCGGCTGGAGCTCCGGGCGGCCCCCAAGATCCTGCCCGAGCTCCGGCGCGCCATTCCCGCCCCGCACCGTCTCGTCGGGTTCAAGCTCGAAGCGGGCCGGGACGCGTCGGCCCTCGAATCCGAGGCGCGTCGCTCTCTGAAGGAGAATTCCCTCGACTGGGTTGTCGCGAACGACCGGACGTCCCTCGGGGCGCCAACGACCCGTGTCGTCCTTATCGGACCCGCCGGGCCGGGGAAGTGGCTCGAAGGGCCGAAGTCGGAGGTGGCCGGCCAGCTCCTCGACCTGCTCGGACCGTCGATCGCCGGGCCCCCCGGTGCCCGCGCCCGTGAACCCCCGGCGGACGGGAGCTCTCCGAGGCATCGGCGCGGCGTTCGCCGGAAGATTCGCCCGCGGGCTTCGTAGGCTATCCCATCGGGGGACCATTATTAGCCCGCCCGACTCGCGAGCCCGAGAGGAACGTTCCGATGGTGAAGCTGGCCGAGTGGCGGGGGAAGGAGATCTTCCGGAAGTACGGCGTGGCGCTGCCGAAGGGAACGGTCGTCCGGGCGCCTTCCGAGGTCGCGGACGCGCTCCGAACCGCCGGCGTGGCCTTGCCGTGCGTCGTCAAGGCCCAGGTCCTGGCCGGCGGCCGGGGGAAGGGCGGCGCCGTCCGGTTTGCCGCCACGGTCGCGGAGGCCGAGGAGGCGACCAAGGCGATCCTCGCTCTCGAGTTCAAGGGCGAGAAGGTCCACGAGGTGCTCCTCGAGGAGAAGCTCGCCATCGGACGAGAGCTGTACGTCTCGTTGACGCTGGACCGGAGCCGACGGCTGCCGCTCGCGATGGCGAGCGCCCAGGGCGGCGTCGAGATCGAATCTGTCGACGAGAGCGCGATCACCCGCGTCTGGGTCGACCCGTTCCCCGGCCTCGTGGGTTACGAGAAGCGTCGGCTCGTGGCCGCGTTCGGACTGACGGGAGCGCTGGCCCGCTCGGCGGAGACGCTCCTCGGACAACTGTGGCGGATCTTCGACGAGGAGGACGCCGAGCTCGTCGAGATCAACCCGCTCGCCGTCGTCGGCGACCGGGTCGTCGCGCTGGATGCGAAGGTGATCATCGAGGACGATGCGTCGTTCCGGCACCCGGAATACTCCGACGTGCGCGACGACCGGACGCCGCTCGAGGAGATCGCGCGGGAGAAGGAGATCGCCTTCGTCCAGCTCGACGGAAACATCGGGGTCATCGCGAACGGCGCGGGCCTGACGATGGCGACGCTCGATGTCCTGGCCGAGTTCGGGGGCCGCCCCGGCGTGTTCCTCGACCTGGGGGGCACGGACGACCCGAAGAAGGTCACCGAGGCGTTCCTCCTCATGGCCCAGGCGAAGCCGGCCGCCGTGTTCCTCAACATCTTCGGCGGAGTCACGCGGTGCGACACCGTCGCCAAGGGATTGGTCGAAGCGATGACTCAGGTCCCACCGGAGTCGAAGTTCCCGCTCGTCGCCCGGATCCGCGGGAATAACGAAGCCGAGGGGCGCGCGATCCTGCAGGCGGCGGGAGTCACTTCCCTGACCGACCTGAAGGAGTCCGTCCAAGCGGTCATTTCCGCCGCCGGGGGCCGGGCATGAGCGTGCTCATCGACGCCGACACGCGGGTGCTCGTCCAGGGGATCACCGGGCACCAGGGGACCGTTCACACCCGGAACATGAAGGCGTTCGGCGCCCAGGTCGTCGCCGGAGCCACCCCCGGGAAGGGCGGACAGGAGGTCGAGGGCGTTCCGGTGTTCAACTCGGTCGACGACGCGGTCCGAAAGACCGGCGCGAACGCGACGTGCATCTTCGTTCCGGCGCCGTTCGCCAAGGACGCGTTCCTCGAGGCCGTCGACGCCGGGATCCGGCTGGCCGTGATCGTGACCGAGCACATCCCGTTCCACGACATGCTCGTCATGTACCACTACGGGCGCTCCAAGGACGCCCGCATCATCGGCCCGAACTGCCCCGGGATCGCGGCCCCCGGGAAGTCGAAGGTCGGCATCATCCCGAACGTCGTGTTCCGACCGGGACGTGTCGGGGTCGTCAGCCGTAGCGGGACGCTCACCTACGAGATCGTGAACGGGATCAAGGAGCGGGGACTCGGCCAGTCGACGTGTCTCGGTCTCGGCGGGGACCCTGTGGTCGGCACGTCGTTCGTCGATGCGCTCCCGTGGTTCGAGAAGGACCCGGACACCGACCTCATCGTGTTGGTCGGGGAGATCGGCGGAACGGCGGAGGAGGACGCGGCCGAGTACCTCGGGCGCCACGTGTCGAAGCCCGTCGTTGCCTACATCACCGGTCACTCGGCGCCGCCGGGGAAGCGGATGGGCCACGCCGGTGCGATCATCGCCCGGGGGAAGGGGACCGCCGATAGCAAGGTGCGCGCGCTCGAATCGGCCGGCGCTCACGTCGCCAAGTTCCCGTATGAGATCCCGGCGCTCGTCGAGCAGTACCTTCCAAGGCCGTCGGGTCGATGAGCAGCGACGTCTGCGCGATCCCCGACTGCGGCGGAGAGGCCGTCCGACACCTGGCCCTCGCCGAGGCCCGGCGGGCGTTCGAGCAGCTGCCCGAGACGGGCCGGAGCGCGGCGCTCTGCCGGGTCCACTACAAGGAGTGGAAGAAGGCGACGAAGAAGGACCGGCAGCTCGACCGGCTCGGCGGGGCGACCTCAGGACGAAAGTTCGAGTCGGCGGGCCGGGGCGGCCCGCCCATCTGACCGGAAGGGGTTCGCGCTTAGCCTACTGCTTTCGCATCTTCTGCGCCCTCATGCGGCGGCGCATCCGCTTCTTGCGCCATTTCCACCGCATGTGGCCGCGCTTCTTCCATACGCGCGAGCTTCGTTTCATCCAATCTCGTCCGAAACGGCCGCGCCTATCGTCCCCCCCTTAAAAGGGTTGCCAAACCGAATTCCGCCGACGGTGGGCGCCGGCCCGCGGTTATCTACCGGACCTGCCTCGCGCGGCCGTGGTCGACGAGGCGGACCTCGAGTCGAACGTGCTCGAGTTCGTCCTGAAGTCGTTCCAGTTCGACCGAACCGAGACCGTCGGCGGGGTCGAGTACGCTGTGCTCCACCGTACGGAGACGGAGAGCGAATCGAAGTTCCGCCCGAAGCTCGTCAAGCTCGTCCTCGTCGTCCCGAAGGACTGGATCGTCCACGACCTCGCCTCGGATCTCCTCCTGATCGCCCCCGACGGCATCCACCCGGGCCACCGGGGGAGCGGAACGGCCGTGGAAGCGGCCGCGGAGAAGACCGAGTTTTCCGAGCAGGGCGTCGACTGGATCCGGATTGCTCGCCCGGCCGGGGGTTGGATCTATCTGCCGAAGTCGGCGGAGGGGACCTGGACCTCGGAGGCCCGCGCGCAGCTCCCCTAGTCGATCCGCCGGCGGATGGCGAGTGGTCCGAGGTCGCTCGCCCGGCCGAATCGGGCAACACCGACTGTTATCTGCGCGCCGCGCGTTGCTCGCGTACCGATACCGATGGGCCGGACCCCGGTACGCGTGTCGGGTGAGAACATGAAGAAGATCCGACCGAGCTATCCCCAGCGAGCCGAGATGTTGCGCACCCCCTTCGTACCGATGTCGGACGACGAGTTCCGGCAAGCCGTTCGCGCCGGGTCGGCCGTCCCGTGCCGCGAGGGCGATGTGCTCATCGTATCGAAGTGGCGCGACGGTCCCGGCATGGACGTCGACGTGTTCCTGAAGGCGCTCCGGGCCCAGGGGTCGAAGCTGACGGCCCGGACGTACCGGACGGACGTCAACATCCGCGTGGTCCGACCAACCGCGTTGCCCGCCCCGGGCGGACATGCGATGGCGAGAGCGCCGAAGCCCTCCGGCTGAGGGACGCTCGGGCGTTATCCGACGCCCATCTCCGCGAGCTTCTCGGGGAGGTAGGTGTCCGTCACGTAGTTGAGCCCGTACTTCGCGAGCGATTGCTGCTCCGCCTTCTTGCCGTTCTTCAGCATCAGCTCGATCTCGCTCCGCCACTCCGCGGTCTTGAATCGCGGGTCGGTCAGCTCGGCCTGGAGGGCCCGGACGTCCTGGTCGGTCAGGTCGTCCGACGGCAGCTTGTAGTTCTCGATGTCCGACGCCGTGACCCCGAGGAACTCCGCCTGCGGCGTGGCGAGGTACTGGGAGATGTGGGCGGTCTTGATCGCTCCGTACGCGACGCTCGCGAAGATCCGGAACGACCACGGATCGCCGTCGGTGAAGACGACGACGGGGAGCTTCAGCTCCTCGTTGAGCCGCTTCAGGAACCTCCGGGTCGACCGGGCGGGCTGGCCCTTCAGGTGGAGCAGGACCGCTTCGTGTTTCTCGTCGAAACCGTTCTCGGCGAGGCGGTCGACCATGCCGCCGCACTCGATGGCGATGACGAACTTTGCGCCGGTCTTGACGAACTCGATCTTCTCCTTCTCGACGTTGAACGGGATCCCGTAGCCGCCGTCCCCGACGTCGTCGCGGCAGTTGATCTTCTTCACGACGCCCTTGCGGTTCGTCTCGCGGATCGTGAGGTCGCCGATGACCGACGCGCCGTTCTCCTCCGGGTGGACCCGGAAGTCCTCGCGGAGCCGCTCGCATAGCACCTCGAGGTCCTCGATGAGGAGGTTCGACTCGTCCTCGCTGTGGAACTTCCCTTCCTCCCACCCCTCGCTGATGTAGTACAGTTCGCGGAGCGTGGAGGTCTTCCCCTCCTTGGCCATCTCGTTGATGAAATCGACCAGGTAGAACGTCCGGAGCAGCATCAGCGCGCCGTCGAGCTTCCGCGCGCTCCGGGTCCCGAGCGAGCGCCCGAGCTTCCAGACCCCCTCCCGCATTTGGAACGTGATGTTCTGCTTCGTCCGGAGCGGCAGGCGCATCCGCGGGATCTCACCGGCGTCGAGTTGCTCGTAGATCGAGCGGGCGAGGTCGAGGGTCGGTTTCAGGGCGTCGACGCGCACCGGGGCGGTGTCGCTATCCCTCGTCGTCTTCGACTCCCGCACTCCCTTCCGCGGCATCGTAGTCCACCTCCGCTTCGTCCGAGCCGGGCAATGGCTCGAGGCCGGCCTCGGCCGCCTCGATCACAGCGCGCGGCAATCGTACATCCCAGTCGCCGGGAAGCGGCTCCGCGCCGAGCAGGTGCGCCTCGTCGACCCCGGCGATGTACCAGGAGAGGTCCGAAGCCTCGACCTCCGTTCCCTTCGGGAATGTCACGCCAATCGACGCCTTGCCGTGCGGCGGGAGCTTCTCGAGGGTCCACCACGCCCGGCCCAGCTCGGCGTCGACGCCCTCAGGGGGCTGGGCGTACTGCGCCTTCGGCAGAAGCTCGCACGGCATCTCCAGGAACACCTCGAGGACCCGGGCCCTCGGCGTGTAGTTCGTAAGGTCGGTGGTGGCGCGGACCATGTCGCCGACGGGGGCGATGGACGTCTCCACGTTGACGACGTCCATGATCTTGGTGATCACCGGCGTCAGGTCCGGGACGGGCTTGTGGACGAGCGAGCTCGTTTTCTCGGCGAGCTTCGGCAGGATCTTCAGGATGATCGCGAACTTCTCTCCGGCGAACTCCCGGCGGGTCCGGCGCGAGATGTGGGTCTTCAGGTGGCGGGCCGCCGCCTGGAGGGCGAGGGTGAGCTCCTTGTCGAGCTCCGGGTCCTCGGCGACCGCCTCCTTCGCCTCGCTCGTGAATGGGATCTTGGTGGAGGCGACGTGCACGAGGATGAGGCACGGCCCCGTCGGGAGCCCCTGGCCCCCCTTCTGGTCGAGGCCGTACCGCCGCCAGTCGAGGTTCTGGACCGCGTTGGTCACGGCGCACGCCCCCTGTTGGAAAAGCAGCGGCACGCGGTTCGCGAACCTCAGCAGCTGGATCGGCTGGTCGGCGGGCAGTCCGCCACCGTAGACGAGCCCGACCTCGACGAGGAACGGATAGCCGCCCCGGACCTTCGGGGGGCGGCTCACGGGCGGGGCGTAGAACTCCGGGCGGACGTCGCCGAGGACGTTGCGAAGGCCCCGCTTGATCAGCATCGGTCCGATCGGCGACAGCGACTCGGCGGTCGGCGCGACGAGCGGGACCTCGTGCATCGCGGTGAGGAGCTTCTCGAGCTCTTCGCTGTGGACGTCGGACGGGGCGGTCTTCGAGGAGAGACCGGACCGCTCGAGGATCTCGCGCGCCGCCCGCGGCGACACCCCGGCGAGGTCCTTCTGGAGCAGCTCGAGGACCGTCGGCTTGGTCGACGCTTTCAGCCGGTAGGCGAGCTCGCCGAGCTCGAGGCCGTACGGATGGGGCGGGACTTCCTTCGGGACCGGGGGGACCTCCGTCGAGGCCCGCTCGTAGGTGATCTTCGTGCCGTCCGGTTCGACCAGCGTGAGCCGCGCGTGCGGGTTGACGATCGCCGTGCCCTTCAGGTAGTCAAAGGGGGACTGGCGGCCGCGCTGGTACTTCGCCTTCAGGAGCAGCTCGACCCGCGTCCCGCTCGGACGGTCCCAGAGGACGAGGTCCTCGGAGACGACCCGGGCGAGGTTCTTCTGGGTGTCAATGAGGAGTTCGACCACATGCGCGGCCTCTTCCTCGGCGACCTTGCTGGTGACCTTGGCCGGCCGCGCCGTGGTCAGGCCGGCGTACAGGACCGCCGCGGAGATGCCGATCCCCTGCTGGCCGCGGGACTGCCGGTTCGCGTGGAACCGGGAGCCGTAGAGGAGGCGGCCGAAGACGTTCGGGATCTCGCGTTTCAGGATCCCGGGGCCGTTGTCCTCGACCGCGACCCGCAGCCGGTCGACCCCCTCCTTGGAGATCTCGACCTTGATGTCCGGGAGGACCTGGGCCTCCTCGCAGGCGTCGAGGGCGTTGTCGACCCCCTCCTTCACGGTGGTCAGGAGCGCCCGGAGCGGGTTGTCGAACCCGAGGATCTGCCGGTTGCGCTCGAAGAACTCGGCGACCGAGATCTCCCGCTGCTTGGCGGCGAGCTGCTGCGCGAGAGACTTCGCCGGGGGCACCGTTGGCCGACGAACGGACCCTCTCTATAACCCCGTGCTTCGAGTTGTCGTCGACGGGTGCGCCCCGGGCCGCTGCGCCACGTCGCGGAGCACCGGTCGGAACGGTCGCCACCGCGCCGGCTCGTTCACGTCCGCGTCGACCAGGACGACTCGCTCATCCGGGCCGAGCCTAAGGTTCGGCACGGGCCGCTCCGGGAGCGGCTCGCCCCGGGCATCGTAGCCCCGCGACCCGCCGCCGAACACGATCCCGTCCTCGACGCCCACCCGGTTGACGTAGACGAGCGGCGCGGCGTTCTCGACGGCGCGCGACGGGAGAACCTTCTCGAACAAGCGTCGCGACGTCACCGGGGCGGCGGAGACGCAGACGAAGAGGTTCGCGCCGTCGAGCGCCAGCGCGCGGAACACTTCGGGGAAGAACGCGTCGTAGCAGATGGCGAGTCCGACTCGCTCCGGGCCGAGCGGGGCGGCCTGGCTCGTCTCCGTCGGAGAGAAGATGCCGCCCTCCTCGAACGGACCGTACGTTGGAAGGTACCGCTTCCCTTGCGTGAACCGGGTTCCGTCGGGCCGGAGGAGGAGGACGGAGTTCTCGACCTCGCCCCGACGGCGCCCGACGGTGGGCGCCCCGACGACGACCGAGCGGCCGGTCCCTTCGACGACCTCCATGAGGGGGGTGAGTCGGGGCTCCGTCTCGCGGATCGCGAGGCGGTGGAACCGGTCCCCGACGCGGTAGCCGGTGAGATAGAGCTCGGGGAACACGACAAGAGCGGCGGGCGCGGCCCGCACGACCTCGGCGGCGCGCGCGACGTTCCGTTCGACGTCACCGGGGACGGGCGCGAGCTCGGCGAGGGCGATCTCCATCAGAAGAAGTGGTGCCGGACGGCGAGCAGGTAGACGAATAGGAGCAGGAACACGAGGAAGATCACCGTGATCGTCGAGGTGAAGAACAGGTAGCCGAGCCCGAGGAACAGCACCACGACGGTGGTGTAGAGCGCCCACGCCTCCTGGTTCCAGAGCGCGGTCGCCACGCCGACGAGCACGGCGCCGAGGAGCACCAGGATCGCGGCCCCGATGACGTCGACCTGGTGGACGATCAGCAGTTGCGACGGGATCGCGGTGCCGAGGTACTCGTTGAGCAGGAACAGGAGGCCGCTGACGAGCACGACGAGGCCAAGGAGCGCAATCAGCACGGCCAAGACCGCGACGCCGAGCGGGAGGGAGGGACGGACCTCCGTCGGCTCCCACTGGGGCGGAAGGTGCTGGACCTCCGGGACGGATCCGGAGGCGGCCGCCGCCCTCGCTGTCGTCGGCATCGGGCTCCCGACGCTCGAGCCCGCGGTCGAGACAAGTAGCTTTCGTTCGACGGGGCAAGGCCCCGTCCCGAACTCTCCGGGCGCCTACGGGCGGCCGCTACGCGAGGAATTGGGGCTGGGTGACGAGCACGCCCGACCAGCCCTCTTCCACGAGCTCTCGGTCGACCTGACTGACGAGCTGGGAGTGATTCTCACAGAGGAGGAACTCGCGCGCGGCGGCGGCGGCGGCGCCCCTCGACTTCGCCGCGCCCCGCATCTGGGCGGAGTAGGCGGCCGTCTCCCGGCACTTGGTCGCGAGGGACATCCGCCGGTCCTCGACCGGCGCGGGTCCGCGAGGAAACGAGTACGCTGCCGCCGGTTCGATTTGGCACTGGGCCATCGGACCTCCGAACCGCCGGGCGCCATAAGGTAGGCGAGGCGGCGCGAGGGGGCCGGGAGGCTACTGCGGGGCTCAGAAGCGGCGCTCGGCCGCGCCCCACGCCATGTGCTCGAGTAGGATCCGGAACGGCGACGGGGGCAGGGCCTCCAGCGACCGGCTGGCGCGGTCGGCCCACAGCCGGGCCGTATCCGCGACGCGGGCCGGTGCCCCGCTCGCGTCGACTAGGGTCCGGAGCCTCAGGAGGTCGCCCGGTGACTTTCGGTGGAGGCCGAACAGCCGCTCGAACTCGGCGCGCTGCGTCCCGTCGAGCGTCTCGTACGTCTCGAGGCTCAGGAGCGTCGGGTTCCCCTCGCGGAAATCGCCGTAGAGCGGCTTGCCGAGGATGTCCGAGTCCCCGTAGACGTCGAGAAGGTCGTCGCGGATCTGGAAGGCGATGCCGAGCGACCGCCCGTATCCGGCGGCCGCATCCTGGATCGGGGTCGGGGCTCCCTGGATCTCCGCCACCGACGCGAGCGCGGCCGCCACGATGGCGGCGGTCTTGCGCTCGACGACGCGGAAGTAGTGCTCCCGACCGGACGTCAGGTCGAACCGTCCGCTCTCCTGCAGCACCTCGCCCTCGACGAGGTCGGCGCACGCCTCCCCGCACCGCATGATGATGGACCGGGGGTACTCGGAGGCGAGCTCGAACGCGCGGACGAACAGGTAGTCGCCGGAGACGATCGCGAGCGGGAGCCCGAACGCCTGAGGGAGCGACGGCCGGCCGCGGCGCATCTCGGCGTGGTCGATGACGTCGTCGTGGACGAGCGTCGCGGTGTGGATCAGCTGGAACGCGGCGGCGAGCGAGTGGATCGGACCGGTGTCCGTCGCCCCGAGGGCGCGATGGAGCGCGGCCATCAGGACGGGGCGGACGCGCTTGCCGCCGGTGCTGCAGGCGTACTTCGCGGCGTCCGTCAGGCGAGGGTACGTGGCGCCGAGGACGTCCTGCATCCGCCGGTCGATGTCGGCGAGGTCGTGGACCAACAGCGGGAGCACCTCGGTCAGCTTGGCGGTCAGGTCCTCGCCAATCGTCTGGCTGACGAGGACGTCGAGCGGAAGGTCCGCGGGGTCGGCGGTCGTCGGGGCCGGAACCGTCACGAGGCCCCCCCGAGGCGGCGGGGACGACGCATCCGCATCATCGCATCAAGACCATCCGGGCCGATATAGCGCATCCCGAGGGCGAGGAGCCAGTCGCGTTCCACGAACCGGTCCCCGAACTCCTTCAGTCGGAACCCTCGGCTTAACGGTTCGTAGAGGTGACGCTGCCACAACCGGTCGTACTCGAGGAGGGGCGCGCCGGTCCGGATGTGCGCCGCGGCGGCCACTCCGGCGTCCCGGCCCGAGATCATCGCGGTCGGGATGCCGCCACCGTTCGTCGCCATGACGAGGTTGGCCGCGTCGCCCGCGAACAGCGCCCGGCCGCGGACCGCCGAGCGCGGCGGCGGTCCGAGCGGGACCCACCAGCGGGTCCGGTCCGTCGCCGCGGCCCACCCGGCATCGTGGGTCAGTCGGTCGAGCAACGTCGAGAGCGTCTGTCCCTTCGGGAGGAATCGCACCCCGACGCCGACGTTGGCGTCGTGCGCCCGGGGGATCATCCAGGCGTAGCCACCCGGCGCGACCGACCCGAAGTAGAGGTCGATCTCGGGCGGGAACTCGCCCGGGCTCGTCGCCGTGATCATCCGGTACATCTCGCGGGGCACGGTGAACCCGACCGAACGCGCGACCGTCGAGAGGGGACCGTCCGCGCCGATGACGACCTTCGCTCGGACCGAGGTCCCGCCAACAAAATCGACCTGGTCGTCCCGAAGACGCGCGACCCCGGCCGGGAATCGCAGCTCCGCTCCGGCCCCTTCGGCCCGCGCCGCCAGTGCCTTGTCGAACGCCCGACGCGAAACCGTCGCCCCGCGGAGGGGGAACGCGAATCGACGGCCGCCCGGGGCGATGCACGCCATGGTGCTCGTCTCGCGGAGAACGGTCTCGGAGGGGATCTGGAATGACTCCCGGATCACGTCGGGGAACGGGAAGATCGTCGCGAGCTCGTCGGGCGACGGGACGTACTCGCCGCACTGAACGGGCTCGCCCAGCTCCGGGCGCCGGTCGACCAGGAGCGTGCGCGCCCCGCCGAGAGCGGCGAATCGGGCCGCCAGGCTTCCCGCTGGCCCGGCTCCCACGACGACGACGTCGAACGTCTCCGTAGGCGTCACGCCCCAACTTGCAGGAAATGCACGGCCGCCGACTGGAACCCGTTCAGGACGAGCGCCGGGTCGATGCCGAAGACGACGATGGCGCCGACCGCGAGCGCGATCGCCGCGGACCGGCCCCAGCCGATCGGGGCCTCCAGCCGTTCCGCCATGGTCGGGTCCTCGGGCGCGGGGTCGAGGTAGACCGTCTTCAGCACCCGGGCGTAGTAGAACACCGAGAGGGCGCTGTTCAAGAGGCCGGCGACGGCGAGCCAGACGAACCACCCCTCGGCCTGGACCGCGGCCGAGAACAGGACGAACTTCGAGACGAACCCGACCGTCAGTGGGATCCCGGCGAGGCCGAGGAGCATGACGGCGAACGCGAACATGAGGTACGGTCGCTTCGTCGCGAGTCCCCGCCAATCTTCGACCCGGGGACCGACGCCGAGCCCGAGGACCGCGGCCACGACGAGGAAGGCGCCGGCCTTCAGGAAGACATGGGCGAACACCTGCAGGGTCGCGCCGGCGAGGGCGGGGGCGGTGCCGACCGCGACCCCGATCAGCATGTAGCCGGCCTGGCTGATGGACGAGTAGGCGAGGAGTCGCTTGATCTCCTTCTGCTGGAGCGCGAGGAGGTTTCCGATGGTCATCGTCAGGACCGCCACGATCCCGAGGGCCAGCTCGACAGTCGGGCGCAGCGTGATCGTCGCGCAATGCCCGGCGGCGCACCAGTGGCCGAGAACGGGGGCGAACACCACGGGGCCGACGAAGACGAGGAAGAACGCGAAGATGCCGATCTTCTTCGAGCCGCCCGCGAGGAACGCCGAGACGTCGTCGGGCGCACCGTCGTAGACGTCGACCGCCCAGGCGTGGAACGGCACCAGGGTGAGCTTGAATCCGAGCCCGGCGATGAGGAGGGCGAACCCGGCGAGCGCGAGGGCCGGGTAGCCGACGACCCGGGTCGCGCTCTCGAGCGTCGCGAAGGTCGTCCCCCCGTACGCCCCGAAGATGAGCGAGGCGCCGAAGAACGAGAGCGCGCTCGAGAGCGCTCCGACGATGTAGAACTTCATCGCCGCCTCGAGGCTGCGGGCGTCGCGCCGGGTGTACCCGACGAGGAGGTACGTGGCGATGCCCGTGATCTCGACGGACAGGAGGAGGAAGATCAGGTCGCTCGCGACCGCCGCGAGCAGCATCCCGAGCGTCGCCATCAGCAGCAGGCCGAAGAACACGGCCCCCCCCTTCTCCTCGCTCGGGCGGGAGAGCGAGGCGAGCGAGACGAGGAAGGCGCTCGTCAGGAAGATCCCCTGGAAGACGAGGCCGAGGCTCGTCACGCCGTAGAGCGACGGGCCGAGCGGCGCGTCGACCACGCCGGACGGGATGGTACGGAGGATGGCGAGAGGGGCGAATCCGAGGTCGGCGACGACCGCCAGCAGCGCGATCGCCGTGGCGGAGACGGCTACGGCCCCGAGGGTCTCGAGGCGTCGGACCCCGAGGACATCGAGGAGGAAGACGAGGAGCGCGGCGGCGAGGACGATCAGCTCGGGCGTGAACGTGGCGAGGAACGTCGTGTCCATGTCGATCCGTCCTTACGGGAACCCCGGAAAGCCATACACGGGCGAGTTCACGATCACGTTCACGAGGAACCCGGGAAGGATCCCGTAGACCACGATCAGGGCGACGAGGATTCCCATCGCCGCCGCCTCGAACCACGGGACGTCCGACGCGTGGTCCGGCACGTTCCGCTTCGGGCCGAACAGGACCCGCTGCATCATCCAGAGGTAGAACGCGGCGGTCACGACGAGGATGACGAGCGGAACGACCACCCAGTAGCCGATCCGGTCCCACGTGGCGAGAAGCGCGGTGAACTCGGCCGGGAAGCTGATCAGCGCCGGCAGTCCGAGGGAGGCGAGCGAGCCGACCATCACCATCGTCGCAAGGAACGGAGTGACGGGCGTGATGCCGCCAAGCTTCGAGATGTCGCGGGTGCCGAATGTGTGGTGGACGCTCCCGGAGACCATGAACAGGAGCGCGCTGACGACCCCGTGGGCGAACATCAGCAGCACCGCGGCCAGGAGGCCGAGCTGCGAGTAGACGGCGATCGCGAGCAGCACGATGCCCATGTGGTTGATCGACGAGTACGCGACGAGTCGCTTCAGGTCCCGTTGGGCGAGCGCGACGACGGAGCCCCAGACGATCATCGCGAACGCGATGACGTAGAGGAGCCAGGTCAGGTGGCTCATGCCGACGGGTAGGACCTCGACGGCCCACCGGATCAGCCCGTAGCCACCGAGTTTCAGCAGGAGTCCGGCGAGCAGCACCGACGCGCCGGTCGGGGCCTCGACGTGGGCGTCCGGAAGCCAGGTGTGGAACGGGACGATCGGGAACTTGACGCCGAAGCCGAACAGGAGCGCGAGGAACAGGAACACCTGGACGCTCGTCGAGAGCCCCCGGGCGGCGACGTAGACGGAGGCGAAGTCGAACGACGTCGCCCCGGAGTAGAACACGAGGGCGAGCAGCCCGACCAGCATGACGATCGAGGCGACGTGGGTGTAGACGAAGAACTTCAGCGCCGCGTATCGTCGGCGCGGCCCGCCCCAGAACCCGATGAGGAAGAACATCGGGATCAGGACGGCTTCCCAGAACAGGAAGAACAGGAGGATGTCGAGCGAAATGAACACGCCGAAGCAGCCGAGGCACGTGAGGAGGAGCAGCCCGAAGTACGCCGCCGGTTGGTTCGTCTCCCCCCACGAGTAGATGACGACCGCCACCTGAAGGAACGCGGTCAGCAGGACCATCACGAGCGAGATCCCGTCGACACCGACGGTGTAGTTGATCGTCAGCCAGGAGAGGTGGATCCATGGGTACGACTCGAGGTAGGCGTACCCCGGGCTGCCACCCGAGGGTCCGGGCCACGCGGTGTACGACGCGAGCAGACCCGCGACTTCGAGGAGGAAGATGACCGAGGTCCCGAGGGCGACGAACCGGGCCCTCTCCTTCGAGAGGAACGTCAGGACGGTCCCGACGACGATCGTGAGCAGGGTCAGGGTAAGGACCGGGACCGTCACGTCACGGCACCCCCACCGTCGCGAGCACGATCGGGGCGACGAACAGGAGGAGCAGGAGCAGGCCGATCACGCCGAGGACTACGTAGCTCGCGTAGTCCGAGACGAGGCCGCTCTGGCCCCGCCGGAGGGCGTTCGACGACGCCGTGCCGAGCCGCTCGAAGCCGTGGATCGTCCCGTCGATGACGTACCGCTCGAACCAGTCGGCGATCCGGCTCCCCCCGTAGACGAGGGTGAGGCCGACCCAGTCGTAGAACGCCTTGACGTAGTACCGCTGGAGCAGGATCGTCCGGAGCGGCTGGAGCGTCGAGTCCGGCGCGAGGACGTAGACCCGGCCGTTCCCCCAGAGAGCGGTCGCGAGGAGGATCCCCCCGGCGCCGAGCCCGACGGAGACGGCGGAGAGGACGAGCTCGGTCGCACTGTAGGTGGGCGGGACCCCGCTGCCCCCGCCGATCGAGAAGAGTGACGCGAACGAGGGGGCGAACGCAAACAGTCCCGCGACCACGGCGAGCGCCGAGAGGGCCAGCAACGGCACGCGCATCGTCCAAGGTCCCTCGTGGGCGTGGGGCAGGGTCGCGTCGCGGGCGTGCTCGCCGGAAAAGGCGAGGTACCAGGCCCGGAAGATGTAGTAGGCCGTCAGGAACACTGTGGCGTACGCGAGGATGAGGAACGGCCAGTACGCGGGGTTCGACCGGGCCGCCGCGTACACCGAAGCGAGGATGTCGTCCTTCGACCAGAACCCCGCGAACGGCGGGATTCCCGAGAGGGAGAGGGCCCCGACCGCGAACGCGATGGACGTGAGCCGCATCGACTTGCGGAGCCCGCCCATCTTGAACAGGTCCTGCGTGCCGACGGCGTGAATCACCGAGCCCGCGGCGAGGAACAGGAGCGCCTTGAAGAACGCATGCGTGAACAGATGGTACAAGCCGACCATCGCAAACCCGGCCCCGACGGCGAGGACCATGTACCCGAGCTGGCTGATCGTCGAGTAGGCGATCACCCGCTTGATGTCCGGGTGGACGACCGCCATCGTCGCGGCAAAGAAGGTGGTGAAGCCGCCGACCGCCACGATCGCGAGCCGGTCGTCCGGCGTGAAGCCGAGGAACAGCGACGCGACGGCGAGTAGATAGACGCCGGCGGCGACCATCGTCGCGGCGTGGATGAGCGCGCTGACGGTCGTCGGCCCTTCCATGGCGTCGGGGAGCCAGGCGTGCAACGGGAACTGGGCCGACTTGCCGGCGGCCCCGGCGAGCATCATCAGGCCCGCGACGGTCAGGAGGGGCGTGTTCGCGCCCATCGTGGCCGCGAGAAACGGAGTCGAGCCCTGGACGAACAGGAAGCCGCTCGCGGCCCAGCCGGCCCCGCCGCCGCTCGTCGCGTAGACGGAGAAATAGATGAAGATCCCGAGGAGGAACAAGACGTCGCCGATGCGCGTGACGAGGAACGCCTCCTTCGCCGCGGACGCGGCGCTCGGCTTCTCGTAGTAGAACCCGATCAGGAAGTACGAACAGACGCCGACGAGCTCCCAGAACAGGAAGAACTCGAGGAGGTTGTCGGCGAGGACAAGCCCCGTCATCGCGGTCAGGAACAGCGACAGCTCGGCGTAGTACCGGGGGAGGCCCCGGTCCGCATGCATGTACCCGATCGAGTACAGCATGACGAGGAAGCCGACGACCGTGACGACGAGGAGCATCAGGGCCGAGATCGGGTCGACGAGGACGCCGATGACGAGGGAGAAGCCGTTCGGAAACGTTCCCGGCGAACCGGGGAGGTGGAGCCAGGTGAAGTTCGCGTCGGAGTAGTGGCCGGGGTGGAGCATCTCGGCGGCCGCAACGAGCACTCCCACGACCATGGAGGCGCCCGCGAATCCGACGGCGACCCAGCCGCCGTACTCGAGGCGCTTCAGCCGGGTGCCGAGGAGCCCGACGATGACGAACGAGACCGCCATCAGGGTCGGGACGAGCCAGGCGAGCGAGAAGGCGAGGTCGAGAGTTCCGATCGGTCCTTCCCCCTTAGTTCTTCAGCGACGTCGCTTCGGCAACGTTGATCGACCCGCGCGTTCGATTGAGGGCGAGCACGATGGCGAGTCCGACGGCGACCTCGGTCGCGGCGAGGCCGACGAGGACGACGGCGATCGCCTGGCCGGACAGACCCCCCGGGGTCCCCGTGAACGCGGCGAAATAGACGAAATTGAGGATCGCCGCGTTCATGGCGATCTCGACCGCGATCAGGAGCAGGATGAAGTTGCGCCGGGTCAGGATGCCGAACAGCCCGACAGCGAGCAGCGTGGCGGAGAGGAACAAGAGGCTCGCTACGGAGAGGTCGGTCACTCGCGTCCCTCCCGCACCAGATAGATCGCGCCGGAGAGGGCGCTCAGCATCACGAACCCGAGGAGGACGAGCCACGCCCCGTCCTGGTTGAACAGCGTAGTCGAGAGCAGGGTGACGTCGTACGCCCGGACGACCGTCTCCTGCTGGGGGAGCGAGGCGGCGACCACCGCGAGGACCACGATCGCGAGGAGCGCGAGGGCGAGCGGGAACGGTCCGATCCCGGTCGCGGCCTCGCGGGCGAAGATCCGCTTCCGCGTGACCATCACCCCGAACAGGAGGAGGATCGTGACGGCTCCGGCGTACACGCCGAGCTGGAGGACGCCGAGGAACGGCGCGGAGAGCAGGAAGTAGAGTCCCGACAGGGAGACGAAGAAGACCGACACCCACAGGATCGTGTGCACGAGCTCCCGGACCAGGAGCGCCGCGAGCGCCGTCCCCACGGCGATCGCCGCGAGCGCGAGGAACGCGAGTTCCTCGACGATCACGTGTGGGTCCCCCAGAAGAGGCACTCCTTCGGACAGACCGAGATGCAGGTGCCGCACCGGACGCAGTCGGAATCGTTGACGACCGGCTCCTTCCAGATCCGCTTCGCCCCCTTCTCCCCCGGCTTCGGCGGGGACTTCGGGATGTCGAGCATCGTGATGCAGTTCGTCGGGCAGTCTCGGGCGCAGGCGTTGCATCCGATGCAGAGCGGGGCGTCGAGCAGGATCGCGTCCTCATTGGCCGGCCGCGCGAGCCGGATCGGGTTCATCGGCAGTTTCCGCTGGAACTGCTCGAACATCTTCTGCGGGGAGTAGATCATGTCCGAGCGCTTCGTGACGGACAGCTCGTAGCGAGTCGTCATGGTGAGGCACCCCTCGGGGCAGGCGTCGGAGCAGAAGCCGCAGTACGAGCACTTCCCGTAGTCGATCTCCGGGCACTTCTTCGGGTGCTTCGGGTCCCCGCCCGGGACCGTCACCATGTCGATGCAGAGGTCCGGGCAGGAGAACGCGCAGAGGTTGCACGAGATGCAGGTGTTGACGTTCAGCGCGTGGACGCCGCGGTAGTTGTCCCATACCTCGCCGACGCCGATCGGCTTCCCCGAGGCGACCCGCACCTCGGTCCGGAACTTCGGGTCCTCGAGCCGCTCGAACGGATAGACGATCGTCGACGGGCGGATCAGGCTCTTCATGAACTGACGGGCCGCCGTCGCGAGCGGTTTCGCGACGAGCAGGACGACGTTCTCCCCCTTCGCCCGCTCCTTCGGGTCCACTTCGGCGGCCATCTCCCTACGTCACCCCCCCATCGACGGGATGCAGCCGAACACCGGTAGGCACTTCACGAGCACGAGCGCCGCCGCCAGCAACACGGCGACGAGCGAGAGCGGGATCATCCGCATCCAGCCGATCCGCAGGAGTTGGTCGGTCCGAACCCTCGGGAGCGAGGCCCGGACCCAGACGAAGACGCCGAACACGGCGTAGGTCTTCAGCAGGAACCAGAAGATCCCGGCGAGAGGGAAGGACGTGAGGATGCTCGGCACGTACGTCGGGAGCGTCCAGCCCCCGAGGAAGAGAAGGACGATCAGGATGCTGCCGGCGAGCGCCCGAAGATAGTCGGCGAGCATGAAGTAGGCGAACAGCATCCCGCCGTACTCGGTGTTCCAACCCTCGACGAGCTCGGCCTCCGCTTCGGGAAGGTCGAACGGGATCCGCTCCATCTCGGCGAGCATCCCGATCGAAAAGACGAGCATCGCGAGGAGGAGCGGCCCCCAGAACCAGTAGTTCTGCTGCTCCGCGACGATCGTGTTGAGGTCGAAGCTCCCGGAGACGAGGACCACCGCGACGACCGCGAGGAGGATCGGCACCTCGTACGCGATCATCTGCGCGGCGGACCGCATTCCGCCCATCAGCGAGTACTTGTTGTTGCTCGACCACGCCGAGATGAAGATGAACAGGGGGGCGAAGCTGAAGATGACGAGCGCGAGCAGCATCGAGAGTGGCAACGAGCCGTCGGACCAGCCGCTCGAGATCGGCAGGACGCCGAACATCAGCAGGGACGTGACCATGTACGCCGTCGGCCCGGAATAGAAGCCCAGATTGTCCGCCTCGCGCGGCTTGAACGTGTTCTTGCGGAACAGCTTGAGGCCGTCGGCGAAGTTCTGCAGGAGCCCGGCGTAGCCGACGTGCATCGCCCCGCGGCGGTCCATGAACCGGCCGAGGAGCTTGCGCTCGAACCAGATCAGCATGATCGTGTTGATCATGCTCGCCCCGAGCAGAATCGCTCCAAACACGAGCGCCGAAAGCCCCCAGATGAGGTCCCCATTCGCGAGCGGACCGGCGAGCGGGGGGATGATCCGGCCGACCAGCCAGAGGAGTCCCGTGGCGAGGGTGTAGGCGGCGTCCCAGAGCGTCGTGATCGCCATGGGAACCCCCTACCGGTCGACCTCGCCGACGCAGACGTCGACGCTCCCCATGATCGGCGGGATGTCGGCGACGTGGTAGCCGACCAGGTAGCTCTTCGCCGCGCTCAGGTTCGCGAACACCGGCGACCGGAACTTCACCCGGTACGGGTGCTCCCCGCCCTCGTTCACGACGTAGGCGCACGCCTCGCCGTGCGGCTCTTCGACCGCCGACAATCCGACGCCCTTTGGGTAGTTCCGCTTCAGCAGGTACGCCTCGCGGCCGATCGGGGCGTACGGGGCGCCGAGCCACCGGGGCAGCCGGTCCGCAAGCACCGGTCCCGGGTGGCTGTCGAGCCAGTCGAGGGCCTGGCGGACGATTCGGATCGACTGGCGCATCTCCTCCATCCGGACGAGGTAACGCCCGGTGACGTCCGCCGAGTCCGCCGTGGCGACGTCGAACTCGACCTGGGCGTAGCGAGAATACGGTCGGTCCTTGCGGATGTCCCGCTTGGAACCGGCCGAGCGGAGCATCGGCCCGGTGACGCCGAGCCGCACGCACTCGTCGGCCTTCAGGACCCCGAGGTCGTCGCAGCGACGGCGGAAGATGTCGGAGCCCATGCAGAGGCGGTCGTACTCGACGAGGCGTGGCTCCATCCAGTCGAGCACCTGGCGGGCCCGGCCCGTGAACCCCTCCGGGAGGTCGTTGCGGACCCCGCCGACGCGCATGTACTCGTAGGTGAGGCGGCCGCCGGTGTAGCTCTGGAACAGGTCGAGGATCAGGTCCCGGTCGCGCATCCCGTAGAGGAATGGGCTCATCAGCCCGAGGTCCTGGACGAACGCCGCGTACCACATGATGTGCGAAGCGAGTCGCTGGAACTCGTCGGACATCATCCGGATCCAGTCCGCCCGCTCGGGCGGCTGGACGCCGAGCGCCTGCTCGGCGGCCTGAACGTACAGGTGCTCCCACGCCATTCCGGCGACGTAGCAGGTGCGGTCCATCAGGGTGATCACCTCGTTGTAGTGGCGGTCTTCGCTGATCTTCTCGATCCCTCGGTGGAGGTACCCCATCTCGGGGTCGACGTCGAGGATCCTCTCGCCGTCGATGTGGACCCGGAGGTTCCACAAGCCGTGGGTCATGGGGTGCTGGGGCCCCATGTTGATCCACATCTCAGACATGGCGGACCTTGACCTCCAGCTCCTCGGGCTCGTGGAGCTTGAACGCGCGCTGCAGCGGATGGAACTGGTAGCCGTCCGGCATGAGCAGGTGCCGGAGGTCGGGGTGGTGGTCGAACCCGATCCCCACGAGCTCCCACGCCTCGCGCTCGTGCCAGTTCGCCGATGGCCAGACGAACGAGGCGGTCTCGATGTGCGGGTTCTTCGCATCGAGGTCCGCGGACAGGAGGAGGTACGACTTCGCGGGGTCCGACCAGAGCAGGTAGAACACTTCGTACCGCTCCACCCAATCGATCCCGCCGACGGTCGACAGGTGCACAAAGCCGAGCTTGTCCCGGACCGCGGTGAACACGCCGGTGGCGGAGGTCGGGTCGAATCGCACCCGCGCGGCGATACCCTCGAACGGGTCTACGGAGAGCACGCCGGCCACTCCCGCCGCGGCAAGGGCCCCGCGGACCTGCTCGGTGTTCAACTCCCCCTCCGTCGGTCGTTCGGCGCGGGGGGCGCCTACGCGCCGCGCTCCTTGATCAGGGCCTCAAGAAGTAGGATCCCGTCGAGCATCGCCTCGGGCCGTGGGGGGCAGCCCGCGATATAGACGTCGACCGGCACGAGCTTGTCGACCCCGGGCACGACCGAGTACGCGGTCCGGAACGGGCCGCCGCCGGTGGCGCAGTTTCCCATCGCGATGACCCACTTCGGCTCGGGCATCTGCTCGTAGAGGGCGATGAGCTTGTGGGCGACCTTCCAAGTCACCGTCCCGTTGACGATCAGCAGGTCGCATTGGCGAGGCGAGGACCTCGGCACGACGCCGAATCGTTCCGCGTCCCAGCGGGCCCCGAAGGCGGCCGCGAACTCGATCGCGCAGCACGCGAGGCCCCAGTGAAGGGGGAACAGCGAGTTCCGTCCGGCCCAGTTGAACACCGGTCGGATGAGCTTCCCCTCGGCTTGCTCCTTCACCAGGGCGCTGAGCGCCTCCTTGGCGGCCGGAATGAACTCCCGAGAGCGCAACCCCTCGATCTCGACGAAGGAGACGTCCGAGGAGATCACCGGGAGCTCGCCCCCCGGCCCGACCACGGCCGGCGCCGGTTTCGCGATCGGGGGTACCGCGGTCGCGGGAGCGGCGGTCATACCACCCACCGCTTTTCACCGGACAGAGCGTAGTAGATGCCGGCCAAGGCGAGGAGCGTGAACGCCCCGGCGACGAAGACCGCGACAGCTGTGTCGTTCCCGCCGCGGAACGTGAGCGCCCAGAGGGCGAGGACGAAGCCGATGACGTCCACTGCCACGAAGACGATCGCGAACGTGTAGTGCTGGGTCGGGAAGTCGATCTGGGCTTCGCCCTCAGCCTCCTCCCCGCACTCGTACGTGGTCAGCTGGAGGTACGACTTTCGGGGTTTGGCCCCCAGCATTCGGTTCGCGATGATCGACCCGACCCCGAAGGCGGTCGCGATCGCACCGAAGACCAGGAACGTATCGATCCCCGCGGCCATCGACTCCCCTCCTTCGGCTCGCTGAAGTCGCGTCCCGACGACTTCGACGCGTTATTTAAGGCCTGCCGGAACGGACCGCCGTCGGCGGAAATTTCTCATGGTCCGGGCACCGTTATCCTCGCCCCGGGACCGACGTCGTACGTGCCTCCCCAGTTCCGGCCGCCCGTGCGGATGAACGGCCTCCGGATCCGACACGAACCGCTGGAGCGGAGCCATGCGGCCGCCCTGGTTCGGCTGGGGAGTCGACCCGAGATTTGGCAGTTCATGAGCTATGGACCGTTCCCGGACACCCCGTCGATGGAGTCCCACGTCCAGGAGTTGCTCCGACGGCAGACGGCGGGCACGGACCTGCCGTTCGCGGTCGTGCGACAGCTCGACGGGGTCGCGATCGGGATGACCCGGTTCCTCAACATCGACCGCGAGAACGAGTCGGCGGAAATCGGGGGGACATGGTTGGACCCGGCGATGTGGCGCGGTCCGTACAACACGGAATCGAAGCGAATGATGCTCGCGCACGCCTTCGAAGTCGAAGGGGCTCATCGGGTGTCGATCCGAACTGACCTTCGGAACGAACGAAGTCAACGCGCCATCGAACGTATCGGGGGTCGGCGCGAAGGCATCCTTCGAGAAGAACGAATCGTGCGAAACGGATACCGTCGGTCGACGGTCGTCTACTCCGTCCTAGCAGACGAGTGGCCCGACATCCGACGTCGTCTCGACGACTGGATCGCTCGCGCCATCGACGGAGCCGGCGGTGCCCCGCCGTTGAGCCCGTACTAGACCGGTTCAGCCACGGGCTGGGCTGGAACTGCGTGAGAGCTCACGAGCCAAGATCCGAAAGGCTCGCCACTGGGCGGCCGTGCGCGTGTCGGTACTGAAGTAGGCGATCGAGGAGGGCCGGGCCGTCCGCGCTCCAATCCCACTCCGCCGTCAATTTCGCGAGGTAGTCCGGGTCATCAAATCCGAGATACGAAGTCATGCTCCCCGATGCGCGGATCTCCCCGGCGATAGTTAGCCGACGCTCCTGGTCTGCGGGCGAGAGCGATTCGACGAACGCTCGGCGGGCGAGGCCGTAGCGCCAGACGAACCGCGCCGATCGCCAGGTTCCCGTACTCAGCCAAGTGCGCAGGGCGTCCACAGCCAGGACCAGCCGAGAGGAGATCGGGCCGAGCGGTTCGCCCCCGCGTGACGAAGGCGCCCCGGACGAACCGAAGAGCACAGCCTTCGCGTACGCCCGAGTGAATGGGCGCTCGTACGATTCCGGGCCCACGTTTCGACCGGCCTTCTCCCCGCGCCCTTCGTAGGCCCGGAAGTCGGCGTGGTGAACAATCCGTTCGGACCTGGGGAGCTCCCGGACCGGGCCGCGAATCCGGGCGTGGTCGTAGGCAGGAGTCGCCGGCGCGTAACTTCGGGTCCGAAACAGCCGGAGATGCGTCGTGGAAGACCCGAGTTGGGCCTCCCACCGGGGTACGAGGTATCCGCCGACGTCGTCGAGGCGAAGGAGTCGCTCCCAGAGGTCGGGGGTGACTTCCTCGTCCGTGTCCAATCGGAGCGTCCAATCCGACCGTACGTGGGCGACGCCGAACGGGATCACGATGTCGATGTACCCCGTCGGGAGGCACCGGACGACTCGGACGGGAGGTTCGGGCGGCGCGCCCCGCCGTCCGACCTCGAACTGCGCGGGGTCAGAGCTGTCGACAACGACGACCTCGTCCACTGGGCCAGCAATTCGCCGTACGACCTCCCAAGCGGCCGGGAGGTCGTTGCGCGTGAAGATCAGGAGCGCGACGGTCGGCCGTCTGGCCGAGCGAGCAGCGGTCGTCAAGTCCCTCGAGGGGGGTCAGACCGGTGGCGGGAATTTGGGAGACCGCTTTTCGTGAAACGCCCGAATGCCCTCGGGGAGCTCCGAGCGGCGCGCCGCGTCGACCGCGCCAACTCGTTCCGCGGCCAGTTGCCCCTCAAGCGGCGTAGAGAACGCGGACAGGAGCAGACGCTTCATCCAACCGTACGCGACGGTCGGTCCCGCCGCCAGTTCGCGGGCGCGTTCCCAGCTCCGGGCCTCAAGTTGGTCGCGGGGCACGATCTCGTGGAGTAGTCCGAGCTCCCGCGCCCGGACGGCGGGAACCCGGGAATTCGTGAACAAGAGCTCCTGGGCCAAACCGAGGCCGAGGAAGTGCGGAAGAAAGTATGACAGCCCCCCGTCGGGAACGGCCCCGAGGGCGGGGAACGCCGGGACGAGGGTCGTCTCTTCGGTGGCGATCCGCCAATCCGCGGCAAGGGCGAGGGAGAGACCGCCCCCGGCGGCGACTCCCGGCATCGCCGCGACGACCGGTTTCGGCATCCCGACGATGGTCCGCACCGAGCGTTCCTGTTCACCGGTCAGGTCGTGGAAGAACGTGGGAAGCGTCCCGGCCGTGCGAGCTTCTTCCATGGCGGCGACGTCGCCCCCGGCGCAGAACGCGCGTCCAGATCCCGTGAGGATCAGGGCCCGAACGGTCGGGTCGAGGGCCGCCTCCTCGAGCGCCCGCCGGAAGTGCGCGAACGACGGGACGTCGAAGGCGTTCAGACGCTCCGGGCGGTGGAGGCGCAGTTCGACGATTGGGCCCTCTCGCCGGAGCAAGAGCGATTCGGCCATGGCTTCCTTCCGGGCGACCGGCGCTCAGCAGTTAAGTCGTCGCTGGTCCGCTCGCCGAAAATATCCGGGTCAGTTCCCGTTCGGGTACAGCTCCGAAATGAGGCGGAGCGAGCCCGGAGCGGAGTAGCCCGCTCTCGCCACGATTCGGTCGGCGGTAACGATCCGCTTGAACCCGACGAACGAGCGGGTGACGAAGAACAGGTAGGAGTACCGCTTCATCGTGAAGGCGACGATGGCTCCCTGGGGCTCGACCAACATCTTGACGGTGTGGTGTTCGGAGATCCATTTCCGCCCCATCGGCCGCCCGAGGGGGAATCGGCGAGATATAGGCTTCCCGGATTCCCGGCCCCAGTCCCCCGTTCAATCGGTGGCGCTTCGCTCGAACGTGGCGAAGAAATGGTCCGAGAGCCCGGCGAACGTTCTGTTCCGGCCTATCCGACGGTCCCATTCGTCGAGCCGGTCCCACCGGACACCCAGTCGATCCAACCGGTCCGCGACGTTCGGCGGCGGGAGGACCATTCCGACCCCATCGACCCTCTGGAGGCCGAACTCGGGCCGGAAGGCCCGTTGCAATTCGGTCACGCTGCGCAGGTAGACGTCCGTGGAGAATCGATGCGACCCGACGGGCGCCGGCGATCGCCGGCGGCCGGCGAGCCGGGCCGCGTGCCCGCTCGCGATCGCGACCGCGGGCTCGAGGATTGCCCGGCGGTTGAACGCCCCCGCCACCACGAGCCCACCGAGCCGAACGAGGCGAGCCAATCCGGCCACCACCGGACCGAGATCCGGCTCGAGGTTCAGCGCCCCAAACGTCGAGTACGCGCCGTCGAAGGAGCGGGCCCCGAGTTCGTCGACCAGCTGCCCCAGGTCGTGGCCCGACCGTTGGCGAGTTTCGAGAGACCCCTGGACCTCGGCCCCTCTCGCGTTCGCCTCGAGCTGCTCGAGCATGCCCCGAGAGACGTCGATGGCCACCACCCGGTGACCCATTCGCAACATCGGGATCGTCTCGAATCCGGGCCCGCTTCCGATCTCCAGAAGTCGCCCGGGCCGGGGGAACGTCCGCTCGAGGATCTCGACGGATCGCCGTCGCCACAGCCACTCGACCGGATTGCGTTCGAGTCGACCGGCGTACCCCGCGGCCGATGAATCGAACTCATCCCGGATCCACCGGTCGAATTGGAGGCCGGAATCCCCCTTCGAGCCGACCCGAACCGCGATCATGGCCCCTGCCCGGCCATACCACCGATCGGCCCGGTCCGGTCCGGCGGCCGCCCGGAAGCGGACGAGGATCCTCTCCCGAACCTCGCGGTCGATCACCAGCCGGGCGGATCCCTCGGCCCGCACCTCGCCCCAGCGGATCGTGGCGCGGCCGGTTCGGAGGACGTCGGCGGGCCAACGGGCGTCCGGGTCGGTCGCGAGCAGGTAGAGTTCCGGCGGCTCCGAGACGTACCGCAGCCGGACCGTCTCCCCACCCGTCTCGAGTGCAAGGACCTCGTCCGGCATCTGCCCCCGAGCCATCACGAGGTCGGCGAGGTCCGGCGGTTTCCCGCGGATTCGCCCGGCCCCCCACCGGAACCCCTCTCTGACCCGGGACCTGGCCCGGACCCGGTCGCTCGCCGCCACTCGGTCCCGGCGGGAGCATAGGCGGCGGCGAGAAGTCGCTCGTGGAGAGCCAGTCGCTGGCCGCAGGCCGAACATATCCACTCCCAGGGGCCGTCCAGCGACGGCGGGACCGCCGGGGTGCGGCATCGG
>Ga0209415_10001413_pt1 | contig 46098 bp, 40 predicted proteins | sample PeaSoiSIISIP2007_FD_187696 | JGI IMG/M metagenome (GOLD analysis project Ga0209415, IMG submission 187696) | Peat soil microbial communities from Weissenstadt, Germany - SII-SIP-2007 (SPAdes) (version 2) | ecosystem: Environmental > Terrestrial > Soil > Wetlands > Peat | place: Germany... | reverse complement strand
GGATCTTCGCCTTCGGTGACGCACCGTTCTACGGGTCCATGGGCGCCAAGCACCTGAACGCCCCGGTGGTGGGCATGAGCGTCGACGACGCCACCGGGGGCTACTGGGAGGTCGGTACCGACGGCGGCATCTTCTCCTTCGGGGCCCCCTTCCTCGGCAGCACGGGCGCCATCCACCTGAGCCGGCCGGTCACGGCGATGGCGTCGCTCGCCGACGGGCAGGGGTACTGGTTCGTCGCCTCCGACGGTGGGGTCTTCGCCGAGGGCAGTGCGCCGTTCCACGGTTCGATGGGCGGCGAGACGCTCGCCGCCCCGGTGGTGGGCATGGCGTCGGACGCCTCCACCGGCGGCTACTGGCTGGCGGCCTCCGACGGCGGGATCTTCAGCTTCGACGCTCCGTTCGACGGGGCCGGGTAGTCCCCCCCGGGGGGGTGCGGGGGTCCGTGCGCCGTGACCCCACGCCGCCCCACACCCGACACCCGACACCTGGCGATAGCGGGCCGGTGGCTGCGGGCAGGGCAGGGCGTCGCCCGTTGACGGGTGGGGCAGAAAGTGATATCAGTTAGATAGCACTTTCTTCCGAGGAGACCGCCATGAGCGACACAGCGACACCGACCGCCGCCGAACCCGTTGGACACCAGGGCGCCCGCGTCCGCATCAGCGAGCGCCCGGCCATCGCCGTCAATGGATGGCTGGCGGTGGTGGTCCTCGGCGGGAGCGTCTTCGCCATGGTGGTCGCCGCCCAACATGACAACGGGTGGCTGTGGCTCCCGCTGGTCGTCTCCGTCCTGGTCATCACCTCGCTCGTGATCGTGACGCCGGGGCAGACGTCGGTGGTCCAGTTCTTCGGCCGCTACGTCGGCACCGTCCGCCGTCCTGGCTTCTGGTGGGTGCTGCCCCTCACGGTGCGTCGCGGGGTGAGCGTCCGGGTCCGCAATTTCGAGACCAACCACCTGAAGGTGAACGACGCCGACGGCAACCCCGTGGAGATCGCGGCGATCGTGGTCTGGCAGGTCGCCGACACCGCCAAGTCGACGTACGCCGTCGACAGCTACTTCAACTTCGTGTCGGTGCAGGCCGAGTCGGCGCTGCGCCATGTCGCCACCAGCCACCCCTACGACGACACCACAGATACCGGGACATCGCTGCGCGGTTCCACCGACGTGGTTGCCGCCGCGCTGGCCCGCGAGGTGGCGGAGCGGGTCTCGATCGCCGGGGTCGAGATCGTGGAGGTACGGATCTCCCACCTCGCCTACTCTCCCGAGATCGCACAGGCGATGCTCCGGCGCCAGCAGGCCAGCGCCGTGGTGGCGGCCAGGTCGCGGATCGTCGAAGGTGCCGTCGGGATGGTGGAGATGGCCCTCAACCGGTTGGCCGAGGGCGGTGTCGTCTCCCTCGACGAGGAGCGTACGGCCGCCATGGTGAGCAACCTCATGGTGGTGCTGTGCGGGGACCAGCCGCCGTCGCCCGTGGTGAACACCGGGTCGCTCTATACGTGAGCGAGCGCCGGCAGGTCCTGCTGCGGGTCGATCCGGCCGTCCACGAGGCACTGATCCGCTGGGCCAACGACGAGTTCCGCAGCGTCAACGCCCATGTGGAGATGCTGCTCCGTCGAGCGTTGATGGACGCCGGGCGGATGCCCGACCACGCCGCGCCGCTACCCCGGCGAGGCCGTCCCCGGGCCGGCGACTAGCCGGCCGCGCCCGGATCGGCTGCCCCGGGCGCCTGCGTCCGGTGTGGATCCGACCGATCCGAACCGGCTGCCACCGCCTGGTGGAGAATGCCCTGGAGCAGGCGGCCGCACAGCAACCCGACCTGTGTCGGTGAGCACCCGAAGTCGGCCATGAGCGCCTGGGTGGTGTGGGCCGACAGATGCAAGGCGAAGGCCAGCGTCAAGTCCTCGGGGGGCTCCCCCACGCCCCCCGCGGAGCGCCAGGCCAGGGCGGCCATGTAGCGCATCCCGCGCAGGCGGTAGGCGCGGCACAGCTCGGCCACCTCGGCGAGCGCCTCCGACCCGGGCCTCGGCGGGGCGTAGATGTCCCAGAAGGCGGAGCCGAAGACCTCGGCCATCCGGGTGTGGATGGTCACGGCCAGGACCTCGAGCCAGCCGTCCACCTCGACGACGCGTTGGGGCAACCGTTCGATCCAGGCGGCGACGTCGTCGGCATCGCGCGGCGAGCCCACGTCGGGGTAGCGGCCACACTCCTCGAACATGTCCCGGACCGTTTCGGCGATCAACCGGTCGTGGCTGCCGTAGTGCCGGAAGATGGTGCGAGGGCTCACGCCCGAGTACTCAGCGATCTGATCCACGGTGGTGTCGAATCCGTGCTGGGCGACCATGGCCATGGCGGCCCGACGGATGCGGGTCCTGGTCAGCTCCTGGCGCTCCGCCGCCAGAGAAGGCGGGCGCTCGTCCCCTTCATCGACGGCCACCGTCGTGCACCCCGCTGCCTACCACCGCTTCCGGCTTCCTCACCGGAGCTGCCTCAAAATCGTACCGGATCCCGGACCGGTAAAGCCGTGGCGTGGCCGTCCGTGCGCCAGGGGCGGTGCGACCTGCCGGGCGAGCAGGCACCGCCGCCGGCCGAGCGTGAACGCTTGGCCGATCGATACTCCTGTGTCCCGTCCGGGAGATCGCGTGTCCCGGATGGGACATTTCGTTGCCAGCTCAGGCAGGACATTGGTTGACCATGCACATCACGTGCGAGATCTCATGAAGAGTCGGCGGCACATTCCATGTGGTGAGATCGGGCCGTTTCGTATACTTGGGCCGAGTACAGGAGCCCTCGGCCATGGCTGAACGAAACTATCTCGTGGAGGGCTTGTCTGGTGCCGGTAAATCCTCGGTGTACCAGGAGCTGATCCGGCGCGGCTACAAGGCGATCAGCACGGACAGTGCCTGGGCCTATCATGCCGACCCCGACACAGGTCTCCCGGGTGGGCCCCTTCGCCACGACAACTGGGTGTGGGACCGTCACAAGGCTGTCAGCGAACTCGAAAGCCCGGAACCACAAGTGTTGTTCGTCTGTGGGAGCAGCCGTGATCTCGACCACTTTCTGCCCTATTTCACCAAGATCTTCAACCTCCGCATCGACGATGACACCATGCGTCGCCGCCTCCAAGCGCGCACCCCTGATGACTGGACCCTCAGCCCCGACCCCGCCGACTACGACGTGGCGCTGGCGGCGATGATCGAACTCATGCTCGAGCTGAATCGGAGCGACGACAAACCCGCCGGAGCGATAGACGTCGACGCTACCCAGCCTCTCCACCAGGTGGTCGACGAACTGCTCCGTCTAGCGAACTGAAGAGGTAGTCGAAGGGGTCAGGTGCTGTGGTGCTCATCGGGCGCGACCTCACATCACGAGCAACCGCTCGTCGTTCCGCAGCTCGTGCACAGGTAGCAGGAGCCGGCCCGTTGCATCACCATGCCGCACTGGTAGCACAGCGGCGCGTCGCGCTGCTCGGCCCGGGGCGTGACCGAGGACCCCGCGGCGGCGGACGCCGATCGGGACAGGCGCGCTCCGTCCCCGAGTCCCGTGGGCGGTACGGTGCTGATCCCGGCGTCCTCCACCAGGTCCTGCTCGGGCGTGGCCGCCTCCTCCACGCCGGGCAGCGTCGGCTGCATGCGCTCGGAGGTCGACAGGACGCCGAGGTCCTCACGGTCCTGGCGCGACAGGTAGTCGACCGCCAGGCGCCGGAAGATGTAGTCCACCAGGCTGGTGGCGATACGCAGATCGGGGTCGTCGGTGATCCCGGCCGGCTCGAACCGCATGTTGGTGTACTTGCGGACGTAGGTGGCGAGCGGCACGCCGTGCTGGAGACCGAGGCTGACCGAGATGGAGAAGGCGTCCATGATCCCGGCCAGGGTCGAGCCCTGCTTCGAGACCTTCATGAACACCTCGCCCGGCCGGCCGTTGTCGTACTCGCCGACCGTGACGTAACCCTCGCAGTCGGCCACCCGGAAGGCGAAGGTGCTCGACTTGCGGCGCCGGGGCAGACGCTCGCGCACCGCCCCCACCAGCACCGTCTGGCCGGCCTTGCCCTGCTCCGTCACGAGGGCCGCCTCCAGCTGCTCGATCCTGACGGCCATCTCACGGTTGTGGGCTTCGGCGTCCGACCCCGGCGGGGCGATGTCGCCGCCCTGGGCCGCGGTCCCTTCCCTCTTCGTGGTCGACAGGGGCTGCGCCACCTTGCAGTTGTCGCGGTAGATGGCGATGGCCTTGATGCCCATCTGCCAGGCGTCGAGGTGGAGCTGCTCGATGTCCTCCACCGTGACGTCCTCGGGCAGGTTCACCGTGTTGTGGTTGACGATGCCGTTCCCGACGAATGCGTGGGAGTACGGCACCGAGACGTCGAACACCTCCCGCTCCCCCGCGTCGTGCACTTGTGCCACCGGGCTGAAGTGCAGTCCGTCGTCCAGCACGGTCTGCAGCCACTCCGGCAACGCGACCCCGTCGATGCGGGCCACGCGCTCGACCGTCCCCCGGCTCACCCGGGCCGTCCGGCGGTCCGCCAGGAAGTTGAACTCCGTCCTCAGCAGGACGCCATGCTCGTTGCGTCGTCCGTAGGGGACCAACGAAGAGAGCTCGGCCGGGGTGATCCCGGGCACGACGTCGGCCGTGTCGTGGTTGCCGGCGGCGACGCGTGCCGCCATGCGCCGGGCTGCGGCCCCCTTGTGCGCCTCCAGGAAGGGGACCAGCTCGACCATGCGCTTGGCGTGGACCCCGGCGGCGTAGACCTCGTCGTAGGTCTTGCCGTTGGCCTTGTTGCGCTTGGAGACGCGGCCGTGGACGACCCCGAGGTTGGTCATGACGGCCTGCAGGTCGTCGAGCAGCTTCGGGGCGTCGAGGCAGATCGTCCACTTCGCCGTCGTCCCCCGGTGGGTCGAGTAGGCGTCGAGCGCCAACCCCTGCAGGAAGGAGATCACCAGCTCCCGGGGCGAGCGCAGCACGGCGTCGGGGATCCGCTTGCTCGACGCACGGTCACCGCACCCCAGGTACTCGAAGAACTCCACGATCGTCTTGGACGAGAACTCCACACTCGGGCAGCGGTCGGCCGGACGCCGGATCTTGGCCTCGACGTCGAAGCTCTGGCGGACGGCCTCGGCCACCTCCTCGAGGACGGTGTCCTCGGAGTTGGTGATCACCACCGTCCAGGTGGACCGGTTGGTGTGGCCCTCGGACGCGTAGGCACCGAGGAGGAACGCCAGCGAGTCCGTCATTTCGTCCGGGACGTGCACCTTCTTCTGCGACCCGTAGGGCGCCGTCGGGGTGAAGTCGTCGAAGCGGGGGGCGATCTCCGACCACAGGTCGTCACCGACCTTGGTGGCCACGAAGTCCCCGACCTCGATCTCGTCGAGGCGCTTCCAGTCGAGGCCGGCCGGGCCGGCGGTGAGGACGCGGTGGTTCGGCGTGCCCGTGACGGCCTGGCCCGAGCGCAGCACCACCCGGCGCACGGGCCGCACGCCGCCGTAGTAGAAGGCGTCGGTCTTGTGGATCCCGCCGATGGAGGCCACCGCCAGGATCTCGTGGCGGAACGTGTCCGGCTCCTCGCCGAGGTGCAGCGCACCGATCCGGACGAGGCCGTCGGCGGTGGCGAGCAACGTGTCGCCCACGACGCACTTGCTGATGGCCCCGGAGATGAAGGGCTGCACCGCCCCCATCATGCGGACGTGGCCCAGGTAGTGGATGGTGTTGTCGCCCATCGAGCAGGCGAACACCTCGAGGTGGTCCGACGACAGGTGCGGCGCCCCCACGATCGACTTGTGCTCGTCGATGTAGGAGACGATGTCCTCGATCTGCTCGGGCATGTACCCCAGCCGGGCCAGGGCCCGGGGGACGGTCTGGTTGACGATGGACATCGTCCCCCCGCCCACCAGCTTCTTGGTCTTCACCAGGCCCAGGTCGGGCTCGACCCCGGTGGTGTCGCAGTCGAGCATGAGGGCGATGGTGCCGGTCGGGGCCAGCACGCTGGCCTGGGCATTGCGGACGCCGAACTGCTCGCCCAGCTCGACGGCGTCGTCCCACGCCTCCTGAGCGGCGGACAGCAGCTCCGTCGGGACCAGCTCCTCGTTGATCTTCGCCACCTCGGTCCGGTGCATGCCCAGCACGCCGAGCATGGCGTCCTTGTCGGCGTGGAAGCCGGCGAAGGGGCCCATGCGGGCGGCGATGCGGGCCGACACGGCGTAGGCGTGGCCCGTCATGAGGGCGGTGATCGACGCCGCCCAGGCGCGACCCTCGTGGGAGTCGTAGGGGAGGCCCTGGGCCATGAGCAGCGCCCCGAGATTGGCGAAGCCGAGCCCGAGCTGGCGGTAGCGGCGCGAGTTCTCGGCGATCTTCTCGGTCGGGTAGTCGGCGTTCCCGACCAGGATCTCCTGGGCGGTGAACACGACGTCGACGGTGGCGTTGAAGCTCTCGGTGTCGAAGGTGTCGTCCTCGCGCAGGTACTTGAGCAGGTTGATCGACGCCAGATTGCACGCGCTGTTGTCGATGTGCATGTATTCAGAGCAGTTGCGGACCACGATCCCGTCGACGACGTACGAATGGTTCCGGGGCTCCGACAGGTTGTAGGTGAGCTCCACCCCGTCGTCGCTCCGCTCGGCCAGGCGGGTGCTGCGGCGGACGTCGTAGAACCCCTTCTGCCCTTCGAAGGCGATCTCCCGCAGCAGCGCCGCCTTGCGCGACAGCGAGAAGCCGATCCGCTCGGCGAAGGTGGCGATCGAACCCGACGTGATGCGCAGGTCGAAGGCGGCATGCTGCCCGTAGTGCACCGTATCGCCCGCCTTGTCGGTGTAGCGGAAGGCGCCCTCGTTGCTCGCAGCGCGGGTCTTGTAGATCCGGCTCGACACGCCGAACGTGGTGAGCAGGCGCTGGACCCCCCGCAGCAGCTCGGCCGACACCGACCCCAGACCGACGTACGAGCCCTTGCTCCGGTTGACCACCGCGCACCCGTTGGCGTCGAACAGGCCCTGGAGGAAGCTCGACACCACCTCGGGCGGTGCCTGTTCGACCGACCACGGGACGGACTTCTCTGGGCCCCGCACCGACCGGACACCGAGGGCTTCGAGGAACCGCTTGAGCGGCCGCCGGGACAACCGCAGCTGGGCCGTTCCGTTGACCTGCTCGGAGACCTTGAGGGGCCGGTCGCCGTTCACCCATTCGAGGAGCTCGGCGTGACGGGGCAGGACCTCGTCCCGGTCCTCGGCGCTCCCGTAGATGGTGGCCGTGGTCGACCCCGACGTGCTGCCATCCCCGATCAGCCAGCCGAGGTAGTGGGCGAAGTCGGAGGTCCAGGCGTCGGGGAGCCGGAGCTCGTCCCCGTGGTCGCCCTTGGTCCGGTAGTCCCCCGGGTCCGACGACACGGGCAGCACCGCCTCGGCGTTGACCGCCGGGGCGGGGAGGTCGAGGACCTTCACCTCGTCACTGCTGGTCAGCTCGGCGGCCTCCACGAATCCGCGGTTGGTGGTGAAGACCTTGTGGCCCGGCGTGCAGCGCAGCTCCATGCCGTTCTCGAACCGCAGCCGCACGATGTCGTTGAACCCGGTGATCATGAAGGCGTCGGGGCTCGTGAGCTCGACACGCTGCGCCGGTGCCTCGGCGCTGGTGGCGTCGTGGGTGTAGACACCGAAGGCCTCGCCCCGGTTCACCCGGTCGAAGAGCTCCGAGAAGGCCACCAGGCCTTTGTCGGTGTGGACGCGGGCGCTGCCCGGGAAGCACGGGTTGCTGCCGTTGATCCGCCCGGCGTTGGGGGCCGTGTGCCACCGGTTGATGGTCGTGTCGAACTGCATCCCCGGGTCGGCGCACTCCCAGGCGGCATGGGAGATCTGCCGGAAGAGGTCGCGCGCCTTGACGACACGGACGGGTGAGCCGTCGGTGCGAGCCGTCAGCGCCCAGTCGGCGTTGTCGAGGACCGCCTCCATGAACTCGTCGGTGACACGGACGGAATTGTTGGCGTTTTGGTACTGGATGGAGAACGAGTCCGAACCGTCGAGGTCCATGTTGAACCCGGCGTCGCGCAGGACCCGGGCCTTGCGCTCCTCGAGGGCCTTGCACCAGATGAACTGCTCGATGTCGGGGTGGTCGTCGTTGAGGATGACCATCTTGGCCGCCCGACGGGTCTTACCGCCGGACTTGATGGTCCCGGCCGAGGCATCGGCGCCCCGCATGAACGACACCGGGCCCGACGCCGTGCCTCCGCCCTGGAGCCGCTCGACCGAGGCCCGGATGCCCGACAGGTTCACGCCCGCGCCCGAACCACCCTTGAAGATGACGCCCTCCTCCCTGTACCAGTTGAGGATGGAGTCCATGGAGTCGTCGACCGACAGGATGAAGCAGTTGTGGACGCGGAGACCGGCACTCAGGTATTCGCCGCTCTCGGTCTGGATGTCGTACACGTCCATGGAGCCAATCTCTTCGATGCGTTCGATCTCCAGCCGTTTCGTCTCCTGACGACGGTGACCCTCGAGCTCGAGGCTTGCCTCGAGCTTGCCCGCCTTCTTTGGATCGACAAATCCGATCTCCTCTGCGAACGAGGCTCTGTCACCCAGGGTCCTGATCGAGAGACTCCAGCACCCGTGACGGTCCACCCGCCTGTCCGCCTTGAATCGAACACGAGAGAAGATCCCGAAGCGCGAAAGCAGTGACTGGACGCCTTTGACGAGCTCCCCGGAGATCATGTCCAGCCCGATCGAGGCCGAACGCTCTCGCAACGAGATGTAGCCCTCGGCTTGGAAGAGGCTGCGGAGGTAGGCAGCGACCACGGGCAGCGGCGCAGTAAAGAGATGCCGGGGCACCTCCATGGCGGTTCCTCGCGCCCGCAAGCCCCACTTCTCCACGAACGGCTCGAGCGCCGCACCGTACAGACGGTTCCGTCGGCAGTCGAGTGTCACGTCCTTGGTCGGCACCAGCCGCTCGTGGCGGTGATGGTCGGGGAAGACGGCGTCGATGGCGCCCAGCACCCAGTCACGCTCTGCCGGCGTGACCGTCATGGCTTCCATCGTCAGCGAGCGGTTGGTCCCGGTGTACTGCCCTACGAACCCGTCCGACTGCATCCATCCGGCCAGTGCTGCCTCGGCGACCTCCTGCATGCTGATCTCGCCACTCCCGAAGGAGTCCACACGGCACCACTGCAGAGCGTCCCCGGGTCGCAGCTCTCCGGCCGGTACGAAGCGGCCGTAGGTGTCGTCGCTGCACCGCCACACGAGGTGATCCGCCGTGACGTCCAGCTCGTGTCCCGCCTTGGTCCGGATACGCAGGACGTCCTTCTTACCGTTGTGCTTGACGGCGACGACACGGGTCACCCCGAACGCGTCGAAGACCTTTGCTCCAACGGCGTTGTCCTCGACGAGCCGACCGATGGGCACCAAGCCATCAGGCGTGCTCACGAGGGCGTGGTACGGCTGGCAGGCGCTGGCCTGCTGCGGCACGCCCCGCACGCCGACGTTGAACCACACCGGGGAGTTGAAGGCGGCGCGCTGGTTGACGATGATGTACTTCAGCTCGTCGCGGAAGATCTCGGCCTCGGCCGGGTCCTCGAAGTACCCGTCCTTGATGCCCCAGTCGGTGATGGAGTCGGCCACCCGGTCGGCCACCTGACGCAGCGACCACTCCCGCTCCGAGGTCCCCGGGGTCCCGCGGAAGTACTTCTGGGCGAGGATGTTGGTGGCGTTCAGGCTCCAGGTGGCGGGCACCTCCACCCCGAGCTGCTCGAAGGCCACGCTGCCGTCGCGGTAGTCGCTGATGCGCGAGTCGCGCCGCTCCCACTCGATCTCGTCGTAGGGGTGGACCCCTTCGGTGGTGAAGTGCCGGCGGAGACCGATGGTGGTCCGCTGCGGGGCGATGGCCATGTCTGATTCCACCCTTTCCTCTGGGTCCAGCGTAGGTTCCGGGCCGCCGGGGACGACAGGGCCTCGATGGCCCGTCGTCCCCCCGTACCACAACATGTTGTGGTCCCCCCCAGTAGGGCCCACCAGATGCGGTGGCCATTACAGCACTGTAGTTACGGAGGTGTCAACGGCTGGGGCCCTCCTCCGTCCCAGGTGGAGGGCCGTTCGCGAAAGTTTGCGCGGGCGACCGCCGGGGAGGGCCCCGGCCGGCGCGGCGGCCCCCCGGTAGGGTCCGGGCCGTGGCCTGCGTGATCGCCGTCGACGCCGGGACGAGCAGCGTCCGGGCGCTGGCGGTGGACGAGGGCGGTGCCGTCGTCGACGTGTCGCAACGGGAGCTGACGCAGTACTTCCCCCGCCCGGGCTGGGTCGAACACGACCCGGTCGAGATCGGCGACGCCGTGATCGGCACCGTGGCCGAGGTGGCCGCCCGCCGTGCCGAGGCCGGGTCCCCGGTGGCCGCCATCGGCATCACCAACCAGCGCGAGACCGTGGTGGCCTGGGACCGGTCCACGGGCCGGGTCCTGCACCGGGCCATCGTGTGGCAGGACCGCCGCACGGCCGAGCGCTGCGACGAGTTGCGCGCCGCCGGCCATCTCCCGTTGGTGCGGGAACGCACCGGCCTCGTCCTCGATCCCTACTTCTCGGCCACCAAGATGCAGTGGCTGCTCGGGCCAGGGGGGGTGGCCGCCACCGACGACGTCGTGCTCGGCACGGTCGACGCCTGGTTGGTGTGGAACCTGACCGGTGCCACGAACGGCGGGGTGCTCGCCACCGACGTCTCCAACGCGGCGCGCACCCTCCTGCTCGACATCCGCCACCTGTCGTGGTCCGACGAGCTGTGCGATCTCTTCGGCGTGCCGAAACAGGCGCTGCCCGAGGTGCGTCCCTCGTGCGGCCGCCTGGGCGTGGTGCGCGGCCCGCTGGCCGACGCCGCGCCCACGCTGCGGGGGGTGCCCGTGAGCGGCGTGGCCGGCGACCAGCAGGCGGCGCTGTTCGGCCAGGTGTGCGTCTCCCCCGGCATGGCCAAGGCGACCTACGGCACCGGCACCTTCGTGCTCCTGAACGTGGGCGGGTCGTGCCCGGCGCCGTCGGAAGGGCTGCTCACCACCGTGGCGTGGGACCTCGGCGACCACGGCGGCGAGACGCCGGTGGCGTACGCGCTGGAGGGCGCCGTGTTCGTGACCGGGGCCGCCATCCAGTGGCTGCGCGACGGGCTCGGCATCATCGGGCAGGCGGCCGAGGTGGGCCCGCTGGCGGCGAGCGTGGCCGACACCGAAGGCGTGTTCGTGGTGCCCGCCTTCACCGGGATCGGCAGCCCGTGGTGGGATCCCTACGCCCGCGGCACCATCGTCGGGATCACCCGCGGGACCGGCGCCGCCCACATCGCCCGCGCCGTGGTCGAGGCCATGGCGTACCAGGTGCGCGCCGTGGTCGAGGCCATGACCGCCACGGGCCACGCCGTCGCCGCCCTGCGCGTGGACGGGGGGGCCTCGGTCATGGACCTGCTGCTGCAGACCCAGGCCGACCAGCTGCGCGTCCCCGTGGCCCGTCCCACCACCACCGAGACCACCGCCCTGGGCGCGGCCACCCTGGCCGGTCTGGCCGAGGGCGTGTGGGGTTCGCTCGAGGACCTGGAGGCCATCTGGCGGCTCGACCAACGCGTCGAGGCGCAGGCCTCGGCCGTGGCCGCCGATGCCGCCTACGGCGGGTGGCGCCGGGCGGTCGAGCGCTCGCTCGGCTGGGCCGAGCCCGACAGCTGAAGCCCCCGACCCCGAGCCGTCGCCCCGGCCCCGGAGACCCGACCCCGGAGACCCGACCCCGTTCGGCGCGGCCGGATCCGTACCATGACGGTACCCGGACCACATGGTTCGGAGAGGAAAGTGAGCCGGGCGGGTGCTGCTCCTTTACGTCATCGGGTTCGTGGCCGGGATGATCGCCGGCATCTCGCCGTGCATCCTCCCGGTGCTCCCCGTCGTGCTCGTGGCCGGGGCGACCGTCCCCACGTCCACCGACACGGCACTCAAGGCAGGTGAGACCGACGCCGCCGGCGACGACGGTGCGGACGTCGGCGTGGCCGGCGACGTGGAGGAGGACGCCGCCGGCGACGTCACCGCTCCGGGGTCTGCACCCGGAGCCGGGTCGGGAGGCCTGCCGGCACCGGGCGCGGTGCGCACACCGGCCACCGTGGTCCGCACCCCGGCGGGGGTGCGCACACCGGCCACCGTGGTCCGCACGCCCGCATCGGGCGCCAGGGCGGCCGTCCACGGTCCGGACGGACCCCCCGACGCATCGTCCCGGCCCCGGCGGAGCTTGCGGGCCTACGCCGTGGTGGCCGGCCTCGTCCTCAGCTTCACCGTCTTCACCTTGGTGGGATCGTCGCTGCTGAGTGCGATCGGGCTCCCCCAGGACTTCCTGCGCGACGCCGGCCTGGTGGTCCTGGGCCTCGTGGCCGTGGGCCTCATCGTGCCGCCCCTGGGGGAGTTGCTCGAACGGCCCTTCGTCGGTCTGGCCCGCCGCCAGCCGACCGGCAACACGAGCGGCTTCGTCCTCGGCATCGGCCTGGGCGTGCTCTTCGTGCCCTGTGCCGGGCCCGTCCTCACCGCCATTTCGGTGGTGAGCGCCACCCACCGGGTGAGCCTGCAGACCGTGGTGCTCACCTTCGACTTCTCCCTGGGCGCGGCGGTGCCCCTGCTCGTCTTCGCGCTGGCCGGCCAGCGAGTGGCCGAACGCGTCGCCGCCTTCCGGTCCCACGCGCCGCTGGCCCGGAAGGTGGGTGGCGCGGTGCTGCTCCTCATGACCTTCCTCATCGCCTTCAACGTGACCAACGGACTGCAGCGGGTGGTGCCCGGGTACACGAGCGTGCTGCAGAGCCACATCGAGGGTGGCGCCTACGCCAAGAAGCAGCTGGCGTCGCTCACCAGCCGTTCGGGCGGCAGCTCGTCGCTGGCGCACTGCACCCCCGGCCTGTCACAGCTCGAGGACTGCGGGGCGGCGCCGAACTTCCAGGACGTCACGGCCTGGCTGAACACGCCCGGCGGCAAGGGGCTGGCACTGTCGGGTCTCCGGGGCAAGGTCGTGCTCGTCGACTTCTGGACCTACTCGTGCATCAACTGCCAACGCTCGCTGCCCCACGTCGAGGCGTGGTACTCGGCGTACCACGCCAAGGGGCTCGAGGTGGTGGGGGTGCACACGCCCGAGTTCGCCTTCGAGCACGTGGTGTCCAACGTCGCCCAGGCGGCGCAGCAGCTGGGGGTGAGGTACCCCGTGGCCGTGGACGACGGGTACGGGACCTGGACCGCCTACGACAACGAGTACTGGCCGGCCGAGTACCTCATCGACGCCCACGGCCAGGTGCGCCACGCCGGGTTCGGCGAAGGCGACTACGGGGTGACCGAGTCGCTCATCCGCCAGCTGCTCGTCCAGGCCGACCCGACCGTCCGCCTGCCCCGGCCCACCGACGTCACCGACGAGACCCCCACCCAGCAGCTCACCCCCGAGTCGTACCTCGGCTACTCCCACGACCTGCCGAACTTCGACGGCACGAGCATCTCCCCCGGCCAGCCCGCCCGCTACCAGTTCCCGGCGTCGCTGCCCCCCGACTACCTGGCGTTCTCGGGGACCTGGGACATCGGCCCGGAGGCGGCCACGGCCGGTGCCGACGCCCGCCTCGAGCTCGCCTTCGATGCCGACGACGTCTATCTCGTCCTGGGGGGGACGGGCACCGTCGGGGTGTCGGTCGACGGCAAGCGGACGGCGACGGTCGGCGTGTCGGGCATCCCCCGGCTCTACACCCTCGTGCACTCGCAGACCTACGAAACGGCCACCCTCGTCCTCGACGTAGCCCCCGGCGTGCAGGCCTACGACTTCACCTTCGGGTAGCCACGGTCCACCGGCGCACGGTCCGCCTGCGGGTACGTCACAGCCGCGTGGCACAGTGGCACACCTACCGAAACGACCGCGTCCGGAGGCCCGTCATGGTGGAAGACCTCGCCGATCCCCGTCGCCCCGAGCCGCCGTACGTATCCGACGAGCGGGCCATGCTCGAGCGGTGGCTCGAATTCCACCGCAGCACCCTGCTCCTCAAGTGCGAGGGCCTGGACGACGCGCAGCGCAAGGCGCGACCCGTCGCCACGTCGCTGCTGTCGCTGCACGGACTCGTGCGGCACATGGCCGAGGTGGAGCGGGGCTGGTTCCGGCGCACCTTGCTGCGCCGGCCCGACCTCCCCCCCATCTGGTACGACCCGGCCGTCGAGGACAGCGAGCTGGTTCCCCTCGACGATGCCGACTGGGACTCGGACCTGGCGGCCTGGCAGGAAGAGTGCGAGCAGAGCCGGGCCGCCGCCGCCGGGCGCCCCCTCGACGACACCGGCCTCCGTGACGGCGATGACGTCTCGCTGCGGTGGATCTACATCCACATGGTGGAGGAGTACGCCCGTCACAACGGCCACGCCGACCTCATCCGCGAGCTGGTGGACGGCACGGTCGGCTGGTAGCCACCGCCATCGGGCAGGGGCCCGCCGCCGCGGGGCGGGCCCTCACTCAGGCGGCGGGCTCGGAGGAGGCGGTGGCGGGCCGCGGCGGCCGGGGCGGCACCGGGGCGTGGCCGTGGCCGTCGCCGTTGGCCGAGGAACGGACGTGGGCCACGTCGGCACCCCCCACCACGCCGTGGCGCTTGGCGTAGCGGTCGACGTACTCCTGTTCCGACAGGGAGCGGATCTCGAACATGAGCTCGTCGGTGACGAGGCGCAGCGTCATGGGGTCGGCGGCGGCCTCGGCGTCCCAGCGCGACAGGTCGAGCGGGGAACCGAACCGCACCGTCACCCGCTTGAACGGATGGGGCCGGTTCGACCCCGGCCGCTGCACCTGGGTCGTCCCCACCATGCCGACGGGCACCACCGGCGCACCGCACCCGAGAGCCAGGCGGGCCACCCCGGTGTGGCCCCGGTAGAGGCGACCGTCGGGTGACCTCGTGCCCTCGGGGTAGATGCCGAGCACGTTCCCCTCGCGCAGCACGTCGCGCGCCGCCGCCAGGGCCCGCTCCGACGCGCTGCCCCCTTCGCGGCGCATGGGGATCTGACCGCAGGCACGGAAGAACCACGCCGTCTTCCAGGACTGGAAGTACTCCGCCTTGGCCACGAAGGTCACCCTCCGCCGCAGCACGAGGGGCAGGAACATCGAATCGAGGAAGGTGACGTGGTTGGGCGCCAGGATCACGGGCCCCGTGCCCGGCACGTTCTCCCGGCCCTCGACCTTGATCCGCCACAGCAGCACGAAGATGGGGCTGAGCAGGCCCTTCAGCACCCAGTAGGCCACGGCCACACGGTAGCGCGTAGCGTCGCGCCGATGGCTCGTCGACTGACGGCGCGCGGACAGCGCCGACGCCAGGAGCTGATCGACCACGCCGCCCGGCTCTTCGCATCCCAGGGCTACCATCCGACGTCGGTGACCGACGTGGTCGACGCTTTGGGCGTCGGCAAGGGCGTCTTCTACTGGTACTTCGCTTCCAAGGAGGAGCTGTTCCGCCAGATCCTGGCCGACGCCCAGCGTGACCTGCGGCGCACCCAGCGCCAGGCCATCAGTGACGAGCCCGACCCGGTGCGGCGCATCGAAGCCGGCATCCGCGCCTCGGTGGGGTGGCTCGACGCCAACCGCCACCTCTTCGTCCTCCTCGAGTTCGCCCGCACCGAGGAGCGCTTCGCCCCCATCGTGCGCCAGGGGGAGGAGCAGGCCGTGGCCGACGCCCTCCCCCACGTGAAGGCGGGCATCGCCGCCGGCATGATCCGACGCGACGACCCCCTGGTGATGGCGCACGGCATCCTGGGCGTGTCCGACCGCCTGGCGCGCGTCCTGGTCCTCGAACAGGGGCGGTCGGCCGAGGAGGCGGGCACGGCCGCGGTGGCCTTCTGCCTCGAGGGGATCCTCTCTCCCGCCGCCGCCCGGCGCCGACTGGGCCGCGGCGGCGCCGGGCGCGCCGGCACGGGCTGAGGCGCCGGCCGGCGGGCCGGGACCGGCTTCGCGGGGCCGTCAGGGCTGGGCCGTGAACCTGGCCAGGGCGTCGAGCTGGGCGGCGGTCCCCACCCCGATGAGGACGTCGCCGGCCTCGATCGTCAGCTCCGGGGACGGGTTCGTGTCGAAGCTGCCGTCGGGGCGCCGGACGGCGAGCACCAGCGCCCCCGTGCGGTCGTGGAGCCGCACCGAGCGCAGCGTGCTGCCCGACAGCGGGGACGTCGGGGACACGGGCATCTCCTCCAGGCGGAACTCCAGGGTGCCGTCGTGCATGACCACGTCGATGAAGTCGACCACGTGCGGCTGGGTCACGAAGGAGGCCATGCGGTCGCCACCGAGCTGCTGGGGGTTCACGACCCGGTTGGCACCGGCCCGCACCAGCTTGGGCTCCGACGACTCGCTGCGGGCGCGGGCGATGATGTTGAGATCGGGGCGCATGGCCCGGCACGCCACGGTGACGAAGAGGTTGTCGGCGTCGGTGTCGAGCGCGGCCACGAGGGCGGCCGCCCGGGCCACGCCCGCCTGCAGCAGGGTGTCGTCCTCGGTGGCGTCGCCCGTCACGAACGCGTACGGCACCTCCTCGGTCCGCGCCGCGTCGCGGTCGACCACCACCACCTCCTGGCCGGCGGCGGCGAGGAAGCGGGCGACCTCGCGGCCCACCCGGCCCCATCCGCACACCACCACGTGGCCCGACATGCGGGCGATGCTGCGCTCCATGCTCCGTCTCCTCACCAGGTCGCGCATATGGCCCTCGATGAGTATCTCGAGGACGGCCGTGAACGAGTACAGGGCGGTGCCCACACCCACCAGGATCAGGAAGATCGTGAAGACCTTGCCGCCCCCGTGCAGTGCGTGGGGCGGGGCGTAGCCGACGGTGGAGATGGTGACCACCGTCTGGTAGACGGCGTCGAGGAAGTCGAAGCCGAGGACGAGATAGCCCACGGTGCCGGCCACGAGGACCAGCACCAGAGCCGCCAACCCGATCCTCACCCGCCGGAATGGACTGTGCACCGGCGACATCATGCCCGACCCCGTGCCGCCGCCGGGCGGGCCCCGGCGGGCGCCGCGGCCCGCCCGTCAGTCGAGCTTGGTGAGCGTCCGGCGCAGGTTGCGCACGGCCTGGCCGATGCGCTTGTCGTTCTCGATGAGGGCGAAGCGCACGTACCCGTCACCGCCCGGGCCGAACCCGACCCCCGGGGAGGTGGCCACCTCGGCCTCCGACACGAGGAACGAGGCGAACTCGAGCGAGCCCATGCCCCGGTAGGGCTCGGGGATGGGGGCCCACACGAACATGGTCCCCTTGGGGGGCGTGATGTGCCACCCGATCCGGTCGAGGCCCTCGCACAGGGCGTCGCGCCGGGCCATGTAGGTCTCGTTGACCCACTTGGGGTAGTCGGGCTCCTCGTTCATGGCCACGATGGCGGCGATCTGGATGGGCTGGAAGGTGCCGTAGTCGAGGTAGCTCTTCAGCTTGGTGAGGGCCGCGACCACTTCGGGGTTGCCGACCAGGAACGCCACCCGCCATCCCGCCATGGAGAAGGACTTGGTGAGCGAGTACAGCTCCACCGCCACGTCCTTCGCTCCCGGCACCTGCAGGATCGACGGCGGCGAGTAGCCGTCGAAGGCGATGTCGGCATAGGCGAAGTCGTGGACGAGGACGATGTCGTGCTCGCGGGCGAAGTCGACGATGCGCTGCATCCACGGCAGGTCGACGCACGCCGTGGTGGGGTTGTGGGGAAACGACAGCACGATGACCCTGGGCTTGGGCCAGGCCGACTCCCACGACTCCATGAGGTTGCCGAAGAAGGCCTCCGACGCCGAGGCGCCGTCCGACTCGCCGGCGTTCTCCAGGCGGACCTGGCGCACCTCGGCCCCGGCGAAGAGCGGGGCGTAGATGTGGATGGGGTACGACGGCGAGGGCACGAGGGCGCTGTCACCGGGGCCGAGGAGCACCCACATCAAGTGCGACAGGCCCTCCTTGGCCCCGATGGTGGTGACCACCTCGGTCTCGGGGTCGAGCTCGACGCCGAAGCGCCGCAGGTACAGGGCGGAGATGGCCTGGCGCAGCTTGGGGATGCCCCGGCTGGCGGAGTAACGGTGGTTCTTCGGGTTGTGGACGGCCTCGGCCAGCTTGTCCACGGCCGCCCCGGGCGAGGGCAGGTCGGGGTTGCCGAACCCCAGGTCGATGACGTCCCGACCGGCTCGACGGGCTGCCAGCTTCAGCGACTCGATGTGCGCGAAGACGTAGGGGGGCAGCCCGTTGATGCGTCGGAATTCCATGACGCGAGGTTACTGCCCACCCCGAGGCGCGCCCGCCCCGTCGGCGCTACGGGTCACGCGCCAGCCGGGCCGCTTCGGCCACCGCCAGCACCGACTGCGGCCAGGCGCACACCGCCCACGTGGCCCCGGCCCGTTCGAGCTCCGACAGCCACCGGGCGACGGCGGGGACGTCTCCCGCCACGGGTCCCCCCCACGTGACCGTACAGCGTGTCGCCATGGCGGCCACCGCCGCGGGCTGGCCCTCCCACAGGTTGACCGCCGCCCCCAGGTCCACGGCGATCTCGACGGTGGCCACCGAACCCCCGCCGATCCACACCGGCACGCCTGCCGACATCAGGTCCCGGGCGCAGGACCGCACGGCCAGTCGGCGCTCGTCGGCGGGGGCCATGTCGATGCCGAAGGCGATGTTCTCCGCCGCGCTGTTGCGGTCACCGGTGCCGAGGCCGGCGATGAGCCGGCCCGGCGCCATGCGGTGCAGCGACAGCAGCTCCGACACGAGTACGTCGTCGGGGACGAGCCCCACGCGCGCCACCAGCGGGCCGAAGCAGACCGTGCTCGTCACGGCGGCCACCGCCCCGAGGACGGGGAAGGCCGACAGCGCCGGGCGCTCGGGCGCGCCCATGGGCCACAGGTGGTCGAACACGAAGACGCCGTCGAGCCCGGCGTCCTCCGCCATCCGGGCCGCGTCGAGGGCGGCGGCGTCGGGGCGGAACGTGGGCAGGGTGACGCCGACCCGCATCGTCCGGCCCGCCGCGATCAGCCCGCTCCGGCGCGGTAGCGGTCCCCGGAGCGAGCCACCAGGGCGGCGCCGATGGCCCCGGCCCTCTCCCCCAGCTGCGCCGGCACGATGCGCACCTCGGGACGGTAGACCCTGCCCTCGAGCAGGTCGTCGAACGAAGCCCGCACTGCGTCGAGCACCAGCGTCACCGTGTCCACCAGCCCGCCGCCGTAGACCATGACGGCCGGGTCGAGGGCGAGCGCCAGGTTGGAGAGCCCGAGCGCCAGCCACCACCCCAGCTCGGTCAGCACCCCCAGGGCACCGGCGTTGCCGGCCTTGGCCGCCATGGTGACGTGCTCACCCCGCACGGATTCGGCGTCCCCGCCGGCGAGGTCCACCACGTCGTCGAGACGCCCGGCGTGGGCCGCCTCCCGGGCGAGGCGCCCGAGCCCGCTCCCCGACGCGAAGCGCTCCCAGCAGCCGCGCTTGCCGCACGGGCAGGGCGGGCCGTTGGGGTCGACCACCATGTGCCCGACCTCGCCCCCGAAACCCGACGCCCCCCGCACCACCCGGCCGCCGGCGATCAGTCCCCCCCCGATGCCCGTGCCCAGGGTGACCATGACGGCGTCGACGGTACCGACCGCGGCGCCGAACGCCCATTCCCCCACCGCGGCGCAGGTGGCGTCGTTGTCGACCACGGTGCGCAGGCCGCCGAGGCGGGCCGACAGCCGTCCGGCCACGTCGAGACCGGTGCCCCCGGGCAGGTTGGGGGCGAAGTGCAGCACCCCGGAGCTCGACACCAGGCCGGGCGCCCCCACGCCCACCGACACCACCGGGTCCGGGACCTGGTCCTGGAGCTGCTCGGCCACCGAGCCCATGGCAGCGATCACGAGCTCGGCCAGATCGGCGTCGGCGGCCGGTGCCCCCGGGCGCCGCGGGGTGGGGACGCGCACCTCGGCCAGCACCTCGCCGTCGGCGTCCACGGCCAGGCCGAGCACCTTGGTGCCGCCGACGTCGAGCCCGAGGGTCACTGCCCCGGCCACGCCCCCCCCTTCCCCGGAGGCCCGCGATGTGCCGGCTCGTCGCCGTGGGCGGGGGCCTTGCTCACGTCGTGAGCGAGGACTCGACCCGAGCTTTCAGCTCCTCGAGCGCGGTGTGCATGATGCGGCTCTGGGCCCGGCGCTTGATGAACCCCGGAAGCGGGACCCGCAGCTCGACCTCGAGCGTGTAGGTCACCTCGGTGGAGCCGTCACCGGCGGCGTCGAAGCGGTAGTCGCCGTCGAGCTTGGAGGTGAGGTCACCGTCGGTCTGCTTCCAGGCCAGGGTCCGGGGCGAGCTCGAGTAGTCGTAGGCCAAGGTGTAGCTGGTGGACCGGCCGAAGGCGCCGGCGCGGAACGTGGCCCGGGCAGGGCGGCCCTCGCCGTCGCGCTGCTCCACCACGACGTGCTTGATGTCGGCGGCCCACTCCGGGTACCGCTCGATGTCGCTCACCACTGCGAAGCACTGCTCGGGGGTCGCGGCGACGACCATCCGCTCCGTGGCCAGTTCCGCCACACCCACTCCTTTGCTCGTGCGACCCGATGCCTGCCCGTACGATCCCGCTGGCCTGCCCGTACGCTGCGCTGCTGCACCGACCGCCGCGCCAGCCGGGGCCCAGGGCCCCGGGTGGGCGTCGATCAGCCTTCCACGTCCTGCAATGCCGCGGCCAGCCTATGTGCGAGGAGGTCCCAGGCGAAGTCCGTCGTGGCCCGGCGGCGAGCCGCCCGGCCCATGCGCCGGCGCAGGGCGTCGTCGGTGAGGAGCCGGCGCAGGGCGGCGGCCACGTGGCCGGGATCGGCAGGGTCGTCGACCACCAACCCGGTCGAGCCGTGGACCACCGCCTCGTCGGCACCGCCGCTGCGCCCCGCCACCTGCGGCACGCCGCACGCCGCCGCCTCGAGGAAGACGATGCCGAAGCCCTCCTGCTCGAGGCCCAGCCAGCGGTCGCGGCACGCCATGACGAACACGTCGGCCACGCCGTAGAGCGCGGGCAGCTCGGCGTCGGGGACCGCACCGAGGAGCCGGACGGGCGCGCCCGTGGCCCGCACCCGGGCGTCGAGGCGGGCCCGGTCGCGGCCGGCACCGGCCACGAGGACGGTCAACCCGGGGAAGGAGGGCGCCAGGGCGGCGGACGCCTCCACGAGCACGTCCATCCCCTTGCGGGGGACGAGACGGCTCACGCTCACCACCACCGGCGCATCCGGGGACAGTCCCAGGGCGGCGCGGGCCCGACGCCGGGCGGCGGCCGGCAGGGGCCGCAGCCGGTCGGTGTCCACGCCGGGAGGGACCTCCACCACCGGCGGCATGTGGGTACCCGCCACCCGCCGGCCCTCGGCTGCCGGGTAGCGACCGGCGCACACCGCCAGTCGGGCCCTCGCCAGCACGGCGGCCATGGCCTGGCGCGAGCCCGGCAGGCGGCCCGGCGCCGTCACCTCCGCCCCGTGCAGCACGACGGCGTAGGGCAGACCGTGGAGCGCCGGGCCCACCAGGCCGAGTGGGATGGCCGGGTCGAGCACGACCAGGGAAGCGCCGGTGTCGCGGGCCAGGGCCCCGATCCGCCGCACCACCGCCGGGGTGGGCACCAGCACCCGCCCGGCCACCCGCTCGATGCGAAACCCCTCGCTGCGCTGCTCGGCATCGAAGGCCGGCGCCCCGGGATGGGAGGAGGCGGTGAGGACGGTGAACGACGCCGGGTCCATCCGGCGCCACAGCTCCCACAGGTAGGACTGGATCCCGCCCACCTTGGGCGGGAAGTCGTTCGTGACGAGGAGGTGGCTCACCCGACCACCCCGGCGCCACGCCCTGCGATCGACCCCGACATCGGCCCATGCTGGCACGGCCCGCCCGCCTGCCCGTCCCCGACGGGCAGGGCTGGCGGCACGGCGAGATGGTCAGCCGGCGGCCCAGTCGGGCTCCACGCCCGAGTGCCGGAGGTCGGGGACGAGACCGGCGCGCGACAGCATGCGCAGGGCGCGGGCCTCGTCGGCGTCGACCACCACGGCGGCGTCGGGCTGGCGCCCGAGCACGAAGCTCACGAGGCAGTCGTCGCAGGCCGAGGTCCCCTGCAGCGCGCAGTCGTCGCAGTCGATGCAGATGGTGGCGCTCGTCGCCACCCGTGGGCCGCTTCCCGGCCTGGTCGTCGCTCTCATGGGCCCGATGCTCGCACCGGGGTGTAACGGTGCGGTGCGGAACGGTGCGGCGGGGAGATCAGTCCGCCGACCCGGCCTCCGCCTCGGCCGCCGTCGTCGTCTCGGTGTCCGTCGCTTGCTCCGCGTCGGTCCCCGGGCCGGCGTCGTCGAGCACCTCGACGGCACGCCCGTGCCCGCACCAGCGGCAGCGGACCTCCACCACGGACTCCGACAGCACCTGCTCGTCCTCCACCGACAGGGTCCCGCCCACGCTGAAGTGGTGGAAGGCGCTCGTGCGCCGGTCGGTCACGACGTCGAAGCGAGTGAGGTTGCCGCACGCTGCGCACCGGTATCTGACGGGGGCCATCCGCCAACGCTAGTGCTCGCCCGGGCCCCCGCCGCCGGCCCCACGGTCCGCGTAGGCGCAACACCCGTGTGCATACGATCACGCCGTGGCGGGCATCGCCTCCTCGCGCTGGGCACGGTGGGTCGGCCTCGCGTCGCGTCGTGCCGACCGGCGGGCCGTCACCCCCGAGGACCCGGTGGCCCGCGGCGGCGTCGACCCGGGCACGCCGCTGTTCGAGGTTCCCTTCGCCGTGGTGGACGTGGAGACGACGGGGGGCTCCCCCGCCACCGCCTTCCTGACGGAGATCGCCGCCGCCCGGTTCCGGGGCGGGGAGTGCGTGGGCACGCTGCAGACGCTCGTCGATCCCGGGTGTGCCGTCCCGCCGCTCATCTCGTCGCTCACAGGGATCACCGACGACATGGTGGACGGCGCCCCATCGGTGTCGAGCGTCCTGCCGTCCCTCCTCGAGTTCGTGCACGGGGCGGTGATCGTCGGGCACAATGTCTCGTTCGACATGTCGTTCCTGAACGCGGCGCTGGTCTCCGACGGGCGCGACCCGCTCGGCAACACGACGGTCGACACCCTCGCCCTGGCGCGTCGCCTGGTCCGCCCCGACGTCCCCAACTGCCGGCTGCGTACCCTGGCCGGCGCCCTGCACCTGGAGCACGTGCCCACCCACCGGGCGCTCGACGACGTGCGGGCCACCGCCGACCTCCTCCATCTCCTCATCGAGCGCGCCACCGGCCACGGTGTCTTCGTCCTCGGCGACCTGGTCGGCCTCACCTCGGAACCCGTCCTGCGACCGGCCCGCGTCTCGTAGGTAGGCTCCCGTCGGTGCTGCATGCCTTCGTCCTCATCGATGCCGAGCCGGGACGGATCGCGGCCCTGTGCGACGAACTGGCCGCCACCGACGGCGTGACCGAGGTCTTCTCGGTGGCCGGCGGGGTGGCCGACATCGTCGCCATCGTCCGGGTCCGTCACCACGACGACCTGGCCGACGTGGTGACGCGGCGGATCGCCACCCTGGCGGGCATCGAGGAGACGACCACGCTGGTGGCGTTCCGGGCCTACAGCCGCCACGACCTCGAGGCCATCTGGGACATCGGACCCGCCTGAACTCCCCGCAGGGTCCGGGGAGCACCGCCGGCTCGACGGCGACGGCGTCGGGGTGGCGACAGGCGCGGGTACCGTGGCGACCTGCGGCGCCGACGACGACGTCGACACGTCCCCCCGGTCGGTCAGCCGGCCGAGGCCGCCGCCTCCTGCGAGGATCGCACCAGCCGGTCCAGGGCGCGCTGGGCCTCGCCGCTGTCGATGACGGCGCGGGCGCGTTCCACCCCACTGGCCAGGTCGGCACTGATCCCGGCCACCACCAGACCTGCCGACGCGTTGAGCACGGCGACGTCGCGGTGCGGACCGCGCTCGCCTGCCAGCACCCGCCGCACGGCCTCGGCGTTGTGCCCGGCGTCGCCACCGCGCAGCTCGTCGACGGTCGAGGGGGCGAGACCCAGCTCCTCGGGGGTCACGGTGTACCGCCGTACCTCCCCGCCCTCGACCGCCTCGAGAACCGTCGACGCACCGGTGGTCGTGAGCTCGTCCAGGCCGTCGGCACCGTGCACCACCATGGCGTGCCGGCTCCCGTTGGCCATGAGGACCCCGAGCATGGTGCCGGCCATGGCGGGATCACTCACCCCGAGGACCTGGTGCCGGACCCGGGCGGGGTTGGCCAGGGGGCCGAGGAAATTGAACACGGTGGCCACGCCGAGGTCGCGCCGGACGGGGATGGCGTTGCGCATGGCGGGGTGAAAGCGCGGGGCGAAGCAGAAGCCGATGCCGGCCTCCTCGATGCACCGGGCCACGCCGGCAGGGCCCAGGTCGATGACGACCCCGAGGGCCTCGAGGACGTCGGCGGATCCCGCCGCCGAGGTGGCCGCCCGCCCCCCGTGCTTGCACACCCGCGCCCCGGCGCCCGCCACCACGATGGCGGCCATGGTGGAGACGTTGATCGACCGGCTGCGGTCACCCCCCGTGCCGCACGTGTCCACCAGGTCACCGGGGACGTCGACGGCCTCGGCGTGGTCCAGCATGCAGCGCACCAGGCCCGTCATCTCCTCGACGGTCTCCCCCTTGATGCGCAGGGCGGTGACGAACGCCGCTATCTGGGCCGGACTGGCCGCACCGGAGAGGATCTCCCCCAGGGCCGAGCCTGCCTCGTCGGCGGAGAGGTCGTGGCCGGACATCAGCCGGCCCAGCACGGCCGGCCATCCGCCCAACGCCGCCAGGGCGCTCTCGCTGGCGTCTTCGCTCACGTCGGCTTCAGTCCCACCACAGATCGCGATCGAGCACGCCCCGGGCCACCAGCCCGAGCTGCACCTGGCTGGTGCCCTCCACGATGGTGAGCTGCTTGGCATCGCGGTACCACTGCTCGGTGGGGTGGTCGGTCATGTAGCCCGCGGCCCCGAGGAGCTGCACCGCCAGTCCCGAGGCCCGCACGGCCAGCTCGGTGGCGTGGTACTTGGCGGCCGACAACATCGGCACCCACTCCTTGGTGAACCGCCCCTGATCGGCCAGCCAGGCGGCGCGGTAGGTGAGCAGCCGGGCCGCCTCGAGGTCGATGGCGCATTTGGCGATCTCCCACTGCACGCCCTGGAAATCGGCGACGGTCCTGCCGAAGGCGGCCCGCTGCTCCACGTACTCGGTGGCGTACATGAGCGCACCTTCGGCCAGGCCGATGCCGCGCGCCGCCACCACCGGACGCATGGCGTTCAGGCCCAGCATGGCCAGGCGGAAGCCCCCCACCTCGCCGATGACGTTGTCGGCGGGCACGTGCACGTCGTCGAGCACGAGCTCGCCGGTGTCGACGCCCCGCACACCCATCTTGTGGTCGGTCCGGCCCACCGCCACCCCCGGCCAGGAGCGCTCGACGATGAACGTCGTCACCGAGTCGTGCGCCCGGCTGGCCGGATCGGCGGTCTTGGCGAACACCGTGTACCAGTCCGCCTCGCGCACGCCCGACATCCAGCACTTGGTGCCGTTCAGCACCCACGAGCCGGGCGCGTCGGGATCGGGGGTGGCGCGGGTGCGCATGCCCATGACGTCGCTGCCCGCCTGAGGCTCCGACAGCCCGAAGGCGGCCCGGTGCGTCCCCGCCGCGATGCCCGGGAGGTACCGGCGCTTCTGTTCCTCCGAGCCGGCGATCATCACCGGCCCGGTGGGCAGCCGGGTGAGCAGGAGCATGAGGGCGGCGGTGTTGGAGTACTTGGCCACCTCCTCGATGGCGAGGGTGAGTCCGAGGATCCCGGCACCGGAACCGCCGTGCTCCTCGGGGATGCACAGGCCGAGCAGCCCCGCCTCCCGGAACACGGCGAACAGGTCGTCGGGGTACGCACCGGTGGTGTCGATCTCGCGGGCCCGGGGCAACACCTTGTCGCGTGCCAGGCGCCGCACCGTCGCCTGCAGAGCCGCCAACTCGGGCGACAGATCGAAGTCCATCAGCCCGGCGCCCCGAGCAGCGCCACCGTGACCTCGATCTCCACCGCACCGCCGCGCGGCAGGGCGGCGACGCCCACCGCCGACCGCGTGTGGCGGCCGGCGTCCCCGAAGACGCGGTACAGCAGCCGGCTGGCGCCGTCCACCACCGCGGGCTGCTCGTGGAAGTCGGGCGTCGAGGCGACGAAGCCGGTGACCGTGAGCACGCGGGCCACGCGGTCGAGCGACCCCAGCGCGTGCTCGAGCACGGCCAGGGCGTTGAGCGCGCACACCTCGGCGGCCTGCGCACCTTCCTCGACGGTGACGTCGTCGCCCAGCGTGCCCCTGCACGTGAGCACGCCGTCGATGCGCGGGAGCTGGCCCGAGGTCCGCGCCACGTCCCCGTGCACCACCACGGCGTCGAGAGGGTCGTGGGGAGGATGCGGCCCGTGGAGGGTCAGGCCCAGCATTGCCAAGCGGTCGGCGATCCGTCCAGCCACGCCGGCATCGTAGGTGCCGCCGGTCAGGCCGACTTCCGCCGCTGGCGGTGGATCCGGCGCCGCTCGCGTTCGGTGGCCCCGCCCCAGACGCCCTCGCGCTCGCGGTGGGCCATGGCGTGCTCGAGGCAGGCCTGACGTACCGGGCACATGGCGCAGATCGCCTTGGCCTCCTCGGCGTCCTCGTCGGACGCCGGGTAGAAGACCTCGGGGTCGATTCCCCGACAGGCGGCTCGCTTTCGCCAGATGGCGATGGAGGGGGGGTTCATTGGAGTCACTTCCTCAAGCACGCTGTGCGTTTATCTTCTCACTAATTGTGATTCTCTCCCCAGACAACCCTGTGACCAGGGACAATGGTGCCCCAACGGGAAATCTGCGGAACGAACAGTATGGCGCACGCTCGCGAGCGTGTAAAGAACACTCCTGGTGGCGAGGGCTGTGCCGACACCGGGCCCGGACCCCGGTGAGCCCAGGGTGGCCTCAGGGGCGCAGATCGCCGAGCAGCTCGCGCCTGACCTCGTCGGGAAGCTCGGCTTCCTCGGCGTAGGCGGGGTGGTCGATGACGAGCGTCACGGGTCCCGCCGCGAACCGCTCGACCTGGCCCGGGTCGAGAGCGAAACGCACGTAGTGCACGGAGGAGGTGATCTCCTCCCGGGTGAGGGCCTGCTCGTGGGCCGCCTCGGGCACGGCCCGCACCCCGTCGGCCCCGTCGGGGCCGCCGGCCCCCGCCTGACCGCCGAGCCGGAGGAGGACGGCCCGCTCGATCCCGACCAGACGGGGCAGCCACTGTCGCAGGAGGTGCTCGCCGGTGAGCTCGATGAACAACGTGGCCGACAGCTCACCGGGCTGGGGGATGAGGGGGTTGTAGACGTCGAGCTCGTGCTGGATCTGCTCGTCGGACACCATGCGCTCGGCCCGCGCCATCTCCTGGACCTGGGAGCGCACCGTCTCGCGGTTCTCGAACAGCAGCGTCACGATGGGGCCGACCGGGACCCGCCGCCGCCGCTTGAGCTCGATGACGGCGCGTCGGTACTCGTCACGGGTGCGCTCGTAGGCGCGTTGGTCCTCGATGTCGTCGAGGGTGAGCGTGCGGGGGCGTGCGCTCACGGCCGCCTCGTCGCCGGGGCGGGCGCGGACCGGCCCGGACGAACCGGACCGGTCCACGACTCCGAACGTCGGCGTGCGCCGCTCAGCCCAGTTCCTTGAGACCCTGGGTGAACCGCCCGGCGTGGCTCTTCTCGGCGCGGGCCAGCGTCTCGAGCCAGTCGGCGATCTCGGCGAAGCCCTCGTCGCGGGCCGTGCGGGCGAATCCCGGGTACATCTCGGTGTACTCGTAGGTCTCACCCTCGATGGCCGAACGCAGGTTGTCGGCGGTGGGGCCCACCGGCACGCCGGTCACGGGGTCGCCGACCTCGCGCAGGAAGTCGAAGTGGCCGAAGGCGTGACCCGTCTCCCCCTCGGCCACCGAGCGGAACAGAGCGGCAACGTCGGGGTACCCCTCGACGTCGGCCTTCTGGGCGAAGTACAGGTAGCGGCGATTCGCCTGGCTCTCGCCTGCGAACGCCTCCTTCAAATTCTTCTCGGTGTCGGATCCTTTGAGTGCGGGCACGGTGCTCCTTTTCTGCTTCTTCTCGGTTGTGGTTCTGGACAACTGTTGCCACGGCCGTGGTGCAGCTCGGCGACGGCGGGGCCGGGCGACCCGGGCCGTCAGGTGGCGGCGGCCGCGGTGCGGGGTCGTCGGGCCCGCCCCGCCCGCCGGCAGTCGCGGCACAAGCCCCGGAACACCACCTCGGCCCCGCCCACGGCGAAGCCCTCCTCCGCCCCCGGGGGCACCGTCAGGGTGCTGAAGTCGGCGTGCAGGTCGCGCACCTTGCCGCACCGGCGGCACACCAGGTGGTGATGCGCACCGTCCACGTTGGGGTCGAACCGAGTGGTGCCGGTGCCGAGGTCGAGGGCGGCGATCTCCCCCATGGCGGTGAGCTCGTGCAGCGTCTGGTACACGGTCTTGAGCGAGATCGTCTCCATCTGGGCGCGCGCCGCGGCGTGGACGGACTCAGCCGTGGGGTGGTTCACGTCACCGTGGAGCACACGGAAGATGCACTGGCGCTGGGCGGTCACCTTTCGGCCCTGGGCGCGGAACAACGTGGTCAGCTCGTCGGGGGGGCGCATGACGTCGGGCACCTTACCACCAACGATTGTTTGTTGACAACCGTTGTCGAAATGACGGGAACGGGGCCGGCGGGACGGGTGGCCCCGCTGTGGCAGGCTGACGCCGTGCCGCCGGACCGCGTCTCGTCCCCCAGCGGTCCCGGCACCTTCGAGCGTGCCGAGTCACTGCGCCGACTCGAGTCCGAGACCTTCGACGTGCTCGTGGTGGGGGGCGGGATCACGGGGGCCGGCGTCGCCCTCGACGCCGCGGCGCGGGGCCTGCGCACAGCGCTGGTCGAGCGCCACGACTTCGCCTCGGGTACCTCCTCCAAGTCGTCGAAGATGGTGCACGGGGGACTGCGCTACCTCCAGCAGCGCGACTTCCGCCTCGTCTACGAGGCGCTGCACGAGCGCCAGCGGCTGCTCGACAACGCGCCCCACCTGGTGTCTCCGCTCCCCTTCCTCATCCCCCTGTTCGGTCGGGACGGGGTGCTCAACCGGAGCGTGGCCCGCACCTACGCCACCGCCCTCACCCTCTACGACCTCACCGGAGGGCTGCGCATCGGCCGGCGCCACCGGCGCATCGACCGGGAACAGGCGCTCGCCTATCTCCCCACCTTGCGCACCGACCGGCTGGTGGCGGGATTCGTCTACTACGACGCCCGGGCCGACGACGCCCGCCTCACCCTGGCCGTGGCCCGCACCGCCGCGCTCGACCACGGTGCCGTGCTGGCCAACTACACCGAGGTGACGGGTCTGGTCCTCGACGCCTCGGGTGCGGTGCGCGGCGCCCGGGTGCGCCCGGCCCTGCCGGCGGCGACCCGTGCCGGCATGGCTCCCGACGGTGCAGCCCGGGACAACGTCACCCGGGACAGTGCCACCCGGGACGGTGTCGCTGGGGACGGTGCAGCCCGGGACGGTGTCGCGCCGGACGGTGTGGATGGCGACCGTGGCGGGAGGGGGGCGACGGCGACGGCTGAATTCGAGGTGCGGGCCGAGGTGGTCGTGAACGCCACCGGCGTGTGGGCCGACGAGGTGGGCGTGCTCGCCGACCCGGCCCACGCCCGCTCCATCCGGCCCGCCAAGGGCGTCCACCTCACCGTGCCGCGGGCCAAGTTCCCCGCCGACATCGCCGCCGTCCTACCGGTGCCGCGGGACCGGCGCTCGATCTTCGTGGTGCCGTGGGCCGACGGTGAGGACGTGTACCTGGGCACCACCGACACCGACTGGGACGGGCCGCTCGACGACCCGGCGTGCCTGCCCGACGACGTCGACTACGTCCTCGGCGCAGCCAACGGCGTGGTGACCGAACCGCTCACGCGTCACGACGTCACCGGGGTGTGGGCGGGACTGCGCCCGTTGCTCGCCTCCGGTTCGGGGCGCCGTGTCAGCGCCCGGACCGCGGATCTGTCCCGGCGCCACACGGTGCAGGTGTCGTCCCACGGCCTCGTGACGGTGACGGGGGGCAAGCTCACCACCTACCGGCGCATGGCCGAGGATACCGTCGACACCGTGGTGAAGCGGCTGGGGACACGGGCGCCGGACGGGGCGCGCACCTGCCCGACCAAGCGTCTGCGTCTGCGGGGGGCGGGCGGGCTCGAGGCCCTGCGCCGGCCGGCGGCGGGCGCCCGCTTCGGGGTGGACGACACCGTCTTCGCCGCCCTGGTGGCCCGGCATGGCGACGAGACGCCGGCCGTGCTCGAGCTGGCGTCCGGCCACCCCGAGCTGCTCGAGCCCCTCGTGCGGGGCCTGCCCCAGCTCCGGGTGGAGGCCCTGTGGGCGGTGCGCCACGAAATGGCCGTGACCCTCGACGACGTGCTGGCCCGCCGCACCCGCGCCGTGCTGCGCCGGGCCGTCGACGCCGCCGACGCCGCACCCGGACTGGCCGAGCTGCTCGCCCCGGCATGGGGTCGCACGCCCGCCGACACCGCCCACGAGGCGGCCGCCTTCGCCCGCCGCGCCCGCATGGACATGGTCCGGGCGGGACTCGACCCGGTGGACAGCGTCCCGTGAGTACTCCACGCCGGTGCACCGGGTGGCGCCGCTCTCCGGCGGGTGACGGCGCGTGCGGGAGTGCGGCGCCGTGACGGCGACGCCCACGCCCGTCACGCCCATCGACGCCGAGCCCGGCTCGGTGGCCGACCATCTGGCCGGCCCGCGCGTTCCTGTGGGCGAGGCCCTGCTCCGGCGTCTGGGCGACGTCTGCGCGGCGGTGGACGAGGGGGATGCGGCCCGGGCCGAGGCCGGCCGCGACTGGTGGCCGCTCGCCATCCGGTGGGCCACGCGCGGCGAGGTGCCGGCGCGCCCGTCGGTCGTGGCCCGACCCACCGACGCCGGGCAGGTGGCCGCCGTCCTGGCGGCGTGCAACGACGCCCGCGTGCCGGTGACGGCCGCCGCCGGACGCTCGGGGGTGTGCGGTGGGAGCGTCCCGGTGTTCGGCGGCGTCGCCCTCGACCTGTGCGGCGTGGCCGGCGTGGTGGACGTCGACACCACGTCGCTCCTCGGGTCGGTCCGGGCCGGCACCTTCGGGCCCGATCTCGAGGCGGTGCTGCAGTCCGAGGGCACCACCCTCGGCCACTGGCCCCAGTCCATGGACCTGTCGACGGTGGGCGGATGGGTGGCGTGCCGCGGGGCGGGCCAGTACTCCACCCGCTACGGCAAAATCGAGGACATGGTGGTCGGGCTGGAGGTGGCCCTGGCCGACGGCCGCCTGGTGCGCACCTCGGGCACGGGACCGCGTGCCGCCGTGGGCCCGGACCTGAGCCAGCTGTTCGTGGGGTCCGAGGGCGTGCTGGGGGTGATCACGGAGGCGCAGCTGCGGCTGCACCGGCTGGCGCCGGCCCAGGGTCGGCGTGCCTACGGCTTCGCCGGCTTCGCCGAGGGTCTCGAGGCGTGCCGGCGTATCCTGCAACGGGGCGCCACGCCGGCGGTGCTGCGTCTCTACGACCGCACCGAGTCGCAGCGGAGCTTCGGGGCGGACACCCACGACGTCCTCGTGGTGCTGGACGAGGCCGACCCGAGCCTCCTCGACGCCACCCTGGCCGTCGTCGACGCCGAATGCGCCGCCGCCGGCGCCGAGCCGCTCGACCGCGACCTCGTCGAGCGCTGGGTCCAGCACCGCAACGACGTGTCCGCCCTGGCGCCGCTGTACCGCGCCGGCGTCGTGGTCGACACCATCGAGATCTCCGCCCGTTGGTCGGCGCTCCGAGCCATCTACGAGGCGTGTGTCTCCGCCCTGCAGGGCGTCGAGGGCACGTTGGCGGCCTCCGCCCACCAGTCGCACGCCTACATCGACGGCGCCTGTCTCTACTTCACCTTCGCCGGTCGCATGCCCGATGCGGACGGGCCCGGCGCCGGCGACCCGGAGGCCGACGCCTGGGCCGAGCGGTACTACACGTCGGCCTGGCGCGTCGTGGTGGACACCGTGCGGGACGGGGGCGGGGCCATCAGCCACCACCACGGGATCGGCCTCAACCGGAGCCGTTTCGTGGCCGGGGCCCTCGGCCCCGCCTACGACGTCCTCGTCGGGCTCAAGGACGCTCTCGATCCACGCGGCGTGCTCAATCCGGGCAAGTTGGGCCTGCCCTCGCCCTTCGGCGAGGTCGGGTGGCCGACGCAGGCCGGCGCAGGGCACGCCGCCGGCGCAGCGGGGGGAACGGGCCGATGAGCATCCTCGTGGTCGACGTGGGCACCTCGGGCGTGCGCGCCGCGGTGGTCGAGCCCGACGGGTCGGTGCACCACGTGCACCACCTGGAGGTACTGCCCTCGTCGCCCGCACCGGGGTTCGTGGAGTTCGACGCCGCCGCCATGGCGGCGGCGGTGCTCCGGGTGGCGTCGGCCGCGCTGGCCGCCGGCGGTCCCGTCGAGGGCGTGGGGATCGCCAACCAGCGCGGATCGACGGTGGTGTGGGACCGCGCCACGGGCGAGCCCGTCGGACCGGGGCTCGGGTGGCAGGACCTGCGCACCGTGGGCACGTGTCTGATGCTGCGCGACCAGGGGATCCGCGTCGCCCCCAACGAGTCGGCCACCAAGCTGGCCATGCTGCTCGACATGGCCGACCCCGAGCGCCAGCGCGACCTGTGCTTCGGCACGGTGGACTGCTGGGTGGCGTGGACGCTGTCGGGTGGGGCCCTCCACGTCACCGACGCCACCAACGCCGGCATCACCGGGCTGCTCCGGGGTGACGGGTCGGGCTGGGACGAGGCCCGCCTCGACGCCATGCGCATCCCACCGGCGGTCCTGCCCGCCGTCGTCGACTCGTCGGGGGCGGTGGGCGAGGCCCGCGCCCTCGAGGGGAGCCCGGTCATCTGCGGCATCGCCGGCGACCAGCAGGCGTCGCTCGTGGGACAAGGATGCACCCGCGCCGGATCGGCCAAGGCCACCTTCGGCACGGGCGGCATGCTCGACCTGTGCGTGGGCGCCGAGCGGCCCGCGTTCGCCCGGCGCGGCGGCGCGGGGACGTTCCCCATCGTCGCCTGGCAGCGTCAGGGCATCAGGACGTGGGGGGTCGAGGCCGTGATGCTGTCGGCCGGCATGTGCGTCGAGTGGCTGCGCGACGATCTCGGCATCATCGACAGTGCCGAGGAGTCCCATGCCGTGGCGGCACGCTGCGAGGACACCGGGGACGTGTGGTTCGTCCCCGCGCTGCTCGGCATGGGTGCGCCCGTGTGGGACTTCGGGGCGCGTGGCACCTTCGTGGGGATCACCCGCGGGACCGGCCGGCCCGAGATGGTGCGCGCCGTGCTCGAGGGCGTGGCCCACCGGGGTGCCGACCTGCTCGAGGCGGCCGAGGCCGACACCGCCATGCACATCGAGTCGCTGCGCGTCGACGGCGGCATGTCGGCCAACCCCACCTTCGTGTCGGCCCTGGCCGACGCGCTGGGGCGGCCGGTCGAGGTGTCGCCCGTGACCGAGGCCACCACCCTGGGGGCCGCCTACCTCGCCGGGCTGGCCATCGGGACGTGGGGAAGCGAGGCCGACGTGGCCGACGCCTGGCGCCCCAAGGAGGTGGTCGAGCCCCGCACCGGCGACGCCCGGCGGGCGTCGACCCGGGCCCGGTGGGCGGCGGCCCGTCAGCGCTCCCTGGCCACCGTGCCCGAGCTCAGCCAGCTCGAATTCTGAGCACCGACCAGGCCGGGAACGGCCCTGGTGATCCGTACAGTTCGGTCCCGGGCGTGCCGATAACGTGGACTTGATGGAGCCCGCCCGACTGGGTGACGCCGACAGGCCCGCCGACCACACCGTCGGTGTGGCGGACGGCGGGCGCGGACCGTCGGCACCCGAGGTCGGGCTGCTCGAGGGCGACCGGCCCGTGGCGGTCCCCGTCCCCGGTCCCCATGGCGGCATCGACGCCGCCATCGCCCTCGGGCGCGACCTGGTGCAGAACCTGAGCCGCGTCCTGCTCGGGACCCCGGGAGCGCTCACCGCCGCCGCCCTGGCCACGCTGTCGGGAGGCCATCTGCTCATCGAGGACGTCCCGGGCGTGGGGAAGACGGTGCTGGCCCGGGCCCTGGCCGCCTCGCTGGGGGCCGAGCTGTCGCGGCTGCAGGGCCACCCCGACCTGCTGCCCTCCGACGTCACCGGGGTGTCGGTGTTCTCCCCCGACGCCGGGACGTGGGACTTCCGGCCCGGACCGGTGTTCGCCCACGTCGTACTGGTCGACGAGCTCAACCGCACGCCGCCGCGCACCCAGGCCGCGCTCCTCGAGACGATGGAGGAGCAGCAGGTGAGCGTGGACGGCGAGTCGTGGCCCCTGCCCCGCCCCCATCTGGTCATCGCCACCCAGAACCCGTTCTCCCAGCTGGGCACGTACCCGTTGGTGGAGAGCCAGCTCGACCGCTTCGCCCTGGCCACCGCCATCGGCTACCCCGATCCCGAGACCGAAACCCGGCTGGTGCTGCACAGCGGCGGGAAGTTCGCCCTGGAGGAGCTGCGCCCGGTGTGCACCACCCAGCAGTGGCACGAGGCCCAGCGGGCCACGGAGTCGGTGGCGGTGTCGAAGGCCGTGGCCGAGTACGCGGTGGCGCTGTGCCGGGCCAGCCGCACCGCCGGCGGGGTCCGGCTGGGGGCCAGCCCCCGGGCCGCCATCTGGCTCATCCGCGCCGCCCAGGCGCACGCCGTCGTGTCGGGGCGAGCCTTCGTCACCCCCGACGACGTCAAGGCGGTGGCGGTGGCGTGCCTGGCGCACCGCCTCCTCACCGACGAGGGCGTCGAGCAGGGTGTCGCCGTTGTCCGGGGGCTGCTCGCCACCACACCTGCCCCCCGGCCATGACCGGGCGCGCCGGGGCGCGCCCTCGGCGGTCGGGCCGGGTCCGTCCCGTCCGGCCCGTCGTCCCTCTGGTGAGCTGCGTCGCGGTGCTCCTCGGCTGGGGCCTGGTGGCCCACAACAGCGGGGCGGGGTGGGTCCAGGCGGTCGGCGACGTCGTGGCCGGCGTCCTGGCGGTGGGGCTGGTGGCCCCGGCCGTGGTGGTCCGGCGGGCCACCCTGGCGGTGTTGGGCGTCCCCGCCGACGGGACGGCCGGGCTCCCCCTCGAGGTGCCCGTCAAGGCCGGGACCCGCCTCCGGGTGCGGCCCCTCGATCCCCCCGGTCCCGAGGCCTTCGTCGGTCCCCACCACGTCCCGGCCGGGACGGCCGGCGGCGAGCCGGGGGGCACCGAGTACCTGACGCTCCTGCCCGCGCGCCGCGGGGTGTACCCCGCCATCACCCTCGAGATCGCCACCGCCGCCCCCTTCGGCCTGCTGTGGTGGCGCCGGGCGGTGGTGGTCGAGCTGTCGCGCCAGCTGTACGTCCGGCCCCGCCTGGGCCGGCCCGTGGCCTTACCGGTGGGCCGGCACGACACCGCCGGCGACGGAGACCTGCGCGCCCCCGTGCAGGTGGGCGAACCCCGGGGTATGCGTCCCTACCGGCCCGGTGACCTGCGGCGATGGGTGCACTGGCCCGGCACCGCCCACAGCGGCGAGCTCATGGTGCGCGACATGGAGGGGCCCACGGCCGAGCCGGTCACCGTCGAAGTCAGGCTCCCGGCCGAGCCCGAGGCCGCCGAGCGGGCCGCGGAACGGGCCCTCGGCACGGTGGTGGCCCTCGTCGACCGGGGTACGCCGGTGGTGTTGGCCACGACCGAGCCCGACGGCCCGAACGTCGGCGCCGTGGGCGACCGGCGCACCGCCGGCCGGCGCCTGGCCCGGGCCGTGGCCGAACCGGAGCCGACGCCGTGGCGGTGACCATCCTCGACGCCGTGCGCCGGGCCAACCGGCCGGGACCACCCGAGCACTCGGTCACGCTGCGGGTGGCCTGCGCCGGGGCCGTGGTGGCGGGCATCGCCGCCTGCCGGGCCGAGGGGGAGCTGTCGTGGACGGTGGCCGGTGCCACCACGGTGCTCGTGGTGGCGGGCATGGGCCTGTCGTACGCCACCCGCCGGCGCCCGCTGCCGTGGGTCAAACCCATCCTGGCCGGGGCGGCGCTGGTGGCCTTCGTGTGGTTCTTCCGCCAGCTCACCGGGCACACCGTCTACGACGTCAGCACGGTGGAGGACCCCCTGGCCGTGCTGTTCGTGTGGGTCCAGGTGGCCCACGCCTTCGACGTGCCGGCCCGTCGGGACCTGGCGTTCTCGCTGGCCGGGTCGGCCAGCCTCATGGCGGTGGCGGCCGCCCAGGCCATCGACATCGGCTTCGGCGTCTACGTCCTGTGCTGGCTGGCCTTCGGCATCGTGGGCCTGCTCGCCATGTGGAGCTCGGCCAGCGAGGGCGGGCGGGTGGGAGCCGCAGGCCTGGTGGCCACCTCGGTGGCCGTCCTGGTGACCGCCACGGCGGTGCTGGTGGTGCTGCCCGCCCCCCACGTGGCCGGGAAGATCGACTACCCCGCCAACGCCGGCCCCGGCGCCCCGCTCCCCGTCCCCGGGGGCCTCGCCGGCGACGGGCGGGTGACACAGCTGGCCCAGCCGGGCAGCCCCGCCGGGCCGTCGCGGGTGGGCGGCTACCTCGGGTTCGCCAACCACCTCGACACCGCCCTGCGCGGCGCCCTGGGCGACACCGTGGTCATGCGGGTCCGGGCCGAGCGCCCGTCGTACTGGGTGGGCGAGACCTTCGACGACTGGGACGGCGCCGACTGGACGGTCGCCCCGTCGCCCGACGCGAGCCAGCAGCTCACCTCGGGGTCGCCGTTCGTGATTCCCGGCGGGGCGGGGGCGTCCGGCGCCGACAGCGACCTCCAGACCTTCTACGTCGTGCAGTCGTCGCCCAACCTCGTCTTCCACGCCGACACGGCCCGCGAGGTGTGGTTCCCGGCCCGCGACCTCTACGCCTCCGCCGGCGACGCCATCGTGTCCCCCATCGCCCTCGGTCCGGGCGCCATCTACACCGTGCAGTCGGTGGTGGACACGCCCTCGCCGACGCAGCTGCGCGGCACCGCCGGACCGGCCGACGACCCGGCCGGCGTCCGGGGCCGCTACCTCGAACTGCCCCACGCCTACGCCCGGGCCGAGGCGCTCGCCCTGTCGGTCACGGCGCGCTCCCCCGACACCTACGACAAGGTGCAGGACCTCATCGCCTGGATCGGCGCCCACACGCGCTACTCCACCGACATCCCGCCCCTGGCACCGGGGCAGGACACCGTGGACGAGTTCCTGTTCGGCAACCGCACGGGGTTCTGCGAGCAGATCTCCACCGCCTTGGCCGTCATGCTCCGCTCCATCGGCATCCCGGTACGCGAGGCGGTGGGGTACGTGCCCGGCCCCTACGACCCCATCACCGACCTCTACGACATCCAGGCCAGGGACGCCCACGCCTGGGTGCAGGTGTGGTTCCCCGGCTACGGGTGGCAGAGCTTCGACCCCACGGCGGTGGTGCCCCTCGCCAATCCCTCGCCCGGCTCGACCATCGCCCACGAGGCCGCCCACATCCTCGGCTCGCTGCCGTGGGTCCCCATCGGCGCCGTGCTCGGGGTGGTGCTCGTCGCCGCCGTGGTCCGCCGGCGCCGGGCCCGCCGCCCCCGCACCTGGGCCGAGCGCGCCGCCCGGAGCATCGAGACGGCCGGCAGGCGGGCGGGCCGCCCCCGCGCCGACGGCGAGACGTTGTCGGAGTACGCCGCTGCCCTCGACGCCGCCGCCGGCGACCGGTCCGGGACGTGGCGGACCATGGCCGCCGTCGTGGAGGCGAGCGCCTACGGCGGACACGACCCGGCGCCGGAGGAGGCACGTCGGCTGCTGGCGTCGTTGCGGGCCATGCGGGGGACGGTGCCGCGCCGGCGGCGCCGGGCCCAGGCCCCGATCGGGGCGGCCGGCGAGCTCACCCCGGTGGGTAGGCCCGCGCCTCGTCGAAGCTCGCCCCCGCCTCGAGCAGGGGACGGTAGCCCATCAGCTGGCGCGGCCGGCTGAACCCCAGGGCGGCGGTCAACCTTCCGCCGCGCCCGTAGAGCGCCACGAACCGGCGCTCGGCCACCGAACCGTCCACCACCACCACGTCGTCGTCGGGGGACGGGTGCCCGATGACCTGGATCTTGACGTCGTACTGGTCCGACCAGAAATAGGGCACGGGCACGTACGGCGTGGACCGCGCCGGGCCGGCCAGGAGATTGCGCGCCGCCGCCGTCCCCTGCTCGGCGGCGTTGGTCCAGTGCTCGATGCGCACCGTCCGGCCGAGGCCCTGGTCGAACCATCGGGCCACGTCGCCCGCCACCACCACGTCGGGGGCGGCGTGCAGCGTGGCGTCGACCACCACCCCGTCGTCGATCTCGAGCCCCGAGCCCGCCAACCACGTCGTGGTCGGCACCACGCCGATGCCGACCACGACGGCATCGGCCTCGATGACGGTGCCGTCGTCGAGCTCGACGCCCTGCACGGCCCCGCCTGGGCCCGCGCCGGCGGTGTCGTCGACGCGCAGCCCGGCCACCCCGACGCCGGTGACCAGCTCGACGCCGTGGAGGGCGTGCAGGGCGCCGCAGACCGCGCCCATCTCCGGTCCGAGGACGCGTCCGAGCGGCACCGGGAGCGCCTCCACCACGGTGACGTGGGCGCCCCGGCCCCGACAGGTGGCGGCCACCTCCGAGCCGATGAACCCCCCGCCCACCACCACGACCCGCGCCCCCTCGACGGCGGCCACCTCCCCGAGGGCCAGCGAGTCCTCGAGCGTGCGCAGGGTGTGGACGCCGCCGCGCCCCGACGAGCCCGGCAGGCGGCGCGGCTCGGCGCCGGTGGCGATGACCGCCCCGCCGAAGTGCACGACCTCGCCGTCGTCGAGCTCGAGGGCGTGACCTTCGGTGTCGAGGTGCACGGCCCGGCGGCCGAGGCGGAGGTCGAGGCCGAGGGCGGCGATCTTCTCCACCGGCCGCAGCATGATCCGCTCGAGCCCCCAGGTGCCGGCGAGGAACTGCTTCGACAGGGGGGGCCGGTCGTAGGGGAGGTGGGGCTCGGCCCCGATCAACACGATCGGCCCCGTGTGGCCCTCGGCCCGCAGGGCCTCGGCGGCCCGCAGGCCGGCCAGCGATCCGCCGACGACGGCGATGGTGGAGCTCGGTTCCGATGCCATGGGCGGCAGAGACCCTACGCACAAGGCGCCGCCGGGTGCACGGTCGGTGCCGCAGGGGGGATCGGACCTGGTCGAGGGCGGGGACGGGCTCCTCGCCCCCGCGCCGCCGCCGGCCGAGCCGGACGCGTGCGCGCCTCAGGCGCCGAACATGGCCATCCACTGCTCGGCGCTGCGGGGCTGCAGGACGTAGTTCCGGTGCCGCGTCTCCCCCAGGCTGGCCGATGGTTCGGGCGAGTAGAGGTGGCCCGGGTAGAGCACGGTGTCGTCCCCGAAGCGCGCCAGGCGGGTGGTGAGCGACTCGTACATCTGCTCGGGATCGCCGCCGGGGAGGTCGGTGCGGCCGCAGCCGTCGAGGAAGAGGGTGTCGCCCGACACGAGCCGCCCGTCGACGAAGAAGCACTGGCTCCCCGGCGTGTGGCCGGGCGTGTGCACGAGCTCGACGTCAACGGCGCCGGCGCGCACGACGTCCCCGCTGTCGTGCTCACGGAGATCGCCCTCCCCCACCCCGGTGGTCCGCGTCACCCAGGGCGCCTCGGCCCGCTGGACGTGCACCGGGACCTGGACGACGCCGAGGAGGTCGGTGATGCCCTCGATCCGGTAGCCCATGAGGTCACCGCCCACGTGGTCTGGGTGGAAGTGGGTGGCCAGGACGCCGGTGCAGCGCATGCCGTCCGCCGCCAGGACGTCGAGGAGGCCTGCCACGTCGTAGGCCGGGTCGACCACCAACGCCTCGCCCGTCTGCCTGTCGCCCACCAGGTAGCAGAAGTTCACCATCTGGCGGGCCACCGGGTCGGCGACGCCGAAGTCGCGGCCCGACAGCAGCTGGCGGAAGTACAGGCGGTCGTCCGGCATGAGCGCGAATCTACCGGGTGGAAACCGATGCCCCCCGGTGCCGACCTACCATGGGCCGGCCCCTGCCGGGTCGCGGGGACGACACAGGGGGAGCCCATGCGGTGTTCGAGCGTGGCGGGCATGTTCCGCGACAACGTGGACGCTCACGGGGCCGCGCCCATGTTCCGTTTCGAGGGCCGCACGGTGACCTGGGCCGGTCACCACGAACGCGCCTGCCGGGTGGCACAGGCGCTGCGGGCCGAGGGCGTCGGCCCGGGCGAACGGGTGGCCTTCCTCGACCGCAACGGGCTCGAGTACTTCGAGGTCCTCTTCGGCGGAGCCCTGGCCGGAGCGGTCAACGTGGCCGTCAACTGGCGCCTGGCCCCGGCCGAGATGGCGGCCGTGGTGGACGACGCCGGGGCGGGCGTGCTCGTCGTGCACCCCGACTTCGTGCCGAGCCTGGCCCACATGGAGAGCGGGCTGCCGTCGGTGCGGCGGGTGGTGGTCCTCGGGGACCCGGGCGCCGGCGGCGCCGGAGCCGCCGACGCCGCCCGGCAGGTGGGCTACGAGGACTGGCTGGCGGACCGACCGTATGGCGATCCCGGGCACGAAGGCGGGCCGGGCGACGTGGCCATGCAGCTCTACACCTCGGGCACCACCGGTCGGCCCAAAGGGGTGATGCTCACCAACAGCAACATCGGCGCCATGCTCGAGATCGCCGCCCGCCACACCTTCGAGGTCGATGGCGACACCGTCAGCCTGGTGGCCATGCCCCTGTTCCACATCGGCGGATCGGGCTGGGCGCTGAGCGGTATGTCGCGGGGCGGGACGTCGGTCGTCCTGCGCGACATGGACCCGGCCGAGTTGCTGCGACTGGTGGCCACCGAGCGCATCAGCCACGCCTTCCTGGTACCGGCCGTGCTCATGATGGTGCTGGCGACGCCGGGGGTCACCGACAGCGACCTGTCCAGCCTGCAGACCATCTTCTACGGGGCCTCGCCCATCGCCGAGGACGTGCTGACCCGGTGCCTGGAGGTATTCGGCTGCCGTTTCACCCAGGTCTACGGCATGACCGAGACGAGCGGCGCCATCGTCAGCCTCGCCCACGACGACCACGACCCGTCGGGCCCCCGCCGGCACCTGCTGCGCGCCGCCGGCAAGGCCATCCCCGGCGTCGAGCTGCGCGTCGTCGACCCCGACAGCGGCGCCGAGCTCCCGACGGGCGCGGTGGGGGAGGTCTGCACGCGCTCGCCGTTCAACATGCTCGGGTACTGGGACAAGCCCGAGGAGACGGCCCGCACGATGGTCGACGGTGGATGGCTGCGCACCGGGGACGCGGGGTACATGGACGAAGACGGGTACCTGTTCCTGCACGACCGGATCAAGGACATGGTCGTCTCCGGTGGCGAGAACGTCTACCCGGCCGAGGTCGAGAACGTCCTGCTGGCCCTGCCGGGCATCGCCGACGCGGCGGTGATCGGGGTCCCCCACGACACGTGGGGGGAGACGGTCAAGGCGGTGTGCGTCGCCGCCCCGGGCTCGGAGCTCGACGAGGCAGCGGTGATCGCCTCGTGCCGGGAGCGCCTGGCCCACTACAAGTGCCCGACCTCGGTCGACGTCGTCGACGCCCTGCCCCGCAACCCGTCGGGCAAGGTCCTCAAGCGGGAGCTGCGAGCGCCCTACTGGCATGGGCGCGAGCGGCTGATCCACTGACGATGGGCAGCCATCCCCCGGCCGGGACCGGCGCCGATCCCGACGCCGAGTTCGTAGCCCTCCTGACCACCCCTGCGGGTCGCCGGGACCCCTATCCCCACTACGCCCGGATCCGTGCCCAGCTGCCCGTGTTCCGCTCCTCGCTCGGCACGTGGGTGGTGCCCCGCTACGCAGAATGCCAGCAGGTACTGCGCGTCCCGCACTTCGCCAAGGGGTCGGGCGACGACGGGCTGGCCCGCACGCGCATGGCGCGCTGGGGCATCCCGGCCGAGGAGGCGGCGGAATTCGCCGCCTTCTTCGCACGACGGCAGTCCATGCTCACGCTGGACCCGCCCGACCACACCCGGTTGCGGGGCCTCGTGGCCCGGGCCTTCACCCCCCACACCGTCGAGGCGCTGCGGCCGGCGGCGACCGCCCTGTGCGACGAGCTCCTCGACGACCTGGCCGAGGCGGCCGGCGGCGGGGAGACGGTGGACGTCATGCACGAGCTCGCCTTTCCGTTCCCGGTGACGGTGATCGGCGAGCTGCTCGGCGTCCCGGTGGCGGACCGCTCCCAGTTCCAGAGCCTGGTGCGATCGGCCACGTCCATCCTCGAGCCGACGTCGAGTCTCGACGACCTGCGGTCGGCCCGAATCGCCCGGGTGGCGATGGAAGGGTACTTCGAGGCTCTCATCGCCGAACGTCGCCGCGCACCGCGCCCCGACCTGCTGTCGGAGCTCATCGCCGTGTCCGACGGAACGGACCGGCTCAGCCAGGACGAGGTCGTGGCGACGGCCATCCTCCTGTTCGCGGCCGGTTTCGAGACCACGACCAATCTCATCGGGAACGGCCTGCTCGCCCTGCTGCGCCATCCCGACCAGTTGGGACGGTTGCGCTCGTCCGCCGCCGAACGCGGCGCCATGCAGCGGGCCGTGGAGGAGCTGTTGCGATGGGACAGCCCGGTGCAGCTCGACAGCCGGGTGGCGTCGGGCGACGTCGTGGTGGCGGGGCAGACGATCAGCGCCGGTGAGAGCGTCATGACGCTCATCGGTTCGGCCAACCGCGATCCGCGCCGGTTCCACGCCCCCGAGGTCCTCGACATCGGGCGCGATGACGGACCGCCCATGAGCTTCGGCAGCGGCATCCACCACTGCCTGGGCGCCGCCCTGGCCCGGATGGAGGGGCAGGTGTGCTTCGGCCGCCTGCTGGCGCGCTTCGGCCAGCTCGAGCTGCGTGACAACGGCGTCTTCCGCGACGCCATCACCCTGCGGGGCCTCGTCCACCTCCGGGTGGGACTGCAGGCCGCCTGACCTCGGACGGTCCGGGGGGCGACTCCGTCGGAGAGCCGGCCGCAACGCCACCCTCCGGTGATCCTCGGTCGTGCCACGCGGCACCGTCCCGGCTCGCCTCGTTGGGCGTAGGATCTCGCCACCAATTGCAGGGGGAGACGTACGGGTGGAATTCGGGATCTTCGTTCAGAACTACGTGCCCAACTTTCGGCGCGCCCGCCAGGGCGACGCCGAGCACGCCGTCATCATGGAGGACCTCCGCATCGTCGAGGCAGCCGACCGGGCCGGCTTCAAGTACGTGCTCGTCCCCGAGCACCACTTCCTCGACGAGTACTCCCATCTGTCGGCCAGTGACGTGGTCACCGGGTATCTCGCCCACGCCACCGAGCGGATCCACATCGTGGCGGCGATCTTCAATCCACTGCCGCAGCTCAATCACCCGGCCAAGGTGGCCGAGCGCGTCGCCATGCTCGACCACGTCTCGCAGGGGCGCTTCGAGTTCGGCACGGGCCGGGGTGCGGGCAGCCATGAGATCCTCGCCTTCCTCCCCGGCATGACCGACCTGTCGCACACCCGCGAGATCTGGGAGGACGTGATCGCCGAGTTCCCCAAGATGTGGATGCAAGACACCTACCAGGGCTACGAGGGGAAGTACTGGTCTCTGCCACCACGGAAGGTGTTGCCCAAGCCGTGGAAGAAGCCCCACCCGCCCATGTGGTACGCAGCCGGCAACCCGAGCAGCTACGCCATGGCGGCCCACAAGGGACTGGGGGTGCTCGGGTTCTCCGTGGGTGACCTGCACGACATGGAGAAGGTCGTCGGCGTCTACAAGAAGGCGATCGAGACGGCCGAGCCCATCGGCGCCTTCGTCAACGACAACATCTGCGTGACGACGGCTGCCTTCGTCAAGCCGAGCCACGACGAGGCCGTACGATCAGCGGTCGGCGCCCGAACCAACTACTTCCAGAGCCAGGTGTTCCGGTATCACGACACCTTTCCGCACCCTGAGGGCGTCCCCTATTGGCCCGAGCTCCTTCCCGAATACGACACCGCCGGCGTCGAGGCCCTGGCGAACATGGGTGCGGTCATCTGTGGCGATCCGGACCAGGCGCTCGAGCAGTGCCGGCGCTGGGAGTCGGCGGGCACCGACCAGCTCGTCCTGTCGGCGGGCACGGCACCGGTCGAGGACACCATCGAGATGATCGAGCTCATCGGCGCCCACGTGATCCCGAAGATCGACACGGACCCGGTCCACCGCACGTCCCGCATGCGTGACGGTGCGCCCGGTGCAAGGTCGTGACTCGCCGCGCCCGCGCATGTCCCGAGCTCGGGTGCCCGGGCCCTCGGTCGGGGCCGACTCGAACCCGCCGTCAGAAGAGGGCCTCGCCCCCTGCATCGCCGGGGCCGTCGGCACCGGCCTCTCCCGCTACGGACACGCCTGGATCCTCCTCCGATTCCACGGCCCGTCCCGCGGCTTCGAGCTTGGGCACGAGCTCCTCGACCTGCGCCCGCGTTCGCCTGATGCGCCGGTCGAGCTCGTCCACGATGGCCGTGGCCCGCTCGAGCTTCGCCACCAGCTGGTCGACGTCCACGTCGCTGGTCTCGAAGAACTCCACGATGCCGTCGAGCTCGTGGCTGGCCGCCCGGTAGCTCAAGTCTTCGACGGGGACGTCCGCGCCCGCCGCGGCCGGGTCCGACGCCTCTGCACTCACCGTGCCTCGTCCGGTGCCACGACATCACCACCTTCCCCTCGCGCTTCTATGCCCTGGACCACCGAGCGCGCCCGGCCGTCGGCGAAGGTGGTCAGGAACGTCGTTCCCGGTTCCACGTCGAGCGCGGAGCGGACCAGACGGCCGTCCCCGTCGGTCGTGATGGTGTAGCCCCGCTCGAGCTGGCGGTCGACGTCGTAGGCGGCCAGGAGCCGGCGCCAGGTGGCGGTCCTGTCCTGCTGGCGGTCGAGGGTGGCCACGGCGCACACGCCGAGGCGGGTCCCCCTCCGGTCGAGCCCGACGGTGGCTCCCTCGAGCTGCCGCCGGGACCGGGTGGCCACGTGGGCGGCCCGGCCCTGGAGGCGGCCGGCGTGGCGGTGCAGCTGGCTGCGCGTGGCGCTTCCCAGACGCAGCCGGGCGGTGGCGTCGCGCCATGCGGCCCGCTCGACGGCGCCCGCCGCCGAGCGGGCGATGCGCTCCCCCGCCCCGGTCGCCTCCTCCCACCACTGGCGCACCCGGGCTACGAGCTCCTGGCCGCATTCGGTGGGCGTCACAAAGGCCCGATGGGCCACGATGTCGGCCACCGACTGGTCGCCGGTGTGCCCGATGCCGGTCCACACCGGAACACCCAGGGTGGCGATGGCCCGGGCCACCGGCTCGGCGTCGAAGGCAGCCAGGTCACCGCGCGATCCGCCGCCGCGGACGAGGACCACGAGGTCGAGGGCAGACTCGGCCGCGGCCCGCAATGCCCTGGCGATCGACGGCGGGGCTCCTGGTCCCTGGACGTTGACTCCGAACAGGACGACGGAGAAGGCCAGTCCCGATCCCTGCAGCTGACCGACGAAGTCGTTGTAGCCCTCCGATCCGGCGCTCGCCACCAGGCCGACCCGAAGGGGCACTTCCGCCAACGCAAGCCCGTGGTTGCGACGTAGGAGCCCCTCACGCTCGAGATCGGCGAGCAGGGCGGCGCGCCGGACGGCCAGACCCCCGAGCAGGGCGCTCACGTCGATGTCGGAGGCGATGAAGTTGACCTGGCCCTTGGGGGCGTAGAACTCGACCCGACCCCGCAGCGTCACCACGGTGCCGGGCTCGAGGGTGATGCCCTGGTGGGAGAGCGCGGCCTTGAGCGGACCCCACGTCCTGCCCCAGCAATTGACCTTGAGCACCGGCGTGTCCCGACCCCGCACCACGTCGGGGTCCACCAGGTCCATGTAGCAGTGCCCGGTCCGGTCGGAGATGCCCTGGATCTCTCCCCGGACCCACGGGAGCTGCCCGCGGGGAAAGGCGGCGGCAACGGCGGCGTGAACCTGGCGGTACAGGGCGGCGATGGACAGCGCATCGGGTCGCTCCTCGAGGGGGAGACGCTCGGCCCGGACCTCCATGGGCGCCACCCTAGCGAGAGGGTGGCAGACTGATGACGACGGTGAGTCGGCCGGGTGGCCGCGGCACGGGTCCGTCCCCGGACGGGGACCGTGTCGAGGAAGGTCGGGGCTCCACAGGGCAGGGTGCTGGCTAACGGCCAGTCGGGGCGACCCGAAGGA
>Ga0209415_10001412_pt1 | contig 46112 bp, 37 predicted proteins | sample PeaSoiSIISIP2007_FD_187696 | JGI IMG/M metagenome (GOLD analysis project Ga0209415, IMG submission 187696) | Peat soil microbial communities from Weissenstadt, Germany - SII-SIP-2007 (SPAdes) (version 2) | ecosystem: Environmental > Terrestrial > Soil > Wetlands > Peat | place: Germany... | reverse complement strand
GCAAGGCGGCGCGCAAATGCTGCTCCGTATCGGGACTGAGGCCCGGGCGACGGCGCTGCACGCCGATTCGATAGCGCTCCGCGCCGATGCTCAGCAGATGATCCGCCAGCTGCGCGGGCGCCGCATCCATGCTCTCCCACGACACCGGCAGCAGGGTATCGATATAGGAATGCATCGCCGCCAGCTCAGGGTCGCAGACCTGCAACACCGGCGCTCCCTCCCGCGGCAGAATCAGGCAGTGATACCAGTCCGAGAGTGGCGTCTGGAAGCCGGTTAGATAGCAGATATCGGGCAGGCTGTGCACCAGCAGCAGGTCGAGTCCCGGATCATCCATCGCCGCGCGCGTCCTCGCGATGCGTTGGGCGTACTCGGCCCTGGGAAATGCCATCTCCGGCGGGATGTCCGCGAGTTCCGTCCGGTCCATCGATACCTGCCTTGCCGCATGTCCGCCGGTGGAGCGGCGCAAAGATGAGGACACCCTCACGAGTGACTGCACTCGCCGAGTAATTTTCCGTAACCCACCAGCCCGCGCGCCGAATCGCAGTTTCCTTGAAGTTTATCGGAACTACGTATAACGTTACATGTAAAACGCGTACCCGACCGGTGAACTTTTGCACTACAGGCATAGCGGTCTGGGCTATTCGACAATCCGGTCCCGGCAGTTCATGTGAGCGCAATGTGTGAGCCAGATCAAAACCATCACCGCGATGAGCGCCTACGCCATGGCGGGCAACACGCCGCTCGTGGTGCAGCCCATGATCGTCGGGGCGATGGTGGATCTGCGCGGATTTACGGAGCGACAGGCCGGCATTGTTGCGGCTGTTGAACTCACGGGGCTCACGCTTGGCATCCTCTGTCTGATCGGCGCGATTGGCCGATTCAGGCGCTCCAGCTTCGCGCTGCTCGCCGTGACGGCCATTGTCGCGGCCAACGTCGCGACCTGCTTCGTCAGCCACTTCCAATGGGTCCTTCCCCTGCGATTTCTATCGGGGGTGGGCGCCGCATCCGCTTTCTGCATCTCTTCGAGTCTGGCCTCCTCGAGCCCCAAGCCGGAGCACAGCTTCGCGATCGTAAATGCCATATCGATCGCCTACTCGGGTGTTTTGACGCTTTTGTCACCCTTCATCCTGCAGGCACACGGCCTACCTGGCATCATGCTGACCCTGTCGTTCATCACGCTGCTGGCGCTGCTGGTGATCCCGTGGATTCCTCCCCAGGTGATCAGCGTCAGGCCGTCGGGCGTGACCGAGCGCACAGCGAAGGTGCCATGGTCGATACCGCTGCCAATCTTCGCGCTGCTGGCCATGATGCTGTTGCTCTACACCGGACACGGTGCCATCTGGGCCTTCCAGGAGAGAATCGGCATCGCCGACGGGCTCACGGAGCATGCGGTGGGCAAGTGGATCGGTATGTCGATGCTGCTGTGGGGTGTCGGTGGATCATTACTCGCGCGGCTGCTGAGCCTCTCCCTCGGCCGCATAGTGCCGCAGCTGATTTCTCTGGGCGCATCCTGCATCGCCGTGTTGCTGCTCGTTTTCGGTTCCACGCCATTCGCCTTCGCGACCTCATCGGGCCTGATCGCACTGTCCTGGTTCTATGGCTTGCCGTACCAGATGGGTCTGCTAGCGGCGCACGATCCCAAGGGGCGCGCCGCCCTGGCCGGCACGATGATGTCGACGGCCGGGATGGCCGCAGGGCCAGGCATTGCGGCGTTTCTGTTGGTGGGGCACGCCCACTGGCCGATCGGTGTCTTCGCCGGCGTATGCTATCTTTGCGCCCTCGCGATTGCCGTGCCGTCGGCTCGCGGCGTCGCTCGCATGGGGAATCCGCACGCCGCTTGACGCCTCTCGGGGATCTGGACGCCAGACGGCCTGCTGCCAGACGTTGATCAGCGGGCAGTGGATTCGCCGATCTGCAGCCGCACCGGTAACACCACGCGGCGCTTGGCAAACTCACCATTCTGGAGCCGGCCAATCAGCAGTTCGCCTGCATGGCGACCCATTTCATAGGCCGGCGATACAACCGTTGTCAGCGTCGGCGTGGTGAAGCGCCACACGTCAAACCCGTTGAAGCCTGCAACAATGAGGTCCTTGGGCACCCGGCGCCCGGCGAGCTCACAACTTTTCAGGGCAGCAACGGCCATGGAGTCGGTTGCCCCGACAATGGCATCCGGCGTGCCCTTGGCGAGGCAGTCTGTCACGACGCGCTGGACATCGTCGAAGCGCTCGGATGCGGCACTCAGCGTTTGGATGTCGATCGCGGCGCTCGCATGCCCCAGAATATTCCGGAGCCCGCGTTCGCGCTGCTCGACGGCGCACCAGTCCAGTGCTGGTCGGACGAAAATCACGGAGCGGACCTTCGTACCAAGCAGATGTTCGCCGAGTTGCATGCCGCCGGAGAGATCATCCTGACTGATGATTGCGACATTGGGCGCAGGTGACTTGAACACTTCCTGAAACACGACAATCGGCTGACCCAGGCGCTGCAGATTGGCCAGATGATCGCGCCTGATGCTCCTAGGGCCGCACAGGATCGCGCAGAGCGCCGCGTTGCCCAATTTGGCGAGAATGGTGGCATCGCTGAAGCGTTCCGGTGTCACACCCTGAACATCGAGTGTGTAGTCCAAGTTGCTCAGATAGTTGCTCAGGCCGCTCACGAGCCGTGAGATGAACGGATCGTTCAGGAAGGCCGGATCGCTATCGGCGATCACAATGCCGACGGAGGATTCCTCCGACAGGCGCAGGCTCCGCGCACTGCGGTTCGGCCGGTAGTTCAGCAGTGCGATCGCCTCCTCTACTCGCTTCTTGGTCTTGGCCCTGACGGGCTTGCCACGAACGAAGTTCGAGACTGTCATCACGGAAACACCAGTCTTACGGGCGACATCATTCAGCGTCGCGCGCGCAGGCTTCATTCCCGCACCACGCTGGCGCCGGCGTTTGCTCATGCCCCGTTCCTCTCCAGCGCCGCGTTAGGCCAATCAGACATGGGTCTAGTCGATCTGCGTGGCCGTAACCGCGCCATCGATCGTCAACTCAATACCGGAGATGTAAGCGGCTTCCTCCGAGGCCAGGAAGAGCACGCCTGCGGCGATGTCCCGCGGGCTGCCGAGACGGCGCAGAGGCATTCGATGAACAAGATCAGCACGGGCCTTCGCGGGGTCTGGCATGGCATCGAGCACGCGATCCATGATCGGCGTGTCGATGTAGCCCGGACAGATGCAATTGACTCGAATGCCTGAGGCTGCACCGTCCTTGGCGAGGCAGCGTGAAAGCATGATCAGGGCAGCCTTGGTCGAGCAGTACGCCGGTGCACCGACGCCGCCGACCTGGCCCATCACCGATCCCATATTCACGATGTTGCCCGACCCAACGGCCTGAAGCGCCGTCCAAGCGGCTCTGCTCATCAGATAGGCGCTGCGAAGGTTGGTGTTGAAGACTCGCTCCCAATCGGACAGTTCGAGTTCTGCGATGCGCTTGCCCATATTGATGCCGGCATTGTTCACCAGGACATCGATTCGTCCGGCCTCGCTCTGGATGCGCTCAATGCTGCGCGTGATATCTGTGGGCACCGAGACATCGGCAATGATGCCTGTGAAGCGGGTACCGGCCGCAAGCAGTGCCTGTTCAGTCGCCCCCAGGCCCGCTGCGTCCACATCCATGCCATAGACGCGCGCCCCTTCATGCGCAAACGCCGCCGCCACACCCTGGCCAATGCCATGCGCGGCGCCGGTCACAATCACCACCTTCCCATCAAAGCGATTCGCATGCGTGGATCGTGCCATGGCCTTCTACTTGGAGGGAAACACGAGATCGGAGAATACAAACATGACGCCTAGAATACTCACCACAAACCCGGCAGACCATACGATCACGCTGTCGAGCCTGCCGAGGGTCCCCAGTCCCTCTCGCAGTAGCACGGCACTGTCCCATAGCGTGACGGAGGCAGCTTGAGGCAGTCCGTGCTGCCGCCGCCAACGACTGCCGAGGAGGCATAGTCCCAGCGAGCCCGTCCAGGTGATGGCCGCCTGATTGGCGAAGGGGTAGAACCAGCCGGGCATCGGCAGGAACACGCCACAGAGCTTGAGTGCGACACCGAGTGCAAATCCACCGATGATGGCGGTCATCGCGCCGGTGGCATTGACGTAGCGCGTAAGCAGACCCAGAACGAAGATCGCCGCGAAGGGAGGGGCGAAGAACGCATTGAGCGTCTGCATATACTGAAAGATGCTGCCGCCCGAGGCACTGAGCCAAATGGCGATCACAATGCCGAGCACGATGGTCGAGATCGAGGCCCATACGCCGCAGGTCACTTTCTGCTGATCGGTCGCCTGAGGGCGAAACAACGGCACATAGATGTCGATCGTCAGAATGGTCGCGGTGGAGTTTACAACCGAGGTGATGGTGGCCTGCACGGCGCTGAAAAGGACCGCAAGCAGCAGACCGCGCATGCCGATGGGCAACAACTCCTTCACGAGAACGATGTAGCCCTGATCGGCTTGGTGCTGCGCATCGAGCCAGTCGCCGAGCAGGTACTCCGGGTGCAGCGCGAACAGGATCAGTCCCGGCAACACCGTGATCAGAGGCAGCAGCAGCTTGACGTAGCCCGCGAAGACCACTGCCATGCGCGCGTCCCAAATGCTGCGCGATCCGAGGATGCGTTGGATGATGAATTGGTTCAGTACGTTGTACCAGATACTCACGGACATGATCAGAAAGAACAGGCCCGTCCACGGTGTCAGCGGATGGTCCGCTCTTTGAACCACGGAGAGTCGGTTGTAGGTATTAGCCGCAGTCAGGTGGGTGCGGACATGCTCGAGGGCCTGGTGCCAGGCGCCCGAGAGCGCGCGATTGCGCTCGATCACGGTCCAGAAGCCATGAACGATGTTGCCATCGCCGCTGACCGCGAGCAGTCCCAGGACGGTGACGGCCGAGGCGCCGGCAAACTTCACGATGGCGGTAAACGTGCCGGTCCACGCGACCGAGGACAGGCCACCATAGACCGCGAAGGTGCCCGCGAACGCACCTGTCAATGCAATGCAGGCAGGCATCGGCCAACCGAAGAAGCCGTGCAACGCGAGGCCACCCGTGTACAGCACCGCAGCCATGAAGATCACCACGTTCGCGATGACCGTCACGAAGGCGAAGGTCTGACGGACCGCCGAGCCGTAACGCAGGGCCAGAAATTCGGGGATGGTCACCACCTTCGAAGCCAGCAGAAAGGGCACGAAGATGTAGATCATGAACAGGAACGTAAAGACGTTCAGCCACTCATAGAGGGCGGGACAGACCCCTAATAAATATGCCGACCCCACCATCCCGATGAACTGCTCGGTGCTGATGTTTGCCGCAATGTAGCTAGCACCGACCACATACCATCGAAGCTTGCGGCCAGCCAGAAAGTATTCTGTCGAGGAGGCACGTTCACCGCGTCCGGCAAGAAAACCAACCAGCGATAGGGCCGCGACGAATAGGAAGAACTCGACATAGTCGAGCATGTTGAGCGAGAGATGGCTGACTGCTGACAAACCGCCCTCCTGATGCGTGGCCTTACTGGTGGACGGAAGTTCCGGTCAACCGTTGGCGGGGCGCGAATGCGATGCTTCGCTCAGCGCTGCCTCGCGCCGAGCGGATATCAGGGCGCCTCTGCAGACTCTGCCAGCAGCTCCCGCATCGTCCGATCGGCAGCCTCGAGCACCGCTTCCATCGACCCCTCGCGGTACAGCGCCACGCGTACCGGATAGGCGCCGACAGCGTAATCTTCCCGCGGCGGCAGGTAACTGGCGTAGCCATTGACGATATTGAGGACGGCAACGCTGTGGTGCGGGAATCGGCGGCGCAACTCCAGTTGAAACGCCGTGTGCATCTCGGCCGGGGTGCCGAGAATGAACGAATCTCCGAGTTGCCAGATATTGAAGGAGAAGTCACCCTCCTTGCCATCACCCACGGATTCACGGGCCAGCAGACGGCGTGTGAGCCGCTCGACCATGTAGCTCTCGCTCGCCTCTTGAATGGCACGCCGCAATTCCTCGCTGCTCGGCAGATCTGCAATCGCCAGGCGTACGGTCGTACGACGAGAGCTGAGCCTCGCGCTCGAACTGTTCCGCTGCTCCTTCCAGATGGCAAGCGGTGTGCCGGACTCTTCGACCCCCGCATACGTCAGAGAAACCTGTGGCGGAAACATGGAGGCGAGCACCGACAGTGCCGCGTAACCGACTTCACGACCGTTCTGATCCGCGATGGCCGGATCCTGCTCAAAGCTGCGGCGCGGCGCTTGATTGCCCGACGCACCATGCAGAAATACGCACTCCCCGCCGCCACAACCCGCCTCAACGGTCTCACGCATGGCGCCGACGTAATCTGGGGAGATCAGCGTATTGGCCCCGCCGAGCGAAATCGGGTGGCAGGCGTAGTTCACGAATGTGCAGCGGACGTCGCCGGTCCCATCGACCACGCGCCCTACCAGTAACGTGTCATCCGCTTTCACGGTCGGGTTCAGCCCGCACAGGACTTCATCCCGACCCGGGACCAGTAGCTCACGGTTAAATGCCAGTCCGCAATGACCCGCGCGCCACGTCAGGGTGGCCGGTGCCAAAGACGCGCGGGCGCGAGCGACTAGCTCGATGCAGGTCTTCTTCAGCATCGCACGGTATTGGGGAATGAGGTGCCCGCCCGGCCGATCGGCAAATTCTAGAGCCGTTCGCGGTGCACTGTGCGTGTGCGAGGGGTGCAGCATGAGCTCGTGCTCCTGGAGCCCCGTTCCTTCGAGAATTGCGGTCCGCAAATCAAGCTCATCCGGCTTCGAGTTCCACCAGCTCAAATCCAGCGTCAGCAGCACCAGCTGCTTCGCGCGCGGGACGTCGGAGAACACCACGCAGGTGGCCAGCAGCGGCTTGTGGATGCCGGTAGCGATATCGTGCTTGGAGCTGCCCCAAGTGCGCGCGAAGATTCCGGGAGGTGGATTGATGACTGCCCGGGCCACCCCGACCGCTCCGGCAAACTCCGAGTCGCGCAACTCCAGAATGCCCCGAGCCGCCACAGAGGAGCTCGCGCCTGCCGCTCCCGGCAGGACATCGCTGGGCTTGCTCACTGGCTCACCCGCGCAAGGGCTCGAGGCGATGCGGCCGCTGAGGGCTCTGCTCGCCCCTCCGGGCTGGATGCCGGGAGGGGCGAGCGGTTCGAAAGGATCATCGGAAGCTGTTTTCTCAGAAGCTCTTCTGGACCTTGACCCCGAAGGTCCTCGGTGCACTCGTGGTAATGAACCGCTGCGTGCCTGGAGCGAAGGCTCCGGCGTAATTCCCGGGACCTCCCGAGGCCTCGTATATGCCGAGCTCGGGAATGGTGTTCGTCAAGTTGTTGACGTAGGTCGTGTATTCCCAATTGTCGTGCTCTGCCGAAAATCGCACATTGGCCTCGCCGTAGCCGGGTAGCTGGTAATTGGGATCGATGGGCGTGTTGGTGTTACTGAAATTGCGGGCACCGACATACGCATAGTCAACGCGCGCGGTCGCAGTCCATTGCGCGCGAGGACTGATGCTGTAGGCGATTCCCGCGGTCACCTGAGACTTGGGCGTGGACTGCAGCGGTTCCCCGACCACTCCGGCCGAGCCCTTGGCGACGGATACGATCTTGCCGTCCGCGTACTGCCCGGTCACATGCACTTGCCAGTTGTTGGTCAGCGCCGCCCTCACCTCGGCCTCGGCGCCATAAACTCGCGCCAAGCCCGCGTTGCTGACGAAGGAGGCCCCGCAGCCGCTCACGGCTTGATCCAGGAAGATGGTGCTCTGCAGATCGCTCCAATCCTCGCGGAAGCCGCTGATGTTGGCGATGATGCGGCCATTGTCCAAATCGGTCTTGACGCCAACCTCGTAGTTCTTGAGGTCATCGGACTTGAACGTTGCGGTTGAGGCAGCGGTGATGCCGAATATCTTCAGTGCGGCGGCGCAGCCTGGCGTGTTGTAATTACCGGTTGGATTGTCACCGCCGATGCGGAAGCCCTCCGAGTAGGTCGCATAGAGATTGACCTCCTTGGTGACGGCGTAGGTCAGAGTGGCTCGCGGTACGGTCTTGTTCTCCTTCACCGGCTCGTGAATGACCGAGTTGCCCGTGGCCGGGGCACTGGCGAAATAGTCACTGAAGTCGATGCGCGTCGAGGTCACGCTCTGATTCGAGTAGCGCAGCCCCCCCGCGAGCGCCAAAGCGGGTGTGATGTTGAGCGTGATGTCCCCGAAGAAGGCGCGATCGGTGTAGGTGGAGGCATACTGGCCGGACCATACCGTGTCGGTGCCACTATTCGGCGCGGTCAGCGGGGCCACCGCCTCGCTGAGCCATGCCGGGCCCACCGTCACGTTACCAAAGGCGTCGCGCTCCTCTTTCTGAAAGAAGCCGCCGACGGTCCAATCGAGACCCGATCCGCTCCAGAGCAGATCCTTCTCATCCCCCTGCAGGCGCAGTTCCTGGCTCAGCAGGCGGGTATCCACATTGAAAGTCAACGGAGCGGGAGTCGGCAACGGCACGGGCGCCGGCACGTTTGTTAGCCCGCCGAGGACGCCATAGGTGATACCCGCGAAGTCGGTATTATTACTGTAGCTGCGATCGGTCCAGCCGGTGATTGCATGCAGCGTGGCGAGCCCGAAATCGTAACTCATCTCCAGCGAGGCCAATGAATAGTTCGTGTTCTCGGGCTGGAGCTGAAACTGATTGGCCAGCAGAGGGCTGCCGGAACCCGTGGATACGACCGGCTCGTAGAACGGCTGCGAGTCCGTCGACTTGGCGTCGTACATGAAGGCCGCCGTCGCCTCGAACTGATCGTTGGGCTTGAACCTCAGCGCGACCCGGCCGCCACCCGCCTGGCTCTTATTGACGTTCTTGAGGTACTCGCCGTAGCCGTAGGTTTGCGCCTGCTCGGAGTTGAATCCGACGAACACGTTGGGACCGTAGATATCCTTCGGATTGCCCGTCAGCAGATGGATGTTGAGGTAGCCCGGATCCTGGCTTTCGTGAAACGAAAAGCGCAGCGCCAAGATGTCAGACAGGGGAGTGTTCACCACCAGAGCGGTCGAGTAACCGGTGTCGTTGGCGCCCCAGCCGCTGTTGAGCACGGACAGGCCGCCGGATAGTTTCGCCGAGAATTCGGTGAACTGCGGCGCGTTGGGAACGACTTTGACCAGTCCTCCCATGGCGGCCGCACCGTACAAGGTACCCTGCGGTCCTTCCAGGACCTCGACGCGCTGCGTATCGATGAGCTCCGGATTCAGGGCGTAGGCCGGCACCTCGCCGTAGGCGAAGCCGGTGGTGGCCGTCGCGATGTTGGTCTCGAAATCCCCGAGGCGGGAATTGGCGATGCCGCGGATGACGATGTCGGGACCGGAACGCTCGCCGCCTAACCCCTCGCCGTTATAGATCAGGCCCGGCACGAACTTCGCGTAGTCGGTCAGATCTTGCAGCCCCTGCTGCTCGATATCGGCACCGCTGAACACCGCCATCGTGACCGGCACATCCTTGGGGTTTTCCTCCCGCTTCTGCGCCGTCACGATGATCTCCTCCAACTGCCCGCCTTCCGCGCCCGCATTCTGTGCCTTGGCAGGCACGTGCGGCGTGAGTAGACCGAAGGCAGCGCAGGTCAATAGCCACCCCGGAAGTCCTCGAACCAGAGGACCGTTTTTTGACGATATTGAGCTCATGGCTACAGTTTCCTCCCTGCGGAATAAAAGCCACACTGACCAATCGCCATGTAACGTTACAAGTCAATTGCAAGCGGCACGGCGGAGAACTAATGATCTACAGCAGCAGCCCTACCCCAAAATCTTGATGCGTTTATGCGCTTCTTCTAAGCTCAGAGCACTTGTAACGTAACATCTTCGAACTGTCAACGGTCTGACACGGCAACCCATCAGCTGCGCGCTAACCCAATTGTTGCCTTGGCGCAACCGAAATCGCCTCCTCGGCTTTCCGCTAAATATTGCGAGCGGGCCGCCCCTATTGTAACGTTACACAAGTGATGGCAAGCGCGAGGGGCGGTTCACTCGCCTAAGGCGGCCGCTTGAGCGGGCACCGTAATTGATGAAACGCCGGGGGCTCGTGGCTGACAGACCCCAGGGTCGCTTCTGGGCGGGCTCCCGAAGCAGGATGAAACTGCGTGTGCGCCTAGACGCACGGGTGATCGCAACATGGTCGAAATCGCGAGCGGCAGACTGGCCTCCCTCCTGGCGCATAACGCCGCCTATATCCCCGGTGGGGTCAGTTCGACCAACCGCATCATCGACCCGCCGATCGCCTTCGTCAAAGCGCAGGGCGCTTACCTCTGGGACATCGAGGGCAGGCGCTACATCGATTATCACGCGGCTTTTGCGCCCCATTTTCTCGGCCATAACTTTGGCCCCATTAATGAGGCGGTCATCGACGTGCTGCGTCACGGCGAGAGCCTGTATGGGGCGGGTCCCACCGTGCTCGAGGGTCGGCTGGCGGAGTTGCTGTGTAAGAACCTTCAGGCTGTCGAGAAAGTCTGCCTGCTGAACACCGGCAGCGAGGCCACAGCGTTGGCAATACGCCTGAGCCGTGCAGTCACGGAACGACAGCACTTCATCGTCGTGCAGGGTGGCTACAACGGCAACCACGACGAGCTTGCGTGCAATGTTTTCAACACTCTGGCAGAGGTCGGACCGCGTGTCTCGCCGGGCGAATACCCGCTCAAGCCGTCGGGTGCCGGCACTACCATCACCAGCACTCGCTTCGTACATCCGATCAATTTCAACGATCTCGAATCGATCCGCTACGTCTGCCGTCGCTTCCCGATTGCGGCCATGATCACCGAACCGGTGCTGCAGAATATTGGCGTGGTGCGGCCGCGGGAGGGTTATCTGCGGGGCCTGCGAAAGCTGGCCGATGAGTTCGGGTTCCTGCTGATCTTCGATGAGGTTAAGACCGGCTTTCGCCACGCCCTTGGTGGGTATAGCGAGATCTCCGGCGTCGTGCCCGATCTGGTCACCTACGGCAAGGCGGTCGCCAACGGTTTCCCCCTGGCTGTCATGGGCGGTAAGCGTCAGTACATGGATTACGTGATGCACCCGGACCCCGCCAAACGCCCCCTGGTGGCTGGAACCTACAATGGACATCCGGTGGCGGTTGCGGCCGCGATTGCCACGATTGAGTACCTGTTGGCGAATCGAGCCGCGGTGTATGCGAACAGCGAGAGGCTCGGCCAGGAAATGGAAACGGGGTTGCGTCGCATCTTTGCGGCGCACGGCATTTCAGCATCGGTCGCGCGTCAGGGCTCGGCCTTCTCCTACTATCTAATGCCCGAGGTCCCGGTCGACTTCCACGACATTCTGGAACATCATGACTTCGAGCGTGATGTCGCTCTGCGCCACGCGCTCAATGAGCTGGGTGTATTTTTTGTGCCCATCGCTACCAAGCAGTGCTCCATTTCCGCCGCGCATACGTCGGAGGACATTCAATTTACCCTCCAGCAATTCGAGCGAGCCGTTGCCAGCGTCTGGTCCAAGGCGTGCAACTGAGCACAGCTTGAATGCTCTCGAGCGCATATTTCTGAGACATGGGCCGATCACGGTTGGGCTCGCCCCGGAATTCGGCGCGCTCACCCGGTTCGACGTGCGCGTCGGCGACACCCTCGTCGATGTGTTGCGGCCGGCCATCGATCGGCCGCTCCCGGGGCCCTGGGCACTGAGGGCTTCGTGCTTTCCACTGACGCCCTACGGTGGCCGGTTGCGCAACGGCCGCTTCCGCTTCGAGGGCCGCGAGGTGACTTATCCACTCAATGCATTGCCGGAACGACACTCCTCGCATGGCGATGGCTGGACCCGCCCGTGGTCACTGACGCACCTGGATCGTCGCAGCGCCAGCATGACGCTCTCGCCCGAGCCGCAGGCGCCCCTGCAGTATGCGTGCACGCAGACGGTGAGCGTGAACCCGACGCAAGTACAAGTCACCATGGCGCTCGGCAACCTCGACTCGCAGCGCATCCCGGTCGGCGTTGGACTTCATCCCTATTTTGCTCACCGCGCCGATGCCATTCTCTCAGCTCACCTTCCGGCTCACTGGCACTGGGATCATGAGTTGATGCCGCTTGAGCGCGGCCCAAACCCCGACGCGGACGCCTTCCGCCGGGGTAAGGCGGTGGTGGAGCTGCCCGTGGCGGCCGAATTCGACGGATGGGACGGCGAGGCCCGCATCCAGTGGCCGGCGCAGGGCCTCAGCGTCCATCTGGCGACCGCACCGCCCATGAAGCACGCGGTCGTGTGGGTTCCGGCAGGGGAGGATTTCTTCTGCTTCGAGCCCACCAGCCACGCGACTGATGGTCTCAATGCCCGCGCCGGCCATCCGCCCGGTGAGGATTTCATCGTACTTGAACCCGGACAGGTCTTCGAGCAGCGCATCACGTTTTCGGTCTTGCCAACCGATGGACCCCGGCTATGACATCCGTCGACAGTGCGATTGAGCTGCGCATCGATTGCCGCAATGAATTGGGCGAAATGCCGGTCTGGTGTGCCGATGCCTCGACGCTTTACTGGATCGACGTCATTGCACCCGGCCGCGTGTTTTTCTGGAAGACGCGCACAGGGGCCGTCGATTTCTGGGAGTTTCCCGAGCTCGTGACGGGCATTGATCTCATGGGCGATGGGGGATTTCTGGTGCGCGGCACATGCGACATCGTCCGCTTTGACCCCGTCACGCATCAGACGCAGCGACTGTTCACTCTACCGGATGGGTCCGGCTCGAGCCGATTCAATGACGGACACTGTGATCGCGCGGGCCGACTCTGGGTCGGTACCATGTCCAACAATCTGCTGGCAGGCGCAACTGGCGTTGCCGCCTCTGCGGGGCACATCTGGTGCATCGGCGACGGCAAGGCGCGCTCGATCGATGCGCAACTGGGCTGTCCGAATGCGATTTGTTGGAGTCCCGACTACCGCACGTTTTATATCGCCGATTCCGCTAACGGTTGGCTCTATGCGCACCCCTTCGAGGAAGACACTGGCGCGCTCATGCAGCGTCGGCCCTTCTTTTACAGCGGCGCGCTCGGCATACCGGATGGGGCCGCCGTGGACCAGCAGGGCTATCTCTGGAACGCCCGCTGGGGTGCGGGCGTGCTGATCCGCATCAGCCCGGCGGGTCGCCTCGATCGCAGCGTCCGCCTGCCGGTTTCACAGCCGACGGCGTGCTGTTTCGGTGATGATGATTTGCGGACGCTGTATATCACCACGGCCCGTTACGGCCTGAGCCGTGAGCGACTGGCCATGGAGCCCCTCGCAGGTGGCGTGTTTTCACTGCGCGTCGATGTCGCGGGTCTGCCGCTGCCGGCCTTCCGAACATCTGCCTCTGCGATTCACCCCTGCCACGCTGCAGCCTTCCCATGAAGATAACCGCCATTACCCCATTGATCTGCCATGCGCGCATGCGCAACTGGATCTTCGTCAAGGTCGAGACTGATCAGCCCGGCCTGTTCGGCTGGGGCGAGGCCACGCTCGAGTGGCACACGCGCGCCGTCGCCGGCGCGCTCGAAGATCTCGCAACGCTGCTGATCGGTGAGGATCCGCGACGGATCGAACACCTCTGGCAGATGATGTTCCGACAACATTTCTGGCACGGCTCCGGCATCGTCCGCTCCACCGCCATCTCGGGCATAGATATCGCCCTGTGGGACATCGCAGGAAAACTCCTGAATGTGCCCTGTCACCGTCTCTGGGGCGGTCGCGTACGCGACTATATTCGCCTCTACTGCCATCTCGGCGGCGGACGCATGGAGGCCTTCTATGAGACCCCTGCGGCGGACGCAGAGCGCTTCGCGGACCTGGCACGCCAGGCCGTTGCGAGCGGCTACTCGGCATTCAAATCGATGGCCGTGCCGCCCACCAGTGTGCTGGAAGGGCTGGGGCCCGTTCGGGCGGCCGAGCAAGCCGTCGCCAAGATGCGCGAAGCGGTCGGACCGCTGATCGACATCATGGTGGACTGTCATGCCCGCCCCTCACCGACCATGGGACTGCAGTTCGCCAAGGCACTCGAGCCCTATCGGCTCTACTTCCTCGAGGAACCCTGCTGGCCGGAAAGCATCGATGCGCTGGGCAGCATCAAAGCAGCGGTCTCCACGCCTATAGCCACCGGCGAGCGTCTGACGACGCTGAATCAGTTCAGGGATCTGTTCGCGGGCCACGGCTGTGATGTGGCGCAGCCCGACATCACGCATTGCGGTGGCTTGTCCTCGGCGCGGAAGATCGCAGCTCTGGCGGAGGCCTATCGCATCGCCCTGGCGCCCCACAATCCGCAGGGACCGATCAGCACTGCGGCATCGTTCGAGTTCGGCTTTGCGCAGCCCGATTACGCGATCTGCGAAACCGTCAGTGAAGATGTGCCGTGGCGCACCGAGGTCGTGCGCGACTTCCATGCCATCGATCGCAAGACGCGCACCGTGACGGCCAGCGAGAAAGCCGGCCTTGGCATCGAGGTCAATGAATCAGCCATCGCCGAGCATCCGTTTCAGCAGGAGCTGCCGCAGCGGGTCTTCTATAAGGACGGTGCGGTGGGTGACTGGTGAGCAGTCCTCGAAGGCGGTAGAGGAAAACCTTTCCGCTCGCGATCATCCCAGGAGCTTCGTCATGGCCAGTCTCGAACCCCAGCAGCTCTTTGCCGGCTTCGGACGCTGCGATATCACGCCCGCGTCGAACTTTCCCAACGGCATGTGGATGGCGCAGAAGCACGCGCGCGCCAACGGCATTCATCGCCGCCTGTATATCTCATGCGTCGTGCTGGGCACGGAGGCGGACGCAGTGGCCCTCGTGGGCTACGATCTGGTGCTACTCTCCGTCCCGCAGGTCACTGCAATCCGCGAGGCCATCCGCGCCCGCACCGGCCTGCCCATGGACCGCATCTGGCTTTACGTGACTCACAGTCATGCCGGACCGGTCACGCAGGACTTTTACGATCGCGAGGGCGCCGCGGAAGTGGCCGCCTATGTGTCGGCCCTGCCCGAGCGCAGTGCGCAGGCGGCAGAGCTGGCCTGGCAGGGACGGCGCGCGGCGCGCGTACAGACCGGCATCGGACAATGCCACATCGGCGTCAATCGTGACCTCAATTACCAAGGTCGCATGATCACCGGGCCGAACCTCGCCGGCTTCTCGGATCCCGACGTGGGTGTGATCCGACTGGATGGTCTCGATGGGACCCCCATCGCCGCCATCGTGACCTATGGGTGCCATCCGACGTTTCTCGGTCCGGAGAATACCTTGATCAGCCCCGATTACCCGGGCGTGACGCGTGACGTATTCGAGAGCATCACCGCTGCACCCTGCCTGTTCCTGCAGGCCGGGGCAGGCAATGTCGGACCGTTGCGCGGTTTCCTCGCCGAGGTGACGGAAGTGGAACGATGCGGACATCTGCTGGCGTGCGCGGCCGCACAGACGTATTTCGCGCTGCCGGTAGAGGGGTACCCGGCCACGATCGATCACGTGGTCGAATCGGGCGCTCCTCTGGGTATCGTGCGGGACCAGCCGGCCTCAACTGAGCAGCAGAACTTTCGCGCACTCGCGCGACAGGTTCCGTTGCCGACCGATAACCCAGGCCCCACGGTCTACGATTCGGTCGCGCAGGACCTGGAGAGCGCCCGCGAACGTGTCGAGCGCCTCAAGCGCGAGGGCGCAGCGGAGCCTGACATCCAACTTGCAACGCAGCACCTGCTGCGTCACCGGCTGCGCGCTGAGCGCAAGCGACTGTATTCGGCGCCTGAGGGGGTTTCACTCGAGGTCGGCGCGTTATTAATCGGTAAGAGTTGCTTCATCAGTCTGGCGTGCGAGCCCTACGCGGAGCTCGGCGTCGCCATCAAGCGCCGTTCGCCCGCCGAGAAGACCATCTTCGCCGGCTATGAGGGGCCGGACGTCATCTATGTCGCGCCCTCCGAGTCCTACAGTGAGCCACGGTCGATGGAAGTCTACAACTCGCCCTTTGGACCTCGGGCCGCCAACGTGCTGGTCGAGGCCGCGGTGTCCATGTTGCATGAGCTGCACGCGCATTAGCGCGAGCGCGAGCGCGAGCGCTGCGATCCCCTGGACTGCCGGTCCTTCATTGACCCTACTTCAGGCCCATGGCACAGTATGGAAACGTTTCCCGTAAGCAGCGCCACCGCGGTCGGGAAGCAGATACTATAAATTCATTCTAAATCTGCACTGCAAAGATCGCCACTACCGATGCCGGATGCCATTGATCGAATCGACGTCTGGGCTTGCAATGTGCCATTGCCCGAGCCGCTTGACTTCGGCACCTTCTCGGTGACCTCGCGGCGCTACGTTGCGCTGCGCGTGCGCACGGTGGGTGGACTCGCGGCCGATGTGGTCGGGCACAGCCGCGGCTCGCCGATCGATGTCGCGATCCTCGACCTGCTGGGCCCGGAGTTCATCGGCACGGACCCCGGCGACATCCTACGACGGGTCGAGGACTTTCATCGGCTCACCATCGCGCTCGAGCGCGACGGCGTGCTGGGTCGCGCCTGGTCGTTGCTTGAGCTCGCGATGCAGGGTCTGCGTGCCGCGGCGCAGGGAGTCCCTGTCTGGCAGCTGTTCGGCGGCAGCGCGCGCGAATTGCCCGTGCAGCTGGTGGAGGGCTACGCCCTCAGCAATGAGAGCGATGAGAGTTTCGCGCACCGACTGATCATGCGCGTCAGCGAGGGCTACCGCGCGCTCAAGGTGGAGGGTGCGCATTATCAGAACTGGAGAACGCTCGCACGACGCCTCGAGCTGACGCGGCGCGAGGCACCCGACTGCCGCCTGGTGGTGGATTTTGCCTGGTCGTGGCACGCAGCGCGCGAACATGTCGATGCGCTGGCAGCGCTCGGTGAGCTCGGCGTGGATTGGATTGAAGATGCCTTTCCCCTGCACGCGGTCGATCAGTACCTGCTCGCCGGAAAGCTCACGCGCGCTCCGATCGGCTGCGGCGATGAGGCCACGCGGGTGGCGGATCTGATGGCCCTCGTGGAGGCCGGTGCGTTGCAGGTCGTACGGTTGGATGCCACCGCGCTCGGCGGGTTCTCGGCCGTACTGCCCCTGACGCAAACGCTGGCACAGCGGCAGCGCCGCGTGTCGCTGCACGATTTTCCCGAAATTCACCAGCATGCGGCGCTGGCGGGGACGGTGGTGGACCACATCGAAATGTTTCCCCGGGACCGACCTTTCGACGTGCGCCATCGTCTCACGCTACGCTCTGCGCACGAGCGCGTCGCGCACGGCAGGCTTCTGCCGGAGCACGAAAGCGGTCTGGGCATCGTCCTGGATCTCGATCAGGTCGCCCGACATGCCATCCGGCACGGTCATGTCGGCCGCTGAGCCATTAATCGCAGCAATTCTTCGGAGAGCTTCCTCATGGCCAAGCGCGTCGTTGTGATCACCGGGGGTGCCTCGGGCATCGGCTGGGCCGCCGCCGAGGCGTTCCTCCAGCGTAACTGGTGGGTAGTTATCGCCGACCGCCAGCTCGAGCGCGTCCATGAGCGCCTGCGGGATCGTGCCGCCGACATGGAGGCTGTGATGATCGATGTCACCTCGCAGGAATCCGTCGAGCGCGCCTTTTCACAGGTATCGGAGCGCCATGGCCGGCTCGATGCGCTCGTCAACAGCGCCGGAATCCAGCGGTGGACTTCGCTCGCGCAGCTGGACTGGCAGGCCTGGAATGCGGTCCAGGATGTGAATCTCAACGGTACTCTTCGCTGCCTGCAGGCCGCCGGTGTGCGGATGATCCCACAGGGTCACGGCGCCATCGTGAATCTCTCCTCGGTTGCCGGCGTTCGCGGTGTCCCGAACCGCACACCCTACGCGGCCTCGAAGGCAGGGGTCGAGGCGGTCACGCGAAGTGCCGCCGTCGAATGGGCGACGGCGGGGATCCGCGTCAATGCGGTGGCCCCCGGCTATGTGGAATCCGAGCTGGTCCAGGAGTATGTGAAGACCGGACGACTGGCGCTCGAACCGATTCTCGACAGAATCCCGATGCGGCGGATGGCAAGACCTCAGGAGATTGCCGATCTGATCTGCTATCTGTGCTCGGAGGAGTCCTCGTACATCACCGGGCAGGTGATCGCCGTGGACGGTGGCTTTCTCGCCGACTATGGAGTGCCCGCGGCGCCGAGCGTCCCCCAGGCGAGTAGCGCCCCAACCAAGTGATCCAAAAGATGGAACCGACGCTATGAACTTTCCAGACTCCGCGCGCGAACCATTCTCCGGATTGCCTCCGGGAGATGAGAGTGCCCTGCTCCTGACGATGTGTGTGATCCGCGAATTCGAAGTGGAAGTCCAGAAGCTGTTCGCACAGGGCCTGGTGCGCGCAACCACTCATCTCTACCAGGGACAGGAAGCGGTGGCGACTGGCGCCTGCGCGGCCCTCAAGAGCGGGGATTCGATGACCTGCACCTACCGCGGACACGGGGCTGTGCTCGCCATGGGCGTATCCCTAAGCCGTGCGCTCGGCGAGATCCTGGGGCGGGGCGGCGGACTGTGCGGCGGCAAGGGCGGCTCGATGCATCTGACGGATGTGACGCGCGGCGCCATGGGCTCCAATGCCATCGTCGGCGCGCACCTGCCGATCGCCAACGGACTGGCCTTCGCGGCGCGCTATCGGCGCACGGATGCGGTCTCGCTCTGTTTTTTCGGCGATGGCGCCACCAACATCGGCGCCTTTCATGAATCGATGAATCTCGCCGGAATCTGGCGGCTGCCCGTGATCTTCATCTGTGAGAATAATCTCTACGGGGAGTACTCCCCCGTCCACGCGACCACTCCGGTCCCCCGATTGTCCGACCGCGCCGCGAGCTATGGCATGCCCGGGGTTCAGGTCGATGGTAACGATGTGCTCGCCGTACGCGATGCCACCGCGCACGCGGTGCAGCGCGCGCGGAGCGGCGCCGGTCCGACGATGCTCGAAGCGTTAACTTACCGGTTCGTCGGACACTCGCGAGCAGACCCGGCTGCGTACCGACCGCAGGGGGAACTGGAGCGTTGGTTGGCGCGCGATCCGATCGCGCGTAGCGCCGAGCGCCTGCGCCTGGCCGGGATGGCGGATTCGGCGATCACAGCGATTCGCAATGAGGCCACGCGTCGTGTGTCGGCGGCTTCGCAGGAAGCGCGCAAGTGGCCACCGCCTGTACCAGAAGCACTGCACACACAGGTTTACGCATGAGTGAGCTCACATATCGCCAGGCGATCAATCAGGCGCTCGACGCGGAACTCGCTGCCGACCCCGAGGTATTCCTGATCGGCGAAGACATAGGCGCCGGGGGCGGTGTATTCAAGGTGACTGATGGCTTGTTCGCAAAATACGGCGCCGAGCGCGTCTTCGACACGCCCATCTCGGAACAGGCAATCGTGGGCTGCGCGCTGGGGGCCGCCATGCAGGGCCTCAGGCCCGTGGCGGAGATCATGTTTTCCGACTTCACGGCGGTGTGCTTCGATCAGATCGCCAATCAAATGGCGAAATGTCGCTACATGAGCGATGGCCAGATCGCGCTGCCCTTGACAATCCGGATGGCCACCGGTGCCGGCAGCGGCTTTGGCGCGCAGCATTCCCAGTCGGCGGAGCAATGGTTACTGAATGTGCCCGGCCTCAAGATTGTGGTGCCTTCTACCCCATCGGATGCGTACTGGATGCTGCGGGCGGCCATTCGCGATCCTGATCCAGTGCTCTACTTCGAGCACAAAGCGCTCTACGGTCGAAAGGGCGAGATCGTCACGCACGAGTCGGTGCCGGCGCTCGGATCGGTGAGCGTCGTGAAGCCGGGCACTGATCTCACCATTGTCGCCAGTCAACTCATGTTGCACTACGCGCTCGAGGCAGCCAAGAGCCTTGCCACGAGGGGCATCTGCGCAGAGGTGCTCGATACGAGAGTGCTGCGGCCGCTCGATGTCACCGCGATCCGCGCAAGCGTCCTACGCACGAGTCGGCTGTTGATGGTTCAGGAAGCCCCGTCACTGGGCAGCTGGGGCGCCTCCGTCATCGCTGCGCTCGTTGCAGAATCGCCCGCCCCGTGGCGACAACCCGTCGTGTTATTGGCCGGCGCGGATACGCCGATCCCCTACGCGGCCGAGCTGGAAGCAGCCTACCTGCCGAGCGTACAGCGCATAGCAGATGCCGCCCATAACCTGATGCAAGTCCCTGTCTGAGGTTGAACCCCATGACTAACCAGCGTTCGGCAACCGTCGCGAATTCCTCCTCACCCGACGGTGCGGGCATGCGGATCGATTCGATCGACATTACGGCGATTCGGGTGCCGCTCAAGCGGATTTATCGCGGCAGCTACTACCAGATGTCGCACCGCTCAACGCTGCTGTGTCGGGTCACTACGCAGAGCGGCATTGTGGGCGAAGCCTGGGCCGGCGATGAAGATGCCGCGCTGCTCGAGATTGCGGCGATCGTGCGGCAGGAAATCGTGCCCAAGCTGCTGGGACGCGACGCCTCACAGGTCGAAGCCTGCTGGCAGGCCGCGCGGCCGGCGACCTTCAATATTCTGCGCGACCGTCGGCTCGGTCTAGTGGCCTGCGCCTGCGTCGATACGGCCCTGTGGGATGCACTCGGCAAATCGGCCGGACTGCCGCTGTGGAAGCTCTGGGGTGGTTTCAGGAGCGCCCTGCCGATGATCGCGATCGGAGGCTATTACGACGACATCCCGATTGCGGATGAGATGGAACAGCTGCGCAAGCTCGGCCTCGCCGGCATCAAATTTAAAGTTGGCGGTCGTTCGCCCGCCGAAGACGCCGCTCGCGTGCTGACCGCGCGTCGCGCGGCGGGGGCGGATTTCGTGATCTGCGTGGATGCCAACCAAGGCTACAGCTACCGAGAAGCGCGCGAATTCGTGCGCCTTGCGACAGAGGCGGACATTTACTGGTTCGAGGAACCGTGCCATTGGGACAACGACAAAGTTCACATGCGCGATCTGCGCGCCACCACTGGCATACGCGTATGCGCGGGCCAATCGGAATTCTCGGCGACAGCCTGTCGTGAGTTGATGTCGATCGGAGCCATCGATGTGTGCAACTTCGATGCGTCCTGGTCCGGCGGCCCGACCGAGTGGCGCCGGGCAGCCGCTGCTTCCATGACCTTTGGAATCCAAATGGGACATCACGAGGAACCGCAGGTCGCCTCGCATCTGCTCTGTTCGATCCCCAACGGCACCTTCGTCGAATGCTTCCATCCGGACCGGGACCCCATCTGGTGGAATCTGGTGGCTAACCGCCCAAAGCTGGTCAACGGGATGCTCACACTGCCGAACGGGCCTGGTCTTGGCTGGGAAATCGATCGAGGCTACGTGGCTCGCTACCGCGTGCCGCTAAGCGGCGATTGACCGCGGGAGCCTCAAACAGTGACCACCTTGGTTGGCATGCCGACGCTGTCGGCATCTATGGATAGCGGTGCGGTGACGAAGTGGCGAATCGCCGTTGGCGAGCGCATCCGCGCCGGCCAGATCATTGCCGAGATCGAAACCGATAAGGCCGTCCTTGAATACGAGTCGCCGGAATCTGGAACCGTGCTACGCCTGCTGGTCGAGGCAGGCGGCGGGACCGTAGCGGTGGGGGCACCAATCCTCGAGTTGGCGCGAGCCGAGGACAGCCCTGTGGCAATGCCATCGCAGCCGCCCGCCAAGGCGCCTCCCGCAAGCGATCCGGCAGCCCCTCCGGCGCAGATTGCGAGGTTTTCGGCCGTGCGGCGCCTCATTGCCGAACGGGTAGCCGAGGCGAAAGGCACGATCCCGCACTTCTACGTGGCGCAGGAGATGCGCATGGATGCGGCCATGGCTGCCATCACACGCCTGCGCCGTGAAGGCACGGCAGAGGCGATTTCGATCAACACTCTGATTCTCAGCGCGCTCGCCGACACCCTGCGGCTGCATCCGGAACTGAATGTTGTATTTGCCGGGGACGGCACCCTGGCGCTGCCCTCGATTGACATTGGCGTTGCGATCGCCACACCGGATGGAGTGTTCTTGCCCGTGATCAGACACGCAGAAACCCGGTCGCTCACCGACATCGAGTCGGAAGTGGCGCGCCTGCGCGTCGCGGCCGAACGCCGCAGCCTGCAGGAGCATGAGTTCACTCAGACGGCGATGAGTCTCTCCAATCTGGGAATGTACGGCGTAGATGCCTTCGCCGCGATCATTAGTCCGCCGCAAGTCATGATGCTGGCAGCGGGCCGCGTAGCGCACCGTCCCCTGGTCGTGGACGGCGCGATCTCGATAGGCTTCACGATGCAGTGCGTGCTTTCGTGCGACCACCGCGTCGTCGATGGCGTGCAGGCCGCTCGATTTCTTGCGACGCTGCAGACCTCACTGAACGATCGCGAGTCGATCGCCCGCTGATGCATCCGCGCGCGGCCGGCCACAACTCGGCCCGAAGCGAAAGCTCACAGGCAGGACCTTGGTGCGCGCCGGCGCTCCACCAACCATCGACACGAGCATCTCGGCACTCTCGCGTCCGAGCAGTAGCAGATCGCGCGTGATGACTGCCTGTTTTGGCTGCAGGGCATCCATCAGAGGCACCTCATCGCAGGTGACCAGTGACACATCCTGCGGGATGCGCAGCGCCAGAGTACGGATGGCGCGCAATACACCGATCAGAATCTGGTTACTGCCGGCAATGATCGCCGAAGGCGCCGAGGTACCCGTCAGCAATTCGTGCGCGCTCGCCTCCCCATGCGCATCGGCATAGGATCCCAGACGCGTGACGCCCGTGATCGACAGTTTCCCGCAGGCCTTCATGAAGGCCTGGCTGCGCTCACGTGTCGGCCGGGTGGAGGGCGTGCCACCGATGAAGGCCAGGCGTCGATGCCCGAGCTGCGCCAGCGCCGCGACGGCGTCCGTGAGGCCCGCCTGATGATCAAACAGAACGCGGCCGAAATTCGCGAGTCCCGGCAGATCACGATCGAGAATGACGCCGGGCGTCTTGATCGCGGCGAGCTGCGCGCGCGTCTCGCGATTGCTCTCATCGACCACGGAGATGAGCATGCCATCGACACGGTGCCGTTGCAGCATCTCCAGCTGCGAGACTTCGTTCTGGGCCCCTTCGGCGGAGTTCGCAATTAGCATCGCATAGCCATGACTCTGCAGCGACTGCCCCGCCCCGGTGATGATCTGGGCGAAAGTAGGATTGGCGATATTGGCAACCACGCAACCGATGGTCGACGTCGTGCCGCGCCGCAGGCTGCGCGCGACCGCGTCGGGAATGTAGCCGACGGCACGCGCTGCCTCGAAGATGCGCGCCCGCGTCTCTGCGCTGACCGACTCGCCGGGCGAGAAGGCACGTGATACCGATGAGACCGCAACGCCCGCACGCTGGGCTACCGCGCGGATTCCCCGCAGTTTGCGTGCGTTATTACGCCGCTTCGGCCGATCCTGCATGGCCTACTTTGTGCTCCTGGCGATGTTTCCGGTTGGACTTGAAGGATCGCTACCCGTGCCCAGTCTGAGATGATGGCAGTATGAGCTGGTATATGATTGCTGTACCCGCCAGGCCGCCCCTGCCTATGCCACTACACCCCATACAAGCAACTCCGGAAATCGCCCATGTGCGCGCGCTCGGCCCCGGTCACTGCCCTGCGGCTGCCGACGACCCTAGAACGCGCGTCAAAGTGCTGCGGAATCGTTTCCGAATCGTCCCATGCCGTGCTGCACCGGTCAAGCGCATGAGGCATGTGGGCGGCCGCAAGCTGGCCGCCGCGGCGACGAGTCACGAGCAACGTGAAGGATCGGCGGCTGCGAGTCGGGTGCTACCGTGACGTTGTCAATCGCACGGCGCGCGCGGCTGGGATTTCTGTCGGCATTCTTTGGTGCCTACGATGACGTGATGGGACCGGGCTTCCGGCGGACCCAGGCGCAGTTCGTTACCGAGAATCGTGCCGTTCTCGAGCGCGATTTTGAGGTCATCGATTTTGGAACGATTTCCAGCCCCGAGGAGGCAGGGAGCGCCGCACGCAAAATCGCGGCCGCGGGCATTGAGGTGCTGGTGTATGCACCGGCCATGGTCGCTCCGCCGGCGTGGATCGAGATCGCGCTGAGCGATCTTACCTGTCCGATCCTGATCTGGAGCGCGACCCGGCAGAACACCATTCCTGAATGCCTGGATCATTTGCAGGCTACGGTCCATACCTCGCTGGTCGGCGCCACGATGCTCTCGAATTGTTTGCTCAGAGGTCAAAAGCGGTTTGCCGTCGTGGATGCGGTACCGGGCAGTCCGGCCGATGAGACCAGACTCATCCGCTCTGTCACGGCCGCGGTGGCCGCGCACAGGCTCACCACCGCCGTGGCACTTCGCATCGGCACTCCGATTGCCGGCTATCGCGATGTGGAATCCACCCCCGATGAACTCGCGGCCCTGGGCGTTCGTGAAGTGGCCATCCCAGTCGCCGAACTCGAGGCGGCGTTTGCTGGCGTTGCCGCCACCGATGTGACGGCCGAGCTCGAGAGGCTGCAGGCGCGCCCCGGGTGGAGCGCACCGCCAGCGGACGCCTCGGCCGCGAGCGCGCGTCTCGCTCTGGCAATGCGCCGTCTGGCCGACGAGCGTGGCGCAACCCTCGGCACGGTGAACTGCCACAGTCACTGGCTCCGGCAGAACCGGCAGATCGGCATCGTGGCCTGTCTGGGCGTGTCCCTGATGCATGAAGCCGGGATTCCGTTTTCCTGCACCGGGGATCTGCCTGCCGCCATGGCCGGATTGCTGGCGAAGACTCTGTCGGGGGCTTCCCTGTACTGCGAACTCTATGTGCGCGAACCGGCGAGCGATGAATTCCTGGTGGCCGCCGGCGGCGAAGGCGATCCCGGCTGGGCCGAAGGCGAGGTCACGGTGGTACCGAACCAATACTATCCGGGCCACTGCGGCGCAGGGCTGGGGGTGCGCTTCGCACTACGGCATGGTCCGGCAACGCTTATCGCCATGACACCGACTTCAGAGGCGTGGCGGATGATTTGGGCAAGCGGCGACATCACGGGACGATCCTTCCCACGACTGGACGGTCCGAATGGCATGTTCCGCTTCACCGCCCAGCCCGGCCATCGCGCCGCCGAGGAATGGATCAGCGCCGGGCCCACACATCATCCCGCGCTCGCGCGCGGTATTCTGGATCTGGAGCTGCCACTGGTCGCAAGGCTGGCGAAGCTCGAAAGTATCCGCATCTGAGCCGCCCCGCGCTCAGAGCGGTGCGTCAACGATGCTGCCCTCGCGGATGTGGATGATCAGCACGCCGGCCAGGACCAGACCACCACCGAGGACGCCCCGGGCCGTCAATCGATCCCCCAGCGCCAGCACTCCCAGTATGACAGACAGTATCGGTGAGACCACATTGAGCGGTGCGAGTCTGCTGATCGGGTGAGCACGCACCAGCGTGTAGAACCCGCTGTGTGCGATGAGATTACCGAGCAGCGCCGTGATCAACACCGCGCTCCAGCCGTGCCAGTCCGCATGCGCGAGGGCCGCGGCTTGCCCGGATTCCAGCGTCAGCGTCAGCAGCAGCAGCAGTGACAGACCGCTCCAGGCGATCCAGGCCTGCAGCTGCAGTGCCCAGAGGCTCGCGGCGTGTCGCTTGACCATGATCAGTCCGAGCGCGCCGAGGCCCGAGGAGATGATGACCAGCGCGAGTCCGAATCGATGGTCGAACATGTGCGGATCGAAGCTGAAGATGCTCATCCCAAGCAGTGAAACGATGATCCCGGTCCAGCGGCGCCAATGAACCACCTCCCCGAGCAGCCAAATCGAGAGTAGCGTCGTGAAGGGCACGGTGAGCTGCGTGGCGATGGCAGTCGCTGATATGTCGCCTGAGTATTTGATGCCGGCGCTCAACAAGGCGACGGCCAATCCGCCCGACAACAGCGCAGCAGTCAGCAGATAGCGCATCTGTCCGGGATACCAGCGCAGTAAGGGCATCAAGGGCAACGCGAACACAGCGAAGCGCAAGGTACTGAAAAGCAGCGGTGGAAACTGAGTGATGCCCACTTTGCTAGCCACCAGCGTGATGCTCCACAGGACATTCAGTCCCAGCATCATCAGCACCGGATGTCGCAGCAGCAGAAACGCCCGAGCGTTCAGGGACTGATGGAGTGCCTTCACAAGAGAGAGCCTCGGGGTTGGGCCACCGTGCGCCCAACGGCTACAATGGCCCGGAATCCTCGCTCAGCTCATGGCAGCGATGGCCGCCGAGGCCTCTTCAGTCACTTTCTGCAGGGCATCGGCCTCGTAGATCGCGACTCGTACCTGGTACACGTCGCGTTCGAAGGCAGCGGGCTTGGGCAGATAAGTGGTTGCGCCATCCGATAGGTTGAGCACCGCAATGGCAGCGTCCGGAAAAGCCCTGCGCAATTCCTGCTGAAAGCGGCTGTAGGGCTCCGCGGGTGTTGAGACGATGAACGCATCACCGAGTCGCCACACCGTGAAAGGCATCTGCGCATGCAAATCGTCACCGGCCAGCTCGCGTCGACCGAGCGTGCGCTCGAGACGTTCGATTTCATAGTGCTCGGTAGCGGTGGCAAGCTGGGCCTGAATCTGCTCTCGTGTGGGCATTTCCCGCACCCGCAGCGTGGCGCTGAGGAGCTGAGCGGAAAGCTTCTCGCTGAGCGAATCCTTGGGCTGAAGGCGCCACACGCCGAGCGGAGTGCCCGACTCCTCGATGCCCATATACTGCAGCTGCTGTCCGGGCGGAAACATCGACGCCAGAACCGACAGGGCGGCAAACCCCAGCTCGCGACCGTTCTGCTCCGCCGCCTCGACCTGTGATTCGTAACTACGCCGAGGGGTCATATCGCCGGAAGCGCCGTGAAAGAACACACAGAGCGCACCACCGGTCTCCTGCTGCACGAGCTCGCGCATGGCGCCGATGTAATCTGGCGACAGCAGCCGGTTACCCCCCCCGAGCGATACGGGATGGCAGGCATAGTTCACGATGGTGGCCGTGATCTTGCCGGTGCGGTCGGTCACACGGCCGACCAGAACTGTGTCATCGGCGGCCTCGAGCAAGTTCAACCCGCAGATATCGCGTCCCGTGGCCGCATCGACCGCGTCGCGATTGAACGCGAGGCTGCAGCGCCCATAGGCCCAGCTCAGGACCGCCTCGCACGCGGCGGCTCGCGCCTGCTCGATCAGGTCGCAGCACACCTGCGGGATCCACTCCAGATACGGTTCGATCAATTCCCCGCCCCGTCGATCGAGGTGCCGCTGAGCCAGGAAGGGCGTGCTGTGCGAGTGCGAGGGGTGAAAAATCAGTTGCTCGCGCTGCAGTCTGAAGCGGGTCTGTACGATCGAGCGGATCTTGTCAGCGGCGAGCGGCCAGAACACGAGCGCGTCCAGCGTAATCAAGATCATTTCCGTTTTCCGCGCAAGGTCACGGAAGAGCAGGCAACTCGCCAGCAGCGGCCGGTGAACTCCTTCGGCCACATCGTGGGTAGCACTGCCCCAGGTGCGCGCGTAGATGCCTACCGGCGGGGTAATCTCGCGGCTTGCGACACCGATCTCGCCGTGAAACTCCGGATGCCTGAGGCGGTTGGTCAGTTCGTGTGGAGCCGGCACGGAATCCCCTGAAGTCGCTGGCCAGTCTTGCGCGCTCTCGTCGAGCCGCTCTTGCAAACGTTTCCATAGAGTCGCATCAACCTGACGGCTCGTCAATATCGAGCACACGACGGGCATCGCGCAAGCGTCGTCCGTTCAGGCATCCGCCGCCACCGCGAGTCGGCGCGATCGCTCAAGCGATGGCGGAATAACGAGCAGCAGTCCAACCAGGTAGCAACAGCCGGCCAGCACGCCCACCGGCCAGTGTCCGGCCGATGCCACGAGCATCGCAGCCAAGGCCGGTCCCAGCGCGGCACCACCGGTCGTCATGGTGCTGCCGATCAGGTTCAGGCGTCCGAGGCGGTCGTAGTGCGAGAGAAGTCCCATCTGATATGGAAGGCCATAGAACCAGGAGAGCGCGATCAGCCCGCAGGCCAGCGCGAACAGGGCCGGGGTGGCCCCAAATACCAGGATCAGCGCGGCGAAGACGGACACTCCCAACGAGAGCACCTGCGGCCAGAGGCGCCCAAGCCGCATTCCGAGCCAGCTGGCCAACATCGATCCGATCACACCCCACGTGAGCATCGAGATGCCCAGCCATCGGCTGACGGATCTCGGATCCATGCCAAGACTGACTCCGATCCTTTCCTGGTAGGCCCACACCGCTCCGTGGCCGGTGTAGAGCAGCAGCATCATCAGCAGCACCATGACAACCCGCGGGGTGAGCAGCGCGGCGGACGCCGTCGCCGCCACTCGCTGCGGGCTCGCCGGCGTAGCAGCCGGGACAGCTGGAATCCACGACACGAGCACGCCGGAGACGGCAGCGATCGCGGCGAGCGTGACGAAAATGCCGGGCAACTGCCAGGCGGCCAGAATGAACGGCGTAATGGGCATGAAGATGCCCGAATAGGCGATCGATACGGCATTGACGATGGCAAAGAGGTGCTCCGGACGCTCCTGCGCCGCGCCCGCCTGCAGGTACACCGAGAACACCATGGCGCTGCCGAGCCCCACGACGAACTGGGTCGCGAGCATCGGGGCGTAGGTATGAATCAGACAGGCCATCAGATTGGCAGCCGCAATTGTGATCAATCCGGCGCTTGCAAGAACCCGCCGGCGCAATCGATGCGCCAGACCGAACAGCACCACAAAACCCACGCCCACCCCGGTCATCTCCAGCGCCGCAACGAACCCCGCCTGTGCCTCGGTGAACCCCAGCCGGTCGACCAGTGCACCGACGATGATCGGTTGCACGGCCATGCAGCCGTTACCCACCACCGACAGCGCATTGATGGCGATCAGCGGCTTGAGCTGCATGGTCTAACCGGCGCCTCTCAGGGCGGGAGGCAATTGATGGAAACGTTTCCTCACGCCGGCGACACAAAATGCAAGAAGGGTGTTGCGCACTTATGGGGTGGCTTGCCAGGCCCAGCTGAGGCGGTGCAGGTTGCGCCGCTCAGGGACGCAGCTCACGCTTGCCCTCTTTGACTCGCGCTGAGCTTGGCATGCCGATGGTGGTCGCATCGACGATCGTGCCATTCTCAATCTGGATGCCGCTGCGCCGCAATTGCTCGGTAACCTGCGAGGCCAGCTTCTTTTCCAGCCGCCTGCGCTGCAGCAGATCGCGAAACCGGCCGATCGCCGCAGCATCCGGTGCCGCCTCGACTACGAGATCGATGCGGGCGAATTCACGCATCGCCGCAGAATCGTACAGCGACTCTTCGACCGCCAGATCCGACAGGTTGAACCAGAGCTGCAGGAAGTAGATGCGGAGCATGCGCTCCAACCATCGCGGCGCGCGAGCGTATGCTCCGTCAAGCTGTGCGCAGTAGGGTTGCACCTGCTCCGCCATACGCGCCCACGGCACCATCCAGTCCATGTCGGCGAGAAACTGCGCCCGACGTGTCATGCGGCCGTATCGTTCCAGTCCGTTCAGCTTGTACCGCTGCATGTTTATACGCAGCCGCGGCCGATGGGAAAAGTGAATAGGGTTCGTCGGATTCGCAGGGGACCGATCAACCGATACACGTGACATGGCGCGCCTCCGCAGGATCATTGCGTCGAGGGTGTAGTGACAATAGAAGCGTCTTCCGACTCAGGGCAGGGGCATCCGAGCCGCCCTCCCGGCGTGTGTTCGGTGCGCTCGGGCTTCATGCTGCACCATGTCAGATCCGATTCCTTGGTTGATTGAGACCGTTGCAAGTTACCAACAACCCGAACTTCTGGCCGCCATGCGCCCCGGGCCTGGCACCGCGAGAGCCGCATCGCGTCCCCCGTCTGTATCTTCATTTTTGCGGAACCGATTCCGAATGCCTCTGCTTGACCAAATGTTCTCACTGGAGAGCAGCCCCATGCAAGCACTTTTGCAGCTGCAGTGCTGGGTTGACGCACTAAACGCACGGATGTGATACTCAGGAAACGTTTTCATTCGAGCCCTGCAAATGGGTCCATGCGCGCCCCTAGAGGCCCGGTCGAGGCTGCACTGCGCTGTCATCATGAGCGTCGTTATCCCCCCACAGGCGGAGCCCGGCGCGTGTCAGTGCCGAGCGATTCGGCCGCGCGCGAACCGGCCCGCGGGGTTCCAGCGTTCAGCGCCTTAGTCCCTGGTCAGGAGGCTGCATGTCTTTGGCGAGTCATGGCTGGTGCGACATTGATTTCAACGCCGATGGCAAGCGTGTCGATCATCTTTTCATTCCCCATTCTGTCGACCGCTCGGCCTACGGGAATGTGGGCATACCGATCGTTGTGGTCAAAAACGGTGACGGACCGACGATTCTGCTCACCGGCGGGAATCACGGGGACGAATTCGAAGGCCAGATCGTTGCCGCGCGGGTGGCCCGCGCCATCGCGCCCGCCGATATACACGGCCAGCTGATCGTCATACCTTGTCTGAATTTTCCCGCCGCGATCAACGGCGCGCGGGTGTCGCCTCTGGATGGCGGCAACCTCAATCGCTCCTTCCCCGGTGATCCGCGCGGCGGTGTGACCCAGCAGCTCGCGCATTATCTGCACACTGTGCTGATGCCGATGGCCGACGTAATGATCGACGTCCATTCCGGTGGCGCATCGCTGGAATATCTACCCACGGCATTCACCAATCTCTCCGGCAAGAGCCAACTCGACCGCGCCGCTGTGGAGGCCATGCGCGTATTCGGCGCTCCGCTCTCAATGCTATTTCGGGATGATAGCGAGGCCCGACGTGCCGTCAGCTCGGCGCATCTGAATGACTGCGTCTATCTCGCCACCGAGATGGGCGGGGCCGGTGCTGTCGGTGTCGATGCACTCGCCATCGCTCATGCGGGCACGGTGCGTCTGCTGCAACACTTCGGGCTGCTGCGGCGCATCGACGCTTTGCAGCCGATTCGGGATGCCGAGCGCACCCGCTTTGTGCAGGTACCGGACCGCTCCTATCAGGTGCACGCCGCGGCAGTGGGCATCTTTGAACCTCTCTTCAGACTCGGCCACGATGTGAAAGTTGGCCAGCTGGCCGGGCTCACTTACAGCCAGTACGAGCCCACGCGCGAACCGAGCGCGAGTTATTTCAAAGCCGACGGGTTCGTGATCTGCCGCCGCCATCCCGGACTCGTGCAGCCTGGGGACTGTCTGGCGCACGTCGCAGTGGATTTCGACGTTGCCGGTTTATGAGGCTCGACCACCTCGCGGGCGAGTTCGCTCAGGCATTCAGACAAACCGACCTGGTGCTCTACGCAGACACAAATTTGTGCTGTCCGGTGCGTGATGCCGCGGATGCGGAACAGATCGGCAGCCTGAAAAAGGGGCAGATTTCGCCGTACGAGTGCCTGGATGCGCTGGAAGCACGCATTGCCGAGGTAGATACGTACGCACTACCTTTGGGTCACGGCTCTTCAAGAACCATCGATCGGTGCGCTCCGATCCGCCGGTCGAGCAGTCATGCAACGGAGTCGCATTCGAGAACTACACCCAATGGTTCGCTATTGCTTACGCGTTCTCGCTGGTCAACGGTACGGCCTTGTCGATGCCGTGCGGCTTCACGCGCAATTACCTGCCTGTGGGGCTGCAAGTGGTGGCCTGTCCCCGCGCCGAGGCATCGTTGCTGGCTGGGGCCAGGTTGTTCGAGGAAATATTTGAGCTCAGGGGCATCACTCCCATTGAGCCCCGGGTTATGCACTTATGAAGGAGGAAGCGATGTCAGTGGATTCGACTTCAACCCTCTCCAACCCCGAGTTCCGGGGGCGCATCGGGGTCGCACGAACGATCATTACACCGCCCGTGGGGATTTACGCGCGTCTCTGGGGCAGCGCGGCGCACGATGTGGCCGAAGGCGTGCATCGACCGTGCTTTGCCACCTGCCTGGTGTTCCAGGACAGCTCGGGTGGCAATGAGCTGGTGCTGCTGGCGCTCGATGCCTGCATCCTGGCGCAGGAGGAAGTGAGGCGCATGAGCGCCGCGATCCGCGCTGGATGTGGTCTCGCGCCGGAACAATTGGCCATTCATCCTTCGCATTCCCACAGCGTCCCCTCCTATGTCAGGAAACACGCCGATCGTCCCGGTGGTTATTTGATTGCCCCGTATCTGGATGCCCTGCCCGCGCTCTGCCAGGGGCTCATCCAGAACGCTCGGTCGACGGCCACGAAGGCCACCTTGAGCTGGAACTATGGCCGTTGCGGCCTCGCCTACAACCGCGATTTCATTGATCCAGCCAATGGCCGGGAGGTATGCGGGCTCAATCTTCTCGCGAAGGCCGACGACACGCTGCTGGTCGGGCGCGTGACCGACAGCACCGGCAAGATCAAAGCCACCATCGTGAACTATGCCTGCCACCCGGTCTCGCTGGGGGGCGCCAATCGATTGATCTCGCCGGATTACGTCGGCGCGATGCGCGAGACCGTCGAAAAGCACACGACAGGGGCGATTTGCGTTTTTTTCCACGGACCGTCGGGCGATCTAACTCCCAGACGCAGCTACGAGGCGGACGTGGAGGCGGCCGACCAGAACGGTCGCGAATTGGGTTACGCGGCCCTCTCCGCGCTGACCTCGATGTTTCCGACCGGACAACAGCTGCAGTACCAGGGCATCGAGGAATCCGGAACTGCGCTCGGCGTGTGGCGGCTGATCCCAAAGCCGAGCATCAACACGGCCATCTCGGCGCAGCGCATGACGACCAGGCTGCCGCTCAAGGAGATGCCAAGCCGTGCCACCATCGAAGCGCAGCTTGCAAACGCCACCGCGCGCTATGAAATCGAGCGGCTCGAGCGCACGCTCGGCCGGCGTGAGCTGGCCGGTGAGGGCACGCAAGGCGAGTTCTACCTGAGCGTTTGGCGTCTGGGCGATGCCTTCCTCGTGCTGGTCCCGGCCGAGGCGTACAGCCAGCTGCAACGCGATCTGCGGGCGAGTCATCCGGATGCCGCGGTGGCCGTGTTGAATCTGGCAAACGGCACGTTCATGTACCTGCCCCCGCGGGCGTCCTATCAGCGACCGGATGTCTATCCGGTACGCGTGGCGCTTTACGAAGCAGGCTCGCTGGAGCATATCTCGGCGCTGGCCGCTGGTGCCATCGAGCGGTTGGAGGCAGACACGCGATGAATATTCATCCCCTGGCGAGCGTCTGCTACCTCATATGCCTGGTGCTAGCGCTGCTGTCGCTTCACATGAGCCGCGTACTGGTCGATGCACAGGGCAGGAGTCCCCCGAGCCGTGAGTGACCCCGTTCGAGCTCTCCGGCGCAGCCTCGCCTTCAGCGGCGCGGTGGGCGTTACGGTACCGGCCACGCAGGTCGCCTCGAATGACCGGCTCCTCGATCCGGCCCGATTCCCCTCGGAGGGTTATTGGGCCTTCTGCCGCTTCGAGAGCGACGCCATTCCGGCCGTGCGGCTGGGCTTTCAGCGCGGTGGCTTCAACGCGGGACCGCAAGCTTGCATCCCTAACCCCTCCTATTTGCAGCTGCATCTGGAAGTGATGACGCGCGAGGGTGCGCTGCTCTGGCTGCCGTCCGGGCTTTATCCGGCCGAACGGGTTGAGTCGGCACCGACCGCGTTTAGTATCCGGCTCGCGAATCCCGGCCATGAGATCTTTCAATTCGCGGGCTGGCCGCAGATCCAATGCCAGTTCCGTTCCGAGGACGACTACGTCGCGGTGGATCTGCACTTCGATCTTCGCAGTGTGACGGTACTGCCCGATGGCATCCTGCCGCATTGCGTGTTCGCCATGTTCGAGTCCATGGGCAATGTTCAGGGGACGATTCGTTCCGGCGGGCGAGTCACTCCCGTGCGCGGCAAGGCCTTCGTCGATCACACACGGATCATCGAGCAGCGAAACGCGGTGCTCGCGCGACGGATGTCGTTGTACACGACCCTGTACTTCGAGGATGGCAGCGGCCTGTATGGCTATCACGCCCTCGATGTGAACAATCGACCGATCGAGGGCTATTGCTTTGGGGTGTTTCTGAATCCGCAGGGACAAGGTCGATTTCTCGCCGACGCGACCTTGATTCAGCTGGCGCTTGATGAGGATCGCATCGCTGAGAGCTGGCGGCTGCTGTATCGGGGCGATGACGGCACGATCGAGGTTGCGATCACGGTCAGGCCACAGCCGATCCTGCGGTGTTGGGGATCGCCCACGGCGCCGCAACGACGCGATCAATTCAGTATCGTGCCGTTGGTGTTGGACGGGCTCGCGCAATTCGTGCGTGGCGATGGCTCGAGGAGCGTGCTGCACGGCATCGGTCTGTCCGAGTATTACGACAGTGAACTGTGGCCCATCGATCCAAAGGCGCGGCTAGATCGCGACCCGGGTCGGTGACGCGGGCGCACTTACACGTCCTCGCGCACCCTGACAATCGCCCCGACCGATCCATGTTCTAGCTATAGCGCAGCAGGTTCATGACAATCTTTTCTCCCTACCGCCCGACTATCGCGTCATGCAAAACTCTTGATCCCGCTGCCCTCAAGCAATAGACCCGCGGCCTGCTCGGTGATTGATCGATGCAGGGCCACGAATTGGGGATCGAAATCGCACGCCGGGCGAGGTTCGTGCTCGAAGCAGGGTGAGGTCACTGCAGCCACGTGGGGGCATTATTTTCCGCGCAAGGCCCTTCCCGGCGGTATCAAACCTTTTCGCAAACTGGCCAAGGTGGTCGCTTGATCATGTGCCGCAACAATCAGCGTACCAACGACGGACAATGCATCACGGCCAGTTCATTGCTTAAAGTGATTTGCGTGTTTTAACGTTACACGCTATGGTATCTCTGTCGACTTTGTATCAGAGGCAGCATCGAGTGTCGCCCCTTGCGGTGCACACCCTGTGGGGCAGCAAACGATTTAGCAATGGTGGCAGGTTAGCCTATGAGAATCGGCATCGATGTCGGCGGGACCTTTACCGACATCGTCGCCATCGCGGACGATGGCGAGGTTGCGATCAGAAAAGTACCCTCCACGGTAGATGACTATAGCCGCGCAATTGCCGAGGCTTTGCCAATTTTGTTTGCGGGGAGTGATTGCAGTGGCCGGGCCGTTCGTGAGGTGCTGCACGCGACCACTGTAGCAACCAATGCCATACTTCAGCGCATCGGTGCAAGAACTGCATTGATTACGACGCGTGGATTTCGCGACGTCCTCGAGCTTCGGCGCATGCGGATGCCCGAAATGTACAACTGGAATTGGGACAAACCCTCGGATCTGATTGAGAGGCACCTGCGCTTTGAACTCACCGAGCGTATCGATGCCCGAGGACAAGTGGTTGTGGCCCTTGACCACGCAGAGCTCAAGGCAATCATCGCGCGCTTGGCTGCTGAAAGGGTTGAATCAATAGCCATATGTCTGCTGAATTCATATGTTAATTCGGCGCACGAGCGCATCGTAGCGAACGCGCTGTCGGAGAGACTGCCGGGAGTAGCGATTTCAATCTCGAGCGAGATTTTGCGCGAGGTTAAAGAGTACGAACGCACCGCAACGGTGGTCGTGAATGCTTACGTGCTGCCACTGGTTAAGCGCTACATCGACGGGCTCGCGAGGTCGCTGAGGACTATCGATGTAGCAGCGCCGCTGATGATCATGCAGTCCAATGGCGGCATGATGACGGCTGGGGCCTGTTCGACTCGACCCGCCTATATGATCGAATCCGGTCCCGCGGCGGGCGTGATTGCCTCGCACGCCGTGGCCGTCGCGGAGCATGTGCCGGATATGATCACATTTGACATGGGAGGGACCACGGCGAAGGCCTCCATTATTGAAAATGGTCAAATGAGCAGTGCCTCCGAATATGAGGTGGGTTCGTCGCTTTCGGTAGTGAGCCGGCTGATAAAGGGTGGCGGTCACCTCATCCGCGTACCGGCGATCGATATCGCTGAGGTGGGTGCCGGCGGTGGCAGCATAGTCTGGTTGGATGCAGGCGGCGCCATGCAGATTGGACCGATGAGTGCCGGAGCATCACCCGGGCCGGTCTGCTATGGCCTGGGGGGAACACGCGTTACGACCTCGGATGCCAACTTGGTTCTGGGATACATCAATCCTGCGGGCCTCGCAGGCGGCGGCTTGATGGTCAATCGCGCTGCCGCCGAGGAAGCTATCCGAACATCGGTCGCGCAGCCCCTTCATATGAGTGTGGCAGATGCCGCCTATGGCATACATCTGCTGGCAAATTCGAACATGATGCGCGCGGTGCGGAGTGTTTCGACCGAGCGGGGACGGGATGTGCGAAAGTTCTCGCTCCTTGCTTTCGGGGGCAACGGTCCCATCCACGGGTGCCAACTGGCGCGTTCCCTGGGAATGAGGGAAGTTATCGTTCCGCCCCACCCCGGACTATTTAGCGCCATGGGATTGCTGTCAGCCAAGGTGGAGCATCACACCGTAGCCACATTCTTCCATCAGACTCACGAACTAAGCCTTGAGGCACTAAACGCCGCTTATGAGACACTCCAAACCGAAGTCATGGACCTTCTACGGCGCGAGGGGTTTTCTGAGCAGGAGATTAGAGTTACTCGGCTGGCCGATGTACGTTATGCGGGACAGTCCTTTGAGCTCACGGTGCCGGTGCAAAGTGGTGAAGTCGACGCAGAGGCTGTACGAGCGATCGAGAGCGCTTTTGCGGCGGAGCACAAGCGTACATACGGTCATCGCGGCGGCGACGGTGAGGCCTATGCGCTGACGAACCTAAGGGTCATTGGTGAGGTAGCAGGTGGCCGTGAGGGCTTCCGAGCTCGTAAGTCGGCAAGCACCGGCCCACATCGTGGTAGCCGTAGCGCATATTTTGGCAGCACCTTAGGTTGGATCGAAACGCCGGTGATTGGTCGGGGCGATCTATCGGCGAGCGTCGCCCATGGGCCGTTGCTAATCGATGAGTACGATTCTACGGCTGTCATTCCACCGCGCTGCACAGCGCGACTGGATCCCCTGGATAACATCCGCATCAATATTCAAGGCGTATCATGAGTTTTCCGCAACGGGGATCCATCGACCCGATTACGCTTGGTCTGATCCGCAACTTTCTCAGTAGCGTCGCCGACGAAATGGCCAACACCATTATTCGCTCGGCGTATTCGACCATCGTGCGCGACTGCATGGACTTTTCCACCGGCCTCTGCGATCGACACGGCAATACCGTTGCCCAGGGATTGACCATACCTTTTCAGCTCGGCGGCATACCGTTTGCGCTCGACGCGACGCGGCGCAAGTACCGCGACAATATTCATCCCGGCGATATTTTCATAATCAACGACCCTTTTGAGGGGGGAATTCATATTCCAGATGTGTTTCTCTTCGAGCCGGTGTTTTATGAATCGCAGTTGATCGGCTTCTCTGCGGTCGTCTCACATCATCTTGATTTGGGGGGCCGCGTAGCTGGTAGCGTAGCTTGTGATAACACAGAGATATTCCATGACGGCCTGCGGATTCCGCCGCTGAAGCTCTATGAAAAGGGTGTGCCCAGCGAAGCCCTGTTTGGCATCATTGAAAAGAATATTCGGATCCCCGTCATGACCCTGGGTGATATTCGCTCCAATCTTGCGGCGTGCCACACGGGCGCCAGGGGACTCATCGAGCTGGCCGAGCAATACGGCGTACCGACCCTAGAAACGTACTTTAACGAGTTGCTGAACTACACCGAACGTTTGGCCAGAGCCGAGATCCGTGCCTGGCCCAACGGGGACTACCACTTCACTGATTACCTCGACAACGACGGCGTCGATCCCGGCCCTATACCGTTGTCAGTCAAGCTGACCATTGCCGACGACGCGGTCGCGGTCGACTTTGAAGGGACCTCGCCGCAAGTCCGCGGCGGAATCAATAGCCCCTGGGCATATACCGTGTCGTGCTGTGCCTATGCCGTCCGTAGTGTTATGCAAGGAGACATCCCGAACACTTCCGGATTATTGCGCCCGCTCAAGGTCATTGCAGCAGAAGGTCTCATCGTTAATCCAAGGATGCCGGCGGCTTCAGGCATGCGAGGGATCGTTGGTTTTCGATTAGCGGACGCATTATTGGGCGCTCTGGCTCAAGCACTGCCGGATAGGGTGCCAGCCGCTGGCGAAGGGGGCAATTCGCTCGTGATCATCGGAGGTTGCAAACCCGGCACGACAGAGCGCTTCATCATGTTCGACATGGTATGTGGTACCTGGGGCGCAAGACCGGGCAAGGATGGTAATGACGGATTAACGAACCCGGGCTCGGTGATTTCAAATATTCCAACGGAGCTGATGGAACTTGAATATCCGGTACGCCTTAATCGGTATTCGCTGGAGAATGATTCGGGGGGCGCTGGGAGGTATCGCGGTGGTCTGGGAGTGACGCGAGAATGGGTCTATCTCGGGGATCGTCCGGCGAGCTTGAGCGTTAGAACTGACCGTCGCGATTTTCCGCCCTACGGCCTGGCAGGCGGTGGGACGGGGGCGCCCTCGAGTTTGATTGTGAATCCCGGGACGGCGCAGGAACGCATCCTTGAAACCAAGGTCACGACAACGCTTCAACCCGGCGATGTGTTGCGCCACACGCAGGCCGGGGGCGGCGGCTGGGGCGATCCGCGCGAGCGCGACGCCGCAGCCGTGATGCACGATGTGCTCAATGAGAAAGTCTCGATCGAAAAGGCACGCGAACTCTACGGCGTAGTGATCGACCGCGATACGATGCGCGTGGATGTAGCGGCGACGCTCGCCTGTCGGCAGCAAAAACGGGCGCCAGCAGCCGGTCTGACCGGAGCGGCCAGTGCGGAGCGGTGCAATGGCTGATCCAATGAGCACTCGACTGCGCCATCCCGAATTTCGCGGACGCATGGGGGTCGCCAGAGCCGAGATTACCCCGCCGATTGGCATCTATGCGCGCACCTGGGGCAGCGCCAGGCACGATCAGGCAGAAGGCGTTCATCGCCCGCTGCTGGCCACCTGCCTCAGCTTTCAAGATGCCCGCGGCGGCGATGAGCTGATCCTGATAACGCTCGATGTCATGATTTTCTGGCAGGAGGAGGCCGATCGGATACGCGCGGTCATTCTCCAGGGCCGGCGCCTCAAGCCCCATCAGCTGATCCTGCACCCCTCGCACTCGCACGGCACGCCGTTCTACCTGCGACGGCAAATGGACCGGCCAGGCGGGGACCTAATCGCGCCGTACCTGGCATCAATTCCAACGCGCTGCTGCGAGCTCATCGATGAAGCCCGCGCGCAAGCGCGCGACGCTATCCTCACATGGGCTTATGGCCGCTGTGAACTGGCATTCAATCGCGATGCCATTGATCCGGCCAGCGGTCGGGACGTCTGCGGTCTCAATCTGGCGGTGGAGGCGGACCACACTGTGCTGGTCGGCCGCATCGCGGCTTCCGATGGTGCAGTGTATGCCACCATCGTCAACTATGCCTGCCACCCGGTCTCCCTCGGTGGCGGCAATCGTCTGCTCTCGCCGGACTACGTCGGCGCCATGCGCGAAGTTGTGGAACAACAGACCGGGGGCGCGATCTGCGTGTTCGTTCAGGGGGCCGCCGGAGATGTCACTCCTCGGCGCAGCTACGAGTCGGACGTTGAGGCCGCCGATCAGAATGGGCGCGAGCTCGGCTACGCGGCGCTCTCGACCCTGACAGCGATGTTCCCCCCCGGCCAACAGCTCGTGTATCAGGGAATCGAGGAATCCGGGACAGCCCTCGGCATCTGGCGTCTTCGGCCCAAGGCCAGCGTGAGCACGCAGCTGTCGGCCGAGCGCATTACGGCGCGGCTTCCCATCCGAGAGATGCCGGAGCGCGAGGAACTCGAGCACCGACTCGCGCACAGTAGCGATCGGGTGGAGATCGAGCGCCTTGAGCGCGCGCTCGATCGGCGCAAGCTCGTGGGCGATGGCACGGAAGGGGATTTGTCCTGCACCGTCTGGCGCCTGGGGGAGTCGTTCCTGGTTGCCACGCCGGCCGAGCCGTACACGCAGTTTCAGATCGCGCTGCGGCAGCAGTTTCCGGACGCGGCCGTGGCCGTACTGATGGCGTCCGATGGCGCGAAGAACTACCTGCCGCCGCCCGCGGCCTTCCAGCGCGATGTCTATCAGGTGCGCGTGTCGCTCTATAAGGCCGGCGCGCTCGAGCGTGTCACCGCACAGGTCGCGCAGGCGATCCAGGCCGCGCGTGTGACCGCCTGACTGCAGAGGCAACGGGAACCCGAACGCTCAGGAGGGGGCTGTGCAGAAGGTGGCAGTCGTGACCGGAGCCGGCTCGGGCATCGGCCGCGCGGTGGCGATCGCGCTCGGCGCAGCTGGTTTTCGCATCGTGCTGACGGGGCGCCGCCGGGCGCCGCTGGAGGAGACCGCACAGCAGGTGTGTCAGGCAGCGCTCGTGTTGCCCGTGGACGTCACCGATGCGTACGCGGTCGCAGAGCTCTTTAGGCAGGTGTGCGAGAACTGTGGGCGCATCGATCTGCTTTTCAACAACGCTGGCGTGGCGGCGGCTGCAGTCCCTTTCGAGGACCTGAGCGCGCAGCAATGGCGCGCGGTGATAGAGACGAATCTCACGGGCGCCTTTCTGTGCGCGCAAGCCGCGTTCCGGCTCATGCAGGCCCAGCGTCCGCAGGGGGGACGTATCATCAACAATGGGTCGATCTCGTCGGCCGCACCGCGTCCGCACTCCGCTCCTTACACCGCTTCCAAACACGCTGTGACGGGGCTCACGAAGTCGATCTCGCTCGACGGACGCGCCTACGACATCGCCTGTGGGCAGATAGACATCGGCAACGCCGCGACCCCCATGGCCAGCGCGATGCAGGCGGGAATCCAACAAGCCGACGGCTCGCTGCGCGCCGAGCCCACCTTCGACAGCAGGCACGTGGCCGAGGCCGTCGTCTACATGGCCTCGCTGCCACTGGATGCCAATGTGCAGTCCCTGACCATACTGGCCACTAAGATGCCTTTTATCGGGCGCGGGTAGTCGTCTCAGGAGAGGACCGCGCCGCCGCCCTGGCGCCGCAGCACCCGGCCTGCCAAGCGTTGTGTGCGTTCGCCCTCGTGCAGCGTCAGCACGCCATTTACGAGCACGTGACGCATGCCGCAGGCGAGCTGATTGGGCTCGAAGGTGGTGGCCCGATCGCCAAATTGATCCGGGTCGAACACGGCGATATCTGCATGAGCGCCCACCTTGAGGACGCCCCGATCGGCGAGACCCAGAACTGCCGCCGGTGCGGCGGTGAGCCGGTTGACGGCCTCCTCGGGGCGCAATAGCTTCCAATCCCGCACCAACCGGCGCCAGAACCAGGCGGCCCAGGAATAGGCGCCATGGAACACTCTGCCGGCGAGCGGGCCGTCGGGCGCCAGCGTGGTAGCATCGGACGCCGGCGTGCATAGCGGATGCGTAAATGCCAGCCGCTGCGAGTACTCGCTGTAGGCGTGCAGGATTACCATGGGCCGATGCGGCGAATCGGCCTCATCGGCGAGGATATCGAGCGCGCAGTCGTGCGGATCGCGACCGCGACGGCGACCGATCTCCGCCAGTGTCAGGCGGGAGAGATTCGACCGCCCGGGGAGATCGAGCAGTTGAACCTGCTCCCAATTGCGCAGGCTCGCGATCAGACTGTTAAAGCCTCGGATGCGCGCGCGCGTAGCTGGATCCGCCAGCTGCTGGCGCAGCCCCGCAGTGCCGGCCTGCAGGCACCAGGGCGGCAGCAGCGTGCTGAGCATGGTCGTGCCGTAGAGGCGCGTGTGCATGTCGAACGCGATCGCCTGGCCCGCAGCGTTGGCCGCCTCGACCAGTTCCAGACAGCGTCGACACTCCTCATCGCCTGATCGGGGCATAAGATGGCTGACCTGCAGCCGCACCTGTGCGGTGCGCGCGATGTGGATGACCTCCTCGACCGCTGCCGGGGCGCCTTGGGCGCGGTTGCGTGTGTGCGTCGCGAAGAGACCGCCCGCGCGGGCCGTCTCGCGCGCGAGCGCTAAGAGCTCAGCCTGCGCAGAACCTATCTCCGCCGGGTACTCGAGCCCGACCGAGAAGCCAATCGCCCCTTCGGCCAGCCCCTCACGGAGTCGCGAGCGCATTTGCGCAATCTCGCCATCGCTCGCCGCCCGATCGGCAAGCCCGACGCTGCCTAGGCGCAGTTGCCCGTTCGGCACTAGTGTCATGACATTGACCGCTGGGGCCGCGGCCTCAAGCTTCGCGAGGTACTCACCGACGCTGCGCCAGTTGAGCGGCACACTCGAGTCAAAGCCATAGATCGCGCCGGCCGCGAGCCTAGGGTCGCCGAGCGGCGCACAGCCAAAGCCGCAATTGCCGATTACCTCGGTGGTGACGCCTTGGGCGATGGCGCTCGCGGCGCGCGGATCCACCAGCAGCGTGTAGTCGGAATGACTGTGTATGTCGATGAAACCCGGCGCCACGGCAAGACCCGCGGCATTGATTTCGACCGCAGCCGGACCGTGCACCGCACCCAGTTCGACGATGCGTGCGTCGGCGATGGCGATATCGACCCGCTTCGGTGAACCACCGGAGCCGTCATAGACCGTTCCGCCTCGAATGATGAGATCAAATGCCATGAATGGACGGCCAGCGGCTGACTTATGCGGGCAACAGGCGCGAGAGTGTACGGTTTCTTTAACGATACAATACAGCCCATGAACGGGGTTAGCTTAAATCCTGGAGGATACCGCTGGTGAACGCGCCGGCGGTTGTCGGCATGCCGCTCAGCGCCGTCGAGACGCCTGCGCTGCTCATTGAGCTGGATGCCTTCGAGCGCAACCTTCACCACATGAGCACCTCCCTGGAACGCACCGGTGTCCGACTGCGTCCGCACGCGAAGACTCACAAATGCCCCCACATAGCACACCAGCAGCAGGCGCTCGGCGCCATGGGTGTCTGCTGCCAGACGGTCAGTGAAGCCGAAGCCATGGTCTGGGGCGGGGTACGCGACGTCCTCGTCAGTAACCAGATCGTTACTCCGGCCAAGATTGCGCGGCTTGCGGCATTGGCGCGCGAGACGCGTATTGCGGTCTGTGTGGACGACCCCCAAAACGTGCAGGCCTTGAGCCGCGCCGCCAGCGCCGCCGGGGCACAGATCGACTTACTGGTCGAAATTGATGTCGGCACGCATCGGTGCGGTGTCGCTCCAGGCGAGGCGGCGCTGGCGCTGGCGCGCGCGATCGAGGCCGCTCCAGGGTTAGCCTTTGCCGGGCTGCAGGCCTATCACGGATCGGCGCAGCACACGCGTAACTTTGGCGAGCGGCGGCAGCAAATCCTGGGATCGATCCGGCTTGCCGAGGAGACTCGGGACCTGCTGCGGCGTGACGGACTGGAATGCCGCCTGCTCAGCGGTGGCGGCACCGGCAGTTATCTTTTTGAGGCTGCCAGTCAGGTCTACAGTGAGCTGCAGGCAGGTTCCTATATCTTCATGGATGGCGGCTATGCCAGGAACCGCAGCGAGTGCGGGGGTGCATTCACTGACTTCGAGCACAGCCTGTTTGTGCTGAGCACCGTCGTAAGTCGACCGGTGGCAGAGCGCGCCGTGGTGGATGCAGGCCTGAAGTCACTCAGCATCGATGCCGGCCTGCCGGAGGTGAGCGGCCTCGCCGGTGCTCGCTACACACGCGCCGCCGATGAGCACGGGATCGTGATGCTGGAAGGAGACGCTTGCGGCATCCGGATCGGCGAGCAGATGCGGTTGATTCCGGGCAATTGCGATCCGACGGTCAATCTGCACGAGTGGTACGTCGTGGTTCGAGACGGCCGGGTAGTCGCGACCTGGCCCATCGTGGCCCGAGGGCCCGGCTACTGAGAGTCACTCGAACCGATACCCCACTCGTGTGCCCATGCCAGTGATTCGAGCGTGGTGGAGATAGGGAAATATTCACATCCGACCCAGTCGTCGTATCCGAGAGGATCGAGCAATGCGAAGAGGTACGGATAGTGAATCTCGCCTGCGCCGGGTTCATGCCCTCCAGGGGCGTTGGAGAATTGCACGTGGGCATAGCAGCCAAAGAGGCGCGTGGCGTGGCCGCCGAGATCGCCCTCGCTCATGTAGCAATGATAGAGGTCGAGCTGCAGTCGGACATTGGGGTAACCGACGCGAACGAGAATGCTTAGCGCAGCGGCGCGAAGGCACCCGGTACCGCGCAGCGAGCTGCTCGATTCTCGAGGCACTGCTGATTTTTGCGTAGCTCCTTTCCAGAGTGCTTCCCCAGCTCTTGTTCGATCAGGTCTATTTCCTGCAGTACGAGCCGCGCCGCCTTGACAGCTGCGAGTTCCGGGTTGAGCGGCGATAAGCCACCGGCTAGGAGATCCGCGTTCACGAAACGAACGAGTCCCTCGTACTCTGGAGGGTAGCGACGGGCAAAGGTCGTCTTGCCGGCACCATTGGGTCCGGCAATCACGATGCAGCGAGGTGCCTTCCTTCGTCTGTGCATCCTGAAAGCATACAGACTCGCTCACGATCCCGATAACTCACCGAGTGGTCCTGGAAACGGTAGTGGTTCAGGCGTCTACGATACCCAGCAGGAATGCGATGATCAGACTAAGCAAGTTGAAATACCAATTTCTTGCGCTGCGCTTTGCCGGAAAAAGTTGCATAGTTCCTGAGCACCTTTAGGTACACCTGTTCATACACTACCCTTGCATGAGATAGGTCGATGCGTGTCGATACAGCTCTCCCGCGCTACACTACCGGGCGATTGACAGCGCGCTGCAGCAGGGTTTGAGGCCATGGCCGGCACTCTATGGATCGGCACCCGGAAGGGACTTTTTGCACTGCGCCCCGACGAGCGGCGGCGGGCGTGGAGGCTGGTCGGCCCGCAATTCCTCGGCCACATCGTACACCACGTCGTCCAGGATCCGCGCGAGCCGCGCAGGCTGACGATGGCCGCGAAGACCGGACATTTGGGACCGACCGTGTATAGATCCGGGGATGGCGGCCGCCGCTGGACAGAGGCAGCGGTGCCTCCCGCGTTCCGCAAGGCCCGCGAGGGCGAGAATCCCCGGGCAGTTGAGCGCGTATTCTGGCTCACGCCCGGACACCCCTCCGAACCCGGCGTGTGGTACGCCGGCACTGCTCCTGCAGGATTGTTTCGCTCGGAGGATCACGGCGCACATTGGTCCTCGGTATCGGGGTTCAACGATCATCCGATGAACTCGAAATGGGCGGCGGGCCTGCGCACCCCAGACGGCGAACTGTTGCATTCGATTCGTATCGATCCGCGCGATGCGCGACACATGTATTTGGCAATATCGATCGGGGGCGTGTTCGAATCCACTGACGGCGGCGCCGATTGGGCGCCGCTCAACGAAGGCGTGGCGGCCGATTTTCTGCCGGACCCGAACGCGGCCTACGGACACGATCCTCACTGCCTGATTCAGCACCCGCTACAGCCCGACCGGCTCTACCAGCAGAATCACTGTGGCTGCTATCGCCTCGATCGCCCCGCGCGCCGGTGGGTACGAATCGGCAGCGCAATGCCGAAGAGGATAGGCGATATCGGCTTTCCAATCGTGGCGCATCCGCACGATGCCAATACGGTCTGGGTATTCCCTATGGACGGCACCAAGGTCTGGCCGCGCACCGCACCGGGCGGCAAGCCGGCCGTGTACCGCAGCCGCAACGGCGGAAGGAGCTGGCAGCGCCTTGACCGGGGGCTGCCGCGCACGCATGCCTGGTTCACGGTTTTGCGCCAGGCCATGTGTGCCGATGCGAGCCCGCGTCTCGGCTTGTACTTTGGCACCACGCAGGGGGAGGTTTGGGCTAGCAGCAACGAGGGCGATTCTTGGCGGTGCCTCATTCGTCACCTGCCGGAGATCTACTCCGTGATCTACGGTATCTGAGCGCGCGCATGGGCCGAGCATCCTCGAATTCCGTCCGAGTGGCCTCGCCGCTGCGCTCCTACACGGCCGGTGCCGCCGAGGTGTCGGCCGCTGGTGCGACGGTCGGTGAGCTGCTCGCCGATCTCGAGCGCGCTCACCCCGGAATTCGCTTTCGAATGATCGATGAACAGGATCGTATCCGCCCGCACATTCGCATCTTCGTTAATCAAAATGAAGTGAAGACGCTCGATGAGCCACTGCGAGCGAACGATCGAGTGCATCTGATCTGCGCATTGAGCGGCGGCTGATATGCCGGCCGGCCCGCGCCACAGCCCGATTGCAAGTGGTCGAAACTTAAGCGCCCATTCGGGCAGACAGGTAAGGCGGTCTCAAGGGATCA